>Ga0247840_10005360_pt1 | contig 19386 bp, 20 predicted proteins | sample LaCruzMarch2015__FD_192404 | JGI IMG/M metagenome (GOLD analysis project Ga0247840, IMG submission 192404) | Freshwater microbial communities from meromictic Lake La Cruz, Castile-La Mancha, Spain - LaCruzMarch2015_17m | ecosystem: Environmental > Aquatic > Freshwater > Lake | place: Spain... | reverse complement strand
TCTACAACTTCAGAAGGAACTACTACTGGTTCTGGGTTTACAGAAACAACTTCAGGGTTTACAGGAGTTTCAACTACTGGTTCTGAAGGGGCTAATGGAGCGGCTTGAGAAATAACTTCTACAAGCTTATTAGCCTTATCTCTAGGTCTCTTTGCAATAAAGTAGTAAAGAATTGCTCAAATACCATTTGTAAGAAACAAAACTATAATCCACAATGTCTTTTGTTCAGTTTCATGTTTAATAGCATCTATAATCATCCAGAGCCAAAAAATAGAAAAAAGAATTCAAACAACAAACATTAGGATTGGAAAAACAAACATTAAACCCAAAAATCCTAGCATTTCTGGAGGCATTTCTTGTGTAGTTCCTCTTGCCATAACAGCCATTTTGACTTGTTGATCGAGATCAGGAGTAGCAACCACAGGAGCAGAACTAGTTGCTACAGGCAGAGCAGTAGTAGATTCAGATACAACTACACCATCTTGTTTGACTACATTAGATACAGAGACATCTGTAATAGGGGTTTCACTCGTCAAAGATGTTTCAGTAGTCACCGTAACCGTAGTAGGATCATTTGATACCACAGAATCAGCACCTGAAGTAGCCGCATATGTTGAGCCAACCAAAGATAAAAGAGCCAAAGCTATCAACATAATTGGAGATTTTTTCATACTAAAAATAGAAAGAAATAAATATACATAACAGATATATTATAAATATAATTTCATATTTGTCAAATTAGAGAAAAAGAGAGCTTTTGGCCCTCTTTTCTAAGATATCTAATTATTCTGCACCACAACATTTCTTATATTTTTTTCCACTTCCACACGGACATGGATCATTTGGTCTCGTCTTTTGTCCTCCTTCAAAGATATGAGCATATGGAGAAACTGGTTCTTCTTTTTCATTACCCACTTCAAACACTTCTATTTCATCAGAAGATTTATTTGTAGTGATTTTCTTAACTTTAGGTGCATTTTTACTTGCAGCCTCTAAGATGTGAACGTAGTCACTTTCAGTACTAGATTGTTGAACTGGCGCTGCATCAAAAGCTACATTTACTCCAATTAAGTATGTAGTAACATCAACCTTTAATCTCCAAAGAAGTGTTTGAAATTTCTCAAATGCTTCCTTTTTGTAAATCACCAATGGATCGATTTGAGCATATCCCATCAGACCAACTTTGTCTCTAAGATATTCCATTTCATCGATATGCTTCATCCACAAACTATCTACATGATAGAGATAGATTTCTCTCATCACATTGTACACAACTTCTGGTGCCAATGCTTGATATTTTTGAGTTACATAATTAATAATATATGTTTCAAGCTCAGAAGCCAATTCAGCATATGATAATGCTGAGAATTTTTCAAGAGTTGCAGCATCTATAGTGAGTCACAATTCTTTAGTAAATACTGCCAAAAATGATGGAATAGATTGATCTAATGTCTGAGCTGTCGCTACTTGTTGAGCTACTAAATCAGTAATATTCAAGGGAAGATCAGCGAGCATTTTTTCTACAAAAGCTTTTTGCAATGTAGGATCTGATTCACTCATCAAAATATCATCTCTTTTTTTGTAGATTGCTTGTCTTTGTTTGTTGATCACACTATCATATTCGAAGACATGTTTTCTGATTCCAAAATGCCAAGCTTCCATTTGTTTTTGTGATCTTACAATAGAGCTCGTAAATTGTTTTTGAGTAAGTTCCAATGATTCAAGTTCATCTTTTTTCAAGAGCATAGAAGCCATAGACTGGATTCTTTCACCTCCCATTTTTCTCATAATAAGGTCATCAAGAGCCACAAAGAATACAGAAACTCCAGGGTCTCCCTGTCTACCTGCACGTCCACGAAGCTGATTATCTATACGACGAGATTCATGCTTTTCTGTACCGAGAATAAACAATCCATAATGGAAATCTTTCTCAATAAGTTCTGGCTTATCAATTCATATTGGAGTAATCATAAATTGAGCATACGCATCTTCAGCTGATTTACTTTTTTTATTGAATACGATACGAAGCGTACATTTTTCAAGCGTCAAGGTAGATTTTTGAGCAGCTTGGATTTGTTCTTCTGTCAAATTCCATCTACGCATAAGTCCATCAATAGTGAGATTAGCTTCTACATCACTATATACCACAGCAGAGACAGACATTGGTGCTTGTTTGGCACTAGCTTTGGGAGCTACTTGATCCATAATCCAGTTCGCATAGTTATCTGCAACTTTATCATTGAGTCCTTTTTCAAGCTTGATATCTGTACCACGACCAGCCATATTTGTAGCAACTACAACACTAGATAATTTACCAGCTTGAGCTACGATATGGGCTTCTTGTTCGTGGAATTTAGCATTCAACACATAATGCACAATATTTTCCTTTTCCAAAATTCTAGAAACTGACTCAGATGTCTCGATAGACGAAGTACCAATCAAAATTGGTTGTCCCATACTATGAGCAAACTTGATATATTCTTTTACAAATCTCCATTTTGCAGCTTGATTGAAATATACTTTGTCATGTCTATCTACTCTAATAGTTGGCTTATTTGTAGGAATTTCCAAGACAGAAAGTTCATATATCTTTTCAAATTCTTCCCCTTCAGTTGTAGCCGTTCCGGTCATACCAGCCAGCTTTTTATATTGTTTGAAGAAGTTTTGGTAGGTAATAGTTGCTAATGTTTTAGATTCTCTTTGAATACGAACACCTTCTTTAGCTTCGATAGCTTGGTGAAGTCCTTCAGAAAATCTTCTTCCTGGCATAGTACGTCCAGTATGCTCATCTACAATCAATACTTCACCATTTACGATGATATATTCAGTATCCAATTGGTATACAGCTTGTGCTTTCAAAGCATTTTCCATATGATGAATCTCTTCATATCCAATATCTCTGTACAAATTTTCAACTTTCAAAATTTCTTCCAATTTTTGGATTCCTCTTCCACTAAGTGCCACTGTCTTAGTTTTTTCATCAATATAGTAATCTCCATCTTCTTCCTGTTCTTGTTCTTTTTCATTCAAAAGTTCATTGAGAAGCCCTTTAGAAACATGTTTTTTTATAGAACATGGACTGAGCATACGAACTATTTGAGCATAATATACATATTTTTCAGTTGCTTCTTCACTAGCTTCAGAAATAATCAATGGAGTTCTCGCTTCATCGATCAAAATACTATCAATTTCATCGACAATCGCATAATGCATTGGTCTCCAAGACATACTTCTTTCTCCCATAGTCTTCACCAAATTATCTCTCAAGAAATCAAATCCTAGTTCACTATTTTCTACATAGGTAATATCACATCCATACAACTCACGTCTTCCTTGAAGTGGAGCTCTTTTGGTTACACAACCGACTGTCATACCCAAAAAACGGTACACATATGCCATCCAATCACTATCACGAGATGCTAGATAATCATTGACAGTTACGACATGAACACCTTTTCCTTCCAATGCATTCAAATATACTGGAGCTACAGCAACCAAGGTTTTACCTTCTCATGTTTTCATTTCTGAGATAATTCCCTTGTGCAAGACAACTCCTCCAAGAAGCTGAACATCATAAGGAACCATATCCCAAGTCATAGGCTCACCTCTTACCGTAATTTCTCTACCAAGAAGTTTTTTACACGCTTGTTTTACAAGTCCAAACGCTTCAGGCAAAAGATCATCTGTAGTTTCACCTGCAGCTATTCTGTCTTTAAATTCTTGTGTCTTTTTTGGAAAATCTTCATCTGTCAAAGATTCATATTGAGTAAACCAGTGATTTGCCTGATCTACCAAAGGCAACATCTCACGTATTTTTTTCTCATTATAGTTCCCAGAGAACCAATTCATCAAGGTTTTCAACATTCACACACATAGAAAAGTAAATAATTTCAATTGTAATTAACTATAACAATATGAAGACGAAAAACAAGAATAAAAATCTGACATAATTGGACAAAAAGATAGATAACCACGTAAGTTATTTTAATAAAAAACAAATTGACTTTTATAAAGATAAGTTTATAAATAAAATTGAAAATAAAAATTTTAATATAAAACAAAGTATATGAAAGGAAAACTAATCGTCTTATATGGGATCAACAATCTTGGTAAGACAACACAAGCAAAATTGACGGTTGAAGAACTTAAAAAACAAGGCATTCAAGCTGAGTATTTAAAGTACGCAACCTATGACCTCGAACCATCTGGAATGATTATAAACGATTATTTTAGAAATGGTGATCCCTACAAGCTTTCAGCAAGAGAATTGCAAATCATGCAAGCGTTCAACAGAACACAGTATGAACCAATTCTTAAGTCAAAACTTGAACAAGGCATCTGGATTGTCGCCGAAGACTACACACAGACAGGCATTGCCTGGGGCGTAGGAAATGGCATCGACAAAGAGTTTTTGGAAAGAATCAATAGTCATCTTCTGAAAGAAGATCTAGTCTTCTTTTTTGAAGGAGAAAGATTTAAAGGTGCTATTGAAAAAGGACATCAACACGAAAACAACGAAGAATTGACTCAAAAGGTAAAGTTAGTTCACGAAGAATTAGCAAAAAAACACAACTGGATATCTATAAATGCAAACGAAAGCATTGAATCTATCCAAAAAGCAGTACAAACAATTATTAAACAAAAACTACAAATTTAAAAAAAGAAGTATGGAAAAAATTGAAGATTATTTAAAAGAAATGAGAGCTGGTTTGATAAAGCCAGATTTCGATGCGTATGCGGCTATCAATCCATTTGATGCTGAGTATTCAAGATTATTGTATGATATTTTAATGGAAGGAGACTACAAAACAGACCGAACCGGAACCAATACAATTAGTATCTTTGGTGTCCAACGACGTTTTGACTTATCCAAAGGATTTCCGTGTCTGACAACCAAAAAACTTCACTTAAAATCAATCATCCACGAGCTTCTTTGGTTCCTCGCAGGAGATACCAACATCAAGTATTTGAATGACAATGGCGTGAAAATTTGGAACGAATGGGCTGATGAAAAGGGCGATTTGGGTCACATTTATGGGTATCAATGGCGTTCGTGGCCAGATTACAATGGTGGTAGTATAGATCAAATCAAAGAGGTCATCAAAACTATCAAAAATAATCCAGATTCACGACGTATTATTGTAAGTGCATGGAATGTTGCAGATATTCCAAATATGAACTTGCCTCCATGTCATGCATTCTTTCAATTTTATGTAGCCGATGGCAAGTTGTCATGCCAACTTTATCAAAGAAGCTCCGATGTTTTTTTGGGCGTTGGATTTAATATTGCATCATACGCATTATTAACACAAATGATGGCACAAGTATGTGAACTCGAAGTAGGTCATTTCATTTGGACAAGTGGTGATACTCATTTATATCTCAATCATTTGGAACAAGCACAATTACAATTGAGTCGTGAACCACGACCAGCACCAAAAATGCTCATCAATCCAAACGTAAAATCTATATTTGATTTTACTATCAACGATTTTGAATTGACAGAGTACGATCCACACCCAAATATCAAAGGTGAGATATCGGTGTAAGGATCCAAACATCCTATCAAAAAGCACTTCTCGTTTCGGGGAGTGTTTTTTTAATAAGATTTTTTTAATTAAAAAAATTCTCAACCAAAACAGCCGAGAATTTCTTAATAAACATGGATGTTCAATTTAAACACGTAATTCCGGATTTCAGCCAACCCATAAGAAAGAGTCCATCAATGTTATAGTTTGGAAATCTATTCTTGAGATCAACTGTGCTACCACCCTTCTTTTGATTGATGTAAATCACCACATCTTCTGTCGTAGCATTTGGGAATACCTCCCTACGTTCAAGCAAATACTTTGCAAGATCGGAATCGGGAAACCGAGCAATAAACTCATCTTCAGTAGGTTTTGTAGCACAAAACGCCAAGATTTCCGGATCTGGTTCCCTAGGAAAAACAGAAGGTTCGGACACTTGCACTACCACATCTTCTTCTGAAGAAACAACAGACTCAGATTGAGCCAACGGTGCCTTTTTCCAAGGCCATTTAAATGTAAAGTTCATATATTTTTATGTATTTGATTTGTAGAAATATATATAAACAATAAATAAAATAAGTCAATAGAAGTTTATTGATTGAAAAACAAGAAACAATACCTATGATACTGGAAATATTTATCTACTCAAAAGACTATGGAAGAAATTACAAATACACTTCTCAGCTGATCTATAGACCCAAACAGCACTATAAATACCTTTGCTGCTACAGGTGGTATGTTTTCGGAATTTACCATAGAAACTATTATTGTAGGAGTTATCGCTAGTATTATATGAGCATATTACCTCAACATAGGAAGAAAAGACCGAAAAATTACTATGCTTCTCTGTGGAATAGCATTACTCGGAGTTACTTATTTCATTCATGATCTATGGTATCTCATAGGAACCTCACTAGTTATCGCCCTAATCCCTATCATAAAAAAATAGAAATTATATCTTAGTAATCTCCAATTTTCCAGATTTTCAGTTATCCAAAAGCCACAATAATCTCTTGCTACGAGCCAAAAATGCTCCGTGACCAGTATAAAAAATAGAAACCTTGTATTCACTAGTCTTCCCATCAACTAATTTCTGAAAAACAGTTTCAAGTTTTTCAATTCCATGGAATCTTGTTTTGTTGAAATTAAAGAGGTGTTGAATTGTTTTTTGTACCCAGAAATAACTATAATTCATGGGAATTACTGTGTCTACAGCGGCATTTTTGAAATATTTAAGATCATTTTTGATCAAAGTATTGAGCAAGGTACTAGACCAAGAAAGTTGTTCCAATAATGGCTTCCATAAACGAGTTTCCTTAGCCCACCAAACGAAAGGTGTATGAAATTTCTTGATCTCACCTTGGTTTTGAGTCAACACAAAATTAGCAGTCAGCTTTTTTAAAAGATCTTGCCCTATCTCAATATCCAAATAATCTCACATAAACCCTATTTTTCCAATCAAAGAAAAAGGCAGACATTCATCAAGGACATAACGACCAAACAAAGGAAGAATTGAAATTGGACTTTTGTAATCGACAGTTCATGTAGTCAAAAGAAGCTCAATAATTGGAGGAACTATTATAGCATCGACACCTTTAGACAACAAAAAATCCATTCATAGACGAACACGATCTAGCACAGTTTCTTGAGACAAATCTCCCCAAAATCCATGAATATCATCATATCGAACGATATATTCATGCTCAGTATGATGCAAAAATTGAAACAAAGACAACATGTCATTTGATGAGGTCAGAATACCTATTTTCATAAGAACTGTTGTTTAAGATAAAGATATTTTTGGAGATTTACTGCAAATATTTCAAAGCTGTCAGCCTGATTCATAGCTTGAATATATTCAATTTGTTGATTGATTTGTGAGACGTATACCTGGTTATGTTCATCTGGTGAACTAGAAAACTTTTTGAGCGCAGATCTAAGTTGTTTTTGGTATACAGCGACGCTTTGGATGAAATATTCTTTAGATTTTTTGAGTAATTCATCTTCAAAAGATTTCATATGAGCCAATATATTGAGTCTTACACTTTGCAAGGAATTTAAGTAAACTCATTTTTGATCTCTGAGTGGTTTTCGATATCCAAGATCCTGCTTTTTATCAATATATTTTTGTATTGCTATCATATCTGTATAGGTGGTTTTCATAGACAATTCGAGAGATCTAATATATTTTTTACACAAACCCCCATCTTTTGAATTAAGTGAAATTAAGATAGTATCCTTGGACAATGCACAATATAATTTATTTTCATAATAAGAAAAACCTTTACTGGGAAATAATCAGCATACAACAAGCATAACTACTAGAGCAGGCAAGATTTTTTTCATATAAAAGGAAGGACTAAAATGATTCTAAAATAAATTTTTTGAGAGAAATCCAAAACAAAACTTCTGACACTTTTCATGTTTTTATTCCTTCATCAAGATCCACTAAAGTACGATAGAAACCTGTGATCGACGAAGAATATTTACGCAATGCTGGAAGCAATTTAACCGCTTTGGACACAGCAAATGGACTGTATTTGATTGTTGCTGTAATAACCTTAGCATCAGAGATTCACTGAGCATCCATATCCAATATGAATATCCACATTTTGAGCCCCCAATACAGACTTCCCGCAAACATAGTCCAATGAATTCATTGCTCTTGGGAGTCTTCAATAATACGCAAAGCTTTCAATTTATCAACCAAAAGAAGATCAAAAAATGCAAAACTATTGGTATCCAAAATACCAAAAGCAAGCAAATCTATATGTTTGGTATCCAATGTTGTTAGATTATGTAAACGAGCATAAACATTGAGCTTATCACATTCTGACTGAACATGATATAAGTCGCTTCACACTTTTTCAATAAAATATGTCAAAACAGCATCAGACCAAGTAATTCATGGTGTCCATTGCTGAATATAAGGCTTGATATATGATTTAATTTCCCAAGCATTTTTGGGTTGTTCAAAAAGTTTTATCGTTACTTTTTTTTCGAGAAATTTATAGAATTTAGTTCTTTTATCTGGTTTGTAAGAGACAAATACAAGTATGGTTTCATCAGAAAATTGCAAATCAGCAGCGATACACATTTCAGAGAAAACCTCAATTGAAGCAGCTGGCACTTTGTTGTCGGGAGATCCATCAAGAGGAACACCATAGACAACTACCATTTTTTGACTAGAAAACAATCCTCAACCTCCTAATGCCTGCTTGATCACACTCAAGTCAAATGCATCTGAGCGAATCACAAAAAGATTCTCCATTCCATGCTTTTCAGCAAATGCAGATGTCCATCTTTTCAACTCTTGTTGGAGCAAAAATCTCTCTTCTCCAGTAAACAAAAAGACTTTATTGGCCATGAGATACGGTAAATTAAATGTATCTAAACCATAGTCATTTGACAACAAAAAGCAATCGAGATAATAAAAAATAAAGCTCAATGATTTTAAAAAGAAGTAGTCAATGATTTTGGTTCCCCCGCTTTGCGGGATAAATTTGTGAATTGTTTGAGCTGGATTTACATTCTCAAAAAGCAAACTAAACGATATAGCGAGTTTCATAAAGAACTAGCCTCTTTGGTCTTGTCCTAAGCGAAGCTTAGGGTACTTTCCCGGCAATGAGGGAAAGTAATGCCCCGCCGGCGAGGCGGTAAAATAATCAAAAAAAAGAGAGATTTCTCTCTCTTTAAATCTTAGTCATATTCAACTTCCAGGGCAATCTTTTCTGGAACTAGAGCCTTAGGAACAATGATTTGCAAAATATTATCTAGCGTTAATTTACTATGAATTTTGTCAAAATATACCTGTGGAGGTAAATCAATAAGTTGCTCTATTTTTCCTCGATAACAATCTTCTCTCAATGGCAAAAGACTATCTTTGATAGAAGGTTTTACTCTTTCTCATGTAATTAAAAGTCTATAATCTTTGATTTCCAAGACAATACTTTCTTTTTTTACTCCTCACAAAGGCAACAAAATTACCAATTCTTGTGGAGATTCATACAAATCATAAGGGATAGAAAGAGTTTGATCCATTGGTCTATAAACAAAAATAAAACTAGTCTTTATGCATTATTATTGCTGCTTGATTTCTAAGTTCTTCAGGATTATGAACATAAAAAAAAGTTATATCACCACGAGTTTCATCTCCTTCAGAAAGAAAAATAAGATTTCCATTATTAAAGATACTATAGAGGATACCCTTTCTTTCTACAGTAATTGTTTTAATACTCTTTTCATTGATTGTTACGACCTTTTTATTGAAGAGACCTGTTTGATTATATTCAATAAGGGAGTCTGGAGTAACTATTACAAAATCCATCTTATAATCAATATATCTACCAACCAAATAGATATAAAATGGAGAAGTTACAATCAAAACAACCAAGATAATAGGTATTAAATATTGATAATCAAAAATATAATAAAAGAATCGAATAAGGGAAATATCAAGAAAAGTAAATTGTATTAACGGTAAAAATATTTTAAGAAACCAATATAATAGACTTTTTTCAAAACACAAAACATTACCATTTCCATACTGCTGAACTGAAATATCTACAGTTTTTTTTCTGATATTAGTATCAAAATTGGAAAACAATTTCATAAGCACATATAGACAAATAAAGACTAGAACATTCCAAAATGCGGAAAAAATCTTAAATATACTTTTCCTATAATATTTGCAAACGGAACTTCATAACTAGCTCCATTATAACAATCCAAACCAAAACAACAACGAGAATCAGTAGAAAAACTTCTATTGTCTCCCATCACAAAGTATCCAGTTAAAATAGGAAACTCATTGATTCCACATCTTGTATCAGTCCAAACAGTAGATGGTAAATATGATTGATCTAATTGGAAACAAGATTTTGCACCTGCACCAGAACAAATATCCACCTTGCTTTCATGAATTTTTACTGTTTCTCCTGGGAAAGCAATAATTCTTTTGATATAAGGGACTGTCTTTCCTGGAGGCACAAACACAACTACATCACCTCTCTGAAACTGTCCAAATCTTGGAGTAATTTTATCTACAATAATAAAGTCATTTTCTTCAAATGTTGGTGCCATACTTTCTCCTACAACCGTATAAGGATTTGCTATAAAAAATCTTACGAACAATACAATTCCTCCAACGAAAACAAGGAACGCTATCATATCAAACAAATCAAATGCCATATCCTGAATCTTATCTTTGAAACGCATAAGCAAAAACCATAAACATAATAAAATAAGACGCAGGAACTTCCAAAAGAAGGTCAACGTCGTTTTATATCGTAGAGACATATACAACCATTAAAAATCTTCGAAATCCCTATGAGATAAAATAGAAACAAACAAAAGCTGATTGCTATCGCGTCCTTCATAATTCAACGAAAATACTACAAATTAACATAAGATTTAGAACGGCAACTCTTCATCCTCTAATTGATGAGGAACTTCTTCTATATCTTCCATTTCTTGACCTGGAGTTCACTTAGGATCCAAGAAAATAAAGTTATCCACAATAATTTCAGTTGAAAATCTTTCCAACCCTTCGCTATCTTGCCATTTTCTTGTTCTCAATCTTCCTTCTATGTAAATCCTTTTCCCTTTATTGAGATATTTTCCCAATACTTCAGCACCTTTTCCATAAGATACACATCTATGATATTCTGCATCTTCGAGAATATTTCCATCTTTATTTTTGAATTTTCTATTTGTAGCTACAGTGAAGTTAACTACAGGTGTTCAGCTACTTTCAATAGTTTTTACTTGTAAATTGTTTGTTGCTCTACCGATAATCATTACCTTATTCAAATCCATCTTCGTATCAAAATTACCAAATAAAATACAATGAATCTCTATTCATCCCAATCTGTGTACTAAATTTCATACAAAAATCAATTGATTTTTACTTCTTTTTTCATAAAAACACTTCACCAATCCAATAATAATTCGCTATGCCCAGATGATGGAATGGTAGACATGCTAGACTCAAAATCTGGTGACTTAACGGTCGTGAGGGTTCAAGTCCCTCTCTGGGTACCAATTAATATTTATATAGCAGGATAACAATGAAAAATAATCTAGAGTTTGTCTATCCAGAAACTCCAGAAAGCATCAAAAGCGCATTAATCAAGCTCCAAGAGAATATCAATTCCGAAAGCTTCACCGAAAAACTTACTAAAATAGATAATCTAGCACAGAAAACAACAAATGAAATACTATTAGCAGTCCAGATTTGTCCCAAAATATTAACACAACCATTCACAATCAAATAACAACAATACAGTCTAACAAAAATGTTAGATTTTTTTTATTCAAAAAAAACTAGTATTGACATTTTATATAAAATAAATATAAAAAATAATAAAACAAAAATAATCATCAAAAACACAAATTTATGAGCACAACAAACAATGAGAATCCTTACAGGAGCAAAGATTTTCCACATGAACTATTTGAACTCATGTGTAGTAATTCAGAAGTAATACATCTGAGTAATGTGGAAAAGGTACTACAGAAAGACAAAGAATCCAGACCTTTTTACGTTTGGTTTTGGGAAAATGGGGACGGCCCCACAACATTAATACGAAGACACGAATGGGAAAGTTATGTATCTGGAGCAATCGTTCTAGACAAATCCTACTCATTCACAGAAGGTGCATTTGGCTACTTTTTGCCTATAAACAGAGAAGATGGAATGAGATACTTCTGCATCGAGCCAGACAAAATCAGAAAGCAGAGAAGAGAACATGGTGGTGGAACAGATTTCTTCGGACGAATTTATGAAAACTTTACCGTAATTGCAAACGTCCAGGAAAGCGGAGAAATCACCGCAGTTGCACCAATCTTCAACAACAAAAAAGACCTGAATCGATTTATCGATGATGTCGAACAGTATATTGAAGACTGGCAAAACAAAAAGGATGAAGATGATTGGTATTATCCTGCAGGGAATTACCTAAAGATGTCAATAAATACAGCAAAGTGGCTATACGAATTTAATCCGGAAAAAATTGATTAGCAAATTAATTAATCAAATCAAAAATGCTCAGGGAATCTCCCTGGGTATTTTTAGTAAAGCAGAAAGTATTGTTTAGAAAATAAATATGCCTATAAAGACAATGAAAATTTTAAGTTAAACACAACATATGTTCCTCAGAAAACGATTTCCCCAAACACTTTTGGGAGAAAATAGAGTAACAGAATTAGACTTTTTGAGAGGAATCGCCCTCATCATTATGGTCTATTTTCATACAATTCGATCTATGCATGAAATTTTCGGATATCAGGTATCATATACGACATTACCAATGTTTTACATAGGAAAATTTGCTGTTATCTTGTTTATTTTTATTTCAGGGATCTCATTTTCATTTAGCAGAAATCCCTATAAAAGAATCATCTTATTGACAGGGATATCTATCATTTTGAGCACAGTGACATACATCTATGATAGCACAGCATTTATCAAATTTGGGATTATCCATTTCTTCGCAGTGAGTAGTTTACTAGCAATTCTCTTCAAAAAAACAAACAAATATATGCTTATCATAATCGGAATTTTGATTATTCTCGGTGGATTTCGAGTCACACAAACGACAGTGAATGTAAATTATCTATTTTTCTTAGGCTTTACAAACGCATCATTTCAATCGACAGATTATTATCCTCTCATCCCACGATTTGGAGTGTATCTATTGGGAATGAGCATGGCTAAGATAGTCTACAAGGACAAAAAAAGCATAATCTGAAATATATTGAACGTTAAACCTGTGAATTTTGTGGGAAGACATACCTTAGCGATCTATCTTTTTCATCAACCTATTATTATTGGCTGCTTATATGTAATAAGCTTAATGGGTAGATAATTTTTGAATTGTTTTTAAATTCGAAATATGTACCCTTATAAACAATTCTGCATTCAATTTTTAGCATTCCCCTAAATATATATGTGAAACATAGTTCTCGTCTGAGCAGGTGGTACAGGAATGTCAGGTGTCGCAGGGATTCTACATGATCTCTGATATACAAATCTCGTGTGTATCGATGCAAACCAAAGCCAACTCACAGATAATCTCAAAAAGAAATGAATCAAAGTCATCATAGGACACGGAAAATATGAAGTAAGCATCAAAGATGCTATAATTTATTCTGAAGCGGTGGCGAATAGTGTCGAAGTACTGGAATCTAGAAAACTAATTACTAAGCATCAACTTATGATGTTTAGAATGAATTATTTTCAATTTCTAGGAGAGATTTCTAAGTATTTCACCACTATAGGAATCACAGGAACCAATGGGAAAAGCTCAACTACCGCTCTCGCACTTTACGCAGCACAAGATTTGCCAGAATTTGGACTGGGTATTTTGGGTGCTTTGGTACCAGATTTTGACAACCAAAGTTATCTCATAAATCCAAATCACAAATCAGAGATTAAATGAATTTTCGATCATATTTTCACAGGGAAACCTAAGTCAAACATTGATGGAAAAATGAAAGATATGGTATTTGTAGTCGAAGCATGTGAATACAAACGTCATTTTCTCAATTTAGATCTAGATTATGCAGCCATCACAAGTATGGAATTTGATCATGCGGATTATTACAAAGATTTTGACGATTACAAAAGTGCCTTTACAGAAATGCTTACAAAACTCAGACACAAAGCTGTCGTGCTCGCTGGATTTCTTGAGAGATTCCCAGAGTTTCTTCCATACGCAGACAAACTAGAAGAAATCCAGGAAGAATCTCACCATTTTGAGCATATTTTTGGTCCTCATGTAAACAAAAATGCTTCACTTTGTGATAAATTAATCTCCAAAATAAATCCAACATTCAATATCCAACATTCAAAAGGATTCAAAGGATTGCGAAGAAGACTCGAATATCTAGGCCAAACAAACAAATGAGCCAGATTTTTCTCTGATTATGGACATATGGCATCCTCGATTGCCTTCTGATATGAAGCACTCAAAACGAAATTTCCTGAAACTAAATTGACCGTAATTTTTCAGCCGCATCAAATCACCAGAATATTCACATGACGAGATGATTTTGTCGCAAGTTTCCAAGGCTATGATAAGATAATAATTTATGATATTTATGCCGCCAGAGAAAACCTTAGTGACTTCGATTTTAGTCGTAGATGAGACAAAATCCACAACATCTGAGATCTCGGAAACGCTTTTGCTGAAGCATGTGGTGGAACATATACAGACAAGCGATCTGATATAGAAACAATTATTTCAAATACCCCTAAAAATGAAATTATTGTAGTCTATTCTGCAGGAGACATAGATTATGAGGTGAGAACTAAAGTTTCATTTAAAAAGGACTAAACACAAAACATTTGATTTTTAGCACAAAAACTATATTCTGAATAAAATCTTTATTTTTTCTTTAAATTCTATGAAAAAATTACTGATCATGGCAGCAGTGCTTACAAGCGCTAGTCTTTTAGCAGGATGTGGATCTACTACAGAAGAAGCACAATCTGAGACAAAAGATGATGGTATTATTGTGGCAACTGGAACTATCGAAACACTTACAGACAAAGACACTACAACTACTCAGATAAAAACGCTTATTGAAAAAAGAAGAGAAGAGTTGAAAGAAGAAGCTAAAAGCGGAACAGGAAATGAGAAAGAATTGAATGAAAAAGACATTGAACTTCTCGAATCAGTTCTCAATGCAATGACAAAAAAGGAATAAGATAATTTATCCAATAATGTGAACATTATGATATTTTTAATGGAAATATGCAAAGGAATATTCTTCTTCTTGACTATGATTGTAGGACTTTTTTTCTTGAGAGGAGCAAATATTATGAGTGCTGAAACATTAGAAATTACTAGAGATATACTTATGCCAGGATATATGATATTTTCATGAATCATGTTGGGATATATACTAGCTCATATCCAAATAGGGTATGAAGAAGACAAATCACAAGCAACAAAAATATATACAAAATTCTTTTTGATTGGTGTAGGAGTTGGTCTTCTACTAGGAATTATTTATATCGTACTCTAAAACTCAGATGAAAAAACGAACCATTGGATTAACTATCGCTACAGCCATGTTGCTCGGTGCATGTACAAAAATACAGGAATCAATTATAGCTTTTGATACATTTTCTACAACAATCAAAAGCCCATATGTCTATACACAAAGTAGATTTGCTACAGAAAATGTAAGTACACAAAAAGTATATACAACCACAAATAGTGGTTTTCAAGCATCTATCATCATAGCTAATGAAGCTGTGCTTTCTGGAGATAGCATCTCTTTTGCAAACGACAATCTCAAAACATTGAGAGCAGGACTAGAAAATAGAGGAAGCATTACAGAAACTAAAAATGTTGAACTTTCTTGTGATGATACTAAAATTCCAGCAAGTCTAAGCACAATAGAAGTCAATCAAGATGGTCGCGTAAGATATGTATCTCAACTCTATTTTGTATATAATCTCAAAGGATATATAGTATCTCACCTTACAGAAGATGAATCAGAAGTAAGTGCTATACAAAAAGGATTCAGCAATATAACTTGTGAAAAATAATAGTAATTTATCCTCTATCTCTCTCATTATGGGTATCGAAGACTTCGCACCAATTGGAACTATTCCTACAATACAACCAATTATGCAACCAGCACCTGACGTATTTGCAGAAACACCAAATCTAAACAACAAACTTGGTAACGAACCAAGCAATATTTCTGGTCGACAAATGATAGGAAAAATAGGAATAGGAATAGGTGTGGGTGGTATAATCACTGCTGTTTTGTTTATGATTACAACATTTGTAGGTGGTATGTTTTCTAGTGCTATGGTAGGAACTGGAACTCCAGGAGCTACAAGTAATCCAATACTCTCAATTATTTTGCTCTTTATCGGATTTATAAGTACATTTATAGGAAACTTAGCTATAGGTGGATTATATAATCTTTTCTTTAGTGCAAAATATATCAATGGATCCAAAATATACGGACTCTTATTGTTGACAAATGGATTGTTGTTCTTCATCTTCGCTCCTATTTATTTGATATTTAGTAGCCAAGTTCAAATCTTGTTTATCGTACTAGGATTTCATATTGTATTTTCTATATTTATCTCAGCATGTCAGACAGAATTCTCAGCAAACCCAAATTACTCAGGATCTAGTTTGATTGGAAATACTATAGGATTTGCATTTGCTATCGTAGTATATTGTATTCTCTACAAACAATCTCTTCTCAATTGAGCAGAAAAACAAACATACCTCCTTATGCTTTTGCCTACAATTTTAGGATACACACTTATCCCATTTGGAGCAAGCATCCGAGAAAAGATCTATTACAAATCATATGAAATGGGAAATAACGCATTCTATCTAACTTCAGTTGATGAACGCGAAGAAGTTTCTCCAGAAGAGACAGCTAAACAAGAAGAAAACGAAATCAATATCGAAGGATAATTTTATTGTATTATCGTAGTGTATGTTTCCTCTTTCTATCAGCAGTGCAAATATATATCAAATATTATCAGCTATCAAATGTGCTGTTTGAGCGCTCATCCTTTTCATTACCTACACAAGTATAAATGTATATGAGGATCCAGCTGTAGCTATTGGATTGAGCTTTTTGGGGATATTTATCATTGCTCGATGAGCAAGTTTTTTTGTATTTTTCTTCATCCAAAAATTATATCGCAAGCATCTAGATCATATTACCATAGTCAAAGAAAGCTACAAACTTTCTCTGATTTTTGGAATTTACATCATTATCAATTATCTTCTCATCCTCTTGGGGCGACGAAACAAGTTTGTGTGAATACTGCTTTTAGGTCTCTTCATTTGGCTCGAGATAGCTTTATGTTCTGAAATAAACCAACACCATGATAAATGAAAATAGCGTAATAGAAAAACTACAGACCGTATACGATCCAGAATTTCCTATGGTAGATATCTACACATTGGGACTTATATATAAAGTAGACATACAAGAAGCTGATCATATCATCCACATTTTGATGACATTCACGACAGCAGCCTGCCCGATGGCGGAACTCCTCCAAGACATGATACGCAATAGTCTAGCGGAGATCGCCCCAGAATACACCGTCACCCTAGAAATCACTTTCGACCCTATGCGATCTCCATCCCTCATCAGAGATGAAGATTTAAAAAAGATGTTTGACCTCTAGAAATAAGAAAAATCCCCGCATCTGCGAGGATCTTTTTTTTATGTAAGTAACTCTATTAATCTAAATTAGCGCCTTTCAAAGTCTTTCCAAATACACATCCATTGAGAAGATTATTCTTTTGTGCTTCTGCCCAAAATTGAGTTTTTATATTTGTTGACGTATATTGTACATTCCATTTTTCTAACATTCCTTTGAGAACGATATATGTTTGACAAGAAACAAGGGATGATGGATTACTGATCTTTCCAACAAGTCACATTTTGTAAGCTGTATACCAATATGCATAATACTTGTTTGCTGTTGTAACTCCTGAAAACTTAACATCTTTCTTGGTATATAGCTCAGTATTGTGAGTCTGCAACAAATAAACAACAGCTTCCAAAAGACTAACTGATTGAGTATCTGCAAATTTCAATGTTGATGTTGAGAGTTTTGGTTCTAATACAACTGGAGCTGTTTTTGGTGTTTCTCAAGTAGTTACAAATGATTTATCAACAGTAACTCAAGTAGACTGACCTATACTTCCTGTAGACAAAACCTCACCAGTACTTTCAACTATATCTCCAGAGACAATATCTCCTGACAAATCATCTTGAGCAAGAATATCTTCTGCATAACCACTCAATGAATCATCTACTTCAGGTTTAGAGTTGGAAGAATCCAAACTCATAAACAAATAAAATGCAGACACAAGACCAAGAGCAACCAAAAGCCAAATAAGGACTGACTTCTTTTTTTTCTTATGATTGTATGTGTATTTTACAAATTGTTGATGATGAGCATGATGAGCTGCTTTTGTAGAAGCAGATTCGTCTTCATCTTTAACCTCTTCTTTTTCTGCTATAATTTCCTCAGCAACTTCCTTATGATGTTTTGTATGAGCAGGAAGAACTGTAGAACTCTTTGAAAAACGAACAATTAGCCATACAAATCCCAATACGACAGCATTAAGAATAGCTAACCACAAAAAAGACATTTCATCAAAGAGAAATCAAATTCCGGCAACTGTCAAAACTGCAAAAATAAAGAAAAAACGAAACAAAGATGATATGGAAATCATGAGTTATAAATTATATACTAAAAATGTCAATTTATTAATAGATACCAATAAGAGTCTTATATCAAATATCTTCACATTTTCAAGCCTAATATTTGAATTTTAAAAAAATATAACTATAATAAGAGCATATTAATGATATATTTTTAATTTTTCGCATCAAAATATGAGATCTCGACAAAGAATAACACTTCGAATAGTCGTATTGATGGCTTCTTGGCTACAAACTAGCTACGCTCAGCTAGAAATTCCTGGACAACCAACAATTTACAATGAATCTCAAGAACAATATCTCCAAGCAGATGGATTAGACAATCCATTGAGAGCTGGTGCCTATGCTGCGATCAAAAATCCTGATGGTGTAGGAGATGATAGCCAACTTGATGGAATTCAATGAATCGACAAAAAAATTGAATCCTTTGCAGATGCCAAGAGTCAAACGCTCAAAATCATCAACAATATGATCAACTATGCACTAGCATCACTAAGTTTGGTGGCATTAATCTACTTGATATACCATGGATTCATTATTTTGACTGCTGCTGGAGACGATGCGAAGTACAAAGAGGGAATGAAAGGAATTAGATATGCACTCATCGCAATTGGTTGAATTGGAC
>Ga0247840_10005352_pt1 | contig 19407 bp, 18 predicted proteins | sample LaCruzMarch2015__FD_192404 | JGI IMG/M metagenome (GOLD analysis project Ga0247840, IMG submission 192404) | Freshwater microbial communities from meromictic Lake La Cruz, Castile-La Mancha, Spain - LaCruzMarch2015_17m | ecosystem: Environmental > Aquatic > Freshwater > Lake | place: Spain... | reverse complement strand
TGTATAACCAAGCTTGAACGATTCGTAGTCTTGAATGACTGCGAGTTTGAATTCTTTAGTGTATTTAGACATAAAAACTGCACCTTAATGAGTTGGATAAAGTGTCCAACTTTTGGGGTGCAGTTCATTGCGCGTGCTTCTCAATTTGACTTGTTGTTCAACATAAGCCATCTTTGAACTTGGAAAAGTTTAAATACTATTCTGCCTTAGGTGTTGCTTCAGCTGCTGGAGCAACTTCTGAAGTGGCTGGAGCCGCAGCAGCATCTACTGCAGCCGCATCAAGCGTAATGCCTGGAACACGTTCTTCAGCCGTAGGAACATAACCGCCAGGTTCAGCAGCAGGTGGAGCTTCAGCAACAGGCGCTACCACTGGCGCAGCAGCAACTGGAGCAGCTTCAACAGCCACCTCTTCTTGCTTTTCGCCACAACCAACCATTAACAAACTTGTAACACTTAACACTAACATTGAACTTAAAAGTTTTGACATATGATTACCCTTTAATATTGTTGAAAAAATTTATTTCGACCATTTAAATTACATTGCACTATTCTAACTTAACTTTAATTCTTTGCAATTAAATAGTTAACATACTAAGTGCAAATAATACTTAAGCAGGAATTCGTAGTGATTGGCCTGGATAAATTTTATCTGGATGGCTTAATATTGGTTTATTCTCATCAAAAATCTTCATATATGAATTTGCATGGCCATACTGTTCTTTTGCAATTTTAGAAAGCGCATCACCACTGACTACTGTGTAAATAAATGGCTCAGTAGCTACTCCTAACACGCCTAACTGGTCTTGTAAGTTTTCAACACCTGCTACATTGCCGCAACATAGTAAGATTTTTTTTTGTCTTCTTGCGTGGCTGCTGCACCTTGCACAATGACTGTAGCAGAAGCGCCATCAAAACCAATAGCAAAGTCCTGCGCGGTTAAATTCATTTTTGCCACATAAGCCGCTATCGCATTAGCAGCTGCCTTATTTGCTCCGTCAACTTTCACTATTATAGGATTTGCCTTAGCAACAACTTCTGCCGCTTTTGCTTCACCAATACCAAATAATTTTCACCTACATTTTAAATAAATGAAAACATGCCCATGGGCAATACTCCCAAATGTAAGTAGCGCCTTAAATATTAATAAACTAAAAGATTACATTCAATCTATCTTTTTAAGTAGGCAGGGTCAGCACCAGAAGTCCAAATTCACACTTTTTCACACTTCGCACTTTATGGGTTTGGAAACATCAAGTAGGCAGCACATGTAATTTTTCACCGACATATTTACCTTTGGCATACGCTTCAACTTCATAGGGATTTTGATTGTAGCCATACCGTGCAGCCCACAAATATTTAAGAAACGTCATGCCAGATAAGTATTGCTCAACATGGGTAAGCTCATGGGCCAATAACTCAACACCCCTGAGGGTATTGGCTTGATAAGCCCCCTCACGAAAGTAAATGTGCTGGCCTAATACTATCGCGCACATTTTTTCAGCAAGCCAAAACGGAATTTGACCTTCAAATATACGCGCTAGATGCAAGGTGCGAGCTTGAAAGTAGGGCTGAAAGTAACGATGCTCATCGGCATTGAGCGTGCGTCCTTTGCTTGAAGACTTTCCAAAAATAATCTCTTTTTCAAGCACTAAAACTACTCACCCATCAAATGTAAAATAACTTTACGAACACTCTGCACGTGACGATGCTCATATAGAAATATTCCTTGCCATTGCCCTAAAGCTACATTGCCATTAAGAACTGGTATTGATAAGTGTGTTTGTGTCAGTGCACTACGCACATGTGCAGGCATATCACGCACACGGATGATATGGACACCAAATGGACATCCTAATGCATTGAGAATACTGGATTCCCACGTCACAATCATATCCATACACTTAACTATAGATATGGACAAATTTAATACGCCGTGTCCATATTTAAACCAATAGAAAAGTAATCTACTCACCAGTTATCGTCACTAAAATAATCCTACTTCCACCATGATTTCTATGTTCGCAGAGATAGATCCCCTGCCATGTGCCCAAGTTAAGTTGGTAGTTTGTAATGGGTATATTTAGACTGCATCCTAAAATACTGGCTTTAAGATGAGCGGGCATATCGTCAGAACCCTCATCCAGATGCTGGAAGTAAGATTCATTTTCTGGCACAGCATGATTAAAGTAACTTTCAAAATCAACACGGACATCTGGGGCTGCGTTCTCATTTATGGTTAATGAAGCAGATGTATGCTTTATAAACACATTCATCATGCCAATTTTTACGCCCTGCATCTCTGGTAACAGAGCTAATATTTCCGCTGTAATCAAGTGGAATCCTCTGGAGCGAGGCTTTAGAGTTATTTCTTTTTGAAACCACATAAATGTAGAGCCTAATAAACAATAGGCGTTACATTAACATATCTTTTCAGTTGCTTCTCTAGGTTAGCAAGCCTATCCAAAAGCATTAGCTCGCGATTCAGTGATTGATGATATAACTCACGATAATTATTCTTTTGCGATCGTTCATTTACAAGCTTAACTCTCAAATCAGGTTCTTGATTTTGAGTTTCCAATGCTGCCTGCTCGATTGCTACAATGAGTTCAAAAAAAACAGGTCGAGATTTTTTAATTGAACCTCGCTTGCGACCCGCTTCTAATGCAACGGTATCCTTATTAATCAAACTTCCTTGTGGAATCTTGACAGACTTATTTGATTTTAGCCTTTGAAGCGCATCCCAATAATCATTCACGGCGGTCATATGTGTGTATCTTTTAATATTACTCTGTTCTTGAATTTCATAAGGGCGGTTAATTCAGCAAACTCAGTTCGATACTCAACACTATGTTCATCAAGAACTTTAAACTCTTCAACTAACATACTCTGGCGCTCTATTACCCTATCAAGCTTAGAAGGCTTGATAATCGCTTTATCACAACTAATACAAGCAACTATTTCCCGAGCGGCCTTTTTATCACAAGGCTCAATAGTTGTACACGCACCAAGTGGTGTTGCTTTATAAGCCAACTCTCCCTTTCTGAATTGCCTGACAAGCTCATCTCGTTTCTCAGTGTAAATTTTTACATTTTCTTCTGACTTATTATGATTCTCGATAAATCTACCATGGGCACCCCAAAGTGGCTCATCTGCAAGGAAAATGTCATGAAGATAAGCCGTTGCGTCAGCTTCTGGCTTTACCTCCCTAACTAGCCTAGATATGTGCTGATCTTTGTTAAATAACTCGCTTGTTTCTGTAGCTTGGCAATAGTAAATGGTCATCTCACGACTAATATGTTTAAGCTGTCGCTTTAAAGAAGGCAGTGATACCAAAGCGCTTTGAGATACATAAAATGCTAAAGAACGACGATATTGATGTGAAGTAAATCGCCAAGTTGCTCCTATTTGAAATGCATCCTCTGAAGCCCAAGCGCGAAATGAATCAACTTTTTCAAGATGTTCAAAATCCTCTTTCTCAATTTTGAATTTCGTTAAATCTAAATACTGAAAGACCTCTTGGTTTGCTGATGTGTCGCAACTTAAAGCACCCCATTTTCCTTTAAATCTCAATGAAGTCGAGAACATTAAGTATCCTGTCGAGATAAATAATGGTGTCTCATTAGCAGCTACCCCTGCATATTTTCCAATGATTTGTGCAAGGGTCTCTGTTAACTCAACTGCTTTTTTAACCTCTTTACTCGTCACCCATGAGACTGCTTTCTTTTGACCAACAAGCTTGCTTGTTTCCCCATAGATACGAAAAGATACGCTCCCAAAAGATATATCCTCTTTCAGACAGCCAACCTTAAGGCTCAACGCTTCTGATTTTCGCATACCAGTATATATATGGACCATCAACCGACAAGCATGAATAACACGAGTCAAAAATACTGATAATTTTGGCAAATTATTAACGTTAAAGAGATAAAACAACTCGCTTAGACCAAACCGCCTAGTTGCCGCCTCAAAAAATTCAGCATATTCAGCAACCTTAAACCCTAATGCGTGTTGCTGAGACGCGCTTCTTGCAAATTGTTTGTCTCTAATAACATTACTTAAGAAAACTTCTAAATTAAGTTTCTGGCTATAAACCGTCTCAATAAATTGATTAATTTGCGTAACAACCTCACTGTAAATCCTAGGAGGAATTACGGGATATTGCTTATCTTCATCCATTAAACTTAGTTTTTTCCTAATTTTTTGTATGCTATCTCCTCCTACAACCTTAATACCTGTTCGCCTATTACCAATAGTTTGTAGATGCAAAATAATGCTCGCCAACCCGTGCAGTGGACTGCGGAAATTTATCCCCCGTATAAAAAATGTTAAATGGTCTTTATTTCCAAAAATATCTAACAGGCCGATTTTGTTTTCTATACTATATTTTTCCAACCGCTTAACTGGCTTCATGTAGCCAAGAATAGTGCTTACCCTTAACCCAGTGGCCCGACCTGAATCAGCCATAAACATCAAAATAAACATTAACCACTTTGCATCGCAAATGGAACATGATGACATCTTATTAAAATACAATGTCACACTTCCTGTATCTCCAGCCAGCCTGTATGGACTCAGGTCCCAAATATCATCGCAATATTTTGAAACTACGTTGCCTGAAACATCTCTAGAAACCACAAAATCTGGCGAGGGTCTTTTAACTGGCTCATTTAAAACCGTTATATAATCATCTGGAGCAGTCTTCCCTTCTGTCCATGAGAATGCTTTATAGGAGATAGTTTTCATCAAATAAGCTCCATATCTACTAACATTTTTAGCTTACCAGCCCAAAATGGATCTAACTGCTCAAAATCATAAACCTCCTTAGACATCCTTACTTGGACCTCTTTCATTGCTTGATTTGATGCAAGTATCGCTTCGATAATATTTTCAATCCTAGCTATCACTGGACTAAACAAGTCTTGATAATGTTCATTTGAGGTGGCTAATGGACGCCCTTGCTCTATTACATATTTAAAGCTCAATAGCTTTCTGATATCTGCTTCATCTGCGTGAACTGCATATTGCTTACAAAACAAACAACCTTCTGGTTTTTTACAGTCAGGTTTAAAACCAGAAATTTCCGCTATATTTATTGGTATATCAATCGATATACATTGCCCTACACTAGTCGACTTTGAGAGTTCATTATTTCGAATGATTAACTTTTTATTGAACTGCTCAAAATATGAGGTTAGTTCGGAAATAGCAGTGGCTTCTGACCCAGCGGTATAATGTTTTAATACGGTATCAGGTGTATTCTGCAAAATCATAGCGGTTGTTACTAAGTCTGAATTACGTATCAACCAATCACTTTTATATGCACGCCATTGACGAGTAGTGATTTTTATATCTAAATCAAACAACGTATTAAGCCTTATATTGAAGTGCGTAGATACGTCCATTGAAAGTGGCAATAATTTACCATTAATAACTCTGAAAAAAAGGTAGTTGCAAGATTGTCCAGAATGCGACTCCAGCAAATAAGCCCTAAGCTTCAAGTATTTCCTGAACACCGCCAAAAAATTTGATGTCACTAAAAAACTTACCATCTTATTTCCAGCACGATGCTTAATCGTTTTGAACCCCTGCTTCTCTATAGCAACGTCATACTCATCTCCCTCCCAACCAAGATTAGCCATCAGCCCCAAACCCATACCTGTATTGGCAGAAAAAAGCATAATAAAACTTTGCATAGCTAAAGTTGCGCCTTTAACTCTACGGTGATGATATTGATTGGTGTTTGCAGACAACATATTCTGACGCGCTCTATTAAATACGTCCCTTGCTAGCCGCCCACTAGGAACGATTGTCACCTTCAGTTTAATTTCCTGCAAAACCTCATCTTCTGAATTTAATCGACCTTCATTATAATTGTAGCCAAAAAATCTTTTTCCTTTGGCTTCTGAGCTATGCATAAAAGGCACTTCTTTGGGGAAAAACCAATAGTTTCCATGTGGGAGATGTAGCTCTATAGGGTATTTAACAAAATTAACTACAAAGTCCGTTATCTGTAAAAATATACTCAGATAAGTTTGCAATGCTGCCTTTGCATCTCTCTCGTTTGGTGGCTCAGTATTTTTTGTCGCAAATCTTGAACGGCTAATTCGCCTGACCCCTTCAAATAGGCAATGTTGCTTATCACCATAGATCCACTCTAAAGCCGCTGTTACTACATGTTGAGACGTTGCCGCTGTATTAATACTGATTACATTGGCTCTAACTTTATGGATTAACTCATCAGAGAATCCTAGAAATGCCTCTCTAATAATAAAGTTGTTATCAATGGCTTCTGGCATATTTTTATCACACCATTTTATGAAAACTGCAAACTGGCCATAAGTACTGGCTAGCGACCTAGGTGACTTCCCAAGCTTTAGATGACAGCTTAAATACTCTAGATACTGCCTAGCAAAACTTACTCTTGCCTTTCGAAAACTTTCTGGTCTGACCTCAACAATCGAACACTTATCGCTACTTGTATCTTTGTATGGTCGCCGCCTTTCGGTGTAGCACCAAGCACCAATGTCAACTGGATAGACATAGCCTGGTATTAGAACTTTAACGCTGGAAGGGTTAATAACAGTCAATTTACCTTCATCATCAAATGGTAGATCTTCCAACTTATAAGATACGGTCTTTCTCTCAACCCAGGTCATTAGAATCCTCAACAGATTGTATTATTCGTTCTAAGAATTGCTCGTATTCACTTTGCATATGAAGCGCTAGGTGATATTTCTGGCGATAGTTTAAGTAAGCTTCAGTGGTACTCACGTGGCTATGCCCCATTCGTTCACGCACATACATTAGAATCTGAAAAAAATCAGGTTGATTTGCAATTGCAACGCCACCGAGCTGATAGTTCTGCAATTTACCTTCTAACAAATTCATGCCAAATGTAGCCCTGAGATCATGAAATCTGAATTCGAAGAAGTGGTCGTTATCTGCTAAATTTGGCTTTAACTGTTGCCGCATAAACTGGGTAACGGCATTTCCTCTTGGTGGAGACCTATATAAATATGAAAACTCATCTTGATCCGCCATGTAATATGGCTGCCCTACACGAGTTAAAAACACATACTGCTCGTCTTTATTTTTGTAAGTATTGCTAGAACGCGTGACCCTGTTTTTATAGCGATTAGAATGTAAATAAATCCTAATTCTCTGATACAGCCATGCGGGTAACAGTAAAACCATTTGTTTGCTGTTTTTGGTATTTATCAAAGTGCCACCACCAACTTTTAGCCGATAGTAAGTACTGCCATCTGGCAGACTTTGGCTAAAGTGCTTTTGACGAAGTGTGAATACTGTTTGCATTCGCGCACCAGTAGTTAGTGCAAAAAAGAAACTCAGTAACATCTCAGTATTACCGACCTTTCTTAAAGACTCGACTAATGCAATTTGCTCATCTTTAGGTAATGGACGTAGTTTGCCTCCGTCTTCAATGTATTCGCTATAGTCGTTGGTGTTTTTTGTAGTTTTAAAAGATCGAGTAAGATCACTACTCTTAAATGCCTTAGTCTGTCTAAAGCCCCGCGAATTTATAAAGAAAAATTTCGCATCACTCTCAAACCAAAGTGGATACTTAAAATCATGTCCATCATCAACTAACCAACGGTAAAAATTTTGCACACAACTCATTCGTCGTTTAGCCGTACTTGCCTTGAATTTTTGAAACTCCACTTCGTCATGCAAGTAGGAACAATAGCGATACGTAGGCCTTGCTCTTGGTCGCTCCGTCACATAAAGATAATCAACACCTTCGGTCAACAACCATTGACGGAAATACGATAGATCACTGGCAATACTTTCCAATGTACGATGCTTAGCTGGGACAACGCCGCCAAGTCGACTAAGTAAATAACGATTAGCATCAGCCCAAGGTGAGCCGTCAGGGTCAACCAAAAGTGAAAAGTGATTAAAGTAAGATCTGTCATAGCTACGACTTTTATACTTGCCATATTGGTATTCAACCTTGTTCGATACAACTATTAGCTCGGAATCAGCTTTATCCAATTCAGTTGTTGGCTCATATAGCTCAAGCTTTCTTAGAGCTTCCACCCTTACTTTCACATTTTTCCATTAGTCATATAAATTTATTATGTATCAACGCCAGCAAAGAGAAGCCAACACGCCCTGCATATTTTTTAAATGGTTGAACTTATCTACCGAACGATTCATTGCATCGCCTTTAAGCCAGAAATGAACTTTAACGCAGGCTTTAAGAGATATAGGCTTAATCAAATCTAAAGCTTTAGTCGATTTATCAATTATTTGCTAGGAAGAGGTTTTTTATGCCCAACTTGGTTGAGATATAGCAAGCTGACACAGAGAAAGTTTGCTAAATGAGATTGACAGTCTGAGCAATTTTTCCTACACGTGACGAGATAACTTTGGAAGTTTTCCATAACATGACTCCAGATATTTGTTTGGAGATATATTAAGGCATTTTGGGATGAATCGGAAGGAGTTTTTAAAAAATAAATGTTAATAATCAGCATGTTATATAATTATATCGCATTTAATAGCAATCTCGATTCAAGTTTATTTGGAAAATTAAATCTCGTAGTATCACTGTTTTAGCGCTTTGTCATTATGAGAGGAACGTTCGTTTCAGCGAAGTGAAGCTGACGTTCATGAATGCGTATTTTTAATAAAAATGTCATCCATAATTTCTAAAGGAAGTTAGCCATAATTATCTAATCGGAATGCATATAAAAGCACATAGCTGACGATCATAATTAACACGCCACAGACGGCCATCGACCCGATCCAGTCCCACAAGTATTCCTGCTGTCAGCCAAAAAAGTGAGACTAAGCTGCCGCACAATTAAATGCTAATCCACTCACCATCATCAATCTGAGTGACGTTAGCAACCAATTCGCATAAACGTTCAGGGGCGAAGCTGTGAATTGGGATAACTCGCTTTGCCGAAACTGCTTGAGCAAGGCTGATAAGTGTTTGAACATCAGCATGTCCAGATGTGTGCTGTATCTCAAAGCTTACATTGCGTTCAGAGCACCAGTCCTTAATGTTTACGCTATCTTTCTCAATATATCCTGGCCACTGTGAGTAGATAAGTTTGCCTCCAGCTAAGCATTGCAAGCCATCAAACTCTTTCATCATTGAGTGTCTGAACAGCATCACCAAATTGTTAGCTCGCTCAGATATTTGCTCTGGGTAAATGCGTCTGCGACGAAATGGAATAACAATTGCAGTGTTATTTTCTCGCACCAACTTCATTTTCATTCTAGAGGGCAGAAATACTGGTGGCTTTGGAAGTGAAGGACGATTCAATGCCTCAAGTATATGTGCCAAATAGGCATCTGCAACAAACGTTCGACCAGTTCGGCGTGCTGCTTTCCAAAAGGTTACAAAACGGTCTATATTTTGTGCAGAAAAACTAGCTAGAACCAATCCCTTGCTATTAGATATGCTCTTTGTAATATCATCTTCAAGTGAATATTCTGTTTGTGAGTTAGCGTGATCTTCTTTTCCAAGATGAGTGCCTTCCATTAACATTACATCAACACCCTTGATGGCAGGCTCAGCTAATAAGCGTTTAAATGCGGCATGTTTACGACCATGACCACGGAAATCGCCAGTATAAAAAATCTTACGTCCTTCTGTTTCAATCAGTAGGGAGTAGGCATCGAAAGCGGAGTGGTCTGTCAGAAAAGGTGTAATGCGAAAAGGGCCAACATCGAATGGCTCTCTGTCACGGTAGATCATGGTGTTTTCTAGGTCAAGACCAAAGGTGGTAAATGGTAAAGCCGCCCGTAACAGTTTTTGAGCATCCTCACCAAGATAAACTCGGGTGTTTTTGGCTGCCTTACTTAGCAGTCCATAATGGTCCGCATGTGGGTGTGATAGCACAACACCTAAAAAATTATCATCGCTACCATCTGTAAGGCCAATCACATCAGGTAATTGCACATCCATTGAGCTAGTTACCGTTAAGGGCATACCCAAATCAAGCAAAAGTGTTTTACCTGCCGCATTAAGTTCGATGCAATTGCCACCGATTTCTTTTGCACCTCGATGTATGCGAAGATTCATCAATAAACTGAATTACGGACTAAAAGTTCCGGCAAATCGATGTAGGACATTTTATGATTCCATTTGAACTTAGGCTCAAACTTCTCAAAGCGAAAACTCAGATCAAAATCATCTTTAGTTATATTTTTTAAGCCTTCATTGATAGCAATTTGTAACCATTTGAGGTTGCACTTTCCATAGTATTCGTCTGGTGCGAGTAGGCAAAGAGTGATTTTCTCTGCTTTAAGTACAGGTAAGATTTCATCGTTATATTCAAGATTCTTTCCAGAATCGCGTCTAGAGGCAAGATACACAAGGCCATAACCAAGGATTTCCATTGCAGCATATAAGGGCGTATCTGAAGTTATTTTAAGTTCAACAAATTCAAAATCCACATTTTCATTTTTGTGAACCAAATCTATTGCACGACGTTTGTCTGAGATTGAACTAAAAATGCCAGAGGCTACAGGCATTTGATATGTCCATTTTTTTGGCCACTTTTCTACAATTGCACGCTCTAAGGTTACTTCATCACTGGTGTTATGTTTGCTTGTTTTAATGGTTTTATTGTCATCGCTTGAGCGAATCTTCCAATTTTTCGATGACACTTTTCTATCAGGACGCTTTTTCAAATTATTCTCTATGGCTGCATAGATTGCTTCAATTAGAGCTACGCCATCGAAATCATTAGGGGGATTTTTACTGAGCTGATTGCAACTGCGCTTTTGCTTATAACGAAACTCTTTAAATTGATCGCCGATAAACAGTTGTTTGTTTATTATTTCATTCACGCCAGTTAAAATGCTTTTTGGTAATTCGCTCACATTCAGATTCCTTAAATGTTTATTTAATGTATAGACTCCTTGGGTACACTAAGGAATGTTTGATTCAAAATCATTATACTTTTGTACAACACCTTCACTCAATTTGTGAATGGTCGAGGAAACTGAGGAGTTTGCGAACCCTTTAATATCGCCAACAGCCCATTTACCATCAACTAGGGTTAACCGAAGCGTAGCAGTAATTTTTCCTGCTGAGTTACTAATCACAAAAATACGCTCGCTACCGTTGATGCAACCTTCGATAAAGCTATCACCACAATGACGCTGTGTGATAGCTAATCTGTGTAACGACCATGCATCAACGATAGGAGCAATCGTCCAATCATTAATATGAAACTCAGGTAACTCAGAATCCCACCTTAAACCCTGATACGTTGCCTTGATTACAATATCAGTCTTCCATTCACTTGCTTTTCTAGCTAGATATTTCCAGCCTTTTTTTGTCTGGTTATTATCTAACTTAGGGTCAATGATAGATAGCCAAGTAATCACTTCAACCAGTTCCGTCTCAATGAATCTCTCCAATGTACCTTCGTCTAATTGCTTTATAGCTTCTTTGATGATGTGACGTAAAGTGCCAAAACTCATCCAAGCACCGCGAAATTGGACTTCATCAAGTTCTGGCATAACTATCAAACTGTCATGCAAGAAAAAGTACTGAATGGATATTGGAATAGGCAATTTAAGTCGCAGACCTGATAGCATTTGCAACCAATAGATTAAATATTTCCAACGCCAGTTTGGAGAGTCGCCAGGCTCTTCCGAATCAATCACAATACGAAAATCTTGTGCAGTACCATTTGCAATATACCGCCAAGCCATTGGAGTTAGGCCATCCTCATCTAAGAGCCTTTGCTTCATCGCTGATATAACTTCACCCCGAGGTAGCTCCACTTCACCCTGAAGCATGAGGGTGAAAAGCCAAATCAGATTTTTATTATCATTTTCTATTTCAGAGTATTGAATCTGGTGCTTTGAAATATTGGAGCAGATTGTCGACGTTAGAGGTCGTTGCCACTGCTCGGCAACAAGATGTTGTAACCTTAGCTTCTCAGTAGTAATAATGCTGCTCATTGAGAGTAATGTTACATTAAGTTAAGCTCATATGTTGAGCCTGAGCAATTTACGGTTAAATGACGGCTATAGATGTTACCGCCGACCAGCATGAATTAGCGACCGTCTCAAAAGTGCTGAAAGTACTCATTGACGAGTTAATTCTGAATGACTGGTTTTCCTCGCTTAGGAAGCATGAAATAAGTTATGTGGGGGGTACAAATCAGTGGCGGTAGCTATTTAACTAATTTTGCATTTTGATAATTATGACAGTCTGCTCTTAAGTAATCGTGGTTGACTTTTTTAACTGTCATAGTCGATCTGATGCTAAGAAATACGTAGCTTCTAATGCATCGAAAATACCGTTTCGAATTTGGTATGTTTTGTTGCTCGGCCACCAGTAAGACTATATAAAATCTCTGTGCCGTCGGTCAGAACATAGATGAAAATGGGAGCGTCACTTCCTTCCAGCACGCCCATACCTTTCAGTATTTTAGTTAAACACCCCATTTGCCAACTATCAGATTTGTTGACGTAGCCTGGTGTTACAACATTTACTTCAATTATTTTTACAGATGGATTTTCTGCTAATTCCTGTAATTGCTCAATCCGACTGAATATAAACATTGAGTGGCAAGACTCGTCGTCGAAATTTCTGGAATATTGCACATAAAACCACGGTAGATGTAGACCCACCTCTGCATACGACCAGTACTTCTCGTTAGCCTCTGCGAAGGGATTAAACACCTCAGCACTCTGATATGTTTTTAACATAACTAAACCTTAACAACCAAAATGAACACTATAGATTGTAGTCCTATAGTAATCATTTTGGAAATATAGAGCTTCATAAAAAGGAAGCTCTATGGATATTAAGCTGGCGTTTGCTATCGCTTTAAAAAAGGTTAGAAAAGTTCGCGGACTAACACAGGAAGATTTTTCAGAAACTTCAAGTCGTACTTATGTAAGTACTTTAGAAAGAGGGAAAAAATCTGTAACTCTAGAAAAGTTAGAGCAGCTTGCTCAAACCTTGAAAATTCATCCATTGACGCTTTTAGCTCTAACATATGCCAATGTTGATTCGAATGTTGACGTAAAAGAATTAATAAAAATAATTGAAGAGGGGGTCAATGATCTTAATGAAATGTAAGGTAAATCAAAAAGCGTCAATTTCCGTGATTTACATTATATTTTCAGCAGCCCCTAGTAAAGATTACGCAATAGATTAATGTGGAATCAAGTTTTAAATTGTCCATATACGCATATATAACCATACAACACTTTATAAATTATATAACCCGTACATCAGGGCCCTCAACTGTGTGGATAAACAGTGGATCGCCATCGGGGACTAAGCGATTAAAAAATGACTCTATGTCCACCAGAACATCATGGTCATAATTTTCGTTAATCAGCAAACTTGCTGAAGTATGTTGAATGTACAGCGTGATTAAACCTGTGCGAAATCCACTGTGTTTTGTCCAAGAAGTTATTTCCGCCGTAATGTCGTAGAGTTTTCGACCATGTGTGCTAATTGTAATTTGATGTATTATCTGCCGCATCTTGATCTTAAACCATATTTAGGTAAAGTTGAAAAATAGCTTTGGTAACCTTAACTTCCAAATTTAGCCCACATGCCGCGATTACCAGCAATCCAACGGCGTTGCGAAACCTGCACCAAATCCAAAGTGATGCCTAAATCCTGAGCCAAAAGCACCATATCCACAAAATGGGTTATGCATACGTTGATTTTGTTGTAACCATAGCTGACGCTTTAAATTTTCTAGTTCGGTTTGCGCATTTTTCTTACGCTGATTAATTTCATCTGCCACATTGTTTCTCAATGCTAACTCACGACTAGTATGAATGTAATCAAGTAATTTACTGTCAACACCTTGCTTGTTCAATTCAATGCTTTGACTAGGCGATAAATCATAAAACGAGTTGCTCATTTTAATTTTTTCTATAATTTCATCAGTAGCAACACCCTCTTTGGATAATTTTACTAAGTCATCTAAACTTAGCATAGCTAAAGGTTGAGGTAAAATTCGCGCCAATTCCGCTTCAGAAATACGATCTATTTGAGTATCTTTCTCAGATTGCTGTGAATGTGTTGCACAACTCAGCATATTCAGTGAGAACAAACAGATTAGACCAACTTTAATAAAAGACATTTTTTGCATTGGAGACTTGTCAGATAGGTCGAAATTGGCCAGTCTTAAATACAGGAGAAGGTGCCGTAACACTAGGATTATAACTATGCGTTTTAAATGGATAGCGTGCTTGTACTTTTTTAACGTATAGACGTGTTTCAGCATATGGTGGAATACCTTTGAATTTATTCACAGCTCCCTCTCCAGCATTATAAGCAGCTATCGCAAGCGTTACATCACCTTTAAAATAGGCTAGTAACCAACGTAAATAAGCTACTCCTCCCCTTATATTTTGACTAGCCTCAAAAGCATTTTTAACATTAAAGCGTTCTGCAGTATCGGGTATAAGTTGCATTAATCCATGTGCGTCTTTATGTGACTTTGCTTCATTCAAAAAATTAGATTCTACCGAAATAATAGACAAGACCAATTTCTCATCCACTTTGTACCATTTAGAGATGGTATTCACCAAATGCAAAACCCAGCGCTTACTTTTGGGTAAATTGGCAATATATTGATCAATCTCAAGAGTACCTTCGATAAGCGCTACTTTTGAAATAGGTGCTTTTTCTGGCGCTAAAGACTCAAGCACGCACGGCGGTGTATCCAAAGTTTTAATTTGAATCGTTTCGAGCATTTGCTGTGCTTCATAATGTCCGTGGTTAGAGGCAATACCAAATAAGTTTGCCGCATAATTGCGACGTTCTGGAACTCCTCGCCCAAATGCATATAGCATACCTAACCTATAGACACCCTCTGCGCTACCATGTCGCGCTGCTTGGCAATACATATTAGCCGCCTTCCAACTCGCTTCTGCATCAACTTCATCACTTAGCAGCACATTCGCCCGCATCAATAAATCCTTGATAACAGGCGGTTCATTATCAAATGTTTCTAGTTCATAGCGACTAAATTCGGCACGGGCAGGGCTTACTGTCATTAAAAGCACAGCGAGTAACATTCGAAAAAAAATGGATCCTAAAGAGTCTCTTACCAATAAAATCCCTCCCCAATGCCGCTATAAATCAAACCACTACCTTTGAAAACACTATCTTGCCTGCCTTCACATCAACCTTGATAATATCTTTTGCGGCAAAATTACCTGTCAATATTTCACGGGCTAATGGATTTTCAATTTCTGACTGAATCGCTCGCTTAAGTGGCCTTGCACCATATACTGGATCAAAACCAGCATTAGCGATTTCAGCAATAGCTGCATCCGTAATTTCTATCTGCATATCCATTGCTGATAATCGTTTAGCCAAATATTGCAGTTGAATAGCCGTAATTGACTTAATGTTTGATTCATCCAACGCATGAAAAACGACTACTTCATCAATACGGTTGACGAACTCTGGCCTAAAGTGTGTTTTTACTTCACCCATCACTGCCAATTTGACTACTTGGTAATCTTGGTCTGACATGCTTTGTATCATTTGTGAACCTAAATTACTTGTCATGATAATGACAGTATTCTTAAAGTCTACTGTCCGACCTTGACCATCAGTTAAGCGGCCATCATCTAGAACCTGTAGAAGTACATTGAATACATCTGGGTGAGCTTTTTCAACCTCATCCAACAAAATCACACTATATGGTTTACGGCGGACGGCCTCAGTTAAGGTTCCACCCTCTTCATAACCAACATAGCCAGGAGGTGCACCAATCATACGTGCTACTGAGTGTTTCTCCATGAATTCACTCATGTCAATGCGAATCAAGTGATCTTCACTATCGAATAAAAATCCTGCTAACGCTTTACAAAGCTCTGTTTTACCCACACCGGTTGGGCCTAAAAACAAAAAGCTACCATAAGGACGGCTCGGATCGCCTAAGCCTGAACGTGAACGACGAATCGCATCCGATACAAGTCGCACAGCTTCATCTTGCCCAACCACTCGCTCATGCAATTTAGTTTCCATTGTGAGTAGTTTTCCACGCTCACCTTGCATCATTTTAGATACTGGAATACCCGTGGCACGGCTGACGACTTCGGCAATTTCATCTGCACCCACTTCTGTGCGCAGCATTCTGTTTTTTGTTAACGTTGAAGTTTCTTCAGTACTTGAAGCCTGTTTTAACTGGGTTTCAAGCGATGGTAGTTTGCCATACTGCAACTCTGAGACCTTTTGCCACTCACCTTTGCGAGTGGCCTCTTCCATTTCAAATTTAACTTTCTCAATAGCTTCTTTAATATGCGAAGATCCTTGGACTTGAGCTTTTTCAGCCTTCCAAATATCTTCTAAATCCGCATATTCTTTTCCCAGTTTAACAATTTCTTCTTCAATCAAGTCAAAACGTTTTTTACTACCTTCATCTTTCTCGCGGCGAACTGCCTCAAGTTCAATTTTGAGCTGAATCAAACGGCGCTCAAGCTTATCAAGCACTTCTGGCTTGGAATCAATTTCCATCTTGATGCGCGAAGCCGCTTCATCAATCAAATCAATAGCTTTATCAGGTAAGAAACGATCAGTGATATAGCGATGTGAAAGTTCTGCCGCAGCCACAATTGCTGGGTCGGTAATCTCGACACCATGATGCAACTCATACTTTTCTTTCAAGCCACGCAAAATCGCAATAGTTGCTTCAACGGCTGGTTCGTCCACCAACACCTTTTGAAAGCGGCGTTCTAAAGCCGCATCTTTTTCAATATATTTACGGTATTCGTCTAAAGTGGTCGCACCTACACAATGCAACTCACCGCGCGCTAAGGCAGGCTTGAGCATATTGCCTGCATCCATAGCACCTTCCGCCTTACCTGCGCCAACCATTGTATGAATTTCATCAATAAATACGATGGTTTGACCTTCATCTTGCGATAATTCTTTAAGTACCGCCTTCAATCGCTCCTCAAAATCACCACGATATTTGGCACCTGCTAGCAAAGCCGCCATGTCTAAAGATAAGACCTTTTTACCTTTAAGTGAATCAGGCACTTCACCATTCACAATACGTTGAGCTAAACCTTCAACAATCGCGGTTTTACCTACACCAGGTTCGCCAATCAATACCGGGTTATTTTTGGTACGGCGTCCAAGAATCTGAATCACACGGCGAATTTCATCATCGCGTCCGATTACCGGGTCTAGCTTGCCCAGCTTTGCACGCTCGGTTAGGTCTAGCGTATATTTTTTAAGGGCTTCTCGGTTGGATTCAGCATCAGACTCATTTACATGCTCACCACCACGCACCTCGTTAATGGACTGCTCTAAAGCAGTTTTAGATAAACCATGCGTTTTAAGTAATTTCCCCGCTGGGCCTTTATCATCAGCCAAGGCCAATAAAAACATCTCACTGGCAATGAATCCATCACCACGTTTCAGTGCTAATTTATCAGTAACATTGAGCAGATTATTCAAGTCGCGGGAGATGGACACCTCACCTGAACTATCAGACGATTTTGGTAAATTGGTGATGGCACTTGTAAGTCCTGTTTTGAGCGGTGCTAAATGTACACCAGCATGTGCTAATAATGAATTCGTGCCACCATCATCCTGCTTGAGTAAAGCATCAAGTAAATGTAAAGATTCAATAGTTGGACTATCATTTGCAACAGCAAGACTTTGAGCATCGTTAAGTGCTTGTTGAAATTTAGTTGTTAATTTGTCAAAGCGCATCATTCACTCCAATTCAATTGATATACAGCTAAGGTGGGGTTGAATACTTGTTTTTCAATACAAATAATTATAGATGGATTTTTAGTCTACCCTCTTGCTTCGGCTTGATGTTATTTGAAGCCCTTTCGCATTGAGCTTGTCTAAATGTGAATGGCTACAATGTCATGGGAGCAATGTTAATAAAGGCTTGCAGGGAGACTCACACAGAGTTGATTTAAAATAATGCTTTAATTTTTCTAAAGTTTTGCAACCAAGACCAAGCGCCATTGCCCGCAACATGCCCACTTGCAAAGCAGGCGGTGAGCAAATAGCCGCCCGTTGGCGCTTCCCAATCGAGCATTTCACCAGCACAGAATACACCCGGTAACTTGGTCAGCATTAAATCTTCATTTAAGTCTGAGAACATTACGCCTCCCGCACTGCTAATGGCTTCATCCAAGGGGCGTGTGGAATTAAGTTTTAAAGGCAAGGCTTTGATAGCGTTGCCAAGTTGCACTGGGTGGGCAAACGTTTCAGAAGATAGCACCTCTCTGAGTAGCGCAACTTTAACACCCTTCAAATTTAGCCGACTTTGAAGGTGGCTTGCCATGGATCGAGCGCCTCGTGGGTGTGCGATCTCTTGAATGACGGCATCAATATTTTTATGTGGAAGCAAATCAAGATGCATCAGCACATGGCCATTTTCTTCAATTTTGTCGCGCAGTGCTGCTGAAATAGCATAAATCAGGCTACCTTCAACACCATTTGATGTGACCATAATTTCACCTGCTTTTTCATGAGTGACATTATGTTTGTCCTCATATTTGATAGTAATGCTTTTAAGCGGCGAGCCAGCAAATCGCGTTTGAAAGTAGTCGCTCCAGTGAACATTAAAACCACAATTGGCGGGTTTAAGTGTTGATACATTAATGCCTTGTTGCTTGAGTAATGGCAGCCATTTCCCATCAGAGCCAAGTTTAGCCCAACTGCCACCGCCTAGCGCCAGAATAACGGCATCTGGCTTGGTGGTATATGCACCTTGTGGCGTATGAAAGCATAAGTTTTTTTGCGCATCCCAACCATGCCATTGATGACGAACATGAAAATGCACGCCTGCATAACGTAATTGATGTAACCATGCGCGCAATAAAGGTGCTGCCTTCATGTCCTTTGGGAATACACGCCCTGATGATCCGACAAAAGTTTCAATGCCTAGATGATGCACCCAGTCACGCAAGGTTGCGGCATTAAATTTCTGAAGTAATGGGGCAATGCAATCTTGTCTTGTACCGTAGCGAGTGATGAATTGTTCTGCAGGTTCAGCATGAGTGATATTCATGCCACCTTTGCCCGCCATCAAAAATTTACGCCCAACGCTTGGCATTGCGTCATACACATGTACGTCAATAGATTGTGTACTGAGTATCTCTGCCGCCATAAGGCCGGCAGGGCCAGCGCCTATAATGGCTACTGTATAAGGAGTATTGTTGTTCAACGCAGTTTTATTATAGAAATGTGATTTCAGGTATGCCAATGAATATAAATAGCATATTATAAATCTAATTACTGCATAGCTAAAAATTACAGTATGATTTTACTTGAAGGCATATTTGCCATTTCGGAACCATCATATGAAAAATATACTGATTGCAAACTCTAAAGGTGGCTGTGGCAAGACTACGCTAAGTACTAACATTGCTGGTTATTTTGCATCACTAGGCGGACAG
>Ga0247840_10005350_pt1 | contig 19412 bp, 15 predicted proteins | sample LaCruzMarch2015__FD_192404 | JGI IMG/M metagenome (GOLD analysis project Ga0247840, IMG submission 192404) | Freshwater microbial communities from meromictic Lake La Cruz, Castile-La Mancha, Spain - LaCruzMarch2015_17m | ecosystem: Environmental > Aquatic > Freshwater > Lake | place: Spain... | reverse complement strand
CAGCGCCGACTTGTCCGCCGGCGGCACCAGAATTCCGGCATCCCCGATCACCTCCGGCAGGGCACCGCCCGTTGTGCTGATCACCGGAACGCCGCAGGCCATCGCCTCGCCGGCTGGCATGCCGAACCCTTCATAAAGGGAGGGAATAACGGCCATGGTCGCCTCGGCATAATAGCGGGCGAACCCCTCCTGGGGGATGCGCCCGGTAAATCGAACCGTATCGCCCAGGGAAAGTTCGGTGACCAGCCGATCGATTACCCCATCCGTTTTGGGGGCGCCGATCACCACAAGACGGATCTTTCTTTCCCGGCGGATCTCCGCCACCGCTTCCAGAAGATAACGAAGACCCTTCAGGGGGGTATCGGCGCTGTTCGTCACCAGGAGTTGGTCATCCGCCCTCTCGACCCCGTCCAGCGGGTAAAAACAGTCCAGATTGATCCCGTTTGGAACCACGCGGAACCGTTCATCGGGAATTTTGAATTCCCTCCCGATATCTGTCCGTGAAGAGTTGGAAACCGTAATGATATGCGAAATACGCCTTGAAACCCGCTTCTGCATGGTCACAAATGAGTACCAGCGCCGGGTCTTCATCCGGTGGAGCCAGCTTCCTGCCGCCGCGATCTCCATATCCCGATCCACGGTAATCGGGTGGTGGATGGTCGCAACTGTCGGATAACCGCTCCGCGCAATGCCAAGCAGGCCATAAGAGAGGCTTTGGTTGTCATGAACGATATCATATTTTACCTGCCGTTTTCGCAGGTGATGGTGGGCCCGGATTCCGAATGTAAAGGGTTCGGGAAATCCCCCCAAACACATGCTGATGAATTCAAACTGGTTGACCGGTGATGAGAGTTCGCTGATTTTCCTGACCTTGAAGAGGTGGTCCGGGTTATAGAGATCAAGGCCGGGAATCTTGTGGAGTGAAATACCTTCTGCAAGCTCCGGATAGGGAGGGCCGGACAGAACATCGACCTCATGTCCGAGCTCTTTGAGCGCCTGGCTCAGGTATTGGATATAAACCCCCTGCCCCCCGCAGGCCGGATTCCCCCGGTAGGTCATCAGGCATACGCGCAGTGCGCGACCCTCCCTGTTCTGCTGTCCGCTTTTCAGGTTTGCCTGTTTCAATACAAACTCCCCAAGGTTTTCATCGCCGGATCAATACATCCTGTCTGTTGAATTAGCAAATGAAATGTCGGGACGGGGTTTCAATCCGCCGCTGTCCAGTCGAATTGGTTTGACAGATTTGCATCCATGAAATAAGAAGCAGCACCATGACACTACCGAAACTGATCGTTTTTGATATGGATGGCGTCCTGATCGACGTCTCCAGCTCCTACCGCGAGACCGTCCGACAAACGGCGCGGCTGTTCTTCGCCGGCGCCACAGGTTTTGAAAAATTGCCCGATCCGCTCTTCCCGTTGACGGACCTCGCCGAACTCAAGCAGACCGGCGGCCTGAACAACGACTGGGACCTGACCGCCCGGGTTCTCCATCTCCTGTTTGCGCTGGTCAGATATCCCGCAGCTCCGTCATTAATGTTGTCATCCCCGAATGCTTCTATCGGGGATCTGGTTTCTGAGGTTAAGGCGGGTGGATCCCCTAACCCTGAAGAGACGATCCGCCGCTGCAATGTTTCAGATCTATCTGATTTCATTAATAGATCTTCCAGGCCGCTCATGGATCTCCTCGGCCGGTACGGCAGGCGTCACGACCCCTTCGTGACAAGCTGTTATCAGGGTGACGTAGCAACCGGCAATCGGATCAAGCGGATCTTTCAGGAGATTTATCTCGGCCCGGTGCTCTTCACGGCGCTTTACGGGGATACCTTGCGACAAAATGATGCTGGAGAAGGCCTGATCCACCGGGAAACCTTGCTGATAGACCCGACCTTGCTGGCAGATCTCTCCCGAAACCACGTCCTCGCCATCGCTACCGGCCGCCCGCGGGCGGAGGCGGATTTCCCGCTGGACCGTTTTGACCTGCGGAAATATTTCCAGCTCGTGATCACGCTGGATGATTGTACGCGGGAGGAAGAGAAAATCTTTATCGAGGGCGGCGAACGGATTTCGCTAAAGAAACCCGATCCCTACATGCTCGATCTCATCTCCGGCCTGATAGGGAAAAGATTCAGTGATTGTTATTACCTGGGTGACATGCCCGACGACATGCAGGCAGCCCGGTCGTCAAAAAACGGCTACCGGGGCATTGGGGTTGTCCTCTCTTCCGCCGATCCGGAAAATCTGCGTACAGCACTGTTGCAGGCCGGCGCCGGGCAGACCATCGACAATTATGCTGCTCTGCCCGGCATCATCGGTTAATCACACCTTCTTTTGCCGAAACCAGCTTTTTTTCAATACCGGTAATAATCCGGCTTGAATGGGCCTCCGACAGGTATCCCAAGATAGTCCGCCTGTTTTTTGTTCAGCTTCGAAAGCTTCGCCCCCAGGCGGTTCAGATGGAGCCGCGCCACCTCTTCATCCAGCTTCTTGGGCAGCGTATAGACACCCGGTTTCAGTTTGCCGGCAGCCAGTTCCAGTTGCGCAAGGCACTGGTTTGTAAAACTGTTGCTCATCACAAAGCTTGCGTGGCCGGTCGCGCAGCCGAGATTCACCAGGCGCCCTTCGGCCAAAATGATGATGCTCCTGCCCGATTTCAGCGTCCATTTGTCCACCTGCGGCTTGATCTGCATGCGTTTGCAACCGGGCGTGTTTTCCAGATAGTGAATATCGATTTCGCTGTCAAAATGGCCGATGTTGCAGACGATGGCCTCATTCTTCATCTTTTCCATCTGCTTGCCGGTGATGACGTCACAGCAGCCGGTCGCCGTAATGAAGATATCCCCTTTCGCAAGGACGTCATCGAGGGCCACCACCTCATATCCCTCCATCGCCGCCTGCAGCGCGCAGATCGGATCGATTTCGGAGACGATCACACGGGCGCCAAAACCCCGCATGGACTGGGCGCACCCCTTGCCGACGTCGCCGTAGCCGCAAATGACCACCGCCTTGCCGGCCACCATGATGTCCGTAGCCCTTTTGATCCCGTCCGCCAGTGATTCCCGGCAACCGTAAAGATTGTCAAATTTCGATTTTGTGACCGAATCGTTCACGTTGATGGCGGGAAAGAGAAGTTCACCGTTCTTTGCCATCTGGTAGAGGCGGTGAACACCCGTCGTGGTCTCTTCGGAAACCCCGCGAATTTTGGATGCAACTTGGTGCCAGTGTTGCGGCGATGTCTTCAGGCGGTTGGCCAACCGCTCCCGAACAATTGTTAACTCTTTGTTATCACATGGCTGTTGAAGGATCGAGGGATCATTTTCCGCCCGTACCCCTTCATGAACCATCATCGTTGCATCCCCGCCGTCATCGACGATCAGATCCGGTCCCGTGCCGTCGGGCCAAGTCAGCGCCTGCTCTGTGCACCACCAGTATTCCTCCAGAGACTCACCCTTCCACGCAAAAACGGCGGCGGTTCCTGCCTTGGCGATCGCGGCCGCTGCATGGTCCTGAGTCGAGAAGATATTGCAGGATGCCCAGCGAAGATCAGCCCCCAGCTCCTTCAGCGTCTCAATCAGCATCGCAGTCTGAATGGTCATGTGCAGGCTGCCCATGATCTTTAGCCCGGCCAACGGTTTTTTCGGACCATACTTTTTCCGGACGGCCATCAGGCCCGGCATCTCATTTTCGGAAAGACGAATCTCCTCCCGCCCCCAGACCGCGAGGGACGGATCGGCAATCTTGCAGATCAGATTTTTATCCATTTTCATAAATTTCATTTTTCAATCTCCTTATATTCATTGGGTTCATTTGGCGTTACAATTCCCGCTGAAATGATCAGCGTAAAGGCCTCTTCCACGGTCATGCGAAGTTCAATAAGCTCATCCTGGGGAACCATGATGAAAAATCCTGTCGTCGGCGTCAGCGCAAGCGGCATGAAAACACCAATGCAGGGACACTTTTGGCCAATCGTTTTCTGTATTTCGCCGTTTGGGGTTCCAGTGACGAATCCAATGCTGTAAACCCCGCGGCGTGGATACTCAACCATCACGACACTTTTGAAACTCTGTGCCTTGTCCATGAACAAACTGTCGGCAATCCGTTTGATGGCCTGATAGACGCTCCGGACAAATGGAATTTTTCCGACGAGATGTTCGCCGAAACGGACCAGCCGGTTTCCGAGATAGCTCGTGGTCACCAGACCGCAGACAAAGATAAGAATGAGTGTGACGATGGCGCCCAGCCCGGGAATATGAACATGCAGCAAGTTATCAGGCTGATATTGTGCAGGAATAACCTGCAGAAGGCTATCCATCATCCCCATAATGAAGGAGAGGATATAGAGCGTAAGTCCCGCCGGAATGACAACGGCCAGACCGGTTAGAAAGATCCTTTTCATCCTCTTTTTGAACATTCACATCCCTTGTTGCGATTGCATCGACTGCGCGGGCTTATAACAGAACCCGAAAATGGTTTCAATGGCTTATTTCGACGAAGGGGGGGACTATTACGCCGGTTTGCGTTTGATCCGGTTCTTTTCATCGACGAGGATGCATTTCGGAACCCAGCTTGCCGCTTCCACCTCATCAACCATCACATAACTGGCGATGATGATCAGATCCCCTCGGGCGACCTTCCTCGCAGCAGCGCCGTTGAGACAGATGGTCCCCGAATCCCTGGGGCCGGAAATGACGTAGGTTTCAAATCGCTCCCCGTTCGAAACATCATAGATTGCAACCTTTTCGTAGGGGAGCAGATCCGCCGCCGCCATAAGCCCTTCGTCAATCGAAATGCTGCCCTCGTAATGGAGATCCGCATCGGTCACTGTCGCCCGGTGAAGTTTTGACTTGAGCATGAATCTCTGCATGATCATCTTCCTCTCCTGGGGACATCTTGCTGCAAGGTGTCCCCTTTAACAACATCTTGCCGCAAGGTGCCCCCTGCGTTCTCTCCGATTTCCACGGATTCCCCGAAGATGCGATTGTCGATCAATCTTGTCTTCCCAACCCGGACCGCCAACGCAAGCACGCATTCGCCCTCAATCCACACCACATCCTTCATGGTCTTTACATCACAGATTTGGGCGTAATCGATCTCCGTATGAGGATAACTTGCGATTCTTGCGCGCACTTTTCCGAGGATGGAAGTGGCGTCGCGCTCCCCCTTTTCGTAGAGATCTCCGGCAAGGTCGAGTGAGCGGCTCAGACTCAGGGCGGATTTCCTCTCCTCCGGATTCAAATAGACATTCCGCGAACTCATCGCCAGTCCGTCAGGCTCACGCGTCGTATCCATGCCGACCACTTCAATGTTCATATTCAGATCGCGGACCATCCGCCGAATCGTAACATACTGCTGGAAATCCTTCTTCCCAAATATCGTCACGTGGGGTTTGACGATATGGAAGAGCTTCGCGCAAACCGTTGTCACTCCTCGGAAAAACAGCGGACGCGAAATCCCGCATAGGTTGTTTGTAACCCCTTCCACTTCGACATGGGTCTGATAGCCTTCTGGGTACATCTCCCGGTTGTCCGGGAAAAAGACCACATCGACGCCCATGCTTTCCGCAAGCGTTCTGTCCCTTTCGAAATCGCGCGGATATGCATCCAGGTCCTCCGTCGGGGCGAACTGGGCGGGGTTGACATAGATGCTGACGACAAGGCAATCTCCCCGTTTGCGTCCGATCCGCATGAGGTTCAAATGACCCTCATGGAAATAACCCATCGTCGGAACAAAGGCGATACGCCGCCCCCGGCATCGTTCCGCTTCTGAAAATTCCTGCATTTCTACCGCAGACTTGATGATCTTCACGTCTCACTCCCAACAAAAAAGCCCCTGCGTTCAAGACGAGAGGCTTCCTTACTTATTCGTGAACCCTGATGTTCCCCCGTCCCAGTCCGTCTCCGGATCCAAGCGTCGGCATTGCCATTATCAAATGCACTTTTGTTTGTCAAGAAATTTGTCGCCGCAAAATCAGCAGTGGCTGATGCGGGAACAAGATATTCCGAGCGGCATTGAGGGGAGCTTTGATTCAATCGGCAAATGCGTACCGATCCATCTTATTTCTCCACTTCCTTCGCTGAATCGTGATTGCCATTGACCCACCAGTCGCTTTTGTCCTTGAACCACCAGTTGGAAGAATCCGTTTCAAGGATGGTCGTGGCGAGGCTGCGGGCGTTTTCCGTGGTGAGACGCAAAACGGCGAAGCGGATCCACTCCCGGCTGTATTTGTTTCCCAGATCGCCGCACTCCTTCAACTGAAGAATGAGCGAGAGCTGATCGGCATCCCTGGCCATCCGGGACTCTCTCGTCTCTTTCCCGTTGAATTCGTCGAGCGCGGCTTCGATCTCCCCCCCGAAGAAAAGTGGCTCCGCGAGCTCCCGGGCCGCCTTTTTTTCATCCACCGTCACATACTTCTTGTTAACATAATTCATGTCGCCCGTACGGGCCTCGGGCAGATCATGCATAAGGCAGAGTCGCAGGACCTTTAATTCATCCGCATCCGGATCCATTTTGCACAGCACGTAGCCGATGTATAGCGTTCGTAAAACGTGTTCAGCCACCGATTCACACCCGGAACCCAGAAATTGGAAACCGCTCCGCGGCGTTTTTTGCAGCATCCCTACTTCGAAAAGAAAATCCGCGATCTCCCTCATCTTCTCCATTCACCTCTTGGCCATGATCCACGATCAATCCTCACCGTGGTTTCAATCCTGATATAAAACCGGGTTCTTCAAGTCACCCGCGCTTCAGCATCACGATCCGGTTTGCCATCATCACGGAAATATTTTTCACCTGAAGTTGGAGGGCGGCGACTCCTTCCGGTTTCATCGCTCCCACCCGGTCCAGATGCTCCTTCCAGTATTCCAGCAGACTGATTTCGTTATCCTTCAGTTTCCGCTCAAACCGGACCTGGATCTCCTTCAGTAGTACCGCCTGTTGCTCATTTTCCGCCATGAAACCTCCTGACCCCGTCGCGCGCGTCTTCGCGAGACCATTACGGCAGCAAGTACAAAACTTGCCCTATCATTCCCGATGGGACCCTATATATCAGTTCAAACCAATCTTGCAACGGGGAATATGGTCAACTTTCAACCATCACCTCCAGAACGGCAACGATCGCCCCCATTCCCGCTGGACATTTCAGGAACATTGTCGTAACATCCGCCACACACTGGACTTCAAAGGAGGAATTATGGCGCTCGATTTCGAATTCACATCTGAACAGAAGATGATCGAGGAGATTGTCTGGCGATGGGCATCCAGTTGGCTGGAACCGCAGATGGAGGAACTTTACGAAGAAGACCGGATGCCTCCGGACCTGTTCCGGGAACTGGGCAAGATCGGCGTCAATGGAATTGTCTTTGAAGAAAAATACGGCGGTGCAGGCCTCGGTTATGTGGAAACCCTGCTCATTTACGAAACCATCGCACGGGTGAGCAACGCGCTGGCCATGACCGTGGGGGCGAGCCAGACCCTGTGCTTCGACAACTTCCGACGAAACGCAACCGAAGAGCAGAAGCTGGAAATTCTTCCCCGGGCCTGCGGCGGCGAATATATCGGCTGCCTGGGTATCACCGAACCCAATGCCGGCTCCGACGCAATGGGGATGACCACACGGGCCGTCAAGGTGAAGGACCACTATGTCGTGAACGGAAGCAAGACTTTTATCACCAACGGCAACGTCGCCGATGTCATGCTCTTCTACGCGAAAACCGACCCCTCCCGGGGCGCACACGGAATATCCGCTTTTTATTTTCTGACGGACGGGGTGAAGGGTCTTTACCGCGAAAAAATCAAAAAATGGGGCATGCGAAGCTCTCCTACGGCTCTCATAACCTTCGATGACATGGAAATTCCCGAAGAAAGTCTGATTGGCAGCCTGAATCGCGGCGGCGCCATTCTCACCAACGGTCTCTGCACGGAGCGGATCACCCTGAGCGGCTGCTCTCTCGGCTCGCAGCGGGCCTGCCTCGATCTGAGCCTGCGGTACGCCAGGGAAAGAATTCAGTTCGGAAAGCCAATATCTTCGTTTCAGTTCATTCAAGGAAAGTTGGCCGATATGTACACAAGCTACATGGCTTCCAGATGGATGGCCTACAGCGCCGCCGCCTACTGCGACTCGCTGGAGAAAAAAGTCGGGGGGAAGGGAACCGATCTGGACCGCAAGGCGGCAGCCGCCCTCCTCTTCTGCGGGGAGATGGGCACGAAGGTGGCAGCAGACGCCATCCAGATCCACGGGGGCTACGGCTACTGTCAAGAATATGCGGTTTCCCGACATTATCTCGATCAGAAACTTTGGGATATCGGCGCCGGTACCGCAGAGGTGCGCCGGATGATCATTGCCCGTGAGCTTCTCCGGGACAACTTTCAAAGCGCCCGGTAACGGATAAGATACGACCATGATTTTATTGCAATCGGGAAACGCTATCCGTCGCTGTGAAAAAGAAGGGCGGAGTCAAAATGGCGAGCAGCGATTCTGGAGATCGTCTGCGTGGACACCCTTTCGAAGGTCTGTCATCCTTGTTGCCATGATATTCCTGCCCCTTCTCCCCGCCCCACTTTCGGCGCGTGAGGACAGTGCCAGTCTCCTTCTTCAAAAGAGTGTGGGCAGCAGTAACAGCCGTGTCTATGTGATGAAGAAAGGTGAATCGATCCGATCCGTCCTGCGCAGCCAACCGGGATACGAGCCGGTATCACGGGCAGCCATCAGACGTTTAAACCCCGACATCCCGGATTTGGACCGGGTCTATCCCGGCCAGAGAATCGTTCTTCCGACCCCAGGCAGATCAGAACCTTCCGAATCCATTTCCAACAGCGGCAGGAAAAACTCCGGGGACACCTTGCGGCGAGGTGTCCCCATACCGGTCATTTACCGGATACAGGAAGGGGACTCCATCAGCCGGGTCATCCTGTCCGAATTGAACATGAATCCCGCTGAGGCTCTCCCTGCTTATCGTCTCATCCGCAAGCTGAATCCTGAGATCCGTGATTTGAACCGGCTTCCGGTCGGACAAACCCTGCGCCTCCCTCCGGCGCCCGCTCGCTCAGCCATCCCGCCGCCGGCGCAGCCCCAGACCCAGACTCAACCCCAGCAGATGACCACCCCTCCGACGGGGAAGCCGGACGCGGCTGCGAAGATGATTGCGGACTCTCTGTTTGGAATCATTCGGCCGGTGATCGGCCGGATGCGGGGAGCAGTCACGGTAGGGGGGAGTTACCACATCCCGCTACAGGAGACCACACAGATCACCATCGACTGCGCCCAGATCCCGGTCGTGGAACTGGATGATGGAACGACGGTTCTCCTGGATTACGGAGACCGTCTGTCGGAAAATCTGAAAAGACTCATCCGCCAATCCTGGAAAAATTATGCCTTTCTAACGGCGGAAGAGCTTCGAGATGAACTTGGCGGCCTGTCGGGCATTATCCGCCATTCCCAAAATTACAAGATGGTCAGGACCGACAAACCCCTGGAGCTGACAGCAAAACCGGAAATCCTGATCTTCCCCGACTGGGTTATCTCCGGCAAAACTGCTGTGGGCGGCGTTACTTATCGCCAAGGGCTTTTTCTGCTCGATCGCGACGAACGACCCCTCCCCGCAGAAGCAAGGAGATTCATCGAGAATAACGGTCTCGCCGTGACGGAGATCGCTGAAGGCCGCGCGGTCTCTTCCATGGAAACACCGTCGGCACTGCAACCGATTATTACGGATTTGCGAGACATGAAAGGCATCGCTTTTGTGGAGAAGCTTCTTTTGACCCTCGGTGAGACGCCGATCAGGAACACTGAAGTCGTCGTCTTTGACCAGGCCCGCAACGGATTCAACCTCTCCGTCACTGCCGATCTGCTGATCCGGAAAGGAGAGAAACGGTTCATCATCCATACGAAGAAGCTTCCCGAACAGTTCGTTCTCATCCTCAGGGATGCGGGTGCGGAGGTGATTCCCATTAGAGAGAGGGACCAGGGACGGTCCCTCATCGAAGGTACCCTTCAGGGGTTAGGAATCCCTGTCTCTTTCGGTTATTTTTCCTTCCGGATTCCACAGGATGGTAAACGCCCGCGGCTTACAGGCTCTATTTCTACCCTTCGGGCGATGAACGGGGGGGAACCGATTTTTCTGAATGATTTCGATATGGCTCCCGCCGTCCTGCCTTTTTTCAGCGGCCGCCGGGGAGAACGTGTCATCCGATACTGAGAAGGAGTTGGGATTGAAGACAAAAGCTATAGCGCTTTTTTCGGGCGGTCTGGACAGCATCCTGGCCTTCAAGGTGATCGCGGAGCAGGGAATCGAAGTCTCGGGGATCACCTTCGAGACTCCCTTTTTCAGCGCCACGAAGGCGCGTATGACAGCGGAGAGGATCGGTTTGTCGCTCGCCGTTCTCGACATTACAGCAGAACACCTGCGGATGCTGAAGGCACCCCGTTACGGCTATGGTCGGAACATGAACCCCTGCATCGACTGCCACACGCTGATGCTCCAGGTTGCCGGACGACGCATGGAAGAGGAAGGCGCCGATTTCCTTTTCACCGGCGAGGTTCTGGGGGAACGTCCCATGTCTCAGGGGAAACAATCCCTCTACATCGTCGCCAAAAATTCGGGTTACCCGGACCGCATACTCCGTCCCCTCAGTGCCAGACTCCTGCCGGAGACAGAACCGGAGCGGATGGGCAAGGTGGATCGCACCCGCCTTTGCGATATTCAGGGGAGAGGCCGAAAACGGCAGATGGAGATGGCCATCTATTACGGAATAACATCCTATCCCCCACCCGCTGGCGGCTGCCTGCTCACCGATCCCATCTTTTCCCGGCGTCTTGGCGACCTGTTCGTTCATCATCCCGACCACGCAATCCGGGATATCGAGCTTTTGAAGGTTGGAAGGCACTTTCGTCTCGATGAAAAAACAAAGGCAATCGTCGGCCGGAACGCGATGGACAATGAAACTATCGAGAGGCTGGCCAACAGGGATGATGCGCTGATCCGGATCGATTCCTTTCCGGGACCGACCGCTCTTGTTCCCGGCGGCGGTGATGAAGGAACACGTCTTTTGGCCGCCGGAATCTGTGCCCGTTACTGCGACGGCCCGCGCGACCGCGAGCTGAACGCCGGTTGCCTCCGGGGAGGAAACGAGACCTCGCTTAAGGTCCTTGCCATAATCCCGGAAGGGGCCGAACGCCTGCTTGTCTAATACCCAATATATCCCCGATAGAAGCACTCGGGGATGACAACAAAAGATTAGGAAGGCAGATGCTGCGGCCGGAGAAGATCGTTGACAGTCTTTACCGGATTGAAAGTCGCTAACGGCACCTCGACAAAGACGGTATTCCAGAAAGCCATCGACCCGTTCCACAGACCCGGCCGCTCAAGCGCCTGAAGCTCCCTCCCCTTCTCCGACTTCCGGGTAATCGCCACTGTCGTCGGATCGATAAACGCCGGGAGATCGAATTTCCGCCCCTGAAAATCCCGGACGCCGCAGACCAGATCGACGGGATTGAAGTGGGTGGCAGACGACCAGACGGCGCGCTGATCCGGGTCATTCCTGTCAATCTGCGACTCCTCGATAATCTGCAGAGAAGCCCCCCCCTTTCCGTCCGCATCGTCGACCCAGAAAGGACCGCCGCCCGGTTCCCCCTCATTTTTCACCATCCCGCAGACCCGGAGAGGCCGATTCAGCTTTCTGAAAAGAGAAGACCGCCGTTCGGAAAGCGAGAGCTTTCGGAGGCCGGTCGGGAAACCGATGTTCACCTTCTTTTCCGCAAAATCACGGATCCGTTCCAGTTCGTCCTCCGTGCCTCCCTCACCCGCGAGAAATCGAACAGCGGTAAAGATCTCTTCCTGAAGCCGGACCAGACAGCCGGCCAGAAGTTTCTTCCAGAGTGATGTCTCCGGCTTGAGACGATCGGGCACGGTATTGTCGATGTTTTTCAGGAAGATGATATCATCATCGAGAAGATTCAGATTCATAAGGAGCGATCCGTGCCCTCCCGGGCGAAAGACAGGGTTTCTCGAGTCATCGCGGAAGGGCCTGTTCTCAGGATCAACGGCAATGGTGTCCGTCGCCGGATCCTGCGTGGAAATACCGACAGCAAAAACGGTATCAAGTCGGGATTCGTAATCGCCGATCACACCCGAAAGAAGTGTCCTGACGGCGTGTTCATGTTCCTTGGAGACGGTAAAATGGACCCGGGAAACGTTGTTCGCATCACGGGCGTAGAGGGCCGCCTCGACAAGATGCTCCTCAAGGGCGGTCCGACTTCCTTCCGGATAGGCATGAAATTTCAGAAGAGCTTTCGGAAGGGATCCATAATTGAGCCCCTCCTCGGTCAGGACAGATTTCAGGATGGCCGCATCTTCCCCTTTCCCGATCAGCAATTCAAGATCCTCGCCTTCTGAGGCGAGCACCGCCCTCAGATCAGGGGAAAAAGCATACCGTTTCAGGTCGGCAGCAAAGGCCGCACGCGCCACCTCGTCGGTAAACCCTCCTGCGGCGAGGCAGCGATACCACTCCCGGAACATCCGGCTTGCAGCCCCTGAGGCGGGGACAAACTTCATGAATCGGCGCATCCGGCGGGCCTCCTCGTAGGCCGCCAGCAAATCCAGTCGATCTTCCTCAGGGATTACAACGATCCCGTCGCCCGCAAGGCACGGGCGGTTCAGACGGACCGACGGAACCCCACGGCGGAAGAGCGCCATCTGTCTTGCGACCTCTTCCATCGTCAGCCCTTGAGCAGCAATCCTTTGCCGGTCCTCTTCGGACCATCCTTCGGGGACATCTTGCCGCAAGGTGTCCCCTCCCCCTTTTCCCGTCATTTCTTCCTCTCCTTCAAACGGCCAACTCCTCCATCGGCAGCAGAAAACTCCGGAATCCGGCACGGGGATGTTCCCGCTTGAACTCCCGCAACCTCGCGTCCAGACGGGCAATCGCTTCATCGGCCACCGCTGTCAAAAGGACATTGTTCCTCCCGGGCCAGAAGTGCGTACCCAGCTTCGGTTCCGTCTCCGTCCCTTCCCCCTGGGCCTCCACCATCTTCGTGTATCCCCGAACCCCGACTTCTTTCAGAGCGGCAATCACGTCCTCATCGGCCGCCTCGCAGTAGATGATCAGAAACATTTTCATCGTTGCCACCTCCCGATTCAATATTTTTTCGTTTCTCACGGCGTTTCTTGAAGATGCCCTGCCAATCGTCAAAGAGATCATACGCCGCCGGAACGACGACGAGCGTCAGGAAAAGCGAGGTCAGGAGTCCGCCGATGACCGCGATCCCCATCGGAGACCGTGTTTCCGAGCCCTCCCCGACGCCGAAGGCAACCGGCAGCATCCCGAAAACCATCGCGAAGGTCGTCATCAGGATAGGCCGAAGTCGGACCGGACCAGCCTGGAGGATCGCCTCCCTCCGGGGAACACCCCTCCCCCGGAGAACATTCGCATAATCAACAAGCAGAATCGCATTTTTCTTGACAAGTCCCATCAGCAGGATAAGGCCAATGAAACTGAATATATTCAACGTATTTCCAGTTATCAACAGCGCGCTGAAGGCCCCGATAAAAGAGAGGGGCATCGCAAGAAGAACCGTGAAGGGGTGGACGAAGCTTTCGAATTGGGCGGCCAGGACCATGTAGGCCATGATGACTCCGAGAACCAGCGCGAACATCAGGTACTTGAATGATTCACCCATCGTCTCTGCATTCCCCTGGTATTTTGGAAGATAGTCTGCCGGCAGGATCTTGGCCGCTATGCCGTTGAGTTCCTCGACCGCCTGCCCCAGGGGTTTCCCTTCGAGGCCGGCGAAGAGGGAGATCGCCCGCTGCCGGTCAACCCGGTTGATGACGCTCGGCCCACCCCCCTCCTGAATGCGGATGAGGTTCCGGAGCTGGACGAGACGGCCGTCCCGCGCCCGGACATAGAGTCTGCTCAAATCATCGGGATTTCTCCGCTCCTCCGGGTTCAGCCGGATTCGGAGATCGTACCGCTTTCCCCGACTCTGATCCTTGTATTTGGTCACCTCGGTCTCTCCGCTGATGAGGAGGTTTACCGCCTCTGCGATGGTTGCCACATCTACACCGAGATCGGCCGCCTTGTCCCGGTCGATAAAGACCCTCAGTTCCGGTTTGCCCATTTCCGACGAGGTGTCCACATCGACAATTCCCGGTAATTTTGAAAACTCGCCGGCGATCTCTTTCGTATAGGAGCGGAGCGCCATCAGGTCGCGCCCCCGGACACTGTACTGGATCGGAACCTGGCGCTGCCCGCCGCCGATCAGTGATACATCCTCGGCGGATACCTTCATCCCCGGAAATTTTCTGAGTTTGTTCCGGATCTCCTTCTTGAGCTGCTCCTGGCTCTTTTTCCGTTCGGCCTTCGGAACGAGGCGCGTCATCATAACGGCCCGGTTTACCGCGCCCCCGAGGCCCAGGCGATAGTAGACCGCGCTGATCTCCGGCGTCTCTCGCAGGATCTTTTCGGCAGGCTGAAACAGCTCGTCCGATTTTTCGATGGAATAGTCGATCGGCGCCTCCAAGCGGACGAGGAACTGCCCCTGGTCTTCCGGGGGGATGAACTCCTTTCCAATGAATGTCGTCAGGTAGAGGCTTCCGAGAAAAAGGATGAGGGCCCCGATCAGCATTGCACCACGGTGGTGGAGTGAAAAGGCCAGCAGGGGCCGGTAGCCCTCTTCTATCTTGTTGTACCCTCTTTCAAACCAGTTCACGAAACGTCCCCTTGGCTTGACAGCGACGTCTTTCCCGGAATTGTCGCGCCGGTGGGTGATGCGCTTGAGGAAGATTGATGCGAGCATCGGCGTCAGCGTGAAGGAGACGAGGAGCGAAACCAGCACCGAAAAAACGACGGTCAGCGCAAACTGGAGAAAGAAGCGGCCGATAATCCCCTTCATGAAGGCGACGGGGAGAAAGATCGCAACAATGGCAAAAGTCGTCGCCATGACGGCCAGGCCGATCTCGGATGTGGCAAAGGTCGATGCCTCCCGCGGCGCCATTCCCTCTTCCACATGGCGGTAGATGTTTTCGATGACGATGATCGCGTCGTCGATGAGCAGGCCCACCGAAAGGGTAAGCGCGAGCATCGTCATGTTGTTGAAAGTGAAGTTGAATGCGCGGATCAGTGCGAAGGTGGCAATGATCGAGACCGGTAGCGCAACCGCGCTGATCAGTGTCGTCCGGAAATTTCGGAGGAAGAGGAGTACGGCCAGAACCGCGAATATACTCCCGAGGATCAGATGCTTCTGTACCTCATCGATCGAGCGCTGGATGAAGATAGACTGGTCCATCGCGATGTTCAGGCTGATCCCCGGTGGAAGGGTCTTTCTGATCTTCTCGATCTCAGATTTGACAAGTTTGGCGACGGCAACGGTGTTGGTCCCGGACTGCTTCTGCACTCCCATGGCGACTGCCGGGATGCCGTTGTAGCGGACCATGCTGCGCTTCTCCTCCATTCCGTCTTCGGCCTTCCCTATATTCCGGAGCCGCACAGGAGCGCCCTTGTCGTAAGCGACCACCATGTCGTTGATCTCCGAAATATTAGCGAATTCCCCCTTGACCATCACCGTGTATTCCTTCGAGAGGCTCTGGATCAGGCCGCCCGGCAGCTCGACGTTCTGCCGCTTCAGGGCAGACATTACATCCGTCGCCGCGATCCCATAAGCCCTCAGCTTGTCGGCGTCGAGCCAGACGCGAATCTGTCGCAGGCGGAGCCCCCACAACTGGACGTCGCCGACGCCGTTGATCCGCTGGAGCTGTTCCTTCAGCACCTCATCGACGTAGGTGGAGAGGTCTTTAACCGTTTTTTGTCCCGAAAGGTTAAGAAAAAGCACCGCCGCCGCATCGGGATCGACCTTGGCGATCCTCGGTTCGTCGATGTCCGCGGGGAGTTTATCGCGGATCAGGGCGACCTTCTCCCTCACATCCTGGGCAGCGAGATCGATGTTTCTGTCGAGGACAAACTCGATTGTCACCCGGGAATCCCCTGCCGTACTGCTCGAGGTGATGCTTTTCACGCCGTTGATCGTGTTGACCGACCCTTCGATCTTGTCCGTGATATCGACATCGATCACCTCGGGGCTCGCCCCGTTGAGGTGGGTAGTAACCGTCACAATCGGGAAATCGACCTTCGGAAAGAGGTCCACACCGATTTCCGGATAACTTACGACACCGATAACCACCAGGGCCATGATGGCCATCGTGGCAAAAACCGGTCTCTTGACCGAGGTATCAGCGAGCCACATTGACCGGCACCCCTTCCATTAGATTGCTCTGTCCCACCGTCACGACAATCTCCTTTGCCTTCAACCCCTCGGTAATCTCCATAAATTCACCGTACTTGCGTCCGATCTTCACCATCTTCTCCTTCGCCCGGTCCCCCTCGACAGCGAAGACTTTTGTGGTTGTATTGTCGTAAAGAAGGGCGGTAATCGGTACGACGACGGTATCTTTTGCTGGTCCGGTGTAGAGCGTCACGCGGGTGAAAAACCCCGGTTTCAGGTTTCCGCCCTGATTCACTACCTGCGCCTCAACCAGAAGGGAACGTGTTTTCTCTTCGAGAATAGGATAGAGCGTCTTCACCTTTCCCTGAAATTGACGCCCCGGGAATGAATCCACTGTAAATACAATATCCTGCCCCTCCCGGAGGCTCCCCACATCCTTCTCAGGGACGCTGAAGGCGAGTTTCAGAAGATCGGTCCGGATGGTCGAGACGAGGAAGGTGCCGTTGCGAATATAGTCACCCGGGGTAACCCTCTTCTCCTTAATACTGCCCGCCATGGGTGCGAAAATCTTCGTCTTGGTCAGCCTCTCCTTTGCCAGATCGAGCCCGGCTTTTGCCCGTTCCACGTCCCCCAGGGTCAGGGCAAGACGCGCGACAATATCGTCAAACTGCTGTTTAGTGACCAATTCTTCCCGGTAGAGGGCCTCCTTGCGCTGATGCTCCAGTTTCGCATTGGCCAGCGCCGCCTCCGTCTGCTTCAGAGCGGCTGCCGCCTGCTCTACGGCCAGTCGGTAATCGGTCTCCTTGATTTCGGCAATGAGCTGGCCCCGCGTGACGGGCGAACCTTCATCAACTGAAATCGTTTTCAGGATTCCATCCAGTTCGGAGCTGACGACCACCTCGTCGTAGGGTTTTAGGGTCCCGACCGATTCCACGAAAGGCCGAAGGGAGCGGTTCTCCGAAGTCCAGACACTGACATTGACCGTGCGCTCCTTCACCGCCTTCTGTTCCTGTTTTTTGCAGCCGACGCTTACAAAAAGTGCGGCACACAGGAGAATGGCGGTCATGAACGCGCCGACCCAGAACTTGCGCCGATTCGATCCGTTTTCCCCGGTTAAAGACGATATTCGTCCCAACATGCAAAACTCCTTCCTCATGCTAATTCTACTGTTTTAGGGACGTTGTAGCAATCAGCGTCCCCGTAGCTTTCTTCATCCGGAGAAGTGCGAGCTCGTAATTGTAGAGAGCCGACGCCGCCTTCCTCTCCGCCGACACCAGGAGGGTGTTGGAATCCAGCACATCCAGGCTGTTCGCCAGCCCGAAATCGAACTGCCTTGCCACGGCATGGTAGTTGTCACGGGCAAAGGCAAGCTGATCGTTCAGGAACTGGAGTATCCCCTTCTGCGTGACGAGATCCAGGTAAACGGTCTGCACCTCGATCTCGATCCCTTTTTTCATCTCCTCATAAAGGAGCGCGGCCTGACGTTCACGGGCTTTTGCCTCGGAAACATCGGCCTTCCGCAGCCCCCCATCGAAGAAGGGAAAATTCAGGGCTACACCGCCGTAGATGCTCTCTCGATTCAGGCTTGACGTGGCCGGATTCTGATCGGCCCCGGCATAGACTCCGAAAACAGAGATGGAAGGCCAGAAGGCGCCTTCTGCAATTTTGATCTGATCAGCGGCAATCTGTTTCTGAACGTCCATACTTTTGAGGTCCGCTCTCACAGCAAAAGCCCTTTCCTGGAACACGGTAATTACCGGAATGTCGCTCTCCGCTACCGTAACTTCCCGGAGCATGAAGGCGTCTTTGATCCCGACGTTGCTCGCCAGGACAACCATCGCCAATTCCAGACCGTTCTGTGCCTGAAGGCGGTCCGACTTTGCCCCGGACAGCTCCCCTTCCGCACGGAGGAGGGCCGTCTTGGTCACCTCGCCGACCCTGACCCGTTTTTCAGCCGCCTCGCGGTATTTCGTGAGGCGCTCCAGATTGGAATCGGCGATTTCAAGACCTTTCCGGGCCATAAGGACGTTGTAGTAAGCGGCGGCTACATACCGGAGGAGATAGTCTTCACGGATGGCGGTGAGGTCATACCGGCTCTTCGTCACGTTCTGCCGGGAGATCCCGAGGGCCGTCAGTTCCCGGCCGCTCAGGGAGACGGTCTCGTCGACCCGAACTCCCCAGCCGAAAGACGACTCCGGCTGCAGGACACCCCCTGTTGCGGTCAACTTCTTTTCCGAATACTGGGTGTAGCCTCCTGTCGCCGTCAGGCGGGGCAGCAGGTAGGAAAAAACCTTGTCAGTGCCCGTCTCGGCGATCGTGAGGTTTTCCTCCGCCACCTTGAGCTTTTCAGAACGGGCCAGGGCGATCCGGCAGAGATCGTCCAGGGAGTACTCCTCCGCGAACAGGGAGGCCGGCGTCGCCAGACAGAGAGAAAAGACGATAGCGCCTGCTGCCAGTAAGTAAAACACCTTTTTCATGCTCACTCCTCTCATTTCATCCCATCCCGTGCGGCAACCCCCATTGCCCGTTCCAGCTTCGCCCGGCCAATGCCACAATCCCCGAGTGCGTTATCGTGATCCGACCTTGCCCTGGTCAGAAGGGTCTGAGCATCGATCACATCGGTCGATGTCCCGACCTGTTCCCGATATCGCTCGGTGTTGATCCGAAAATTCTCTTCGGCCTGCTCGGTCGCCTTTTTCGCCACATGGACCTGCTTTTCCGCCTCATGGAGCAGGAGCCAGGCATTCTTGACTTCCAGGGTGATTTGATCCCTGATGTTGGTCAGGATATCAGCCGCCTGGTTTTCCCGGCTGAGACCAGCATCCACACGATTCCCAGTCTTTCCCCACTCCCAGAAATTCCAGTTTGCCACCGCCATCACATACCAGCTCTCCTGGTTCCGGTAGGGGGTTCCGGCGACACCCGGCGTGTCTCCGAATCTGGCGTAATTACCGACCAGCCCGACATTTGGGTAATACTCGCTTCGAGCCACCTTTACGAGACTTTTCGCCTGCTCCAAACGGAACATATATGACCGGATCTCCGGACGGTTTTCCAGGGCCGCGGCGATGCAAACGTTGAGCGGTTTCGCAAAAGGGCTGTCATTGAGAATGTCCTCAATCTCCAAGGAGGCGCTGATCTCCTGCCGGAGGAGCGTGTTGAATTTGGATTTCGCCATTTCCAGGCTGTTTTCCGCCCGC
>Ga0247840_10005349_pt1 | contig 19413 bp, 18 predicted proteins | sample LaCruzMarch2015__FD_192404 | JGI IMG/M metagenome (GOLD analysis project Ga0247840, IMG submission 192404) | Freshwater microbial communities from meromictic Lake La Cruz, Castile-La Mancha, Spain - LaCruzMarch2015_17m | ecosystem: Environmental > Aquatic > Freshwater > Lake | place: Spain... | reverse complement strand
TTGAATTTGTCCGAGATTTATCCGTGAGATCCGTGTTATCGGTGGTTAAGTTCCGGAAACAGCATGAGTAATATTTTTGACAAGCAACCGAAGGAGCGGCGTGGGTTGGGGGCGGTGCCGTTTGTGGCGGTGCTGGCGGTTTTGCTGATCGAGGTCGAGACGCCGCAGATCCGGGTCACGCCTTCGTTGCTGACCATTGCTTTGGCCATCTTCGCGTTGTTCCTATCGCCTCGGGCAGTGCTTTGGTGGGCGGTGGTGTTATTTGTTCCGGTTGTGCTGACTTTGTGGCTCGTTCCGAATGCCGGGGTGCGGGAGTCCGCGAACTTTGTCGCGCTGCGTTCGGCGGCTTATCTCGCGGTTGCTTGGGTGGCGGTGGGGTTGAGTCGTTACCGCTGGGATTCCGAGCGCAGGTTGGAGGGAATGCTGGCCTTGTTCGACTCGCTGCAGACTCCGATCGTGGTGTCCGACATCGACGGCATCATCAAATTTGCCAATCGCGCCTGCTGCGAGCTGCTCGGACGCAGCACGGAGGAGATCAAGGACACGAACTTCTTTACGGTGTTCAGCCAACCCGATCGTCGCGGCCAATCCATCGAGGACTACCTCAAGCGCTTCGATCAGGATGCTAACCAGAGCACCTCGATGACCGTCAACATCCAAGACGCCGCCGGAGGAAAGATGCTGCGCGCGAATTGCGTCTCCATGCAATGGGATCACCAACGGCTACTGGTCACACAATTGAGTTGAGACATCTATGCCCCGAATCAACTTACCAGACGTCGTTTATGGTTTACGTCATCCCCTCAAGTCGCTGCGCTACCTTCGACATCGGGACACAATCTCATACGAGATATGTGCCCGCTACCTCCCCGCCAACCCCGTCATTGTCGAAGCAGGTGCTTATGATGGGAGCAACACCCAGGAGTTCTGCCGCTTTTGGCCAGATTGCCAAGTGTATGCTTTCGAGCCTGTCCCGAGCGCCCGCGAGCGTCTGGTTAAGGCCGCAGCGGAATTCCCGGACCGGATTCACCCGCAAAGTATGGCTTTGGGTGAAACGGCGGGGAACTGCGATATGCACGTTTCCGTAACAGGCGTATCGGGGGGCGAGCAATCGTCCTCACTCTTAGTTCCCGCGGCGACACGGGAAGAGTTTCCGTTTGTCAACTTCTGCAGTGAAACAACGCCAGTGAGAGTGACTCGTTTGGACGATTGGGCTGCAGGGGAAGATCTGCATAGCGTAGATTTCTTGTGGTTGGATCTGCAGGGAATGGAATTAGCTGCCCTGAAAGGGTGCGGGGATCTTCTTTCGACAGTCAGCGCGATTCACTGCGAGGTGCAGGCTTTGGAACTCTATAAGGCTGCGCCCTTGTATCCGGAATTATCCAGGTGGCTGGAGCGGAAAGGATTTCACGCTGCTTGCGAGGCCATTTTTCGCCGTGGTGGCAACGTCCTTTTCGTTCGCTGAAAGGAGCGCGTCAGCTCCAGCCTTGAATTGCAGTCCAATGCGGAAGAGCCCACCCTTGTGTTGTCCAATTTGCAGTCTTCCAGTAGCGATCGGGTGCAATTATTGGACGATCCGGACGGTCACCGAGAGCGGCACCCCACCACGAATACGAGCTGTTGGCGATGATCCCTGCCGAGCAGGATTTCATAATCATGAGGTCTTCGATGTCACGGTTTGACGACTGGTAGTCGACGATTTCCGCATTCGGCACGAAGCCTAGGTTGGCCTGCGCCCAATCATTGTCCTCCGAGAATATCAACCAGCGTGCAACTGCTTTGCCTGATTCTTCTGTCTTGGCGAGGGCTCTCGAAAAGTAGCTGACAGGCAGCGCTCCTTCCTCACCCATAAAGTGGAGATAATCACCGCGACGTACGTGGATGAAGCCAGTGCTTGTTGAGTCCGCTTTGGCAATGAGAGCTTCCGCGCCACTCGACAGCGGATCCCTTGGTCGCAGCATTCGCGGCAGCTTATCGCGAACCAACATGAAGGGGGTGTTAGTTTGCCAATATCCGTTGAGATAAGTTCGCCCAGGACCGAGTTCCGAGAGTCCGTCGCCGTTCTTCAATTGAAGCGGGTCTTCTTGGATGATTTGCATCCGTCCTAGACCAGAGAGCATCAACTTGCCTCGGCGGGTTTTATCAAAAAACGCGGCGAGCAGGCCTACGGCCAACCGCCTCGGACCGCTGAAAGCTTCGGGCAACGAGACGCCGAGTGCCGGCAATCTGAGTTGCCGTCTAACCGGATGTAGTCCGGAGATTAAATAGAACCAGGTCGTGTCGAATCGCAGGCGGGCATTTTTTTGCCCAGCGAGTGCCATGCCTTGGGCCAACTGGAAGAGTTGGTTGCCCAAGCCTGAATTCAGCCTGACGACGACTTCTGCTGGGCTGCGACTCATGCCTTTGAGTGGAAACAATCTAGATTTCCCTGAGTCTCCGAGCGTGTTTGGTGATCGCCCCTTTGTAGATTTCAGACATCGACTCTTGATATGAGCTCTCTGAATAAAGCCTGCGCATGTTTTCCCCCGCTGCCTCTGATTGTTGCTGCATTTCTCCGCGTTGGCGGTAACACCATTCCAGTTTATCCGCAATTTTTTGAACGGCCTCCTCAGGAGTCCTGGCGCGGATAGCTGTGCCGCCGGTGCGCTCGACGATATCGCCGGCGCCGGTTCCCGCCAAGACAACCGGGTAGCAACCTGCCATCATGGCTTCCATCATGGTTATACCCGCAGTTTCGCGGATGCTTGGCAGCAGATAGACATCACTTGCGCCGAGCTGATTAGCATACTCTTCGCCGCGAAATCCTTCATGAAAGCGGACCTGCTCGGCTAAGCCGAGTTGCTGGGCCAGCTGTTGCATCGCTCTTAGATCCGGCCCCCACCCGCCGTGAGTATATGAGAAAGGTATCCCCTTGCTATTGAGAATGGCCAACGCTCGCAACGAGAGCTGCGTCCCTTTCCTGCCTTCCAAATTTCCTCCTGCGAAGATGTTCAGCTTTCCGGCGGCCCTCTCCGAGGTGTCGCTGGCGCGCTTGAAGCGCGAAGTCTCGTTCGCCGTAAAGAAGACTTGGCAGAGTTGATGAACATTTGTCGCGCCGCACTTGATGAGGAAATCCGCCGTGGCTGTATCGGCGGCCACCACCGCTGAGGACATGCTGCAGCAGAGTCTTAGGCTGCGGGAGTTTGCGGAGAAGGCGCTTGCTGTCTCGCGCAGAAACTCGAAGGCACTCGCCGAACCACCTAGCATCGAGCGGAAAGCTCGAGGAGTGACCGATCCTCCCCCCACAGGCCCGAAGACAAAAGGTATAGGCATACGCCAGAGAGGAGGGGGCATGCGCCAGCTTGCATAGGTGACGTGGTGTACCAAAAAAAAGCCGTGTTCCCGATGCAGTCGGGCACTGCGCTCCAGCGAGCACGATTGCCAGTCTCGGTAAACAAGCCAACTCTGGAGTCGCGCCAGCATTCGGTTGGGATGGTATCTAAAGGGCTTGCCAAAAAAGTGGAATCGCATGTTCTCGGCCGCGGCTTCCTTCTGGGCGCCCAAGACCGATTCCCTCGCTGCGCCATGCGTCATCACATGACACTCTTCCACGCCCGGAATCCGGGCGACGGCTCGGGCTGCGTCCCATCCGACCTTGGCCTCCGATCCCAAGCCGGGCTGACATGCGATTGCCGAGATTAGAACTTTCATGGCACGGGCCTTGTTATCCGCTGTGGTCTTGCGAAACAGGTCAATTTCAGGAACTGTCTTCCGACAAGTATTTCTCCGTTTTTGTCCTCAATGAGTCTGCGAAACATTTCCGCGAATCAGGTCACCCTTTGGTTAACGGTCGTCCTCGGCTTGTTGGTGGCAATCGTTATAGGCAGTGCGGTCGGAAGTTCGGACATGCGCATGGTGGCGGGGGTAATGGCGGCGATCCCAGTTGCGATCATTTTTGTCAAACTCAAGACGAACATCTGGGTGCTCATCCCTATCGGTTGGTATCTCTCGGGCCGACTGCCTTGGCTGCCATTGCCTTTCACGGTGCGCGACCTGTGCATGATGACGGTTATCTTTTTCTTCACGCTGTTCCTTGCAACGCGTGCGGTGGCTTGGAAGCGCAAGGTAGGCCCTCTCGATTATTTGATTTACATTAATCTTTTTTACCTCGCCACGGTCTATGTGCGGAATCCGGCAGGATTTTGGGCGATGCAAACAAGTGTGGTGGGCGGTCGCCCATACTTTGAAATTGCCTTAGCGCTTGGTGCGTTTCTCATTTTAAGCCGCGTACAGATCAACGATTTTATCGCACGGATTTTCCCTCTGTTTTTTGTCATTCCTGCTTGGTGTGTGGCAATCCTCGACGTGGTTGCTCGCTTGGCCCCTCAGATGGCCTACCCCTTGGCCATGATGTATTCAGGGGTTGGTAGCGGGGTGACGAGTGCGTTCCAGCAGGAGGCGAAACTGGGTGAGACGCGCATGACGGGCTTACAGTCTGCGGGACTAACCTCCGTGCTCGCGCTTTGCGCCAAATTCAATCCTATTACATTGATCTCTCCTTTTCACCCTTTTCGGGCTCTGCTTTTCGGTGTAGCGATATTGGCTATTTTTCTCTCTGGATACCGAAGCGTGATACTTTTTGCCATCGTGGCATTTTTGCTATCAGCAGTCCTTCGAGGCAGTATGAAGGACTTATGGATTGCCGGGGCTGGCATGTTGCTGGGGCTAGTTGCTCTAATCTCTGTGCAAGGTAGTCTTGTCCAACTCCCATTGACGGTGCAGCGTTCACTTTCATGGTTGCCGGGTAACTGGAATCAAGAAGCGGTGGCCGATGCGGAGGGCTCGACAATGTGGCGAGTGGAAATGTGGGGATGGGCATGGGATGACGATCGTATCCTGAGGGATCGGACTTGGGGACAGGGATTTGGTCTATCTTTGGACGATATGAGCCTGATTGCTTCCTCGCTGATGGCTGGGCAAGGCGGGCAAAATCTTCTCGGAGGCTCTGACCGCGAAAGCTTCATGATTACCGGCGCTTTCCACAGTGGCCCGCTCTCGACGATCAAATACATCGGAGTTGTCGGTCTCGCGCTTTATTATCCGCTGATGTGCTACATGGCGTTGTTAGCGTGGAGGCTTTGTATAAATGCGAGGGGCACAAAGGCATTTACCCTGGCATTGTTTGTGGGTATCCCAATCATTTATGAGCCTTTCAACTTTGTGGTCGTTTTTGGTGGTCTAGATAGCAATTACTCTCAGCTTCTTTTCTGGGCAGGATTGCTAAACATGACGCAGCGGTATGTAGATAGCGTGAAACCAATTATGCGTCTTGATGTGGAGGCAGCGCCGGTTGTGCGGCCTGTCTACGAGCGAGACCCAGTTCTGGGCCGACAATCCCTCGTGCGGGGACCGCTATAGAATTGGGATGTATGGGCAAACAAAAGCCAGCCACAGATGAAAGATGATCAAGTGGGATAGAATTCCGCATGAACCGGGTCATTATTTGGTGAGCAATGAAAGTTGGGGCCAGCGTTGAGAGAATTCTTTTCTCACGTCGCGGGGCAGTGCCACAAACAGGAAAACAATAGCAGCGGGAAGGCCGACCCAAGCGAGTGCGCTGAAGAGCTGACCCCATAGGTTGGGAACGCTGTTTGTCAGCGAGGGGGAACTGATAACAAACGGCAGTAGGATTATTGCGGCAAGGATCGGACGTTTCAGCCAAGTCCACCAGAAGGTAGTGGCGGGCAGGCTGAAATAATGCGCCATACGCCAAGTGGTGTAAGTAGCACGGAAAACAAGCAGGCACACAGTAGAAGCACCGAGAATTCCGTAAAATCCGAAACGGGCGCTCAGCCAGAGCGAAAGTAGCACAAAAATCACAGCTTCCATAAAATACACATAGCGAAAAGCGGCGATGTTCTTAGTGTGAATAATCAAATCACCGCTACAGCGAGTCACGGCATTGAGGGCCACCGCAACTGCGAACAAACCGCTCAGAGGAAGCGACCAAGCTAGAGTGGGGTTGGCCCAGACCGAAACAAAAGGCCCGTTAATCGCCACGACGATTGCCAATGAAATCACAGCTATCCCGGCGGTCAGTTGATAAATCTGCCGGAAGCGGGCGGCCAGTTTGTCCTTTTCGCCACGCACCATCATCTCAGCAAAGAAGACGATAGCGGTGCCCTCGATTTTTGTGACGAGTTGATAGACCAGCGTGAAAAGCTTTGTGCTCACCGACCAAATGGCGGCAGCGGTCAGCCCCATGGTCCGTGTAACAATTATAAGTTGGGAGGCCTCAAGAACTTGATTGCCCACGTTGACGAGAAAGATGTCCTTCCCGAAACCAAAGAGCTCGCGAAATCGGCTCACGGAGGGCGCTCCCCAGTGGCCTTTCTTTGGAAGGAGTTCGAGTTTGTGGCAGGCCCAAATGGGCAAGAGAATGGCAATGGCGGCTTGCGCCACGAACAACCACCTTAAGCCTGCAAGTCCACCGCCGGAAGCCAAGATGGCGGCGAGCAGTGCCAAACCAAAAATCATGTTGGCACCCATGAAGCCATGAATCAGATCAAGGCGCTTGTTGGCGAAAAGCACTGATCCGTAAACGCGGAAAGCCAATGTCAGAGCCGAGGTTAGTGCCAGCCACCGGAGTAGCTGGATCGCTACATCGGCCAAGGCACTCGGCACGCCCACCAGCGCAGTGATCAAAGGAGCAGCAAGAATGCCGACGGCGAGAATAATGAAACCTTGAATAACGAAGAACAAGAGGCCGGTCAGGATAACGGAACCGTAGGTGTCTCCGTCCCGGCAATCCTTGTGATCGACCAAAATTCGGGCCGTTGCCGCCGACATCCCGATCTCAATGAGTGTGAAATACGCGGCTATTTGAATCAAAAGAACGAAAAGACCAAATTCCTCGACCGAAAGATATCGAAGCGCAATCGGAACACTTAGCAGCGAATACGTGACGGTCGCCAGTGTGGCCAACCAAGAAGAGCTGACACCGCGGGCAAATTGATGCAATCGAGTCACGTAAGCACTGGAGTATTACTCACGTCGTCCGACAAGGTTGGCGTAGTCATTTCTGTTGAGATGGTTATGCACAACTTTACTGTTTGCAACGCGGTGCAACCGGCCGGAGTTATCAATCAGAAATAGCGAATATCCGTATTCACTCAACAAATCAAAGATGCCGTCCTCGACATCTTTGCCGCCGAGATTCTTAGGGCAGAACTCAAAAATCAATTGCGGCCCATTCCGCGCCTCAAGGATCCCCTGCATGCCGCGTAGAACAAGCAACTCCGCGCCTTCCACATCAATTTTCACCAATCGAAGGGTCCCGATTGCGTGATCTTGCGCCCAGGCATCCAATGTCGAAGTCCTAACCTGAATCGTGCGCGCGTCCTTCCATGCATTGACCAAGCTGTTGCTCATTCCGCTCGTCGGATGGAGGTAAAAAGACATTGCGCCGATGCGATCTGACACGGCCTCTTGAAACACTGACACCTGAGGTAGTCGTTGTGTATTGTATAGCAGAAAGTCGAATGTCGCCGGGTCGGGTTCGAATGCTAGAACCTTGCCTTGGTCTCCAACGAGAGACGCGAATTTTCGAGTCAGAAAACCGACATTTGCTCCAACATCGACAACAGTGTCACCCGGACGAATGATTCCCGCGGCGACCTTTACGATTGAAGGTTCGAGGCCGTGCCTTAGATACGACAACCTGTCACGGGTGCTGAAGTAAGGCGGCAATTTGGTGCGGCGCACGCTCAGCAAGGAGTCGACTAAAGCACGCGCGCATGCGTTGGAAAATTTCGAAAGGCTATTCGGTTGCGTCATAAGGTGCGATCGACCACTTCCTGATAAACTTTAAGATGCTTGTCCGCGACCACCCTTGGATGATATCGCGCGGCTATGAGACGATTGGGCAAAGTTTCCCGCACCACCGTCCAAGTATTCGCGTCTATCCAAACCCGAAGCGAATCGATCAGACCCGTGAAATCATCTGGAGCAAATGTCCTGCACTCCGCAATGCCATCACTGATTTGGCGAATGGCTCCGACATCCGATGCAAAAAGTGGAAGATTTCTTGCCAGGGCCTCGGCGAAAGTCAGACCGAAAGACTCTTCGCTGGAAAAATGCACCATGGCGTCCGATGTGTCGTAGAGCTTGATAAATTCCTCCTCCGAAAGAAAGTCGCGATGAACAAAACCTTCGTGACGAGAGTTGACGGAATGGAGCAGGCGAAAGAATCGCTCGTTATATGTTGAGCCATAAGTTGGTTTACCGATGAAAGTAAAATTAAAGTGGACTGTCTCTCGAAGCCTAGAAAGATGCTCGAGCAGCTCAAGTTGCCGTTTCCGAGGGCTGATAACGCCGACATTGACTAGATGCGGGACCGTGTTTGGTGAGCGCTCAGCGCAGGAAGACTCAAGAAAGAAAAGCTGGATTGCGTTTGGTATAAACCACGTCAGCGGAGTAAGAGGAGCAACCAATGCATCAACATATGGTGAAATCGTGATTACGCCGCCTGTCCTCCTCAGAGCGAACGATTCCAAGATACTAGCCGCGCAGTAGTAGTCTGCGCGGCGAGATCCGCTGAGCGCCCGTATTGCCCTCATCACACCATGCACGGTTACAACGGATGGAAATCCGGAGAGGGCGGCGCTGATGGCGCAGTCCCTCTCAGTGCCTTGGCCGTGGACAATGTCCGGCCGAATCTCTCGAAGCTTGCGGCGCACCGCGCGTACGCAGCCTTGGTAACCTGTCTTCATCCAACCGATATTTGGCACACGCAGTGCGTGGTAGTAAATGTTCTCGGCCAATTTGGCAGGAGATGACACCGGTGCTTTCTGCAGGCAAGAGACTATGTGAATTTCCACTTTGTCTGGCAGGAGTTTAAAACCCTCGATCAAGGCCTCGGGCGCTGTGCCAAAATATGGGTTCGGGTTCGCGTAGTCCTTGAAGTGCTCTCGCGAGTCGGTTGTCAGTAGAGCGACTTTAATCATTGCTTCTGGAAGACTCGATTATGACCGACCCGGAGAATCTCGCGGAATTCTGCGGGATTTATCTCCGTGGCAAGCTGTGAGGGGCCCGGGTGGCCCGCGGTGGCAAAGTGCGGCGGCGTGTATTTCGTGCCAAGTGTGGCATCGTCGAGGACTATGATGCCGCCGCGGTAAATAGTGGCGCTGCAGAGTAACCAGTCCGCCCTCGCCACTTCGTAATCGTGGTTGCCGTCGATATAAACAGCGTCCCACGCCTCCTGACGGATCCGGTTGGTGGCGGTCTGGTCGGTGGAATACGCCTTCAGTAACTCAGGCGCCGGAAGACCGAACGCGCGGAAGTTTAACTGCGTGTCCTGAAGGTAGTCCAAGTGCTCGCGGTAGGTGCTGACCGCGTCGCCTGCCGGGGAAAACGGCGATATACCCGTGACGGAACCTTTGATACCCAGCGTGCGCTGAAGCAGGGCGGCTAAGCTGAGCGTCTGTCCTCGATAGACTCCGATCTCAAGGAAGCTTTTTGGGCGTATCTCGCGAAAGAGTGTCCACCACATCACGTGAAAGGCGTCCTCACCGAAACCGCGCTGATCTTGGAGAAAATATCGCCGGTGTTTCTTCAATTCCTCCGGAAACTGCGGGCCATGGAAAAAGCGCACGCAGTCGAGGTAGTAGCCCGTGGGGTCAGAAAGACTGCGATCCCAGTCCTCCAGTGCCGAAAAGTCCGCCTCTTGAGCCAGAACCTTCCGGAGTGCTTGTTTCGAGCGGAATTGATGCAGGGCTCCTCCCAAATGTTTTCTTAGTCCTTTGATCATTGGGAATGCTTCAAAGCTTTTGATAAATCCGCACCAGCTGATTAGCGACATCCCCCCAGTGACAAGGCATGGCAGGAATCGGCAGTGACGGCGACTCATCGTAAAACTTGCGTAGTGCTGCGGCGGTCGAAGCTGTCTTTGCGATCGGACAGTAGGTCGCGTTATGGCCGAAGGTGGAATGAGCCCATGGAAGATCGGAGAGAAGAAGCGGACAGCCTGCGGCCGCGGCTTCCAGCGCGGAAAGGCTGAGACTTTCCATCGTGCTCAGGAGAACAAATCCGCGGGCTGACTGGTAGATGCGCGCAAGTTCCGCGCGATCATCTACGGATCCGGCATAGCGGACGAAGTCAGGGTGCCTCTCGGCGAGAGCTAAAAATCGAAGGTAGTAGGGATCGTCTTTCCCATACGGATTCCCCAGAATGCGGAGGGGCACGCGCGCAGCAACGGCTGCCTCGGCGAGCTCAAGAACTCGTTTGCGCTCGGTGATCGTGGCGGTGCAGACCAGCTCATCTCGGCGTTTGATAAGATGGTCTGGAGCAATGAAAAATTCCGGTTCGACGCCGTTTGGCACGACATGCAATCGATTGGGTGGCGGAGCAAAGAGCAGACGGGTCACTTCCGCTTCCCACTCGGTTAAGACAATACAGGCATCTGCTTTGTAATAGGCATCCCAGCGGAAGTTGGCCAAGAAGGTTGCCGGCACGAATCGGCGCAGCATTTGCTCACAAACACCTTGGAATCGCAGGTGTGTCGGTGTTCTGGAGCCTTGGCCGGTCAGCAGCTCGCTCATCACGTATTTCATGCCCTTAGCATGAGCGAAATCAATGTGCGACGGATTGGCGCGACCGAAGAAATGGATGACGTCGCCGTTCTGTGAGTCGTCCCACCAGCGGAGATATTCGACCTCGACGCCGATGGCTTCGAGAGCTTCTTTGGTTCTCTCAATCTGTATTTGCAGTCCGCCGTGGGCCAGCAGGAAGGGCAGTTGGTGATCAATGAGAACTTTCATAGCAAACCCGCAGGGGCGTAGTGCAAGTTGGAGTCGATGTGGCTAGACTTGTTGGTTGCAAGAGTGTTGCCCAGCATAAGCCCAATGCGTCGTTTTTTTTTCATGGACGAATCTTCATTGAAATGCTGGCTGCTTGCGGTTGCTCTGCTTGTGACTTCTGGCTTCGCACTTTTTGCCCCGTGGTTGGTGGCGGACAAAGTCTTGGCCCCTTTTGATCTGGTCAGTGAGATGCTTCTGCCTTGGGGACAGAAATCCCAACTTGACGTGCATAACCATTTTGTTCTCGACGGGGCAACACACCATATTCCTTACCGGCTGCTTTCCGAAAGAGGGTTTCGGGAAGATGGCCACGTGGGATGGAGCCCTTTGCAGTTCGGCGGAACCGCGCAGCATGCCAACACCATGGTGCTGAATTATGAGTGGAGCACGCAACTCAATCGCTTTTTGGAGTTTTGGACGGCTTGGCATGTCGGAAAACTGCTGAATTTTCTGACAGCGGGCTTGGGCATGCTGTTGTTTTTGCGAAGCCAGGCTTGCCGGCCGTTCGTGGCACTCACCGGGGCGGTCGGCTTCATGTTGAACACGCAGTTTGCGGTATGGATTTTTTTCAATCCAGGATTGGCGGGCTTCGGATGGATGCCGCTTGTGCTTTGGGCGCTTTTTGCGGCACGCAAGGGAAAAGCAGGAATGCTGGCCCCGGCGGCAGTGTTCGTCGCGCTGGCCATGCTTGGAAGCACGGTGCAGCAGTTGGCTTTTCTTGCTCTTGCGCTGGGGTGTGTGTGGCTGGGCTGGCTATGGGATGCCAAGGATGCCCGGCAGATCTTTTTCAAGACCACGGCGGTCTTTGTTTTGGTGGGCCTGCTGGGGGCGGGATTGGCATCATTCATGCTGGAGCCGACGATTGCTGCGTTCTTCGAAAACAGCCGCGCCGGGCACGGACGCGGCGGCATTTCGTATCCGGAGGGTGTGTGGCAACCGCTGCTTAATACGGTGGCGATGCTCTTCACGCCGTATCCATTCATTCTCGGCAGCCCGCAAACCCTTGATTTAGGAAAAGCGCTGGCTCTCAGTTTCGGCACGCTGGGCTTCTTCGGAACGATCCCGGTGATAGCAGCGGCGCTATCCCTCTTCTCAAAGCGTGTGCCCACGGCGGCAAAGCTGTTGATGCTGGCGGGGGCACTGATCCCGCTCACTCCGCTCGTCGGACTGCTCTACCATCGGATGAATTTGCTGTGGATTTTGGGCGGATGTTGGGGCGCCTCTGTCTGGCTGTCTTCGGCCCCGGAAGAAACGATCCGACGCTTCGCAAGGTTCGTCGGGATTGGTTTGAGCCTATTCTGTGCCGCGTGGCTGGTGGCAAGTGTGGCGCTGGTGGTCTTGCGGCCTTGGGCTGAGCCGCTGTTGCAGGCGAAGGTTATTTCCGCTGCAGCAGCCAGCCTCTCCGGGAACTTTCCCGATTGGATGAAGGCTCGTGCCGCAGGTCTGTTTGATTACCTCTGCATTTGGAATGCGTGGCAGTTGATGTTTTTGGCGGGAGCGGCGCTCTCGGCGTGGGGTTTGACGCGGATTTTTTCCACCCGGTGGTGGGAAGCGATCGTCCTGCCGCTGGGAGTAGTGATTCAGTTGATTGTCTTCTGGTTCCAGTGGACGCCGTGGTCCAATCCCGAATTGCCGTATGGCACGCATCCGCTGGTCGGTGTGCTGCAGGAAGAGGTCGGCAGCACTGGAAGACTTGCGCAAGAAGACTTTCCGTGGGGTGGCGGCTACTTCGATCCGAATATGCTCGCGCCGTCCGGGGTTGCGGTCACGCGCGGATATGACGCAATCCAGCCGGATGGAATGAGGAGCCCTACGGGATTGCCGTGGGATTTTCCCGGATCCACGCATTTTCTCGGACGGATCGGTGAAAGGTCGCCAGAGGGTTGGGCTGAAGTCTGGAGCGACGGCAAGTGGCACCTCTTGAGCAAACCAGAGGCGGCGGTCGGGATGATCCGCTTGAAATCGGGGGATTTGCCGCTTTTGCGCGAGCAGTTCGGTCGTCCAACTCTGAATACCATGGAAGCTGAGGTTCCGGTCGGAACAACCGCCTTGACGCTTTTTTCGAATTGGCATCGTGGATGGCAATGGCGGGAGGGGCGGGAAGGTGCTTGGAAGCCGGTTGACTGTAGTCCGATCCGCGGCGTTGAGGTTGTGTTCGACAAACCCTTGTCAGTGGACAGCCGCGTTTATTTCCGTTTTGATCCCGCGCCCCCGACTTGGGTGTCGTTTATCACCATTACGAGCATCCTCATCGTTGCAGGTGTGGGGCTTTTTATGCGAATGAAGTCGTTTTAGTGGGCTTATTCCCCGCGGTGCATGCAAACCGATCCCGCAATAGTCGGCCCCGAGGCCTTGGCAGCTCGTCGGCAGGGGACTGCTGACGCCCAGCGTCGTGTCGCCGAAGCGAGGCGCGGATGGATGGAAAGACGCAGCTATTTCTACATTTTGATGCGCCAAGCGCTCGCTTTCTTTGTCGAGCCAAGGGAGCGCGTTCTGAGTGTGCGGTGTCAAGACGGGTGGATGCTTGAAGCGGTTGAGCCTCGCGAGGGCGTGGGACTGGAGATCACCGGCGAGATGGTCGAGGTGGCGAAAAAGCAGCACCCCCGATTCCGCTACGAGGTCGGATTTGCCGATACCTTCCAACCACAGGGCGAGTTCGACGCGATCATTGTGGCGGATCCGGGGGAAACGGTCGATTTGCAGCAGGAGTTCGAGAATCTGCGCAGGTGCTGTCACCGGGGAACGCGTCTCTGTGTCTACGGGTATAATTCCCTGTGGGAGGCACCACTGAAGCTTGCGGAACAACTTGGCTTGAAAATGCCGCAACCGGAACAGAACTGGCTAACGGAGTTCGACTTCAGAAATCTGCTGGAGTTGGCCGGTTTCGAGGTGATCAAGGTTCACTATGCCGCGCTTCTACCGTTCCGGGTCCCGCTCGTTTCTCGGTTCTGCAACAATGTGCTGGCGCACGTGCCCGGCCTGCGAAGGTTGTGCTTGATCCATTTCATCATTGCTCGCCCGGTGCCCGAGTCGGGACGTGCGAGCGGCCTCAGCGTGTCTGTGGTGGTGCCTTGCCGCAACGAAGAGGGAAACATCGAAGCAGCTGTCCAACGTATCCCGGCGCTAGGGACCCAAACGGAAATCATCTTCTGCGATGACCAATCGACGGATAAGACACGCGCCGAAATCGAGCGGATGATGCGCGCGCATCCCGAGAAGAACATCCGGCTGGTCGAGGGGCCCGGTATTTGCAAAGCGAAAAATGTCTGGGCTGGTTTCGATGCTGCCAAGAATGACATCTTGATGATTCTCGATGCTGATCTGACGGTCATGCCCGAAGCATTGCCCGGATTTCTTGACGCGATTGCTTCAAACCGCGGCGAATGCATCAACGGCTCGCGTTTGGTTTATCCCATCCCGCGCGAAGCGATGAAAGTGACCAACCGCGCGGGAAATGTGGTCTTCAGTTGGCTTTTCTCCCTGCTTTTGGGTCAACGAATCAAGGATACTCTTTGTGGAACGAAGGTGCTGCGGCGGGATGATTGGTTGCGCATGAGGAAATATGTGGACTACTGGGGGGTGTCCGATCGTTGGGGCGACTACGATCTCTTGCTGGGGGCCGCCAAGTTAAATATGCGCATTGTCGATTTGCCAGTGCACTACCAGGAGCGAGTGGCCGGCGTGAGTAAAATGACGCGTGTCTTGCACAATGCGAAAATCATGCTGGCCATCATGTGGAAAGCATCGGTGAAGATGCGTCGTTATGGAAGGCCCTGAGCAGGATATCACGGAACATCAAAGGCAGATCGAAGAGAATCTGCGTTACTGGAACGCGAAGCCGGTCCTTCGGGATATCTATCGTGACTTCCATCAGAGGTTGGCTCGCTATCTGAGTCCGGTTTCTGGCGAAACGGTGGAAATCGGGTCGGGCATCGGAAACATCAAAGAGGTGATCCCGCATTGCGTTCGCACGGACGTTTTTCCGAATCCTTGGATCGAGCGGCAGGAGAACATCTATCACCTCAGCATGCCGGATAGCTCGGCGGCGAATCTCATTCTCTTTGACGTCTTCCACCATCTTGAATATTCGCTGGATGCTCTGGAGGAATGTCGACGTGTGCTAACTGTTGGCGGGAGACTTTTGATCTTCGACCATGCCATGAGCGCAGCGGGCATTTTATTCAGCAGATTCGCACATCATGAGAAAGCGGGATTTGCCAAGAAGTACAAATTGCGCGCGCAGGATCGATCGCAGCTTGTTTCGCCGCGCTATTACGCAGACCACGCCAACGCGAGGCGCATTCTGGAGCGCAGGTTTGATGAATTGCTTCGGCCGGCATGGAAAAAGGTGGCTGTGGTAAAGCTCCCTGCAATCAAGTGGCTGCTCAGTGGGGGTTATCGCGGGCCATCGTTTCTGCATCCCGCTTTGATACCCAGTGCGAACTTGTGCGAGCGTGCGGCCAGCTTAGCACCTGCCATTTTCGCTCTGAGATTGCTCGCAGTGTTGGAAAAATCCGGAGATTAGCTTGTCCTTTCAAAGGTCTGTAATGAACACAAATCCGCTAACGAAACTTTCAGCAGCGATGAATCGGTCTTCGTGGGCACGCGGCTCGATCAAGCTCCACAAGGCAAGGCTTTACGGCTTCACCTTCGATCGTCTGCTCTATTTATGGCTGCATCGAGCCGGTCTGATGGGGCGGGCTGGTCTCGAAGAAATGGCCGGTCATGTTTCGGAGGGCATGACCGTTGTCGATGTCGGCGCAAATGTGGGTGTTTACACTTCTCTCTTTGCCCAGTTGGTGGGGTCATCGGGCAGGGTGATTGCGCTGGAGCCGGCGCCGGACAATTGGCGGGCGCTGAGTAAAGCTTTCACCAACAAGCGCTGGAACAATGTAGAGCTTCATCAACTGGCCGCCGCAGATCGGAGTGGGCGTATGTATTTCGAGAGGTCTTCTTACAACAGTGGCAATAATGCCTTATGTGTGGAGAGCGGCCGTGAAGGTGCGGAATCCGTAGAGGTCGTCCGGTTGGATGACCTGCTTGCTGGTCGCAAGGTTGATTTCATAAAAATCGATGTTCAAGGTTGGGAGGCGGCAGTTCTGAGAGGAGGCGAGCAGACGCTAGAGGGGAACCGCCCGCTTCGCGTGAGAACCGAAGTTTGGCCCGCGGGGTTGACTCGCGCTGGATCATCGCCGGAGGAAGTTGTGGGATTGCTAGAGCGTTGCGGTTTGCAGATTAATGCAGGCGACAAAAGCAAACTGAGTTCCATAAAGAATAATAACCACTACTTTGATATAACGGCATATTCGTGACGTTAAAGATAGGCTACTGCGGATACGAAGCGCTGAAGTAGTGGCCGGCGCCGAGCATTTGGCCGCGGAAGGTCAGGGTGAGGTCGCGGTATTGGAGGTCCTCGCCGGCGAGGGCGGCGGTGTTGATTTTTTCCTGCAGGCCGTCGGGGTCGTCGAGGTAGTAGCGTCCGAAGGAGACGAGGTCGGGGCGGAGCTCCATGATGAATTCGTAGAGGGTGAGGCCGCGCTTGTAGGCTTCGTGGGCTTCGGGGGTGATGAGTCCTTCGGTGCTGATGTGTTGGAGGTGCGGGAAGAAGTAGGCGGATTGGACTTCCTGGACGAGAAACACGCGAGCGTCATCGGGCGGAGGAACAAATTTGGTGACGAGGGCGCGTTGGCTGGGCGCGTCGGCATAGGCGGCCAAGGGACGCAGGAGAAGGAAGCAGAGGGCGAGCGCGTAGGCGGGGCCGGCGAGCCAACCAACTTTGCGCGGGATGACGCGGGTCAACGCGGCGACGGCTGGGACGGAAAGGGCAACTATCGAGGGCACCATGTAGCGGCCCTGCCAGGTGGTGTAATAGTAGAGGCTGAAGAAGAGGGCGGACCAAGCGCAGACGCCGAGGGCGAAGTAGGCGGAGGGGCGGTCGTTTTTCACGCCGCGGAAGGCGACAAAGAGGGCGGCGAGGAGGAGGGGTGACCAGGCGAGGAGCATTTTCCAGGCGTCGAAGTTGATGGGGACGCCGAGGAGGGAAACGGTGTCATATTTGAGCGCGATGAGGCGTCGGGCGGTGTTGGGCGTGGGGACGATGGGAACTCCGGTGAGGGAGAGGAAGAGGGCTTGCAGGGCGGTGAGGACGAGCGGGACGACAAGGAGCATGAGGGCGACGGGCCAGCGTTGGCGGCCTTGGCCGAAAAGAAAGGCGAGCGCGGCGACGCCGCCGAGCGGCAGCATTTCCGGACGGATCAGGGAGAGGGCGAAGACCCACAATCCGCCGATGAGTCCGTCGTGCCACGGGCGGGAGGGACCGGTGTTTCGCGCTTCGCGCCAGACCCACATGGAGAGGGCGGTGGCGAAGACGAGGGTCATGCAGGTTTCCATGGGGTTGACCGCGGTCCAGTAGAAGACAACGGGGTTGAAGAGGACGAAGACGGCGAGGAGGGCGGCGACGGAGGCGCCGAGCTGCGCGGCGCGGCCCCAGACGTAGAGGCGCCATCCGGTGAAGGCGACGCAGAGCATGGCGAAGATGCGGGTAACGGTCATGAAGCCTTCGTTGGAGCGGATTTGTCCGGTGAGAACGCCGAGGACGACGAGGATCCACTCCCAGAGGATGGTGGTGTTGGCGCGGGATGGTTGGCCGAGGGAATACTCGAACCAGCGGCCTTCGGCGAAGTTGCGCGCGAAGACAAGATGGATCATGACGTCGCCGGAGAGTTGGTCGGCGTGCCACTCCCACAGGTAATAGATGTTCGCGGCGATCAGGATTATCGCGGCGATTAGGGCGGGGGCGAATGTGAGCGGCGGAGCCGCACGGGGAGCAGGGAGCATGGGAGCGAGAGTAGAGCTGAAAGTTGAGACCTGAAGCCTGAGGTCGGAGATCGGAAAGCTAAGCGACGGACCTCTTGTAATCGCCGCGGGAAAAGTATTTCTCAAGCCATACGTAGAGAACGATGAAGAGATAGCGGCTGCCCATTTCGCGTATTTTGAGTTTGGCGATGCCGGTGCGGCGGTTGCGCCAGGTGATGGGGATGACGGTGAAGTTATAACCGCGGACGATGGCTTTGAGGGGGAGTTCGACGGTGATGTTGAAGTGCGGAGAAAGAATTGGGCGGATGCCGTCGATGACTTCTTTGCGGTAGGCTTTGAAGGCGTTGGTCGTGTCGTTGAGTCCGTGGCGGAAGAGGAAACGCACGAAGGCGTTTGCCATGCGGTTCATGAAGAGTTTGATCGGCGGGTAATCGATGGTGCCGCCGCCTTTCATGAAGCGGCTGCCGAAGACGCAGTCGTAGCCTTCGTTGAGTTTTTCCCAATAGCGGACGACATCGCGGCAGTCGTCCGATTCGTCGGCCATGAAGATGACTGCGGCGTCACCGTTCATGGCGTCGAGTCCGAGGTTGATCGCCCTTCCAAAACCATGAGGACCATGGTTTTGGATAGGGCGGAGAACAGAGCGCTGTAAGCTAAGGCTGAGACTTGAGGCGGAAACCTGAGTGGCTGAGGGAAGGGCTGAACCGGAGGCCGAAGGCTGGAGATGGGTCGCCGCGGCGACCAAACCTGAGTTTGAAACCTTAGCGACAGAGGCGGAAGTATTAAGGCGGCGGGCTTCTTCTTGAAGAATTTGCCATGTGCGGTCGGCGGAACCGTCGTCGACGACAATGATCTCGTGCGGGACGCCGCGGAGATCCAACTCGAGGTGCAGATGTTCGACGGTGGAGGCGATGCAGCCCTCCTCGTCGCGCGCGGGAATGATGACCGACAGGAGTCGGAGTGGTGGGCTGCTGCTCACGGGTGACAGGGACTATCTTAACAAAAGGTAACCAAGAAAACGAAGGGGGCAGGCTACCGCATTTGGTCGCGGCGCTGGCTGGCGCTTAACCGGGCAAGTTTTGAATGTGTTGCGCGGGAGCGCAGAAAGTCTTTAGCCGCCGCCGAAGATTTTTCTCGCGATGGGTAAAATGGTGCGGGCGCTGCGGTGCCATTTGGCGACGCGGTCGAGGCGGAAGCGGGCGGCAGAGGAGTTGAGAGATGAGGGATGAGAGTTGAGAGCGACGCGGAGGGCTTTGACGCGGGACTCGGTGGATTCGAGGCGGGGGATGACGCGCTCTTTAAGGAAGCCGGATATGAGGAGCTTCATTTCAAGCTTCGCCGTGTAGAGGGCTTGGCGGGATCCGTTGTGGCGCTCTTTGATCACGGCACCGAAAGCTTCGAGTTGGCGGAGTCCTTGACTGGTAGAGCCTTGGCTGATGCCCAAGCGCTGCGCGATGTCTTCCATGGACATGGGTGCTTCGCTGGCGAAGAGGAGGCCGTAGATTTGTCCGTAGGATTTCGGGTTGCCGAAGAGTTCGGCGAGGTCGGCGAATACTTCGACGAGGCCGGATTCGTAATCAGCGGTGAGGACGGAGCCGGGCGCAGGGAGCGGAGAGATGGGAGTGGCGGGCAACGCATCGCGAACCAACTGGGGAGCCAGGGCCATGTCGATGAATTAAGCCTGGCGCGGGTAAATATCAAATCAAAATGAAATCATGAAGTGGCGGCCCCGGTGAAGTATGCTGCGCACTTCACGGGGTGA
>Ga0247840_10005348_pt1 | contig 19414 bp, 12 predicted proteins | sample LaCruzMarch2015__FD_192404 | JGI IMG/M metagenome (GOLD analysis project Ga0247840, IMG submission 192404) | Freshwater microbial communities from meromictic Lake La Cruz, Castile-La Mancha, Spain - LaCruzMarch2015_17m | ecosystem: Environmental > Aquatic > Freshwater > Lake | place: Spain... | reverse complement strand
GCAATCGGGCCTGTTCGCGCATGGCGGGAGCAAGCGTGTTCCAGTGCGCGCGGGGGAATGGCGTGAGGCCGCTCATGAACATCGTGTGCCGCACATCGGCGATCGTAGAGACGGTGAGCTTCGCAGCGAGATGCACCGCCGAGAGCCGGTCGGCCGGGAACGCCGTGGTTTCGCTGAAGGTGCGGTCGGGCTCGCTGAATCGGCGGTGAAAAAGCGTGCTGAACAATTCGTCCGTCTTGCCTTTCACCGGGCCGAACATCGCATCATCAAACATCCATTCCCCCACACGCGTGAACGTGTGGCGGTCGTCGCTCAAGCGGATGCCGGCCTTCTCGGCACCGAGATACATGATCATGGTGCCGAGTTCGCCGTCGAAGGCGCGTTGCTGGGCGTGGAAAGATTCGGTGAGATGATCGCATGTCCAGTCCACCCACGCGCGCAGCAGCTTGGTGAGGCGGCGCTCGCGCACATCGTCGAGCAGTTCGTTCCACCGCGAATCGGGGAAGTGATGGACCCGGAGAAACCCGGCGCGGTGATCCGCGCAAAAGCAGCCGCCGATCTGGCCGGGTTCGCAAGCGAGCCGGAAATCATCGTCCAGAAACGCGCTGTGAAAACCCAGCCCGCGAAGCTCGCCCAAGGCTGCGGCGTTTTCCTTCGTGGCGGGCTCGTGCAACGAGGTGCCGGTGTGGAGCCTCCCGTCGAACCGCTCGCCCAAGCGCCAGTGTGTCGGCGGCGCGAGGGGGAAATCTCCGTCGCGAGATCCAAGCGAATCGCCGGGATGGCCGAGCGGCAGGGTGATTAGCTCTGTCCGCAGTCCGGCGCGGGCGGCGAGCCGCTGCGCCTTGACGATCTGCTCGCGCGGATATGGCCGGAAGCCGTAGAAAAATCCGGCCAGCCATACGGTTTCCACGCCGGCCGCGCGGGCGATGTCGAGCAGATCCGGTTCGCTTTCGATGACCGGCGGCGTCAGGCACAGATGGAAATCCCGGCCTGCCGGGTGCGTCTGGAGCGGGATGGGTTCCATCGGTTTCTAGTCCGATTTCGGCCCGTCGAACTTCCGGTATTGGCGCACATCCAGGCTGCCGGGCGGGCGGGTGAAGGGAAGGAGGCCGGACTCGTGCAGCATCTGGCCGGTTTCGGCGCAGTGAAGGATGGCCGATTCGATGCCGGAGATTGCCACGCCCTTTTGGCCCTGATCCTCAAAGTGCTCGATGTGTGCGGCGGGCACCGGCACGATGGGAGTCGCTTCGGAGGCTGCGTTCACCAGCAGGACATGCGCGCGTGCGTTCTCCAGCGTGCAGCCGATGCGCGTCTCATCCGGGAGGCCGCGCGCCATCTGTGCAAATCGTCCGACAACCTCAAGGCCCGGATCCGCCGAGGCGGCGAGCCTCTCATGCTTCCCGTCCGCTTCGATGTCCGCGCCCTCGCTGGAATGGAGCAGCCGCCCGCGCGTGCCTTCGAGTCTCAGGATCGGGCCGTGCATGCCGCGACACGCGTGGGTGAGTAGGACCAAAAACGTTCCTCCGCCCGCTAGGTGGGCGCGCAGGCTGATCGTATCGAAGTTCTCGATTTCATGCGCCCGATACAGTTCCCCTTCGACCCGCTCGATGGCGGCGCTTGCCGACAGGGTCGGGCCGAGAAGAAAGAGAGCCAGGTTGACATAATGCGCCAGCGCATTGCTGGCCGGGCTGTCCATCACCCACTCGTCGTTTTGTTTCAGCCGACCGGCCCAGGAACTGCGCTGGTAATATTCCTGCGACCGGGGCCAACAGGCGTGGAGGACCGCGTGCTGCACCGTGCCGAGGAGTCCCCCGCCCAGCCTTCGCTTCAAATCGGTCGTGAGTGGGTCGAACATGTGTTGAAATCCCACGGCGACTGGGAGCCGCGCCCGATCGCGTGCGGCAATCATCGCATCCACGTCCTGAATCGAGCCGGCCGCCGGCTTTTCCACCAGCACCGCCCTGCCCGCCGCCAGGATTCGCTCCGTGAAAATTCTGTGCAACGGAATTGGCAGCGGCAACCACGCCGCCTCGATCTCCGGGTTGGCGAGCAGGTCATCGACATCGGTCAACGTCAGGATCCCGCGCCGTCGCAGTTCGGCCAGACGATGCGCGTGGATGGCCGTGTCCGGCTCGATCACCGCGACCAGCCGGATGCCCGGCTGGCACAAGCCACCCGTCCGGAGCACGAGGTCGGTCGCCACACCCGCAAATCCGCCCGCCCCCACGATGGCCAGCCCAACACTCCCGGGCCGGATCCGGGGCGGGGCAATCCGGGGATCAATCCTGGGCATGATCCGACCCGGTGGCAGCGATGCCTCCACTGTCAAAGGTTTGCCGCTCAAACACGCCATGGGCTCTGCGCGACCTACTCGTTGACTTGTCGCAGCGAGGCGTCATCGAGCCAAACGGACCCGCCATCCCCCTTGATCGTGAAGACCACCATCAGGCGCGATGCCTCCTGGGTGAGGGCAAACTCGATCGTGTTCTCCTCCCAACTCGAAGGGACTGGCTTCCATTCGGTCCCAACGCCGCTCAACCAATCTGATCCCCGCCAGATCCCCACGTAACCAGAATACTGGGTTCCCTCTCCGACATCGCCGCACACCCGATAGCGAAACACATATTTTTGACCCTGCTTTGGCTCGGCGATATTCTGCGCGACATGCGGGGACTCCTCTTTGCCGCTTGTGTCGAGCTTGATGCACATGTTGCCCCCCGCGCCGGCATGCTCGTCCGGGGTGACTCGAACGGGATCGGACGCCTCCCAGTAGGCCGGCTGGCCGTTGGCCAGTTCCTCAAACCCTGGATTCTGCAGCAGCTCCGGTTCGTCGGACGCCTGCGCCCCCGTTGCCCAAAGCAGGGCGACCCCCGCAGCGCAGGCCGCTCTTCGGATGAATATGTCTTGTTTCATTGCTATGTCGGTGAATCTGGTGTTGCCCGGCGCGCATGGCAAACATCCTTCAGAAAACGGTCTCGCCCGTGTGGAAATCTCGCGTTTATCTGAAAATGGCTTGCGCTATTGTTTTGGATTTACCAATATTAAAAGGCGATGTCAAATTCCAATTTCCGAAAAATCAGCGTGGGGCAACCTGCGGCGGAAAGACGGCCTTTTCCCCCTGCGTCAAAACGAATCGGGCCTGATATTGTCTTCTGCGGCGGGTGAGGGGCTAAATGCCCGCCGCGCCAAGATCATGAGCAAACGCTTCTGGAGCCTTCCGCAGATTCGCGGCCGCTGGATCCGCCCGGGGGCGGAGTCTTGTGCGGAGCCGCGCATCCACACATGCGGCACCCTTCGCTACACGACATGGGGGCTGAGCATGGTTTTTTTCTGGCTGCTGTGGGGCGATTTTTCGATGACCCTGATGGAGGTGGTGCTGCCCTCGATCCTGCCCCTACAGCTCAAGGCGCTGGACGCTCCGAACATGGTGATGGGGCTGCTTCTGGTGACGGTGCCCAGCACCATGAACTTCCTGATCAATCCGATCGTGAGTTTCCGGAGCGACCGGCACCGCGGGCGGTGGGGCCGGCGAATCCCATTCCTCCTCGTGCCCACGCCCTTCATTGCCGCGACGCTGGTGGGCGTCGCCTATGCCCCGGAGATCGGCGCATGGGTCCACGGGATGGCGGCCGCCCACGGAAGCTTCGGCAGGAATACGATCATCATCGGCACGATCGGCCTGCTGCTCGTGATCTTCCAGTTCTTCAACATGTTCATTTCGTCGGTTTACTACTACCTCTTCAACGACGTGGTTCCAGCCGCCTATCTGGCGCGCTTCATGGCCGCATTCCGGGTGGTCGGCACCCTCGCCGGCATGACCTTCAACTATTTTGTGTTCCCCCACGCGCAGACGCACATGCGGGAGATTTTTCTGGGGGCTGCGGTTCTGTATTTTGTCGGGTTCACGTCCATGTGCTTTGCCGTGAAGGAAGGCACGCATCCGCCGCCGCCGCCGCTCATGGGAAACCGCACAGGCATTTGGGCGGGGCTGGAGACTTATTTTCGCGAATGTTTCACGCACCCCTATTATTTGAACATCTTTGCCTACGGGGCGCTGATGCAGGTGGCCAACGCATGCGGTTTTGTCTCCACGCTGTTCTATCTCCATCTGGGAATTTCCCTGGAACAGCTCGGAAAGTTCAACACTTGGATCGCCATTCCGGGGCTGATCCTCATCCTGCCCCTGGGGGTGTTGTGCGACCGGCTCCACCCCCTCCGGGTTGTGATCTGGACGGTCCTGTTTTTGCCCGTCGTCTCGATGCTGGCATTTTTCCTGGTTCACGATTTCCGGAGCATGGTGATGGTGACGCTCCTCTCGTTTCCCATCATGCAATTTCTTGGGGCTGCCAATTTTCCGCTTCTGTTCCTGATCTTTCCCAAAGACCGCTTCGGTCAATTCGGATCGGCGGAGGCAATGGCCCGATCCATCACTACGATCCTCGGCAGCGTGGCGGCGGGATTTTTCCTGGATTTCATGAAGAACCTTTATCAGGGCAACGAGGAATACTACCGGTGGATGTATGTCTGGGCCGCCGTTTTCCAGGCCCTCGCCTGCTTCTTCGTATGGCGGGTTTATGCCGGATGGAAAAAGCATGGCGGTCGGCACCATTACGTGGCGCCCACCGTGAGCGCCGACACGCCACCGGTCCCCCTCCGGTGACCTACGGTTTTCTCGCCGCCTCACATTTCATCACACGAAGCAGTTGCAGTAGCCGAGGGACCCAAACCCGCTGAGCGGTTCTTCCTCCATGCACATCTTGAAGTCCCTGGACAACAAGTCGGGGCCAAGGGCCTTCCGCAATTGCTGGCACGCGGCACGGTAGATCGGCTGGAAATAATCGCGCTGTGAGGGATCGTGCCAGACCTCCCACGCGCTGAGCGGACGTCCGTCATGCAGGAAGAGACAGTCCAGGGATTGATCAATCATCATCCACCCCCGGGGAGTCAGCACTTCGATCACCACATGGCCGAACGTGCCTTCCCGGTTGGAGGCGAAGACAATGCGTGCGGGAATATCAGCGATCTGCGCCAAGGCGCAGAGCAGGCGTGACTGTTCATTGCACCACCCGAAGCCGGACTTCAGGATCTGCTCCTCGGTGAAATTGCGGTCAACGGGCAGGCGGACGCCTTTTTCGTGCTCGTGAAATCCCGCCCAGCGGACTTGTTCGGCGACAAATGATGTGAGCAGACCCAGCCGGTCGAGCGGGTCGGAGGTTTTCCCGCAAACATCCCCGACCGTCCGTTCCAGTACAGGACGGCTCCCCGCAGTGTAGCAGATCGTTGCCGAGGTGTGGCCGTTGTAAATGAAATCCCTGCCGACCTCGTCCAATGGCACGTAGTTCATGGCCTGCCAGAGATCGATCCCCTTCACCGGCGGCTTGAACCGCTGATCAATCCTGCGCGATTCCCTCATCTCTCTCCATTCAAGCCGGCGATCAGCACCGGCTTTCCGGTGGCGATGGATTGGTTGGAGGCGATCCCTGTCAGGATGGACATCGCGCCCGCCTTGGAACTCGCCATGTGGCCCATGGGATCCGGTTGCCCGGGCTCGAACAACATGTGGTGAAGCCGTCGATCCCCTCCACCATGGTCGCCGGACTCCACGGGGATGCGGATCACTTCGGCCGCTTTCCCGGGGCGGTGGATCACGATGTCCTGCGTGTCGGCGGGCACATCGGACCGACCATGCCACTCCGCCGCTTCCAACCGTCCACCGGTGCCATTGAACGCGATCTGCCATCCTTCATGGATGCAATGGGCATTGAGAGAATAGGACAGTTGGGTCCCCCCGGCATATCGAACCGCCAGCGTCAGGGTGTCCTCGATGTCAATCCTGTCATCAAACACGCAGCGATCCCGGATGTAGCCGTCCAGATGCTCGACGTTGCGGTAGAGTTCGGCGGTATCGAACGGCGTGCCGAAATCCGGCGGGGTGTTGATGTCGAAGTAAAATTCGCAGGTGTTTTTGTATCCGCAGGTGAGGCAGCGTTCGCCGCGCTGTTCGCGGGTGGGGCCGTAGAACTGGCGCGACCCGAACGCGAAGACCTCCTCGGGGTCTTGATCGAGCCACCAGTTCACCAAGTCGAAATGGTGCGTGCTCTTATGGACCAGAAGCCCGCCGGAGTTTTCCTTGCGGGCGTGCCAGCGCCGGAAGTAGTCGGCCCCGTGGCTGCGATCCAGCAGATAGTTGAAATCCACCGAGAGGATCTTTCCGATGGCACCCCGGCCCAGCAGCTCCTTGATTCGCGTGCAGTAGGGGATGAACCGGTAGTTGAAGGTCACGGTGAGGCGTCGGCCGGTTTCCCGCTCTGCGGCCAGAATGTCCCGGCACTTTTCTGCGTCGATCGTCATGGGCTTTTCGCTGATGACATCGCACCCGTGACGGAGCGCGCGGATGATAAACTCGTGATGGGTGGAGTCGACGGTGCAAACGATCACCACGTCCGGGTTTGTATCCTGCAACATACGGTCGAAATCCGTATAAGTCGGCAGCTTCGTTTCGAGCACCCGGTTGGCATAGTCCATCCGCCCCTGGTTGAGATCGCAAAATCCGACTAGTTCGGCGCTGTGTGCGAATCGCTGAACGATGGGTTTTGCAAACATGAATATCCCGCGCCCGCCGCAGCCGATGAGGGCGTAGCGGGTCTTGCGGGTTTGGGGGACGACGGACGGGGTGGATGGGATGGTCTGGTTCATGGAGAGTTCAGTTGAGTTTGGACGTCCGCTTTTTCCGGATGCCGTCCTTTTCTGTTTGCGTGCCAGCGGCGACCCGCCTGCATTCAAAGTGATAGTGGCCGGAACCCAGGCGGCAGACCGCATGGTCGGCGCGACGGCGAATGCCGGTGACCCCATTTGCCGCAGTCGGTGCCTGACCTCCCTCGGTGAGGACATCGGACGAGGCACAGGGGAGGGTCAGGGTGGCCCGGGTATTGGCGGGGATCCGCGCCTCGAGCGTGAATTCATTTTTGCTGGAGCGCCATTGCACGGCGATGCGCCCGTAGAGCGAGTCGTGGCCGACCTGCGCATGGGTCAGGCTCCCGCCGGGGCGCGGATGGATGAGGATGTGCTTGTAGCCCGGCTCGGCCGGGTCGATGTCCAAGCCCGCCACGCAGCGGTAGAGCCATTCGCCCACCGCACCGTAGGCATAGTGATTGAAGCTGTTCATGTGGGGATCCTGGAGGCCGGTGTCGTGCCGCCAGCCGTCCCAGCGCTCCCACATGCTCGTCGCGCCGTGCTTGATCGGGTAGCCCCACGACGGGAAGTCTTCGTTCAGCAGAAGCTTGTATGCGAGATCGAGATGGCCGGACTGCTCCAGGGCAAAAAGCAGGTGCGGTGTGCCGACGAAGCCGGTCGTGAGGTGGTCCTCCCGCTCCCGAATGCGCTCCACCAGGCGGGTCGCTGTCCGCCCGCGCAGTGCGGGCGGCACCAGATCGAACTGCAAGGCCAGCACCAGCGCCGTCTGCGAGTCTCCGACAAGCCGGCCGGTCGGGCTCAGAAACTCCCGGCGGAAGCGCTTTTTCAACCGGTCGAGCAGGAGGAGAAACTTTTTCTCGTCGCTCTTCTTGCCGAGCACCCCGGCCACCCGGGCCATGAGCTGCGTGCTGTGTGCAGCAAATGCAAAGCTGATGAAATCCTTCGGCGTGTTGTCCTCGATATTGAGCCAGTCGCCGAAGCCATGCCGGGCCCGGTGATCTACTTTCGCGAGGAACTCCACGTAGCGCGTCATCGCCGCATAGTGGCGTTCGAGGATCCGCTTGTCGCCGTAGCAGAGGTAGAGCATCCATGGACAGATGACGCCGGCATCGGCCCACGCCGCTCCGCCGTCCTCCTGGTAGGGCCCCGGAATGCCCTTTCCCCGGAGCACGTCGGGGGCGACGCGCGGAAATGTGCCCAGGGGCGTTTGCGCATCGGTGAGGTCGGTGAGCCACTTGGTGAAAAAGCCGGAAACATCCGCGTTGAACGCGGCGGTGCGGATGAACACCTGGGCGTCGCCCGTCCATCCGAGCCGTTCATCGCGCTGCGGGCAATCGGTGGGCACGTCCAGGAAGTTGCCTTTCTGCCCCCACTGGATGTTGTGTTGGAGCTGGTTGAGCATCGGATTCGAGCACTCGAAGGTGCCGGTCGGCGGCGTGTCGGAGCAAAGCACAATGCCGGTGATGGCAGCGACGCCGGGGGTGCCGGGATATCCGGTGACCTCCACATACCGGAACCCGTGGAACGTAAAGCGCGGCTCGTAGGTTTCCGCGTCCCCACCTTTCAAAGTGTATTGGTCGGTGCAGCGCGCGGTGCGCAGGTTGGTCGTGTAGGCCGTGCCGTCCGGGTTAAGCACCTCGGCGAAACGCAGGGTGACGGTGGTGCCCGCCGGACCCGCGACTTGCAGTCGCGCCCAGCCGGCCATGTTCTGACCAAGGTCGAAGACGAAGACGCCCGGCTGTGGCTCGGTCACTCCCGTGGGCTGGATTTCCCCGACCTTGCGCACCCTCGGCGAGGCCGAAGCATTGAGTGCGATCCGTTTCGGTCCGGTCGCCTTCGCCCGCTTCCACTTGCGATCATCGAACCCCGGGGCATTCCACCCCGGCATCTCGCGCCGCGCGTCGTAGGTTTCCCCGTGGTAGATGTCGGAGGCCAGGAGCGCACCCGTGGCGCACTTCCAGGAATCGTCGGTGGAGACCGTCTCCGTCTGTCCGTCGGAATACTCGACCACGAGCTGCGCGAGCAGATGGAGCGTGTCGCCGTAGGCATTGCGATGATTCTCCCAGACAAGGTAGCCGCTATACCATCCGTCGCCAAGAATCGCGCCCAGCGCGTTGCCGCCATCCTGAAGCAGGGTCGTCACATCGTAGGTCTGGTATTGTGCGCGGATGTGATAGTCGGTCCAGCCGGGAGTGAAGTGGTCAGCGCCAACGCGCCGGCCGTTGATCCAAAATTCGTAGAGCCCAAGCGCCGTCACGTAGAGGCGCGCCCGTGCGACCGGGCCGCAGAGGGCGAACGGTTTGCGCAGATGCGGACATGGCTCGCTCTTGTCAGTCGTGCCGGACGCGCTGCCAGCGATCCACTGCGCCTTCCAGTCTGTGCGCTTCAGCAAGCCCATTTCCCAGAAGGCCGTCTTGCTCCACGGTGACACCCGGCCCCGCTCGTTCCAGATCCGCACCTTCCAGCAGCAGCGCTGCCGTGAGTGCAGCTTTTTCCCGTCATATTCGATGTGGACATTCTGGCTGGAGCACACCCGCCCGGGATTCCACCTGTCGGCGCGATCTTCCGCCAGCAGCTCTGGCGAGGAGGCGACAAGGATCTGATGTGCGATCTGGCGGACTCCGCGTCGGGTGTCGCTGAGCTGCCACGACAAACGCGGATGCCTCTCATCGAGACCGAGCGGGTTGTCGGAATACTCGCACAGCAGGTGGTCGGGAGCCGGAGAATTCCCGACACCCGGCAGGTTGATCTTCGGGAGCAGCATATTGCCAGGCTCTTCAACGGGAGCGTTCATTTTTCGGAAATAAGAATTTGACATCGCCCCGCAATATTGGTAAATCCAAACAAATGGTGCAAGCCATTTCCTGATGAAACCAAGATACCAGCACCTGCGAGACAATCTGTTGAAGGATTTTCTGAGTCAGCCCGGCGTGCGAATTGGGACGAAGCTTCCCACCGAGCGCGAGCTGGAGATGCGCTACGGGGTGAGCCGACCCACGATCAGCAAGGCGATCGCGGCCTTGACGGCCGAAGGCTGGGTGACGAAGCGGCAGGGCAGCGGGATCTACATCGCGGCGATCGAAAAAAGCTCCGACCAGATGAAAGACCGGCAAAAGCCGCAGATCGGGTATGTCACGACGAGTTTGCGTCCCGTGCTGTCGCACCGGGTCTTTGAGGGGATCGAGTTCGTGACCGGACGGAGCGGCTACGCGGTGGAGGCGGCGAGCACGGGATGGGATGTGGGGGTTGAACGGCAGAAGATCGCCGGCATGCGCGAGCATGGCGTTCAGGGCGTGGTGTTGTATCCCACGCCGGACCGGCCCGCCGGGAAGGATTATCTGGCGCAAGAGTTCCAGGATTTTCCCATCGTGGTGGTGGATCTTTTCCAGCCGGAGATGAAGCGCCCGCATTTCCTCTTCGACAACTACCAGGCCGGCCGGGAAATCACCGGCCACCTGATCGCGCAGGGGCACCGCAACATTGCCTTTCTGAAGTATGCCACGAGGTATCGTTCGGTGGACGAGCGACTGGCCGGGTATCGGCGGGCATTGGAGGATGCCGGGCTGCCATTTTTGCCGGAGCGGGTGCTCGCATTCGATGGCAGGGGGCCGATGACAAAAGGCCATATCGGGGCGCTTGAGCGGATGCTGGCGATGGATCCGAGGCCCACGGCATTGCTCACTCCATACGACGCCTATGCCGAAGCCAGCATCGGGTATCTGCGCTCGCGCGGACTCTCTGTGCCGGATGAGATGGCGGTGGCGGGATTTGACGATTTGCATGACGAAAAGTGGGGGGAGCCCTTTCCGACCACGCAGCCGGATTTTATGCGAATGGGCGAGCGGGCGGCGGAGCTCCTCCTCGAGCGGATCGCCTCGCGGAGTTTTGAGCCGACGGAAGTGGTGATGCCCTGCCCGGTGGTTTTCGCGGAAAAAAAGAATTTTGCCCCGGTGGCAGAAATGGAACTGGCGGCCACGACGGAAGCCAGTCCGACATAAACCCAACAGAACAACAAAACATGAAAACGAGCAAAATCAGAAAGATGGTTCAGATCGGATTGGTGGCCGCCGTGGCCGTCATGGCCAGTCTGGCGGGCGTCCAGGCGGCGGTTATTGCCGACTGGCAGTTCAGCAGCAACGAGACGTTGACAACCGATTCGTCGGGCAATGGCTACACGCTGTCAAACACGGGAGTCACATGGAGCGCCAGCGATGGCGGCAGCGCGGTGTTCAATGGCTCGGCCATGTTGAACACAGTGGCCACGCTGAATCTGACACCTTACACGCAAATCACAATCGAGTGGGGGATGAAGACGACACAAACCGCCGGGGCGATCATCTGGGAGCAAAGTCCCAACGCCTATACGACTCCCAACGGCCTGTATAGTGCGATCAATGATTCGCCGGGAGTTGGCACGATTGACGTCCTTGCAAATCGAGGTGATGCACCAGCACCAGTGGCTGGAGCCCCAGTCATTGGATACACCACGGTGCCGGATGCGAGCTTGCACACCTATAAGTTGATCGTTAGTGGGACCACCACCGGTGCCGGACAGATTACGTTGTTCAAAGATGCAGTGGATGTTACCGGCACGTATTTTGGCGTCTTTACCCCAAATGGTTTCACCCAAACTTTCCTGAACGACACATTCAATATCGGTGCGCGCACTGGTGTGGTAGCCCCATTCGTTGGCAGCATGGATTACCTCACGGTCTCCGCAGTGCCGGAGCCATCCACCTGGGCGATGGCGGCCGTGGGCTTGACTGTTCTGGTGACGATGAGACGCCGCCGCATTCGTGACTGAAAAAAATCCGCAACATGGTTTGATTTGGTGTTTTTTGGGGGGAAGCTCCCGGCCGACTGTTTTGCTGAGAGGGCGCATTTGACATGAGCTTGTCGAGGTTGAAAACGGTTGCCGGGAGCGATGCGGACGGTTTCACGCTCGTGGAAATGCTGGTGGTCATAGCTGTCGTTGCCATCCTTGCGGCGCTGCTTTTTCCAGCCATCGCGGCTGTTCGGATAAAAACACAGAACGCCAAATGTGTGGGCAACCTCAGACAAATGGGTGCCGGGCTGATGCTGTATGTCGCAGATCACGATGGCGCATTGATCCCGGGGGCCGTTGCTTCGCTGGAAGGCGGGCTCACCCTATGGTTCAATGCGCTCGATGCCTATATGGGCAACCAGGAGGAGGGGAGCCTTGAAAACTTTGCCAGCGGTCGCCGTCCTGCATGGCAGCGGTGCCCCACCAAGGTTTTCAATGAAGCGGAAATGGACCACTTTTCGGTCGGCTATGGATGGAATTTTTTCGGCGATAATGACGGGCATCCCGGCTTCGGGCTGTATCCGGGGGACCCCGGAGGAAGTTCCCGGCTGTCAGAGGTCACCAAGCCGGCCAAGACATTCATCATTGCGGATTCCAAAGATATCTCCGTTGCACCGGAGGCAACCTACCAGAACATCTACCTCTACCCCCCTCCCTCCACAGGGCAGCGGGCAAGCCGCCATTCCGGACGTGGAAACTACCTGATGGTGGATGGTCACGTTGAATCCCTTCCGCCGGACCTGGAGGGCTACACAAGTTATTTTATCAAAGCCCAATAGCTGCAAAATCTTTTGGGGCGACGCAAATCCCAGCATCCCGGGAAATCTTGGGGCGCACTGAGTTTTGGGATGATCAACCCGCAACCGAATCATGAAAAAAACCAACAAGCCCACCATTCTGAGAAGACCACCACGCATCCTTTTTTTTGGAGTGACCCTGCTGTGCGGTCTGCTCCTGTGCAGGGCTGATGAGGCATCCGGTCCGGTCCTCGGGGAGGAGTTGTTGAAGAACTCCGGCTTTGAGGAGACCGGTGGAATCCCCCATTGGAGCGCGATCCCCGTCGGCTTCGCCGTGACGTCATCCACCGAGTTCGCCTCTGCCGGCGAACGGAGCGCACGCATGGAGACCAAGCGCGAGGGGTTCAACCCGATCCTCACACAGAACGTGATGCAGTTCGCCACGAACCAGCGATACCGCCTCCAATACGAGGTGCGGACGGGGATCATCAACCAGGAATACCGGGTCTATGTCGGTTTTTGGAAGGGGGCCGACTGGTTGGGTGGCGTGGAGACGCAGTGGCGTGCCGGGCTGCCCGATTGGCAGAAGGTGGCGGTTGATTTCACCCTGGAGGGGCCGGCGGCGGAAGCCGACCGATTGATGGTGGTGCTGGAGGCCAAAGGCCCGGGGACGTTCTGGTTTGACAACGTCTCCCTGAAGCCCGTCCTGAGCGAGGAGAAAGACCCTCCGCCGATTTCGCCATTTGTCGGATCCGGGAAATTCGTGCAGATCACACCGGACCGCACATTCTTGGTGCGCGGAGAGCCGTTTTTTCCGATCATGGTATGGGGCGTTCCGATGGATACCGAGGAGGCGTTCGCCACGGCGCGCGATTTCGGATGCAATGTCGTGTTGAATGTGACCGAGGCGTATGGGGTGGACGGAACCCTGCTCGCGCTGGATATGGCGGGAAAATACGGGTTGAAGGTCATGGCGCTGACGCGGGCGGACCTGCGCGAAAAGCAACTGGCGGATCTGCCGCATAAACTGCGTGCCAACGAGACGGTCGTGAATGGAATCAAGGCGCATCCCGCGCTGTTTGCCTACGCTCTCTCGGATGAGCCGGTGTGGAGCGGATTCAGCCTTCAGGCGTTTGCGGCCAACGCGCAGATGATCCGCGATCGCGACCCGAACCATCCGCTCTATGTGAACCATGCGCCACGGAACACCATCGCCGAGTTGCGGCGATTCAACCAATACACGGACATCGGCGGCAGCGATATTTATCCCGTGTGGAAGGGTGGAGTGGACAACCATTCCGATCTCCCGAACAAGACGCTTGGTGTGGTGGGTGACGAGACGACCAAGAACCTGGCCGCGCTGGACCCGCCCAAGCCCGTCATGCAGACCTTGCAGGGATTTTCCTGGTCGGACGGGTATATGGCCAGGGAGCGCAGCGGCGATCCCTTCCCGACGCGGGAGCAGTTGCGCTTTATGGGCTATGATTCGGTGGTGTGCGGAGCGACGGGTGTGACATTCTTTCAGGACCACCGCTACCCGGAACTGCGCCCGGAATTGAAGCCCGTGCTCCGCGAGTTTCACGCCCTGCAGGATGTGCTGGCGGGCGGAAAAAACCGGACGCCGGAGGGTGTCTGCCCACATGAGGGGATCAAGCTGCTGGTCAAGGAGTATCGGGGGCGCGTGGTGGTGATCGCCGTCAATCGGACTCCCCAAGCGATTCCGGCAGCACTCGACCTGTCCCGCCTGGTGAAGAGCATGCCGCCTGTGATCCAGGTGCTTTTTGAAGACCGGAGGATCGAGGTCGCGGACGCGGTGGTTCGCGATGATTTTCAGCCGTGGGCGGTTCATGTGTATCTGCTTGACGGGGCGGCTCCCGACATTCTCCACGCAAACGAAGCGCTTCCCGCCAACCGTCAGCCGGTCAAGAATGAGCAGGCCGCTCACGATGCGTTGGTGCCCGACAAGGACAGGAATCTGGGCCTCGCTTCCCTAGGAGTGAAAGCCACAGCCTCCTCCGAAATGAGCACCATGCCGGCCAGTGTCGTCAACGATGGCGATCGCTGGGGGACCCAATGGAACGATGCGACCATCAATGACTATCCCGATTGGGTGGTGCTCGAGTTCCCCCGGCCAACGCTCCTGAACAAGATCGCCATCTTCACCCGCCAAATGCCAATTTTTGGAAAATGGTTCCAGCAGGGCGTGCGTGATTTCGAGGTGCAAATCGAACAGGATGGCGGGTGGAAGACGATCCGGTCGTTTCGCGGCAGCACGGACATCGTGGCGGTGGTCGAATTCGAGCCGCTGACCACTAGCAAAATTCGCGTCCTAATCACCGCCACCAACGGAGGAAACGATTTTTCCCGCATCATGGAAATCGAGGCGTATGGTCCGGAAACCAATGCACCAACCACGTGAGCAGCCGGAGAGTGAGAGGATCACATGAAAATCATCCAGGTCGGCAAGGGCAAATATCGTGGCAACACCGGGGAAACCCTGCAACGCGCGGTGGATGCGGTGGCCGCGGCCGGCGGCGGGGCGGTTGAGATTCCCAGCGGCTGCTATCGGATGTCCAACGCGCTGTATTTGCGCGGCGGGGTTGACATTTATGCCGAGGCCGTGCTCCGGAAGGTTCCGAGCGTCAGCAGCCCGATCGCCGATTATCTGGGCTACGGGCACTACGAGTTCACCGTCACTCAGCCGTCGAAATTTCAGGTCGGCATGGGGGTTCACCTGACCGACCGGAACGCGATGGGGTTTTATGAGACGGTGGCCACCATCACCGGCAAGCAAGGGAATATCCTCTTCATCGATCGCATGCTCAACCATGACTACCACCCGCACGCCGAAGGCCGCGCCAGCACGATTTTTCCGCTGCTGGCCGGTCAGGGAGTGCACGATGTGAAGGTGCGCGGGCTGACGCTCGACGGCAACCCAAGGGAAAGGCGCCCCCTCAACGGATGCCGGGGCGGCGGGGTGTTCCTGCTCGACTGCCACAACATCGAGCTGCACGCGCTGGAAGTTCGCAATTACCATGGCGATGCCATCAGTTTCCAGCAATGCACGGATCTGCAAGTGACCGGCTGCCATCTGCATGACAACCGAGGCTCGGGGCTGCATCCCGGGAGCGGCTCGGTCCGCTACATCTTCCGTGGGAACCGCGTTCTGCACAACTCCGGCTGCGGTCTCTACTACTGCCTGCGCACAAAATACTCCCTTTGCGAGGACAACGTGCTGGAGGCGAACGGGCTCGCTGGCATCTCCATCGGCGAACGCGACACGCACCACCTCATTCGCGGCAACACCATTGTCGGCAATGGCGGGCCGGGCGTCCTGTTCCGGCCGATCACCCATCAGGGAGGCGATGATGTCCTCATCGAGAACAACCGACTCGAGGGCAATTGCCAGAGCGAAAAAGGCGGGGAAATCGCCCTGACCGCAGGTTTGAAAAACGTTTGGATATCGGAAAACAACGTCAACAGCCACCGCCAACCGCGCCAACGCAGGAAGCGTCCCGCGGGTCCGTCCGTGGTCCCGGCCGATGCCGCGCGGCATTTGCACATTGCCCGGCTCGCCCCATGGCACAACCTGGCCTGACTCACAAAATTCCAATGCCAACGGAAACAAAACCCATGAACGCATGCATTGTGGCAGATGAAGTCATCACCCGCTTTGGGGATACCCGAAATGGCAGCAACCCGCTCTGGGCGTATGGATCGCGCTGCATCGTTCGGCACGCGGGCTGCGTGTATGCCATCGTGCCGGAGATTTCGCGGGAACTCAAGCCGCTGTGCAATACGCGTTGGACGCTGTGGCGCCGGCCCGACGGGGGGAGTTGGGAGCAGACCTGCGCCGCACCCGTGTTCGACGAGCGCGAACCCTGCCTCCTGGCCCGGCTTCCCAATGGCGAACTGCTCATCTCGACCAATCCCGCCCGAAGTGTCAACTACACCAATCCCGACGGCAGCACAGCTTGGTTTTGCGAGCCGCAGCTTGTGTTCCTTGATCCCCGGCACCCGCACCAGCCGCTACGGACGATCGCGCCGGAGTGGGGGAAACGCCATGCGTTCACGGAGCATTCCTACCGGGCTCTGGCGGTGGACACTCAGTCGGGCCACATCTTTTTGGCGCAGCAAGCGCTCTGTAGTGATTCCTATGAGCTCGCCTGGGTGCTCATGGACACCGAGGGCCATGAGTTGCACGAGGGCAAGTTGCTGTATCCCATGCGCGCCTGCTACCACCAGGTGGCGGCTCAGGGCGGTGCGGTCTCGATCATGGGGCTCAGTGACGAGATCGATCCCAACCAGGAGTGGCACGAATTCAAGGAGGAGCTGACCGGACCGGGGTGGGATTTCGACATGCGCCAGATCTATTTCACCCACACCCCGGACCTCCTTCGGCAAAGTTTTGCGCCGATTGCGACGGTTGCCAGCCGTGATGCAACGGCCGGCCGCACGACAAACCTCGACATGCATGTGGACCCGGTGGGTGTCGCGCACCTCCTGGTCATTGAACGCAATGTCTGGATGTATGCTCTGCGCGACCGGTTTTTCCCTGGTCTGCCGCTGACGGTGGCGTTGCAGTATGTGCGGGTGCGTGACAGCCGCGTGATCTCACGGCAGACGCTGTCGGAAGTGGTGGAGGATATGGGCGCGCCGCGGCCGATTCTTCCTCCAAAAGGCGCAAGCTGCTGGGACCACTACCGGGTCGATCCGATCTGGCTGGGTGGGAAGCCCAAGCCGATATGGGCGACATTTCACACGGATGCCGAACAGGGGTTGCATGTTCTTTACACGCTCCAATCCGGCAACGACGAGCAGCTTTTGATCCGGCAGGTTCATCCCACGGCCTCTGCTCCCCAGAGGCTGGTCACGGAGCAGCCGTTGGGGTGCTTCAATGCCCCCAGCCTGCGGAACGGCTGTGCCCCGGGCAATACGATTGACTTGTATGGATACACCGGCGGGATCAACAAGCCGTTCTGCGACGAGGACGTCATTCGCTATGTGCAGATCCGACTCGACCCATCCGGCAAACCCTGACCCCGACGCATGGCCGTGATACCCGGTGGAATTCTCAAGGCGCGCTGGATTTGGTCGGACGACGATCCATCCGCACCGAATGCGTGGGTTTATGCGCGGCGGAGCTTTGTGGTCCGTCAACCGGATGGCGCATATCTCGATATCACGGCGGATCTCCGCTACTTCGTTTGGATCAATGGGGAACCGGTGGGGTTTGGTCCGCCGAAGTTCCATGCCGAGACGCCCACGGTTGACCGGTATCCCGTCGCATCGTTTCTCGCGCCGGGCCTGAACACCGTGACAGTTCTCACATACAGCTATGGCGGCGATGGTGGACTGAGTTCGGTGATGCCCCGGCGCGGGGCGCTGCGTACCTCGCTGAGTTGTGACGGAAAAGAAATCGTTACCGACGGCAGTTGGAAGGTCTGCCGGGAACGCGCCTACGCCGCAGTCACGGTCCGGCGCGGCGAGCATCAGCCGCCGGCCGAAGTGTTCGACGCGCGGTTGTCGCTTGGCGAGCCGTGGCAGCCGGGCTACGACGATGCCGGATGGCCCGCAGCGACGGTATTGTCCGAGTTGCAGCCGATCGTCACTTTTGAGCCGCGCGACATCCCCTTGTTTGGCTGGCAAACGCACGCGCCGGATCGGTGCATTGCGACGGGGATTGCCTCATTTGAACGGGGCGACATGGCAACTCTCGCTGCAGCCATCGCCCACGCGCAGCGCACTCCCGATTATCAAGGCCGTGTCCGGCAGGAATCCCCATTTGTCTTGGACGCCTCCGGTTTGCAGGCTGAAGAAGGTTGCTACGCCTTGTGGGATTTTGGTCGCATTTGGACCGGCTATCCGGTCATTGAAGTGACCGGCACTCCCGGCACGGTCCTTGACTTGAGCTATGCCGAGCATCTGCGGAATGGGGCGATTGACCCGACCAAGCACGGGCTGCACTACATGGATCGCTTCATCCTGGGCACCGGCAGCCTCACGCACCGCATCACCTGGCCGAAGTGCTGCCGCTACCTGCAAGTGGACGTGCAGGGGGGGCGGGCGGAAATTGCAGCGCTCGCACTGCAGCGCAGCACCTACCCGGTGGAATGGCGGGGATGCTTTTCTTGCAGCGATCCGGTGCTGGATCAGGCGTGGCGGATCTGCGCGCACACCGTGCAACTGGACATGGAGGACTCCTACATGGACACGCCGTGGCGCGAGCGAGGATCCTGGCTCGGCGACGATGTGCCCAAGTTTGTCGCAAACGCCTATGCCTTTGGCGACGCGGCGCTGATGCGCCGGTTTCTCCGGCATCATGCGCGTGGCCAACTGCCAACCGGGGCGATGCGGAGCAAGTATCCGGGCAGCAAAAGCTCGCACATCTCAACCTGGACGCTGACTTATCCGGTCAGCGTCCGCGAATACGTGCGCCACAGCGGCGACCGCTCGCTGGCCATCGAGCTGTGTCCGACGATCCGACGCATTCTCGCCTGGCTCGAATCCTACCGTCTGGCCGAGGGCGTGTATGGCAACCTGCCGCTCGAAGTCACTGCCGAAACAAACATCTACAATTTCATTGATTGGGCTCCCGTGGACACTCGCGGGGCCAACGCCGCGTGGAATGCCCACGCCTACAACTGTCTCGCCGCCGCCGCTTTCGTGGCGGAGCTGGCCGGGGACCCGACCACGGCCAAAACCTGCCGGGAGCGGGGCGCGTCGTTGCGGGCCAGTTTCCAGAAGTTGTTCTGGGATGAACGGCGCGGCGTCTTCATCAATGGCTGGCACGACGGTCAGCCGTTGCCGCGGTGGGGTTGCCAGGAAAACTATCTCGCCGTGTTGTTCGGCCTTGCCTCCGACCGTCAGCGAGATTCGATTTTGCGGCGGCTGCAAGGCGAAGATCTGGGCAGCTATTTCGTGCCGGATCCCAAGGATTACGATCAAGTCATTAACGGCCACGACGGCAATCACATGGTGGCCATCGCGCTCAATCGCTATCGCTGGCCGGCGGACAAGATGGTGCCGTTCGGCACCCCCTATTTTGCAGGGTTCGCCCTCCAGGCCCTCGGTGAGCTGGGGCTGATGCGAGAAGCACTCGACTTGATTCGCCAGCGATGGGGCGAGTTTTCCCGGCAGGGCGGCACGACCATTTGGG
>Ga0247840_10005346_pt1 | contig 19414 bp, 13 predicted proteins | sample LaCruzMarch2015__FD_192404 | JGI IMG/M metagenome (GOLD analysis project Ga0247840, IMG submission 192404) | Freshwater microbial communities from meromictic Lake La Cruz, Castile-La Mancha, Spain - LaCruzMarch2015_17m | ecosystem: Environmental > Aquatic > Freshwater > Lake | place: Spain... | reverse complement strand
TGCCCTGGCGATCCAACAGCGTGCCGAGGGGGCCTTTCTGAACGCCCCAGATGGGGTAGTAGTCGATCTGATCGCGCACATACTGGTAGATCAGGTCCGGATCACCCCGCAGGGCGCGGGCGAGTTCCGTGATTTCCGGTGGGGTGGCCGGGGCGTCCGTGGCAGCGGGTAAGAACGCCTGCGGTGCCGACACCGGGGCATTCAGATTTGGCGGGAGCGGCAGGGACCAGATGGCCTGTTCCGACTGCTCCGGGGTTACCGGCACCGCGCTCGCATTGACAAAACCCTGGGGCCCAAGGATGCGCACGGGGGCCTTGGGGGTATCTGAGCCGCCCAGGTCTTCGATGGACAGGGCCACGCCGCCGAGTGCCGGGGCCTGGGCGAGTACGAGGGGGCCGCAAAAGGCCAGGGCCAGGGCGAGTTTGCGGGTGCGCTGCATCGACGAGGTGCTCCATTCAGTCCGGCCGTGCCAATCCGGTCGTGCCCCAGTCGTGCCAGGCAACGCCCTGGCGCACTATCACATCAGAAGACGTTCAGTTTCAACAGAGTGTTTCGGTTGGGCTTACCCACTCCGAACATCGGCTGATAGTCGCCGACACGCGCAGCCCGCAGCCCGGGCGGAACGCGCAGCGGTTCCGCCATGTGCAGCGTCGGCCGGCAGCGAACGCGAGCAGGCCCAACGCCATCAGCAGACCGGTCGCGGGCAGCGGGGCGGCGACTTGCCCGGGGCGCACGGCCCACCCAAAAAACCGGAAGCCCTCGGGGCCCTTGGGGTCGATGCGCTGGCCCCCGTAGTAGGTGTTGAAGTTCCATGCCCAAGAGTTATCCGGCGGGATCAAGGCCCAACGGCGCGCCCGGCGCGCTCCTGGTCCGCCTGGCCAGCCTCCCGCTCGATCCGCGCGATCAGTTCAACCGTCGGGTAGGCGTCGGCGGGCAGGCCGCGGGCCTGCTGGTAGTCCTGGAGTGCGTCACGGGTCCTGACGCCGATCATCCCGTCCGGTTCGCCAAGCTCGAACCCCAGGGCCTTGAGCCCCTGCTGCATGACGATGACACGCGCACGCGGCAGGGCCTGGTCCCCCGGCGGCGGCAGACCGATCAGGGGACCGGCGCCGCGCAGCCGATCGGACAGGTAGCCGACCGTGAGTGCGTAATACAGCGAACGGTTCCAGGCGTAGATGACCTGGAAGTTCGGCAACACCAGGAAGGCCGGCCCCTGGGCGCCGACGGGCAGGACGATGGAGCCTGGGGTCTCACCGCCGGCCAGTGGCTCCCCGGCGGCACCCAGGACGCCCACTAGGTCCCACTCATCGATAGCCTTGGTGAGGCCCAGGCGCGCCTGGGCGAGCGGGAAATCCGGCGGCAGCAGGACCTCCCGGCCCCAGCCTTGTTCCGGGTTCCAGCCGGCGGCGCTCAGATACCGGGCCGCGGATTCCAGGGCATCGGCGACGCTGTGCCAGATGTCGGCACGGCCGTCCCCGTCGCCGTCACGGGCATAGCGGCGATAGGTGGAGGGCATGAACTGGGGCTGTCCCATGGCCCCGGCCCAGGAGCCGGTCAGGTCGGCGGGCGCGGCCTGGCCGCTGTCGATGATGCGCAGGGCCTCGATCAGTTCGGTGGTGAAGAAGTCACGCCGCCGGCCGTCCCAGGCCAGGGTGGCGAGTGCGCCGATGACGGGGAAGCCGCCGGTTTGGGTGCCATAGTCGGTTTCCATCGCCCAGAGTGCGACCAGCAGTTCGGCCGGGACGCCGTGACGGCACCCGATCTCGGCGAGCAACCGGGCGTGCCGCTGGAGCAATTCCCGACCGCGGGTGATGCGCGCCGGCGATACCGCGGCCGTCAGATAGTCGAAGAAGGTGCGGGTGTATTCGGCTTGACGCCGGTCGAGGGCCAGGACCCGGGGCAGCGGACTGACCCCCTCGAAGGCCGCGTCCAGGGTGGACGGCGCCAGGCCGAGTACCAGGCACTGGGCCTTGAATGCCTCGCGCCAGGTGTCGAACGACACCGCCGGGGTCGGCAACCCCGGGGACGCCGTCGGCGCCTGGGCCCCGGATTTGCCCGGGTCCAGCGGCGCCGCCAAGGGTGACGCGCACACGGCGGCCAGCAATAGCGCCGGGGCCCGGGCGCACGGCGACGAACGACGGCCCGCGGCTGAACGCAATGGGATCGACAGCGAAAAATCTCCTCGCAGCAGTAACAATCTGACTGGTGTGGTTATCATCGAGGCCAGGTTCGCGGCGCAGAGCGCCTGACCGATGCGTGACACCGCAAAGCGGTATCACGAGGGGTCCGTCCGTTCAGTGGAGCCAAGTCCGCACCGTCGCCACCCCGAGGTCGGACCAGGCGCCCAGTTGGGCCAGGCCCTGGCGGATCCAGGCCGCCCACTCGGCCTGGGTCGGCAGTTGGGTGAAGTCCAGCGGCGGGGCCAACCAGGCCAGGACGCCGACCGCCGCGGCCATCGCCAGGCTGCTCGCCGGGTCGTTCAGACTGAAGGGCTTGAGCGCGGTGCCGAAGGAGCGCTTCACCCGGGCGTTGAAGAGGTCCACGCTGTAGATCTCGTCCAGGCACAGGTGGGTGAGATAACCCAGGCCCACCATCAGGCCGGCGACCCAGGCGGCGCGCGGGGCCTGGTCCAGGAGCCGGTGGCTTATCGTCACCGTCGCCAGGGTGGCGAAGGCGACGGCCAGCCAGGAGTGCCAGATGCCGCGATGGACGGTGAAGCGGGCAAAGGTCTCGAACAACAGGAAGCGCACGCCGAGAAAGAGCCCGAACCAGACCACCGCCAGGTCCAGGGGGCGATAATGCCCCACCAGCGGCAGGGTCCAGCCGAAGGCCAGGGCCGCCCCCAGGACGCCGAAGAAGGTCCGCCCGGGGGCCGAAATGTCCGCGTCGATATCCGGCAGCACGGCGCCCGTCACCCCCAGGCCCAGGAGCACCAGGGCCTGACCAGGCGGCACCAGATCGAGCCCCTTGAGGGCCAGGACGGCGCCGCCGCTGACGAAGATGCCGACGTTGAGATGGGTCTGGAAATTGGCCATGGGGGTCCGGGGTTCGGGGTCTGAGGGGCACGCGCGCGCTGGTGCGTGAGGCACTGCCGTTAAGTTAAGCCGCAACGGCTACTGGGAGCGCCGCACCCCAGTGCGGCGCGGCCTCGGCTCAACCCGCACCGGCGGGATTATCTGCGAGATCGCGCCGCACTGGGGTGCGGCGCTCCCAGGCCGGGCTGGACTGGAAATGAGGCTTAAGGCGATTTCCGCAAAACGTCGTACCCTGAGGACCCAACCGGAGGCCGACGCTTTAGCGGGCCGCGGGGCCCCGACCGGCTAAAGCCTCGACCTCCGGTCGTTTACGCGGGTACAACGTTATCCGGAGTTCACCTGACTTAATGGCAGTGTGGTGCGCGAGGGGGAGAGTTGTCCGCGGCGCCCCGATTTCGCGTTAGGCTAAGCCCTCCCAGGCTCATTGCATAAGTCCGCCACCACGGGATTTCACCCACCGATGACGCGCCCATCCTTCCCTGAACCCGACGAGTCCAACGGTTTTCTGGCTGACCACATCGGTCTGCTGCGGCGCAGTTACCGCGCCTTGACGGGGCTGGACCTGAGCGACCCCGCCCTGGACGACCGCGCCGCCGCCCGGGCGCTGTTCGCGGCGCCCTTTGCGCTGCTCTCGCATGACACCGGGGCGGACCCCATCCTGACCTACGGCAACCGCACCGCACTGCGGCTCTTTGAGCTCGACTGGGGTCAACTGACCACCCTGCCCTCCCGCTGCACGGCGCAGCCGGCCGTCCAGGCCGAGCGCGAGCGGCTGCTCCGGGAGGTCGCCACCCGGGGGTATATCGACGACTATGCGGGGGTGCGGGTGACCGCGAGCGGCCGCCGCTTTCTGATCGCCGGCGCCTGCGTCTGGAACCTCATGGACAGCGCCGGCCGGTATCGGGGTCAGGCGGCCAGGTTCGCCGAGTGGCGCTTGCTGGACGCCGATCCGCCGTCCGTCACCGAATGAACAATCAAGGAAGACAAGGATCACGGCTGATCGCAGCACTGGACGCGGAGCGCCGGCACTTGCTCCCACGCAGGAGCGTGGGAGCCAGAGCAGCAGCCAGAGCAACCACGAGGATCACACCCGGTGACGCGGCGGCGGATCAGGGTGGGCCCTCGAACCGGACACAATTGGGCCGCAGCCGGAAGTAATAGTTCTGGCCCGCCTTGATATAGGCCAGCCGACGGCACTCGTTGAAACCGATGGTGTAGTCGAACAGGTACTCGCCAGGGTCGAGCTTGAAGCTGTATTCCTGGTTGAGCCACAACCGGAAGACCCGGTGGTCATCGATCCGCAGGTCCATGGGGACGAAGAACCCCGGCAGCGAGAAGTCCCGGAAGACGGTCACCGTGGCGGCGGTCGCCGGGTTGGTCACCGGCAGCAAGGGGCCGACGAGGCCGCCGGCACAGCCTGCCAACAAGCCGGCGAACAGGGCCGCGAGCGACGCGGGCAACCGCGCCCTGCCGGGCCACCTGGCGAAAGTCCTAGTCATGCGTACCCCACTGATCCCACCCGTTGAACCGACGCCCCGGCGCGGCGCGAGCGCGCGACGCCGGACCTGATGATGCCCGCCCGGGTCGGCGAGCGTCAACCGCACCTTGTCCCACCGGGGGGCAATCCGGTATCGTTCCACCATGCGATTCACCGAACCAGACGACAGCGGCAGGAACCTGGTCCAGGCCTACGGACCGGCCGGGGTCCGCATCGGCGGGCGGACCTATGGCGGCGCCCTGATCCTGACCCCCGGGCGGATCATCACCGACTGGGGGCCACGCGACGGGGCCGGGCTGGGACCCGAGCACCTCCAGGCCCTGCTCGACCTGGACCCGGAACTGATCGTGCTCGGCACCGGCGCGGTCCAGGTCTTCCCCGCCCCGGCGCTCTACCGCGCCCTGACGGCGCAGCGGGTCGGCATCGAGGTCATGGACACCGGGGCCGCCTGCCGCACCTACAATATCCTGCTGGCCGAGGGCCGCCGGGTCGTCGCGGGGCTGCTGCCCCTGTGAGTCCCCGGCCGGAACCAGGCCCGCGGACCCTTGCGTATAATCCAGTCTGAGTCCGCCCCGCCGCCGCCGGCCGACCCGGCGCCCCGGTCACCACCCCATCGGAGCCGCCCCGTTCATGGACCGTAAATATATCCTCACCATCCTCGTCGCCGGCCTGCTCGGCTTCGTCGGCGCCCTGCTCCTGATGCCGCCGACGATCCAGGACGAGAAGGTGCGCCTGCCCTGGCGCGTGACCACCAACCGCGCCGGGGACACCCAGGTCTTCGGCTTCACCCTGGGCGAGACCAGGCTGGCCGAGCTGCGCCGGTTTTTCGGCGAGGACGGCACCATCAACCTGTTCGAGACCCCGGGGGCGCGCGAACCCCTGACCGTCGAGGTCTACTTCGAGCAGGTCTATCTCCAGAGCCTGAGGGCCGATTTCATCATCACGCTGGACGTCGACCAGGCGACCCTCAGGCCCATGTACGAACGTGGGCTGCGCATCAGCCAAATGGAAAGCGGCGACAAGAAGATCAAGCTCGACCCGACGGATGTGGAGACCCTGCTCGCGCGCCCCATCCGCAGCATCACCTACCTGCCCCAGGCGCGCCTGGATAACGAGACCATCGAGAAGCGCTTCGGCCCCCCCAGCGAGCGCCGCCTGGACCCGTCCAACGGCATCATCCATTGGCTCTATCCCGATCGCGGCTTCGACATCGCCCGCAACACCAAGGGCAAGATCGTCATCCAGTATGTCAACCGCGCCGACTTCTCCCGCCTGGCGCTGCCCCTGGCGGGGGCCCAGGCCCCCGCGGATGAGGCGGCCCCGCCGCCCTGAGCAGGCCGCTTGACGTCAGGAATATCCCGCGCTCGCGTAAAGTCTTCCAGGACCCTGGCGCCGCCATTGCGGCGGCGCAACCGCCGCGCGTCCCGCCCGCAGGCCCGATCAGACGCCAGCCTCCGCCCGCCAATCCGGCCGCACGCCCCCCGGTCGATAGCCAAACTTCCTGGTAAAGGCGTTGCTGAAATGACTGACATCGGCATAGCCCAACCGGGCCGCCAGCACCTTCAAGGGCGGGCGGCCGCTCTGCAAGGCGGCCAGGGCGGCAAACAACCGCAGGTCGGACAGGCAGGCGTGGATGGATTGCCCGTACTCTCGCTTGAATCCCTCATTCATCGCCCGTACCGAGAGTCCGTAGTGTGTGGCCAACGCCTCCTGGTCCGGTGCCGGGTCCTGCCAGGGGTCCAGTTCCGCGCGCAATTGCCGGATCGAACGAAGCTTGCCCGGCTCCGGTGGCGCGGCGCCGACCATGTGGTCGGTCAGCGCGACCAGGAAGTCCAGCACCCTGGCTTGGGCCTGGAGGGTGCGCAGGTGTCCGGTGAGGCGATCGGTCAAACAGCCGTGCAGCAATGCCGTGATGGCTGGCGGCAGGGGATGCATGGAGGCCGATGGCGCCCGCCGGATACCCAAGGCGGCTAACAAGGCGTGGGCGGCCGGTTCGCCCAGGCTCTGCTGCAACCTGGACGCCCCGATGGTCAAGGCGATCACATCGACCGGCGCGCCGATGTGCGCCCAGTGCCGATGGTCGATGTGGTCCAGGTGCGCGAAGACACAGACGGCAGGGTCGTGCTCCAGCTTGACAGCCAGGCCGCAGTCCTGCAGCACCCCCCGGCCGCTGCGCGCGCTCTGCACGAACAGTACCGGCTCGGCCAGTGCGGTCACCACCTCCGACATCGCCCGCAGACCCGCCTGCCCCCGCGCAAACCGATGCGCGACCCGGCAGAGTTGCATCCCCAACGCCAGGTCCAGCATCTCCATCTCGCCCCGGTCGAGGCCCGCCGGGGGCGGCGCCGGGATCAGCAGCGGCGTGGGGATGGCTTTCATCGATGGGAGTCTCATGCATGGCAGTCGCCGCATGATAGGCCCGTCCAGCGTCATTTTTTGCATAACAAAGGCGATTTCTTACATCCCGGAGTCCGCCGCCAGCCGCGGCGTCGGCGCTAGCATCTACCCGGCTTGAAAAATCACCGGCGGCGAGCCTGGCGGCCGATGCACCCGTACCAGTTCTGTGGTATCGGTCTCTGTTCGTGCGCGCCCGGCCGCAATCCGGTAAACGTGACGCATTGACTTCGAGGCCTTCCTTATGTCGCTGACTCAACCGCTACCCCTGTTCGGTCGTCCGGGTGCCGGGGCCTGGTACCTGCTCTTCACCCTCACGCTCGCCTTGGCGGGTTTTGCCCCCACGGGGTTTGCCGCCACCGACTACATCAACGTCCAATTCAGCAACGGGGGCGCGAGCCAGACCGGGGCGGCGGTGATCGGCGCGGCGGGTGACTATTGGAACAAGACCAGCGGGAAATCCGGCACCAACCTGAGCCTGAACACCACCGGCAACACCAGTTCCGGCGCATCCCTGAGCTGGTCGGCAACGGGCGTTGCGTCCACCGGCACGAACAACGCCTTCATCGCCCAAAACACCGCGTGGAAGAATCTGTTTTCGGGGCATGTTTACGCGGCTTCAGGTTCAACGATGACGGCCAGTTTCAGCGGCCTGACCCCCGACATCCCGGTGCGGGTGTACTTTCTCTCCGAGAACGATCAAGGCGGCAACGGCCGCAAGTTGCAAGCCAGCCTGAACGGCGGGGCTTACGTCGCCACCACCGTGGGATCGGACAACACCGTCTACACCTTCATCAAGGATCAAAACTACCTCGTCGTCGATGGCGCGGCCAACGGCTCGGGGCAACTCAACATCAACCTCAAAGGCGTGTCCGGCGCCCGGGATGGCACCGGTATACTGATGGGCATCCAACTGATCGCCTCCGACGACACCCCGAGCTTGACGATACCCAACCTTGAGAATGTCGGCGCGGGCATGGCGACCCTGCTGTTGCAAACCAGCGAGGACGGAACCGGGTATTTCACCCTGCTGGCCGGCATGGACACCGCCTGCGGCACGGCGGCGCAGGTCCAGGCGGGCCTTACCAGCACCGGCACGACGGCGCCCTATCACGGCTCGCTGCCTTTGACCGCCGACACCCAGGGCCGCTACACGGTGCGCAACCTGACTCAATTGACCGACTACACCGTCTGTTTTACCGCCGCAAAACCTAATCTGTTTCCGGCTACCCCGGTCAGTGCCAACTTAAGCACCACGGCGGCCTACCTGAGTGGACCGGTGTGGAGCGTAGTCGGCACGGCCGGGTTCTCCGCTGGTTTGGCATATTACACGTCGCTGGCGTTTGCGCCGGACGGGACCCCGTATGTGGCCTACGAGGATTATGGCCACAGCTATAAGGCCACGGTGATGAAATTCAATGGCACGGGGTGGGTCGCGGTCGGCACTGCCGGATTCTCCGCTAGCTCGGCATATTTCATCTCGCTGGCGTTTGCGCCGGATGGAACCCCGTATGTGGCCTATGAGGATTATGGCCACAGCTATAAGGCCACGGTGATGAAATTCAATGGCACGGCGTGGGTCACGGTCGGCACTGCCGGGTTCTCCGCTAGCTATGTAGATTACACCTCGCTGGCATTTACGCCGGACGGGACCCCTTATGTGGCTTATGTGGACAGTGGCAACGGCAATAAGGCCACGGTGATGAAGTTCGATGGCACGGCGTGGGTTACGGTCGGCGCCGCCGGGCTTTCCGCTGGCGAGACAGATTACACCTCGCTGGCGTTTGCGCCAAACGGGACCCCTTACGTGGCCTATATGGACAGCGGCAACAGCAGCAAGGCCACAGTGATGAAGTTCAATGGCACGACCTGGGTCACGGTCGGCACCGCCGGGTTTTCCGCTGGTTCGGCAAAAAACACCTCGCTGGCGGTTGCGCCGGACGGAACTGCTTATCTGGCTTATCGAGACGGTGGCAACAGCGACAAGGCCACGGTGATGAAATTCAATGGCACGGCCTGGGTCGTGGTCGGCACAGCCGGGTTTTCCTCTGGTGAGGCATATGTCACCAGGCTGGCATTTGCGCCGGACGGGACCCCATATCTGGGCTACGACTACTTGACGTCCAATATGATGAAGTTCAATAGCACTGCGTGGGTCACGGTCGGGGTCTCCGCAGCAAGTTCGGCAGCGGGCACCTCGCTGGCATTTGCGCTGGACGGAACACCTTACGTGGCCTATCGGGACGGTGACCACGGCTACAAGGCCACGGTGATGCAGTTTACCAATCCCGCTACCACCACGACCTTGCAGTCCAGCCCGAACCCATCCAGCTTCGGCCAGTCGGTCACGCTGACCGCCACCGTGTCGCCTTCCACCGCGACCGGCTCGGTGACGTTCAAGGACGGCAGTTCCACCCTGGGAACCTTGGCCTTGTCCGGCGGCTCCGCGACCTATGTCACCAGTGCCTTGAGCCTGGGCAGCCATGACCTCACCGCCGTCTATGCCGGTGACAGCGTTTATGGCGGTTCCACCTCCACGACGCTGACGCAGACCATCAACCAGACCGCCACCACGACGGCGGTGGGTTCCAGCCGCAACCCGTCGAATAATGGTGGTACGGTCACCTTCACCGCAACGGTCTCGCCCGCGGCGACCGGCACGGTGCAATTCTTCGATGGCGCAAGCTCGTTGGGCCTCGGGACGCTGAACGGCAGCAGCCAGGCCACCGTCACCACCTCCGCCTTGACCGTCGGTAGTCACAGCATCACCGCGGTCTACGGCGGCACTGCCGGCTACAACGGCTCCACCTCGCCCGCGCTGACGCAGACGGTGAATAGCTCGGGGATCAGTGTCACCGTGGTGGCGACCAACCCGGCCGGCTTGAGCATGACGGTGGACGGGACCGACTACACCGCGCCGCACACCTTCAACTGGATTTCGGGCAGCAGCCATACCCTGGCGGTTGACTCCCCGCAGGCCGGCACGACCGGAACCCGCTACCCCTTTGCCAACTGGTCGGATGCCGGGGCGCAAAGCCACAGTATCACCGTCCCGCCCGACGACAGCACCTACACCGCCACCTTCATCACCGAGCACCAGCTCACCACGGCGGCCACCCCGACCACCGGCGGCGTGGTCCTCCCCGTCACCGACCACTGGTACACGGCCGGGAGCACGGTCGACTGCTCGGCGACACCTAGCGACGGTTACCGGTTCGTCTCCTGGAGCGGTCCGGTGGCCGATGCCAACACCGCCGCCACCACCGTCACGATGGCCGGGCCGCGGAGCGTCACTGCCACCCTCAGCGACCAGGCTGCCCCGGGTGTCGACTGGACCATCGTAAACACCTCCTCGGCGGCGGATAACCTTTGGTTCTCGGTTACCTACGGCAACGGCCTGTTTGTCGCAGTGGCGGGTAGCGGCACGGGCAACCGGGTGATGACCAGCCCCGATGGCATCACCTGGACCAGCCGGACCTCGGCGGCGGATAACGCTTGGTACTCCGTCACCTACGGCAACGGCCTGTTTGTCGCGGTGGCGGGTAGCGGCACGGGCAACCGGGTGATGACCAGCGCCGACGGCATCACCTGGACCAGCCGGACCTCGGCGGCGAATAACAATTGGTTCTCCGTCACCTACGGCAACGGCCTGTTCGTGGCGGTGGCGGGTAGCGGCACGGGCAACCGGGTGATGACCAGTCCGGACGGCTCCACCTGGACGATCCGGACCTCAGCGGCGAATAACACCTGGAACTCCGTCACCTACGGCAACGGCCTGTTCGTGGCGACGGCCATTTCCGGCACCGCTAACCGGGTGATGACCAGCCCCGACGGCATCACCTGGACCGCGAGAACCAACCCGGTGGATAACCAATGGGCCTCCGTCACCTACGGCAACGGCCTGTTCGTGGCAGTGGGACCTAGCGGCACAGGGAACCGGGTGATGACCAGCCCCGACGGCATCGACTGGACCATCCGGACCTCGGCGGCGGATAACAATTGGATGTCCGTCACCTACGGTAACGGCCTGTTCGTGGCGGTGACGAATAGCGGCACAGGCAACCGGGTGATGACCAGCCCGGACGGGATCAATTGGACCGCGAGAACCTCGGCGGCGGATAACTCCTGGTACTCCGTAGCCTATGGGAACAACCGGTTCGTCGCGGTGGCCTCTGACGGCGCGGGCAACCGGGTGATGATTTCCCCTGGTCCCAGCGCCTCTCAGACCATTACCGTGGACCAGGCGGCCCCGGCCTCCGCGGCCTATGGCGCGACCTTCGACGTCAAGGCCCACGCCGGCTCCGGACTCGCGGTGGCGGTCACCACCGGCGGCGCCTGCTCCGGCAGTGGCAGCAGCAGCGGTAATCCTGGTAGCCCGGTCACCATCGCCATGACCGGCGGCGTCGGCACCTGCACGGTGAATTTCGATCAGGGCGGCAACAGCAGTTACAGCGCGGCCACGCAGGTGGTGGAGACGACCACGGCTCAGAAGGCCACCCCCACCGCCACCCTGAACGTCACCAACTCCCCAGTGACCTATGACGGCGCGCCCCACGCGGCCACGGTGGGGATCACGGTGAGCTCCGTCCCCGGTGCGGTCTCCGCCATCCTCACCGGCGGGGCCGCCACCCAGACCGCTACCGGCACCTACCCGGTCACGGCCACCTTCACCCCGAACGACCCCGCCAACTACGCCACCCTGAACGGCCTTTCCGCAGGCAACTTTGTCATCACCGCGCCGGGCACCGTTGAGATCACCGTGGCCACCGCTCCGGCGGGCCGGACCCTCACCGTGGACGGGACCGACTATACCGCCCCCCATACCTTCACCTGGACCATCGGCAGCAGCCACACCCTTGCCGCGGCCTCGCCCCAGACCGACCCCGGCAGCCGCTATACCTTCAGCGCCTGGTCCGACAGCGGCAGCCAGAGCCACAGCATCACCGTCCCGGCCACCGCCGGCACCTATACCGCGACCTTCACCGCCGAGTACCAACTCACCACGGCGGTCACCCCGGCCACCGGCGGTTTTGTTCTCCCCCTTACCGGCACCTGGTACACGGCCGGAAGCACGGTCAACGTCTCGGTGACGCCGAGCACCGGCTACAAGTTCGCCTCCTGGAGCGGCCCGGTGGCCGACGCGAACAGCGCCGCCACCACCGTCACCCTGTCCGGGCCGCAGAGCGTCACCGCCACCCTCACCGGCGTCCCGGCCCTGACCGCCAAGGTCACCGGCAAGAGCGGGGCCATGGGCACCCGGCTCTGGACCGTGACCCTGACCAACACCGGCACCGGCACGGCCACCGCCGTCTCCCTCACCGGCATAACCATTACCAAAGGCACCGGCGTCACCTGCACCCCGGTGGTGAAGACCGGCGTCCCGGTGGCAGTGGCCGACGTGGCATCAGGAACGCCCCAGACCGCGGCGGTCACCATCGACTTCGCCGGCTGCGCCGCGACCAACAAGTTCAACGTTCAGTTTTCGTACACCTATGGAGACGGCGGCGGCGGGACCTACACCGGCGGCGACAGTTTCTACAACATGATGCGTTAAGCACGGAGGGGCACGGTGCGCCGTGCCCCTGCCGTTGGACCGAATCACCATGACCAACCAAAGAGACACAAATCATGTGCAAACGACTAATCACCTCCCTCTTTCTCCTCCTGACGGCCACGGTGGCCCAGGCATCGCTGCTGACCCTGAATACCCAGGACCTGTCCGGCGCACCGGGCGACCGGGTCGGCTGGGGCTATTCCCTCTACAACGACTCGGCCTTTGACCTCTACGTTCTGAGGGTCTATGCCGATGGCACCCTCTACGGTACCAACGGCGTCAGCGCCATCGGGACCTTCCGCGATGACATCGCGTATACAACCAGCAACAACGGCATCATCGTGGCGTCCTTGCAGACCGTTACCGGGACCTTCCCCACGGACGGCCTGGCGAGCTTCGCCATCAACGCCGGCGCCCCGGTCAGCGGGTTGGTCAGCGGCAAGATCTACCTGGATTACGAACTCTACGACAGTAACGTGGACTTTCAGGGTTCAGGGATCCTGACTGCTCAGTACAACAGCCAGGCTGCCCTGGCCTCCGTCACCGTCAACGCCGCCGTCGTCCCCGAGCCTTCCACCTGCGCACTCCTCTGCATCGGCCTGGGGGTAGCAGGGTATGCACGGAAACGCATGGTGAAGTGCAAAGCATGAATACTAAGACGAGGTCTTTGACCTGTTGACCAGCGCCTCTTTTGCGCTGGATGTTTATGGCTATCCCGGGGTCGAAGCGCGTTTTGGCACGAATCGCGGAGATTTTGCGCTATCGAATTTTTCACCGGTTACATTTGCCAGCACGGTCGATACTTCAGGAAATGCCGTGCCGGCACCGGAAACCTGGATACTCTTAGCTCTTGGATTAATCGGCCTATCCATCACCAAGAGAAATTTGGGTCCGTGTGTTATGCGCAAAAGAGCATGGTGTCTCTCATCGTAGCCATCTGATAAACGCAAGATTGAAGATGGGAAGTGACCCGACTGACGCCTCAACAGCGAGCCTGCGCCACAGACGGCGCGCTAATGCGCTAACTCAGCAGTGGCGCGCGCGGCTGTCGGCTACAGGATGGCCCGAATCGATCCGACACTGCCATCGCGCGGGGGGCTGACGGCACCGCCTACCTCGGCGGGACTTTCACCCGCTGGGGACCGCAGACCGACGGCTTTGGCACACTCGCTGCCCTCATCCTTCGTGCAAGCGACCGGCGCCGGCGCCAACTGGTCCATCCCGAGCACGGCATCATCCACTCGCAATTTTTATGTTGCTACGCGCGATTTTTACAGCATCTTGGCACCCGATCTCCTAGCATGACGCAGGTCGGAACCCGTTGCGGAGGCAAACCGTGGATCTCTTCTATCTCGCTGCCATCGTGTTGTTTTTCGCCCTCGGCGTGGGCCTCGCCCACGGCTGTGCCCGGCTTGGCGGTGCCACATGAGCTGGCTGCTCATCGTCAGCGCCGTCGTCGCGGTCGGGCTGCTCGTCTACCTGATCGCGGCGCTGCTCAACCCGGAGGGCTTTTCATGACCCCTCATGCCTGGCTGGTCCTCGGGCTTTATCTGACTGCGCTGTTGCTCGCGGCCAAGCCGCTCGGCAGCTACATCGCGAACGTGATGGAGGGCCGCCCGCTCCTGTCCCTGGGGGTCCGCGGCGGTATCGAGTCGGCGCTCTATCGCCTGTGCGGGGTGCGCCGGGACGAGGAAATGGGCTGGCTGCGCTACGCCCTGGCGATCCTGCTGTTCAACCTGCTGGGGGCCCTGGCCGTCTATGCCCTGCAACGGCTGCAGGTCTGGCTGCCGGGCAATCCCCAGGGACTGGCCAACGTCAGTCCGGATTCATCGTTCAACACCGCCATCAGCTTTGCCACCAATACCAACTGGCAGGGCTATGCCGGTGAGTCGACGATGGGTTATCTGACCCAAATGCTCGGCCTGACGGTGCAGAACTTTTTGTCGGCCGCCACGGGCATCGCGGTCGCGATCGCCCTGATCCGCGGTTTCGCGCGCCACTCGGCCGCCACCATCGGCAACGCCTGGGTCGATCTGACGCGGGTCACGCTCTATGTCCTGTTGCCGATCGCGTTGATCTTTGCCGTGGTCCTGGTCAGCCAGGGCGTCATCCAGAACCTCGACGCCTACCGGACTGTCACGACGCTGGAGGCCAGGCACGACGACAGGCCCAGGCTCGATGCGACCGGTCAGCCGCTCACCGACGCCCAGGGCGCCGTGCTCACGCAATCGGCGACGACACCGACCCAGACCCTGGCCATGGGCCCGGTCGCCTCCCAGGAGGCCATCAAGCTGCTCGGCACCAACGGCGGCGGCTTTTTCAACGCCAACTCGGCCCATCCCTATGAGAACCCGACGCCGCTGACCAACTTTATCCAGATGGTCCTGATCTTTCTGATCCCGGCCGCGCTGTGCCTGACCTTCGGCCGCATGGTCGGGGATACCCGCCAGGGCTGGGCGCTGCTGGCCGCGATGACACTGATGTTCGTCGTCATGGCTGTGGCGGCGATGCACTTCGAGCAGGAGGGCAACCCCTTGCTGGCCGAGCTCGGTGTCGACCTGTCCGCGGGGAACCTGGAAGGCAAGGAGACGCGCTTCGGCGCTGCCGAATCCGCACTGTTCGCCGCCATTACGACCCTTGCCTCCTGCGGCGCCGTCAACTCGATGCACGACTCCTTCATGCCCCTGGGCGGCCTGGTGCCGCTGGCGAACATGATGCTCGGTGAGGTGGTGTTCGGCGGCGTCGGCACGGGGCTCTACGGCATGTTGGTATTCGCCGTCATGGCGGTATTCATCGCCGGGCTCATGATCGGGCGCACACCGGAGTATCTGGGCAAGAAGATCGAGGCCTATGAGATGAAGATGGTGTCCATCGTCATCCTGGTGACGCCGCTGCTGGTGCTGACCGGCACCGCGATCGCCGTGCTGGTGCCGGCCGGCGTGGCCGGCATCGCCAACCCGGGGCCCCACGGCTTCTCGGAAATCCTCTATGCCTTTACCTCCGCCGCCAACAACAATGGCAGCGCCTTTGCCGGCCTGTCGGCCAACACGCCCTTCTACAACGGCCTGCTCGGCGTCGCCATGTGGTTCGGGCGCTTCGGCGTCATCGTGCCGGTGCTGGCACTGGCCGGTCACCTGGCGGCCAAAAAGCGCATTGCCCCCAGCGCCGGTACCATGCCGACCCATGATCTGTTGTTCGTGGCGCTGCTGATCGGCACCGTCGTGCTGGTCGGCGCCTTGAACTATGTCCCGGCGCTTGCGCTTGGGCCGGTGGTCGAACACCTGATGCTCTGGTCTGTCCAGTAAGGAACGGTTCGCTGATACGGTAAACAATTCCACCAGGGACTGCCGGTAGCGGCGTGTTCGTTGTCGAAGATCCCCGAGAGAGCCACATGACACACAAACAACTGGCCATGTTCGACCCAGCCCTCGTCCTGCCGGCCGGCGTCGATTCATTCCGGAAGCTGAACCCCGCCGTGCAATGGCGCAACCCGGTGATGTTCGTGGTGTATATCGGCAGCATCCTGACCACGCTGCTGTGGGTTCAAGCCCTGATCGGACCGGGGACCGGGCCGGGCGAGAACTCCCCGGGGTTCATCCTCACCATCGCCCTCTGGCTCTGGTTCACCGTGTTGTTCGCCAACTTCGCCGAGGCGCTCGCGGAGGGCCGCAGCAAGGCGCAGGCGGCGGCGCTGCGCGGCATTAAGAAGGAGACCTGGGCGAAGCAGCTCGAACCTGACTTCGTCATCGGCACGCCGCGCACCGCGCTGCACTGGCATCGGGTGGAGGCCGAGCACTTGCGCCGTGACGATATCGTGCTGATCGAGGCCGGTGACGTGATACCGGTCGATGGCGAGGTGATCGAGGGCGTGGCCTCGGTCGACGAATCGGCCATCACCGGTGAGTCGGCGCCGGTGATTCGCGAATCGGGCGGGGATTTCTCGGCGGTGACGGGCGGCACGCGCGTGCTGTCGGACTGGATCGTCGCGCGCGTGACGGTCAACCCGGGCGAGACCTTCGTCGACCGGATGATCGCGATGGTGGAGGGCGCAAAACGCCAGAAGACACCCAATGAGATCGCCCTGACCATCCTGCTGGTTGCGCTGACCATCGTCTTCCTCGTGGTGACCGTCACCCTGCTGCCCTTCTCGCTGTTCAGCGTCGCGGCGGCGGGCGCCGGTGCGCCGATCAGCATCGCGGTACTGATCGCGCTGTTGGTCTGTCTGATCCCGACGACGATCGCCGGCCTGCTCTCGGCGATCGGCGTCGCCGGCATGAGCCGCATGATGCAGGCCAATGTGATCGCCACCTCCGGCCGCGCCGTGGAGGCGGCCGGCGACGTGGACGTGCTGCTGCTGGACAAGACCGGCACCATCACCCTGGGCAACCGCCAGGCCGCGGCCTTCCTGCCCGCCGCTGGCGTGCCGGAGCAGGACTTGGCCCAGGCCGCCCAGCTCGCCTCGCTCGCCGACGAGACGCCGGAAGGTCGCAGCATCATGGTGCTGGCCAAGCAACGATTCGGGCTGCGCGAGCACGACATCGGGTCGCTGGCGGCGCAGTTCGTCCATTTCTCGGCCCATACCCGCATGAGCGGGGTCGACGTCCAGGGGCGCCGGATCCGCAAGGGCGCCTTCGATGCGATCCGTATCCATGTGGAGGCACTCGGCGGCCAGTTCCCGGCGGCAGTGCTGCGCAGCGTCGAGGAGGTCGCCCGCCGCGGCAGCACCCCCCTGGTGGTGGCCGAGGACACCCGCGTGCTGGGCGTCGTGGAGCTCAAGGACATCGTCAAGGGCGGCATCAAGGAACGCTTCGCCGAACTGCGCCGGATGGGCATCCGCACCATCATGATCACCGGCGACAACCGCCTGACGGCCGCCGCCATCGCCGCCGAGGCCGGCGTCGACGACTTCCTCGCCGAGGCCACGCCGGAGGCCAAGCTGGCCCTGATCCGCCAGCACCAGGCCGAGGGCCGGCTGGTCGCCATGACCGGCGACGGGACCAACGACGCCCCCGCGCTGGCCCAGGCGGACGTGGCCGTGGCGATGAATACCGGCACCCAGGCGGCCAAGGAGGCCGGCAACATGGTCGATCTCGACTCGAACCCGACCAAGCTGATCGAGGTGGTCGAGACCGGCAAGCAGATGCTGATGACCCGCGGCTCTCTGACGACCTTCAGCATCGCCAACGATGTCGCGAAGTATTTCGCCATCATCCCGGCGGCCTTCGTCACCACCTACCCGCAGTTGGCGGCGCTCAACGTCATGGGGCTCGCCAGCCCCGCCTCGGCGATCCTGGCGGCGGTGATCTTCAACGCCCTGATCATCATGTTCCTGATCCCGCTGGCGCTCACCGGCGTGAAGTACCAACCGCTGGGCGCCGCCGTCTTGCTGCGCCGCAACCTCGCGGTCTACGGTCTGGGCGGCCTGGTCGCGCCCTTTATCGGGATCAAGCTGATCGACCTCACCCTTGCCGCCGTTGGCCTCGCCTGAAACCAGGAGCACCGTCATGACCGCCCTGCTGCGTCCCGCGCTGTCGCTTTTCCTGTTGCTGACCCTCGTCACCGGCGTCGTCTATCCACTAGCCGTGACCGGCATCGCCAAGTTGGTCTTTCCGACGGCGGCGCGGGGCAGCCTGATCGTCAAGGATGACCAACCCCTGGGCTCCGCCCTCATCGGACAGCATTTCACCGCACCCGGGTATTTCTGGGGTCGGCCGTCCGCCACCGCGCCCTACCCCAACAACGCCGCCGCCTCCGGCGGATCGAATCTGGGGCCGCGTAATCCCGCGCTGGTCGCTGCGGTCAAGGGACGCATCGCGGCACTCAAGGCGGCCGATCCGGGCAACGCCCGGCCGATCCCGCTGGACCTGGTCACTGCCTCCGGCAGCGGTCTCGACCCGCACCTGAGCCCGGCCGCCGTTCAGTACCAGGTGGAGCGGGTGGCGCGGGCGCGCTCGCTTGAGCCCGTAGCGGTCGAGGCCCTGGTTGCGCGCTTCACCGAAGGCCGCCAGTGGGGGGTCTTCGGCGAAGCGCGGGTCAATGTGCTGAGGCTCAATCTGGCCCTCGATGACTTGCATCCCTGATGGCCGATCAACGCCCCGACCCCGACGCGCTGCTGGAGCGTCTCAAGGCCGACGAGGCCAAGGCCGCCCGCGGCCGGTTGAAGATCTTCTTTGGCGCCTCGGCCGGGGTCGGCAAGACCTACGCCATGCTGTCGGCCGCGCGAGCACAGGCGGAGCAACACGCGGATATCGTCATCGGCGTCGTGGAGACCCACGGCCGCAAAGAGACCGAGACCCTGCTGGAAGGACTGGAGCGGCTCCCCCTCAAGTCGGTCCCTTACCGCGGCCGGGTCTTGCAGGAGTTCGACCTCGACGGCGCCCTGGCGCGCCGCCCGTCCCTGATCCTGATCGACGAACTGGCCCATTCCAATGCGCCGGGGTCGCGTCATCCCAAACGCTGGCACGACGTCGATGAATTGCTGGCGGCCGGCATCGATTGCTGGACGACGATCAATGTCCAGCACCTGGAAGGCCTCAACGATGTCGTCGGCGGCATCACCGGCGTCCGGGTCTGGGAGACCGTACCGGATCAGGTCTTCGATGCCGCCGATGAGGTGGTGCTGGTTGACCTGTCGCCGGAAGAACTGCTGCAGCGGCTCAAAGAGGGCAAGGTCTATCTGCCCCACCAGGCCGAGCGCGCCATCCAGAACTTCTTCCGCAAGGGCAACCTGATCGCATTGCGCGAACTCGCCCTGCGCCGCACCGCCGATCGCGTCGACCGCCAGATGCTCCAGTACCGGCGCGACCAATCGGTCTCGCCGGTCTGGCAGACCCGCGAATCGCTCCTGGTCTGCATCGGCCCCGGCGAGGGGGCCGAGCGCATCATCCGCAGCGCGGCCCGCCTGGCCGCGCGTCTGGACGTACCCTGGCATGC
>Ga0247840_10005339_pt1 | contig 19432 bp, 28 predicted proteins | sample LaCruzMarch2015__FD_192404 | JGI IMG/M metagenome (GOLD analysis project Ga0247840, IMG submission 192404) | Freshwater microbial communities from meromictic Lake La Cruz, Castile-La Mancha, Spain - LaCruzMarch2015_17m | ecosystem: Environmental > Aquatic > Freshwater > Lake | place: Spain... | reverse complement strand
ATTCTGGTACAGCTGGTACGGAAAATTTTACAATATATGCTAAATCATTTGGAAATCCTGGTATTTTTGTTTATGATAGTACTTTAGGTAAAATACGAATTTGTGATAATACTACTCCTCCTGCTGTTCCTGCAAATTGTGTGGATTTATAATTATATGTTACATAAAAATGCATTTACTTTAGTTGAACTTTTAATAGTTATATCCGTTATAGCAGTATTATCTGGAGTATCTTTAACTGTCCTAAATCCAACTAGACAAAGAAATATTGCTCAAGATTCTGTAAATAAAAGCACTATGTATAAATTAGCGGAAGGTATTGAGTCTAATTTTGTAGCGAGCAATGCAACTACTTATCCTTTAAATATTTTTACACCTCCCTTACCCCTTTTAAAAATTACCGCTGCAGAAGCTCCTACAGATTTGGTTTATAAAAGAAATGCTGCATTTACTGGTTTTTGTTTATGTGTACCTAGTTTAGTAACTGATAACTCTTTCTTTTATTCTTCCGCTTCTTCAAAATTAACGGAAGTTGCTACTACTTGTAGTGTAACTGTTTGCCCCTAAATATTATGTTTAAAATTAACAATATTAAAAATAAAAATGGTTTCACTTTGATAGAACTTTTAATAGTTATTAGCGTAATTGCAGTATTAAGTGGCTTAATGCTTAGAGTTATAAACGTTACAGAGCTTAATAAAAAATCTAGAGATTCTCAAAGAATCGCTGATGTGCGTAAAATTCAAACTGCCTTAGAGTTATATTTTGTAGATAAAAGAGTATATCCTAATTTTGGTACTTATGGGTACCCTAATGCAATTACCGGGGTTGATCAGTTAACTGGTGTGTTAAAGCCTAACTATATTAATAATATGCCTGTAGACCCTAGTAATTTGAATTTTCAATATTTTACTAGCGATGCAGGTAAATCTTATGTAATTAGAATTCCTTTAGAATTTACATTAACTAATACTTGTGGGGCGGCCTTTTATGGTGCTAATGGTTGTGCTGTCTATACTAACCCTTTATAATAAATATGTGTTATTAAATAAAGGGTTTACCCTATTAGAAATACTAATAGTAGTTTCCTTGATTATCTCTTTAACTTCAATCATTGTTTTTAAAATTAACCCTGTAAAGTACAATCAAAAAAGCAGAGATACGTTAAGAATGTCTAACATTGCCGAAATAGAGCGCGCAATAAATGAGTATTTTTTGGATACAGGTAAATATCCTGGAGAAGTTAACACTTTATATGTAAGCAGTACTCCTAATTGGATACCTATACCCAATATGAATAAATATATATCAAAAATTCCTATGGATCCTGGAAATAATTTTTATTATTACACTCAAAATGGTCATACATATGAAGTAAATTCATCTTTAGAGTTTTTTGTAGATTTGATGCAAAAAGATGGTGGAAATAACGATAACAGTTACGAAGTTGGCACTAATCTACTATTACTTAATACCAATTAAATTGTGCTACTATTATCTTAATATGCGTCTGCCCACTAAAGCATTTACTTTAATTGAACTTTTGATTGTAATATCCCTAATTACAGCAATAACCGGTGCAACAATCCCCTCTTTTGTAGGATATATAAAAAGCCAAAATGTTAAGCAAGCAAGAGAACAAGTCAAAAGTGATTTAAGAAGTCTTCAGAATAATGCTTTAACAAATTCAGTTCCATTAGGGGTTACGCCTACTACTCCAATATTCTGGGGTGTGCGTTTTTTAGCTTCTTCTGCTGATTATTATTATTTTGCAACACCTGTTAATGTAAATGCTTCAAACTACAATACTTGTAGTTCTTATATTCCTGGGGGTTCCCTAATGAAATTTACGTTACCTTCAAATGTCTTTTCAAATACCAATACTTGTATCATTTTTGATTCTAATGCCGGGGGTACAGCTATGAGTAATTTTAATACTACTAACGGATATGGTTTTGTGGCACTAAGAGATACTGCTAGCACTGTATTTGAATGTATAAAAATATATTCATCAGGTCTTATTACTAGTGGTACTTGGATGGGTACTTATTGTAACTAATTTTATGACTTTTAAATTTAAAAATAATAATAATAATAAAGGAATAGGTTTAATTGAGGTTATTATTGCTTTAGGTGTTGCTACAGTTGTAACTACGTCTTTAGTAGCCTTATCTATTTTTACACTTAGAGCTTCTTTAAAAAGTAAATTGATAATTGAAGGTACAAAAGCAGCCAATAAAGAAATGGAGATTATTCGTGCTTATCGGGATCAGACAACGTGGAGCGTCTTTACAAGTAAAATGTATAACGGAACCCCAAATTGTAAAACTCCATCCGGTGCAACTGCTCCCCTCTGTCACATGAACGTTTCACCAGGCTCCGTAGGAAATCCAGATATTTTATCTGTAGTTACTGGTGGACCTATTCCCGCGATTGCCTCTTTGGCTCCTAGTGCTGTGTCCACTGGTTTTTATGTCCTTTCTGATTCAACTCCCACACTAATAAAAGTGAATGTAGTAATTCAATGGAATGAAGGATCTATACTTAAAAAAACTACTTTACGTGCAGATTTTACAAATTGGCAAAATAAATGAACAATAAAGCGTTTACATTAATTGAATTATTGGTGGTTGTAGCCTTAACTGGGCTTGCTGTAGGTATAACTTCTGATATTTTAGTAACAGTAACTAAAAGTTATAACAAGACGCAAATATTAAATGAGTTAGAACAACAATCAAATTTTGCTTCTTCTAGACTGCTAAAAGAATTACGAAATGGACTTAGTGTATCTATACCTGTTGCTGTAGGTACAGGTTCAAACATTTTAGAATTTACTCAAAAAACTGATTCTATTAAAATTCAGTACTTTGTACAGAATGGTGTTCTGTATAGAAAATTAGCTACATCTGCTAATGTTGAAGCTCTTACAAATAATGCAGCACTTGAAGGAGTTGAAGTTACTTGTGGTACTAGCTGCTTTAAATTAAGTTCTATTAATCCTTATATAGTTAGTTATGAACTAATATTTAAAAAACCTGGAGACCCTACTGGAGTATCTATAATAGTAAAAGATACTGTTGTATTAAGAGGATCTTATTAATGAATCAAAAGGGTCAGGTTTTAGTTATTTCTATTTTTATATCCTTAATCGCCTTTTTCTTAGCCATCACGTTATCCTCCCGTTTTTTATCTTCTCTACATAGTTTTATAACAACTGATAATGCAAACAAAGCGTTAAAAGTTAGTGAATCTTTAGTAGAAAAATTATTAGTAATACCAGACGCCACTTTAAAAACTTATGTAAATAACAACAGTTGTTTGCAAGATTGTTACTTACAATTTGAAGATGGTTCCGAGGCTTATGCAACAATAACTACTTTAGGAGACTCTGTTGATACATACCAAATATCTGTAGCAAAAGATGCTACTACCGAAATAAATTTAGAAGGATATTCTACTAATAATTTTGTTGATGTTTGCTGGAATGAAAAAGCATCAATTGAAGGAATGTATGTTTCTGAAACTTCTGGGGATTATGTTGTAAATAATTATGCTTACAACGCTGTAGCTTCTAGTTATGATAGCTTTTTTGATGTAGCCTCCCCTGGTTATACTTATGCTAATTGCTTTAAAGTTACTACACAAAATACTCCCGTATTGTTGCGTATTAAATCTTTATATGAATCTTCTACCTTATATATAATTCCCAAATCAGGGGAGACTTTACCTTTTCAAGGATTTTCTTTTGATATAAATGGTAGATATTTAGATGTATATAAAAATCTTGTCGTAACAAAAAGATATCAAATTTCGTCTGATATTTTTGACTATGTTATTTATCAAAAATCATTAGATACTGCATTGTCTAAGTAACTGTATTGCTGTAACATAAATTCATGCCCATTATCGGTTTAGACTTAGGTGAACACAGTTTTAGAGCTGTTGAACTAGAATATAAAAAAGGAATTTATAATATTTTAAACTTCGGACATTTTGAAAATCCCCAACTTAGTAGAAGTGTTATTGGTGCAAAAAAAGATATTTATAAAAATGCTTTAAAAAACTTTTTTTCTGAAGTTGGCTTCTCTACTCCAGATGTTGTTCTAGGTATAACAGATACAAATGTTTTTATGAGAGTTATTACCTTGCCTGTAATGAAAGACGCTGACCTTAAAAATACCATAACTTTTGAAGCCGAACAGTATATTCCCCTACCAATAAATCAAGTAAACGTTTCTTATCAAAAACTGGAAAATATCTCAGACGATCCTCAAAAAATGCAAATACAATTGGTAGCAGCCAAAACCGATAAATTAACGGAATATGTTGATGTAATAAGAGGTGCAAATTTAATACCTCGTGCGATAGAACCTGAGACCTTGGCAATAGCTAGAGCAATTTTGGATCCTGCAGATAAATCTGGATCTATTATTATTGATGTGGGATTTTCTAGCTCGATTGTTATTATTGTATATAAAGGGGTAGTTTATTTTACAAGAACAATCCCTGTTGGAGGTGACGTTATCACCAAAGCACTACAACAAAGATTAAATATTGAATATTATCAAGCTGAAGAATATAAAAAAACTTACGGATTAGATCCTTCTCATTTTGAAGGTAAAATATTTGAAATAATAAAACCAATTGTAGACTCTATAATAGCGGAAACACGCCGTGCCCTTTTATTTTTCTCTAAAGAAAATCCTGGAGTTAACATAAGAAGAGCTGTTGTTACAGGAGGTACTGTAATGATGCCTGAATTTTTAATGTATTTAGTAAATAGTTTAGGATTAGAAGTTATTATGGGCGATCCCACTAAAAATATGACATTTGCCCCTAATTTAGATAATCGTAAAAGTGTATTATTAGATAATGCTAATCTATATACAACGGCTATAGGATTAGCAATGAAAGGTTTGTAATATATGTCACAAAGTATAAATCTAATACCAAGGCAAGAAATTGCAATACAAACAGAAACTAAACTTTTGAGCTTGAGTACAATTATATCTTTTGTACTTTTGGGTTTAATTTCTATTGTTGCCATATATTTTTTAGTAGTATCCTATAACCTCAAAAAGCAAGGCACCGAATTAGATGCCAACATTGAAAGCCTAAGATCTTCTATAAAATCTCAATCAGCTCTTGAAATAGTTTCTAGAAATTTAGACAAAAAGTATGATGTTTTGTCTTCTATATTTAAAAACAGATCCTACTCATCTCGATTGCTTTTTGAATTATATTCAAGAAAACCTGAAGGAGTTTCTATAAGTGATTTTAGTTTAAGAGAGGGTGGTTTGCTTGAAATATCTGGAAAAGCAGATATTTATCTTTTAGTTGCCGATTTTACAAATGCATTAGTTAACGAAAATTTTGAAAATGGAGACCCCTTACTAAAGAAACTTTTTACAGAAGTTACTATAAATGCCGTAAATTTAGAAAGTGATGGCGCTGGATTTTCTATCTCAGTAAAGTTCGATGAATCAAAATTAAAGGAGCAACTATGACCGGAGCAAATTTACTAGACAATTTACAAATACCCGTTGAAGATACTCCCGATGTGGATGTAACAAAAGCACCTGCTAGCCCTATGAGTCCTGTAACTCCTGCAGCTGTATCTGAAAATGATAAAAAAATGAACTTCTTAAAAAAACATGCCGAGGCAGCTCTTAAAGATGTACCAGAAGGTAAATCTCCTAAATTTAATTTCGATTTTACGCGTATAAAAGCTGTTTTGTTGAATTTTATTGCACCTTTAATATCTTTTGGTGTCTCTTTATTACTAATAATTTTTATAATTGTACCTGCCATAAGAAGCAGACCCAGTATAGATTCCGAGTTAAGCCAAAAAACCGAACTTAAAAATCTATTAAATACTAAAAAAAATAAGTTAGAAAATTTAAGAGACCTGAAATCTGTATTTGATGATAATTTAACAACTGTAAATACTGTATTAGTGTCCGAGCAAAAAGTACCGGAATTATTAACAGAAGTTGATCATATTGCTCGACTTGCAGGACTTTCTGTAGAAAGATTGAGTTATTCTATATCTCAATCGGATATTGGCCCTTTAGGGTATCCTGTTATAGATGTATCTCTAGGAGTAAAAGGCTCTTTAGACCAATTTATTGAGTTTTTGAAATTAACTGAAAATGCGTCTAGATTAGTATTAGTCTCTGATTATAGATATTCTATAAATGACGATACTTTATCTTTAACTTTGGTTTTACAATCACCTTATTTAGCCGTAAATTCATCCGCCGTAACCGATGAGCCTTTAAAGTTGGATATAAATAGCACAACTTTTTCTAAATTTATTACTAAAATAAAAGGTTTAACTTATTATGATCCTGATACTTTAGAACCTGTGGTTGCTGTTGAGACCGTTGTTGAGCCTGTCGTAGAAGAAGTTGTTGAAGAAGTTGCTCAAGAACCTATTGAATAGGCAATAATTCTTTAATTTATTTTTTTATAATTTTCTTTACGCCACTTCTCTATTTGGGCGTGATGCCCTGATAATAAAACTTCTGGTACCTTTTTACCTTTAAAATCTTCTGGACGAGTGTATTGAGGATATTCAAGTTGTTCATTTTCAAAAGATTCTATTTCTGATGCATCCCCTTTTTCTAAAACTCCTGGTAGCAAACGGGTGATACTTTCCATTATTGTAAGTATTGGTAATTCTCCGCCTGATAAAACGTAATCCCCAATTGAAATTATATCGGTTACATAGTCCTCTACTCGGGCATCAACGCCTTCGTATCGGCCGCTAATAAAAGTTATATTTTCTTTTTTGGATAATTCTTTAGCTTTCTGTTGAGTAAATCTTTGTCCTTTTGGAGATAGTAATATGATTGTTTCCTTATCTTTAAGGTCTTGTAAGGCATTATAAATAGGTTCTACTTGTAATAACATGCCTGTTCCCCCACCGTAAGGTTTAGCGTCTACAGACCCGTATTCGTTTAATGAATATTCTCTTAAATTAACTAAATTTACATTAATCAGTTTTTTTTCTATTGCCTTTTTAAAAGGTAATTCTGTAAGATGTGGTTGTATTAATTGAGGAAATAAAGTAATTATATTAAAATTTATCATTTTAGATATTAATTATTCAGCGCTAGTTTGTTGAATACGTGGTTCTTCTTCTAACAACACGTTTATTCTTATTTGTTCTTTGATAGCCTTGGCAATTGCCATTTCTCTGATACTTTTGATTGTTTTACCTTCTTTACCAATGATTATTCCCATGTCTTCTACATGTACTTTTATTTTGTATATAAAAAGGGTGTCTTCTTTAGTTTCAGTAACAATAACATCTTCAGGATGCTTAACAATGTTTTTAATTATAAATTCTAAAAATTCTTTCATTTATTTGGCTACTTGTGCTTTAGCTAATTTACCTTGAGGGTCTCTAGCTTTTTGTACGTAAGTACCTGCTACTAATTGAGCTACTGTTTCAGATACTAATGCACCTTTGGAAGTCCATTCGGCGAATTTATCTTTATTGTATTCAAATTTAACAGGATTCTCTGATGGATTATAGTGACCTATTGAATCCAATGATTTACCATTTCTTTTATCTTTTGTATTTGCAACCACTATTCTATATGATGGTTGGTTTCTTTTTCCGACTTTTGATAATCTTATACTTATTGACATAACGGGTTAGATTTTAACAGACGTTTTAAAAAATGTCTATGAATTTATCCTTTCCAAGGCATTTTCTGCTGCCTTTTGTTCTGCTTTCTGTTTACTACGTCCTTCACCTTCTCCATATTTTTCTTTTCCTAGGTATACAGCTATTTTAAACATCTTTTCATGATCAGGGCCCCAGGCATCTGCAACTTCATAATTTGGGGTTAAACCTGTTTTATTTTGAGCTGCTTCTTGAAATCTTGATTTGGCATCTTTGTATAATTTATTGTCTACGATATCTTTTACTTTGTAGAATAATTCTCTAGTGGCAAATTCTCTACAATGGTCCAAACCTTTTTCTAAAAATAATGCTCCTAAAACTGCTTCAAATGTATTGGCTAAGATATATTCTCTATCTCTGCCTCCTGTGGCTTCTTCTCCGTTGGATAAAAGTAATAATTGACCGTAACCTAATCTTTTAGCTTCGTCGCCTATAGATTGGGTACAAACGATTGAGGATCTAAAGTTAGTTAGTTCTCCTTCTGGATCGTTTGGGTAAGTATTGTACAAAAATTCTGAAGATAAAAGTTGTAATACAGCATCACCTAAAAACTCTAAACGTTCGTTAGAAGGATTTTTGTACTCGGCGTGTTCATTTAAATAAGATCTGTGTGTAAAGGAAGTTTTAAATAATTCTTCATTATTTAATTCTGTTTGTAATATTTGGGATGCTTTTTGTAAGTCAAAACTCATGGGGTAACTTCCTATTCAACTTTTTCGATTAGGATATCAATTAAATCTTGAACAGTTTCCATTTCGTCTTTTTCTTCCATTAAGCCATCTGTTTGATAGATTTCTTCTAAATCGGTTATTAAATCAACAAGATCCATTTGACCCATGTTTAAATCATCTTCAAAGTAAGAATCTTCATTTACTTCGTCTAATTCCATACCTGTTTTGTCAGATATTAATTGTTTAATTTTTTTTAAGTATTCGTCCATATTTTTTATTCTGCTAAAGTTTGTACTGCTTCTGTCTCTGTGGCTTCATTCTCTTCTTCAGCCACTTCTTCTTTTTTAATATGATGTGCTTCGTTAGGTAGGTGCTTTTCAACTACGCTTCCTAGTACACCGTTTACAAATTTTGAAGATGTTTCATTACCAAAATCTTTTGCTAATTCAACAGCTTCATCAATTGCTACTTTTGTTGGTGTATTAACGCCAAACATTAGTTCTGCAATTGCAATTCTAAGTATTATCAAATCAATTTTAGATATTTTATCAATTGGCCATTCGGGGGCGCTTTCTTCAATGATTTTATCTATTTCTGGTACATTATTTTGTACTGTACCAATTATCTTTTTTGATAAATCTTCGTCTATGCTATCTTCTTCTAAAAGTTCTTTTGACATTAAGATGCACGCATCTAACTCAGGTTCGTTAAATATCCAACAGAATAGCGTGGTTAATGCTATTTTTCTTGCACTATGTCTTGGGTCAGTTATAGATTTCATTTTTTTAAAGTTTTATGTACTCGTCTACATGAGGTCTTTTTATACCTTTTCCGTCTTTAGTTTTAACCCCTTGTAGGGTTTTTCTTTTATTACGGGCAAAGGTGTCAATGCCTGATCTTGATTTTGAGCTTTTTCTTTTTGGTACTGCCATATATTTAATAGTAACAAATTTATTAACATTGTGAAGCTCTTTGTTTGTAGCTTCTTTTGGGAGTGTACTTGTATGGGTAGGTTTTGTCAACAATATAGGTTTTATGATAGAATACCGATACCGAGTCAAATCTAACGAAGGCTCGCGAATTTTTGAAGTATTAAGGAGAGTAACATGTCAGGACGTGAAGGTGGTGATTTTGGGGTCAATACCGATCCGAGTTTTACTCAAATCGGGGTTATGCCGGATTTAGATATCCGGTTTCGGCGTCATACAGAGCTGTACATTAATGACATACCCTACAATTATTGTAGGGAGGGCGACAAAATTACCGTGAACCATCTGGTCTACGGGAAATTGACGTTGGACGGAAAGACGCTTAAATTGTTGGAAGTAACACCTAAGCCGCGTTAGTATTTAAATGCTTTACGGCAAAAGTCTTTCTAAAAAGGAGAGAGACTTTTGTCTTTTACCCTGTAATATTTTTTAAATTACATTTTTTCTCTATATCCGCAAAATCTAATACTTTTGATAAATAACCCATAATATGTTATTATCTCAATGAAAATATTTCAAAATACTATAAAAAACTATAAATGAGGAGAAGATAATGGCTGATGCCTATTTAGAATTACTGCAATTCCAGAATGCCCCAATAAGGGTTGAAAAGATAGATATCCCTAAGGATAGACCTGACATTTTGGACTATTGGAAATCACAGGGAGAGAATGTTTTCCCTGTAAGGGTATACGTTGGAGATATTTTAGGCACTTACAGGGCCTATGATCTTGGACAAACAATCTCTATCCCTGGTACGTCTAGGGGCAATCTCCTTATACCTCGTGAAGAGGTAAAGGGTTTGGATTGATAATTTGGCAGGAGCTCTTAAAGGAGAGAGACTCTTGTCATTATCGCTCTAATATTGTTACGTATTCGTTACTTCGTAACTCATCTTTCCGCTTTTGTCTCTAACGAGTCAAAATCGTAAAGTAGCTTTTACCAAATCTTCTATTATCCGTAATTTTTAACTGTGTATCTTTAATTAATCTATTCATATCTAATTGTTCACCGTGGAAAAATATTATTATCCCGTCAGTATTTAATATCTCTTCTAAATTTTTCATTAAAAATACATGTGAAGTGTCTTCGTAAAAAGGGTCTAAAAATATAATATCGTATTTATCTTCTGTATTACCCACAAATTTAACCGCATTACTTCTAAATATTCTAAACTGATTTTCTTCAAATTTACATTTATACGCATTCTCTTCTATGACTTTTACCGCTACTTGGCTTTCATCTACAAAATCACAAGAGGCAGCTCCCCTACTTAAAGCTTCTAATCCAACGTTTCCACTACCTGCAAAAAGATCTAAACATATTTTATCTTCAATTTGTTCTCCTAGAATAGAAAATACAGCTTGTTTTACAACTTCTTGTACTCCTCTATACCCTTCAATATTTGGGGTGTTCAATCTTCTATTTTTGGCTATTCCTGTAGTGATTCGTAACATGTGCGTATTATAGCATTATTTATTTTTAAGTCTGACTGTAGATAATATTTCGTCAAAAAGTGTAGGTGTAAATGTATCACTACTTAAAATGTAAGTAAAATTGTATATATTTTCTTTATCTTGGGTAATAACTTGCTTAGTATATAAAGATTTTCCGCTTGATAATAAGGGTGTTAAGTATCCAGATATTTCTATGGATTTTTGCCCGTCAATAACCATTTCCTTTTTATAAAATGTTGCCTGTGTAACATTCTTCTCTATCCCTGTGTCTTTAATATATTGTTCAAGGTCATTCGATTTGTTATTACCATTGACGAGTATGGGGTTTTTCTCTGTAGTACTAACAAAAAATGAAATTTCTGAGTTCCAAAGGTAATTTGGTAAAGGAATTTGGAATTCTGTTTCTTTTAATGCCACTGTTTTATAAGATTCATCTGATTTTAAAAATAAATTTGTAGGGTATTTAAAAGAAATTTCTTTGTTTTCAAATTTTAGCCAGTTGTATTGAGGTGAGGTTTCCCCTGCACTTATTGCCTCTTGGTTGACACCTTTTTTGGAACTTTGACAAGTTATATAGCCTAAAGTAAAGCTTAATAATATTATCAGGGCAATGAAAATATGCTTCATAAATTAATTGTATCAAGAATTATTACAATTTAATTGTTTTTTATAAAACCATTTTCTATGTGTTCCACTTTTTGCTTTAACAAGGGTAAATCATCTATTCTTGGGTAAATATTTTTGGCCCATAACTTGGCCTTTTCAAGTAGATCTAAATCTGTAATTGAGGCAATTCTAAATTTTTTGTACCCATGTTGCATGGTACCAAAAACGTCTCCCGATCCTCTCATTTTTAAATCTATTTCTGCTAAATCTAAACCGTTGTTTAATGTTTCAAGATTTTTAAGTCTTTCGTAGGAGGCTCTACTATTTGTGGTCATGGAAATAAAGCAAAAGCCTTCTTTGCTTCCGCGGCCTACTCTACCTCGTAATTGGTGTAAACTAGCAAGGCCATATCGTTCGGCACTTTCTATTACTATAACGGCCGCGTCAGGTACATCAATACCTACTTCAATAACAGGAGTTGAAACTAAAATCTGTATCTCTTTGGCTCTAAATTTATCAATTATTTCTTGTTTATCTTTTGGTTTCATACGGCCATGCAAAAGTCCTACAGACAAGCCTTTAAATATACCTTTTTGTAATTCTGCAAATTCTTTTTCTGCAGCTTTAACATTTTCCAACGCTAGAGATTCTGATTCTTCAATTAAGGGACATACAATAAAAGTTTGTTCATTTTTCTCTTTGACCCATTTGTAGATATCAGCTCTTTGTTTTTCTGGTATTACTTTTGTAGTTATTTTTCTTTCTTTGTTTGGATGGTCTTTAAGTATAGATATGGATAAATCTCCATAAAAAGTTAAAGCTAAGGTTCTTGGTATTGGAGTTGCAGTCATTGATAAAAAGTGAGGTGATACTTGTTTATTTGTACCTAAGGTTAATAATTTTCCTCGTTGCTCTACTCCAAAGCGATGTTGTTCATCAATTACCACTAGCCCGATGTTTTTTAATTCTTCTTTTGTAAATAAAATGGCATGAGTACCTATTAATATATCTGCATCATTTAGTTCGGTATCTTTTTTAGATCCTGTAATAATTTTGATATTTAAATTGGGTAAAAATTTTGTAAAAGTTTCGTAATGCTGTTTAGCTAATATTTCGGTTGGGGCCATATATAAAGTTTTGAATCCATTTAAGTGAGCCATGTATGCACAGATAATTGCAATTATTGTTTTACCTGTACCAACATCTCCTTCTAATAATCTATTCATAGGACTTTCTTTTTGTAAGTCATTTGAAATATCTTGTATTGCGGATACTTGCTCTGGAGTTAATTGAAAAGGTAAATTTTTAATAAATTCATTTACTTCATTTTCTTTGGATTTCATTTGAAGGCCTTTTAGTTGAGTTTCCCATTGATTTCTTCTGGTTTCTACTTTTAACATCTCCAAAAATAACTCTTCAAAGGCAAATCTGTCTCTTGCTAAGTTCGCTTCAAAAGTACTAGCTGGAAAATGGATCTGATTCATACTCCAAGTGATATTTTGTATATTTTCTTTTTCTAGTACTTCTAATGGAATGAATTCTTGCAAATCTGTCTCTGCAGAAATAACTTCAAAAATCTTTGAACGTAAATATTTTGAACTAACCCCTAATGTCTCAGGATAAACCGGAACAAGTCTACCTGTATTTATACTTGTACTATCTTTTTTAATTTCAAAACTTGGGGCAATTAGAGTAATTTTGTTGTTATACTTTTCTGCTTTACCACTAAAAAAATAAGTGTCCCCTTCTGTGATCATTGTTTTGATATATTGTTGATTAAACCAAATGATGTCGATTTTACCTGTAAAATCTTGTGCTGTTACTTTGGTTAATTTTTTACCATTTCTGGTAAAAATATTTGTTAAATTGTTTACAGTAGCTTCAATTGTTACGCTTTCTCCGTCTTCTAATTCGTTAATTTTCTTAATTTTGGAAAAATCGTCGTATCTAAAAGGAAAATGATATAAAAGATCTCCAACTGTATAAATCTCTAATTTTTTTAGTATTTCTTTGTATTTTGGACCAATTTTTGGGATTACGCTAACTAGCGAATGAATGCTATACATGAGGGTATTTTATCAGATAATTATGGTTTAAATTTGATTGTTTTGAGAAATCTTTGGTGCTTTTGATAGGGAGAGAAGGCCCCGCCGGTACGGCGGGGCCTTGTATTCTCTTCCCCTTCTTACTCTTCTGACATGACTTCCACTTCGATTTTGGCCGGAACAAAAAATTCCCATACCGAAACCCAGAAGCCTTGTCCATGTATGTTCTTCTTGGCAAGATGCACAATATTTTGTGCTAAACCCTGTCTAAGATGATTTCGTTCCTTGTCTTTTTTGGAGAAAAATTCTTCTCCATAAATATGCCTAAGAGGTTTGTCTAAAAATACTGACCAAAGCCAGTATTCTTCTTTCCCCCCTTTGTTCTTGTGAAACAGTGTAACTTCGAATTCCTTACGATCCAGAGAAAATTTAACCAGATATGTTTCAAGATCGTAGGTTCCAAAATCCTCAGAAAGTTTAGGTTGCACATGTGAATGCAAACTTTTATCTTCCAGAGTTACAGAAAGAACTTTTGGAGCAGTCATATAGTCTCCTCGTATAGGTCACGCTGGACGTAATAGGACATGTCGTATTTAATGTCCCAGATTTTTCCTCCTTAGTGTTTTTAAAACATTTTTAAAAACATAAAGAGTACTAATATAATTTAACTCTTTTATTTTTTATAGGTAAATAACTTTTTATACGTAAAACTAAGGTTATAAATTTTAGGTTTTTTACACAATATAGGGCAAAATGGATGTGAGAACTAGTAATGACCCACTTACTACTACTATAAATTTTACAATGTTTTGTTGTGTAAACATTTTTCTAAGTTTCTTTTTTATAATTTTCAAATTATTTTTCATACAATTTCTAAATACTTTCTTTTGCCAAATTTAACAAGCATTCCTTTTTTAAAATCAATTTGTTCTAATGGATCTATAATTTTTTTCCCTTCTACCTCTACCCCACCTTGTTCGATTAGTCTTTTTATATTTGCACCAGTTTCTTCTTTTAAATTTGTTCTTAAAAATTCAAGTAATGTAAGAGTTCCTTTTGTGGTTGTTTTTTCAGCAATGTTTTCTGAAGTATCCTTTTTTTGTACTGTTTTTTCAAAATATTCTTCCGCTTTTTTAGCAGCTTTTTCGCCTTTTATAACTTTAACAATTTCGTAAGCCATAAGTTTTTTAAATTTCATAGGATTTTCACCTTTATCCATTTTTTTATCTATTTCCCATATTTCTTCAAGAGGTACATCTGTTAAAAGTCTTAACCCTTTTGTAATAAGTTCGTCCCTGTAAGACATTGCTTTGCCGTACATATCTTCTGGTGTATCTGCAAGATTTATACCATTACCTTTTGTTTTGCTCATGGTTATACCATCTGGAGCGTCCATCATTTCGTTTGTTCGTACAAATTTTTCTTTATTTAGGTATTTTTTAACAAGAGTTCTGCCCATTAACATATTGAATGTTTGGTCGTTTCCTCCCATTTCTAAATCCACTTTCATAGAAACGCTGTCGTACCCTTGCATTAAAGGGTATATAAATTCGTGCAGTCCTATTGGGTCGTTGTTTTTAAGTCTTTTTTGGAATAAATCTCTTTCTATCATTTGTTGTACTGTAATAGATGACATTAGATCAATTAATTTTTCGAGGTTTAATTTGGATAACCAAGTGTAATTGTGTTTAAATTCAACAGGATTATCTCCAGTGAATTCTATTATTTGAGCTGCTTGTTCTTTCCAGCTTTTCATGTTTTTTTTGATTTCGGCATCAGTAAGTATTTTCCTACCTGTATCTTTGTCGGGATCCCCTATTTTTGCAGTGTAATCACCAACTAAAAATATTATTTTATGACCTAATTGTTGAAGTATTCGTAGAGCTCTTATACCCATTGCGTGCCCAACGTGTAAGTAAGATCCTGTAGGATCAAATCCTTGGTAAATAGTTAATCTTTCACCACTCATTAGTTTTTGTCTTAGTTCATCTTTACTTGGGTAAATATTTTCTACACCACGGGTTAAAAATTTTTCTATTAATTCTTTGTCTACAATTACTTTATTCATTGCATATAGTTTAGCATTTGATTGGTTTTATATGAAGATAGTTTTTGAAAGAGTTGTTAGAGGTTTGTAAAAGGGTTGTATCAGGGTGCCCGAAAAAAATGTTTTTCGGGCACCCCTTGGTGCAGGCAGATTGGGTTAGAGATCGGGTACTACGCGTACCACGCGGTACTCTGTCCCATGCTCTCGTGTTTTGGTAATTTTTTTTGTAACTTTGACCTTCCCTAGGGAAGTTCCAGTTACAACATCGCCAGTTGCCAATTCAGGGCCGTGGGGTTTAACAGTCAACTTTTTGTCTGTTAAACTCATATGAGAATTGTTAAACCGATGTTCTGCCATATTACTTTCTCCTTGTTTCTCTTTTTTTTCCATCCACATGTGTTTCTGTATTTGTGGATGGTCGGTATTATACCAATACTCGTACCTACATTCAACTAGGGTTTTTAAGCCCTTTTGATTAAGTAGGTTTGAATGTCCCCAGTCTTTGAGGGACACCCATTAAGTTTGGAACCTTCTTCGTGAGGCTGGACAGAATACCAAGCTCCGTCAATAAAATATTGAGCTTGATTGTCCAAAACTAAAGTGGTAGTCAAGACATTCTTTTTTAATGTCCCTGTTCCCACTTCCCTCAGTCCTCCGTGGGGACCTTTTTTCTGTATGCTTACCATCGCGTCATCTCCTTTGTTACAGATTTGTATCTTTATAAATAACACAAAAATTTACGGTTTTAAATAACGTATTGTGTATTTATAAAAAATTGGCGTACCATTGATTTTCTCCCGTGTAGGAAAGCTCTTTAATATTTCTATCGCTTTCGACCCATCTATGCGATAGTCCTCCCCTTCTATAAGCGGGAATGTAGAAATTATTACCTTTTTATTTACTAATAATACTTCTCCCAATTTCTTCCAAATAACTGGAAGGTAATCATCCTTCTCTTTGTCAATCATTACAAATTCTTTTGGCATCTCAGCCTCCTTTTTTTGTTTATATTTTAGCACTTTTTAAAAAACAAACTATAAATCTTTATGTTAAAATTAATAAATGAATAGGTATAAACTTCCTGGTAAATTTGCATCGTCTATAAACTCACTACGTAAGTTTGAAACCCCTAAACTAAGGGTTCCAAAAACTAAATTAAAAATACATCAATTAAGATTACTTACCTTTTTAGCCACCTCTTTATTAACGGCGATAGTTGGTGGTTTTGTTGCTGTTATATTAATATTTGCATATTTTTCCAGGTCATTACCCAGTCCAGATACTTTGTTAGAGCGTAGTTATGAACTTTCCACCAAGCTCTATGATCGAAATGGTGAGCTTATTTACGAAGTTTTTGGTGAAAAAAATCGTACTTTAGTAAAATTAGATGCCATTGCTACTTATGTTGCTCAGGCTACTATTGCTGTTGAAGATGCTGAATTTTACTCTCACAGTGGTTTTTCTTTGAGAGGTTATGCTCGTGCTATAAAAAATACTTTAACTGGGCAAGGTTTACAGGGCGGTTCTACTTTAACTCAACAGGTTATTAAAAATACCTTATTAACACAAGATCGTACTCTAACTAGAAAAATTAAAGAATTAATATTGTCATTACAACTTGAACAACGCTACACCAAAGATGAAATTATCCAAATGTACTTAAATGAAACACCTTATGGTGGTCAAAATTATGGTGTTTACAGCGCTGCAAAAGCTTATTTTAATAAAGATCCTAAAGATTTAACAATTGCAGAATCTGCATATATCGCAGGTCTACCTCAAAGTCCAAGCGTGTATTCCCCTTACGGGAGAGATCCTCAAGCCGGTCTTGAGAGAAAAGATTATGTTTTATATTTAATGAATGTTAGAGGTTGGCTTGGCGCTGATGGTAAAAGACACTATTTAAGTGATGACGAATACAATAAAGCCAAAGAACAAGTTTTACAATTTGATGCTGCTAAAGTTGCTTTTAAGGCTCCTCACTTTATCTTTTACGTAAAAGATTTGTTGGTAAAAATGTATGGTGAAGATGTTATGGAAAGAGGAGGATTACGTGTTAAAACTTCACTTGATTTAAAAATCCAAGAATTGGCAGAAACTATAGTAAACGAAGAAGTATCAAAAGCACAAAAAGAAAATGTATACAATGGATCCATGGTAGTTTTAGATACAAAAACTGGTCAAGTTTTGGCTATGGTTGGTTCAAAAGATTACAATGCTGACCCCGCTCCTGAAGGCTGTGTTTCCGGTAAACCAGGTGAAGAAGGTTGTAAATTTGACCCTTATGTAAATGTTGCTACTTCAAACAGACAACCAGGTTCTGCAATAAAACCAATAACTTACGCTACCATGTTGTCTCAAGGTTACTCTGCTGCCTTTCCATTTTTAGATGTACGAACTGTATTCCCAGGGGCAAATGAAAGTACTCCTTATATTCCTGAAAATTATGATGGTACCTTTAGAGGCCCTATGTCTATGAGAAAATCTTTAGGTAACTCTTTAAATATACCTGCAGTAAAGGCTTTAAGTATTGTTGGCGTAGATAATATGATTGATATGGCAGAAAAGATGGGTATTACAACGTTTAAAGAACGTTCTCGTTATGGGTTAGCCTTAACTCTTGGTGGTGGAGAAACTACTCTTTTAGAATTAACAGGCGCTTATAGTACTTTTTCTGCTGAAGGTGTATTTAGAAATCCTACTCCGTTTATAGAAATCAAAGATTCCAATGAATCCTTGCTATACAAATGGAATGATAATGGTAAAAAAGTTTTAACAAAGGAAGTTGCCTTTTTAATTTGGGATATGCTTTCTGATGATGGAGCTAGAAGTGATGCGTTTGGAGCTGGAAGTTTGTTGAATATAAAAAATCATAGAGTAGCTGTAAAAACAGGAACTACCGATGACAAAAGAGATAACTATGCCATGGGATTTACTCCTCAAGTAACTGTGGGCGTTTGGGTTGGTAATAGTAATAACGATAAAATGAACCCTTATATTGCTTCTGGTATATCCGGTGCTACACCGATTTATAACAGATTTTTTACAGAATACTTAAATACAAATAATATAAAAATTGAAGATGAAAAATATTTACCTGGAGATAATTTAGAAAAAATAGAAGTTGATAAAATATCTGGAATGTTACCTGTAAAAGGTTTTGATACCAGACAAGAATGGTTTATAAAAGGTAACAAACCCACTGCTCAAAGCACTTGGTACAAGACTTTGGTTGTTTGTGAAGAAGACGGTAACCTAGTTAATGAAAGCTGTTCTAAAGATGGTGATACGGATACAAAACTTTATGTAAAAGTTGAATCTGAAAGACCTGAATGGCAAACTGGTGTAGATGCTTGGATTAAAGAGCATTACAACGATGATGAAAGATATTTCCCTCCCACTATAAAAACAATATTGGAGTTTGCTGACGGAAAAGTATCAAATAAAGATGATGTTCATGTAGAAATTGTTGGAGTAAAAGATGGAGATACTGTACCTTTGATATTTAGGTTAAATGTAGAAGTATCAGCTTATCGTGACATTGATAAAGTGACAATTTATATGGACGATACTAAGATGACCGAAGATACTTCAAGACCTTATGGATATAATTTTGAACTTAAAGCAAGTGATATTGGTAAACATAAGTTTAGAGTTGTTGCTACAACTGAAAATGATAATAAAGATGAAGACAATTTAGAGTTAAATGTTAGTGGTTACGCAGCTAAAAATTAGGTTTAAAAACTAGTTTAAAACTTAATTAGTTCTGATACTTACGCCGTCTCTTTTTTTAAGTTTATCTATAATCACTTTTCTAATTTCTTGTGTATTTGCTGTATCCAATGTTAAGCGTACTAAAATAGATTTTGTATTTTCATCTACTTTAAATTCTTCAATAATTGTAACGTTTAAAATATGGTC
>Ga0247840_10005331_pt1 | contig 19449 bp, 16 predicted proteins | sample LaCruzMarch2015__FD_192404 | JGI IMG/M metagenome (GOLD analysis project Ga0247840, IMG submission 192404) | Freshwater microbial communities from meromictic Lake La Cruz, Castile-La Mancha, Spain - LaCruzMarch2015_17m | ecosystem: Environmental > Aquatic > Freshwater > Lake | place: Spain... | reverse complement strand
GTGTTTAGGAGGAAATGCCCTGTTAGGGGTAAATCAAAAACCATTCGATTCTAAAGTCGATTATGACCATATCTTATGGATTGATTCAGATATTATTTTTTCGCCCGAGCAATTTGAAAAACTTTTATCAAATGATAAAGATATAATTTCAGGGATCTACCGTATGGAAAATTATACACAATATGCGGCAGTAAAGGATTGGGACGAAGAATATTTCAAGAAGAATGGGGGATTTCAATTTTTAACTGATGATGACGTTAAAGGTAAATTATTGCCATTTCAAGTGGCTTATTCTGGATTAGGTTTTACGTTGGTTAAAAAAGGGGTGTTTGAATCACTTGAATATCCTTGGTTTAAACCACGTTTTCAAAAGATTGGTAATGCTGTAGATTTTTCAATGGAAGATGTTGGATTTTGTTTGGATGTAAAAGAAAAAGGATACGAAGTCTGGGTCGACCCGACTGTTATCGTTGGGCATCAGAAAAAGTTTATCATATAACTATAATAAACGAAATCTGAGTATTTATAATTAAAAGAAAATGTCGATAAAGCCGTTATTTTATGCAGATAATATCACAAAACCAACCGTATATGATGTGGATGGTGTATATTCATATGATGATGGTATGTTTACGATTAGAGAACGACCTGAATGGGGTTGGACGTTAGATTTCATATTTAGTGGTTTCACAGGATCAACAGGAAATACTTTTTATTATTTAGGACTTTTAGAAGAACTTGAAGTTCCAAATTATATAGACAATAATCTTTCGTTTGATTTCACAACCGATAGAAGAATTCGTTGGAAAAAAGTAACATATTCAAACCCCTGCTTAACGGGAAATACAACAATAGAAATTTCAGACAAAACACCTATTTTATGCACTGGCGGAACATCCGCTGATTTTAATGTCACAATTGTTTTCGAAAGAAATATAAAATATACTGGTTGTTGTGAATTATTAAATGAGGGCGGTGGGAATGATTTATTTACTGGCTGGACACTCTCAAATCCATACGATTATGTGAAAGTGTCGACTGGGCAAACAGAGCCGCAGGTTGCAGAACATTCAACTGTTTGGACAATAAACCCAAAATGGTATAAAGAAAGATACAAAAGATTAGGTACTCTTAAAATATATTTGAATGGTAGAGTATTATATAAAATAACTAATTGGGAAGAAATTATACCGACAGATAGACAATCAACTGAGCGTCTTGTTCAAAGTTGGGGCGGTGGAACTACGGGGTCAGGTGACATTCACGATGGAATAACCTCATCCGTAATAAAAAGAATAGCTTATTATGAAATACCGTTGAAATATACCGATGTTCGTGATAATTATTTAGAAATGAAAACACTTTATAGTATTAACGAGTGCACAAGTGGTTGTGAAGAAATGCCAATATCGTAAAATATGGAATTTTATATAAGACAGGGGGCGACAGACCCAATTTTAAAACTGAAAATGATAGATGATGGACGAAATGAAAAATCATTCGTTAACGACTTGCTGGAAAATTCTTCTATATCATTTTCTATGAACGATATTAAAACAAATAAACCCGTTATATTAAATGACATTTGTTACCTTGCCGCTAGGCAGGAAAAAATGAATCAAGAGCTTAAAGAGTATTGTATTACATATCGTTTCAATGCGGACGGAACAGCCAATCCTGGAAGATATGAAGGGCTCGTTACAATCGAATTTTTAGATACCGATTTGAACATTACTTCCAAGTTAATAGTACCCATCAAAGAAAAACTTTTCATTAACGTGATTTGATAAGTTCAAATTTTTTTCTTATATTTATAGATGATCAAGGCTAACTACGGATACTCCGTAAGATAATATGTCACATTTAAAATTATATATATGAGCGAAAAAATCACGCAGGAAGTGATAGAATCCTTCCTAAATGGCGCCGATCCGGAGCCATACATCGTTGGTATAGAGTATGATTACCCGACCAACACAATTACACGAATTATTCAGCATCCCGAAAAGGGAAAAATCCTAAAAAAAGATTCATTTACTCCATTCCTTTGGGTTGGTGATTTGAGTAGCCTAAATTTCTATAATGGAGATAAAAGGCTTCAACAAAAGAAAATGGGTGAGCACGGGATATCCATCACAAAATTGGATACTCACGGAAATGAACGATTAGAAAAAGGAATGACCCATTTAGTTAAATGCCTAAAGGGGTATTCAAATTTAATCGCATTTTTTAAACAAGGTGGTATCGATCCGTGGAACGAAAAATATAAAAAGTTTTTTACAATTCTAGGCGTTAGTGAGCAATACCTCATTCAGAAGAGGAAAAGACTTTTTAAGGGGTTTGACGAATATTCGGAAGTACATAGACTTGTATTCGACATCGAAACCACGGGTTTAAATCCCGAAACTGATAGAATAATTCTAATTGGTTTAAAGGATAACCGTGGTTTACAAAAAACGATAAGTGCATTTGGTGATGATGGTGAAAAATTATGTATTATCGAATTTTTTGAATTAATAAAGAAAGTAAACCCAACTATTATAGGTGGATATAACTCAGCCGACTTTGACTGGCCATTTATTTTGAAAAGAGCCGATATTTTAGGGTTGGATATTAAGAAACTTACCAAGAAATATACAGATGATGGGATAAAGAAAAAAGATGGGCTCCTCAAATTGGCGAGCGAAATGGAATCTTATAACCATTATATGCTTTGGGGGTTCAATATCATTGATATCAGCCACGGGGTCAGAAGAGCACAGGCCATCAATTCCGATATTAAGTCTTGGGGATTAAAATATATCAACAAATATCTTGAAAAAGAAAAACCAAACCGTGTTTATGTTGATGGGGCGTTCATTTCGAAGACATATTTGGAAAATGAAAATTTTTTCATCAACCCAAAGACGGGAAAATATAAAAAAGTCGGAGATCCTGGAACTGAAAATCTTCAAGGAAGATATCCAGGCAAATATGAAATATGGAACGGTAAAAAAATCGTAGAGCAATATCTCGATGACGATTTATATGAAACAATGATTGCTGACGATTCATTTAGCCAGGCAACATTCTTAGTATCGAAATTAGTCCCAACAACATACGAAAGAGTGGCCACAATGGGTACTGCTACATTATGGAAACTTATAATGCTGGCGTGGTCGTATGAACATAACCTAGCAATTCCACAAAAAGGAGAAAAAAGAAAATTCACTGGCGGTTTATCAAGATTATTAACCGTTGGATATGCCAGAAATATTGTCAAGTTTGACTTTTCATCGTTGTATCCCGCTATTCAGTTGGTGTATGACATCTTCCCGCTTTGCGATGTTATGGGTGTTGAGAAAGCGTTATTAACATATTTCAGAAGTGTTCGTATCTTCTACAAAAGGGAGGCTGGAAAAAATGAAATGGTTAATCCAACCCTTGCTGATATGTTTAACAGAAAACAATTACCACTTAAAATCTTTATCAATGCATTTTTTGGGTCTTTATCGGCTCCTTTGGTATATCCGTGGGGTGATATGGATTTAGGTGAAACAATTACCTGTATAGGTAGGCAATGTCTTCGTATGATGATTATGTTCTACAAGAAAAAGGGTTATAAAGCTCTTGTCATGGACACGGATGGGGTAAATTTCGAATCCCCAGTAGATGTTGATACACATACCTATATTGGAAAAGGATTAAATGACTTAGTTGAAAAGGGTAAGGAATACAAAGGTATTTACGCAGACACAGCCGAATTCAACGACATCTTTATGAGAAATGAAATGGGATTGGATATTGACTATACAGCCATTTCCTGTATTAACTTATCAAGGAAAAACTACATTATAAAAACGATGAAGAAAGGTAAGGTTAAGATAAAATTAACAGGAAATTCAATTAAATCGAAGAAAATACAGAAATATGTTGAAGAGTTTCTTGATACGGGATTACCTTTCTTATTGGATGGCGATGGATTATCTTTCATCGAGCTTTATTATTCTTATGTGAATAAGATTTACAATAAAGAAATTCCATTATCGAAAATTGCAAATAAAGCCCGTGTTAAGCAATCGGTTGATGATTATAAAAAGTATATCAAAAAGACAACCAAGGCGGGTAATCTTATGGCAAGACAAGCCCATATGGAATTACTGATGAATAGTGATTACCCAGCATCGTTAGGTGAAACGATTTATTATGTGAATAATGGAACAAAAAAGGGTGATGGTGATGTGAAGAAAGTCACGAAATATGAACAACCATATACACGAAAGGAAATGAAAGAGTATGTGACCGAGCACGGTAAGAAGCCGCCAACGGTTACGTCCATCGAAATTAATTGTTATATGATACCTGAATCCGAAATTACGAATAATCCGGATGTATTGGGTGATTATAACATTCATCGTTATCTTGAAATGTTCAATAAGAAAGTGAAGCCGCTTCTCGTTGTTTTTAATCCTGAGATAAGGGAAGATATTTTGGTCGATGACCCACAGAAAAGAGGATACTTTACTATGAGTCAATGTGAGTTGGACCAGGGACATCCATTGGAAGAAAAGGGTCAGGATAATTTCGAAGAAGTTATGACATTATCAGATACCGAAGTTATATTCTGGAATAAGATGGGTCGTGATCCATACTTTATGTATGTCGAGAACTCATTGGAACAAGTTGACCAATTCTGGGTAGACTATAACCGAAAGGTTGTTAGTTTAATGGCTGAGGCGACCAAAGATAATCCTGAGGAGGATTTAATTGATGCCACAGGTGAAGATTATGCTATCGATTTAATTTTCTCTTAAATGACATTATAAGGTGACTGGAATGGTCTAAATTTAAGTGACTCGTTAAGAAACTTTGCCTCATTAGCTTTTCTTTCGAGAAGTTTATCGGGGCGAAGTCTTTCTAATCTCTTTTCAAGTTCATCGTACAATTTCATTCTTTCGTCTTTTGCTTCAGTAAGTAAGGATGTGTAATCTAATTTTACTGTGCTGTCAGGAACTTGTAATTCACCTGAGAATTTTCCCCAAATTCTTGCTAAACCTTCTTTACAATATGTGGTAAAAAACTTTCTAACCCAGTTTTGTGCGGGTGAGTTTAATTTTTCCCAAGTAAGTTGGTCAATTGCGACATCGGATGGTAATTTAACGATATCTTTATTTTTGGCGAGGCAATCGTCCCTATCTTCCGTGTCATAATACCAATACCAAACGTGATAGTTATTATTTTGGATAGAACCAAAGTCGAATCTACCGCCAGGGACATTATGTAAATGGATAATTTTTGTTCCATCGGGTCCTGCGGTGATTCTGTATGTTAATTCGCCACCGATTAATCTATTCTTAATGTTTCTATCTTCCATTCTTAATAGGATATCGAAAGCGGGTAACATAAAGTAGGATCCTGCTGAACCAACCTGAGCAAAACCACCAATACCACCGAAACCTGAACCACCCATACCACCAAAACCACCCAAGAATGGGTCTGCCATTGATCCATATAATGTTGCTCTTGTGAACCATAGGAGTTCATTTATCTCACGGCCAGCGGGAATAACGTATCTTTGTTGCCCTGCGACCAATGTAAAATGATCTTGTTTTAATTCTGATTTTCCGCCTGCTTGTAGTCCAACAATTTTAGAATATGCGTATGTATATTGTGTTTCATAGTCAAGACTTCTTGTGATAAATGCTTTTGTTAATGATTGGGTATCGATATCTAAACCAGCTAGCGCTGACCATTGAGATTCGATGAGCCAATCATTTACCTCTTGTTCATATTCGGATATTGCCATTTCCAAGAAGCTATCCATTTGTTCTTCTGTTAGTTCGACCCCTCTGACGGGCATTCCTAAAAGATGAAGAATCTGGCTATATAATTTTTCTTTTTTTTCGGGTGTTATTACTGGCGTAGACATAAATTTGGTATTTTAATATAAATAGTTTATCTTTTAGATTAAAAATAAGACGATGGAAAAGAAAGACTACAATTTTTTTAATAGAAAATTTAATACCGAGGCAGATATAGAGGATTATACATCTTGGAAAAAATCCTATAAAGAAAAAACAAATGAAATGTTCAAAGAAATATTAAATTCGTTAACCGATGAAGAAAGGGAATCTGTTGGCGGCATATACTGGGGATTTTGTGAAAAAAATGGACGTTATGGGATTCTTGATAGGGACGGAAATTGGTCGATTTATAACAATCAAAATACACATCCTAATTTATGTTGTTATTTTTATAATATATCGATAGATGAAAACGCTGTTACTTATTTCGGTATAGGTGAAATATCAAACAATAAAACCAATGCATTTAAACTTGTAAGATTTATTTTAAGTAAAGAAAATTTTCTTCGATTTTACAATGAAAAATCAAACTATTTTCATATGATTCAGTTTTTATTACATCAATCGTGGGAAAATGGAAATAATATGATAATAGTTAGTGTTTTATCCTTACAAGAAGCGTTTCCAGATAATAAAAAAATAAATTTTGGGTTCGAAAGAGGTACATCTAAAGATTTTGGTGGAGTTGATATGGATATTATTTATTTTTCTGACGCTACCGATAATATACAAGTAAAAAGTGGTAATTATGACGTAATAAACGATGGATGTATTGTTTATGGTGGTAAATCTATCGTTAACAAATATTTAAATTGTGGGATAATTATATTTTCCGATATTAAAAATGGAATGACATCTTCGATAATATTTAAAAACTCACAAAATTTTAAAGTAATAAACCAAGATATAATTATAAAAAAATCAGATGTAATTTTTCATACAAAAAAACATATGCCAGTCCCAGAAAAAATAAAAGAGTTAATGAAATTATGCGGGAAACAAAAGATAGTTTTATATATTCGTAAAGAAGATTCAGAAAATTATGTAAAGATAGAAGAAAAGGAAAATGGTAAAATATTAATCATTAATTTCTACGACCACACAGATGAAGATTTCGAAAAATTATTAGACGAAAAAATAGATTTATTAAAGTAATTCTTTGAGTAATTCTTTACTGAAACTTTCAGAATATTCCCCGTCACCCAATACTTGGTCGATGATGTTTTTCTTACGTTGCAAAATGTTGTATACAATTTGTTCAATCGTATTCTCAAATATTGGATAATAAACAAGGACACTATTCTTTTGCCCAATTCTATACGCCCTATCCTCTGCTTGCGAGTGATCAGATGGAACAAATGACAAGTCATTCATAATAATTCCTTCTGCTTCGGTTAAATTATGTCCTACGCCGCCCGCACGGATATTGGCGATAAAAACTTTTATCTTTTTATCGTTTTGAAACTTATCTACGCTCTCTTGTTTCTTTTTATCGGTCATACGGCCATCCAATACAACAGAATTTTTAGGATATTTTTCGTGAATCATATCCAAACTCATAGTAAAATTCGTAAATACAATAACTTTTTTATCCTGTTCCAAAAATTTGTCGATAAGTTCACAGGTATATGGAACTTTTTCAATAGCGATAATCTGTCTTACCTTCATTAAACGAGCAAGAGTTATAGAAATATTTTCCTTACCCTTTTCTGATTCGGTAATTTTCAAAAATTCTTCCAATTCTTCATTATAGAAAGAACTATCCAACTCCAAATAGATTTGGGAAATGATTTTTTCAGGTAAATCAAGTATATCTGATTTCAATCGTCTTAAAACCAAATTCTTCGTTCTTTCCCGTAATTCATCTAAATTCGCTGCTCCGCTTGTGTTCCAAATAGTTCTTCCATTAACCTTGAATTTAAAACCTCTACAATATCTTTTTACATACTGTTGCCAGTTTAAAGTAACCGGAGAATTTACTATTTTTAGTAAATTAAAGTAATTGATGGGTCTTGAAGTCATAGGTGTACCTGTTAATAGCCACACTTTAGGTATTTTATCAAGAATATCGTTCATTAATTTCGACCGCTGACTTGAAGCGTTGCTTAAATAATGCGACTCATCGATTATGGCTAAATCGAAATTTTCGTTTACAATCAATTTAAAAGCTTCACTATCTTCAGTTTTCTCAGTTGTGTGGTAATTTTTTAGAATATCATAGTTTATGATATAATAATCGAAAGTGGATCCCCATTTTCTTCCTTCAACGATTAAAATCCTCTTACGGGGTGCATATATCTCGATTTCTTTCCGCCAATTGAGTTTTAAAGAGGCAGGGCAAACGATTAATACCTTCTTGACGTTACTCTCCATTGACGCTATAACCGCTGATGTGGTGTTATGTGTGACAATTGCGTGTTCGGTGACATATAATTTATCTGGACTATCTACAGATATACAAACACATTCATCGAAACCAAATTTTTCTATATTTTCTATATATCTACCAACTGGGTATTTTTTAGGTATAATATATTTTTCTGATTTTCGTTTTAATCTAAATGGGATCATACCTTCTGGTAATTTTATATTTACCCGATATGATATTCTACATTCAATTCTTTTGCCGTTTTTTTTATAGGACGATTTTCTCGAGCGTTTTCTTGCGATTCCTCCTAAAGAATGCACAATTTCAATGACATCATCGCATAATTGCTCTGATACTGTTGAGTATTCTGTTCCATTAAAATCAGTATCTTTTCTCCCATTTATATTGCAATATCCATCAGTATCCATTAACCCCTGTAAAATAGATAATCTATTTTTGATAGATGAGTATTTGTAAACATCGGGTATAAATTTATTATAAGAACGAGTTTTTTCGATATTTAACTCTTCAAGTAAATTTCCAACATTAATTCTACCTATTTTAATGTTTGGTCTTGTATTGGATTTTGTGGGGGTTAAATTAAAATTTTCATATAATTCATCGTAATCATCTTTATGCGCGGTAAAATTAATTGTTTTTTTTCTAAATGACCCGTCGCCTAAAGCAAGCCCTAAAAAATATGGATCGAGTGGTAAATTATTATTGTTTTGAAATTCAATAGGTTTAACTATAGGAATTTGCCACCTATTATTACCATTTGATGATTTATAGTAAGTTTTTATTTTATATTCTTTTTTTTGATTATGACCGTACCCTTTGTTTATAATTTCGCCATCAATATCCATCATTTGTCCAGTGGATAATATTAATGATTTTTTATGCCTATCATTTTTTGTGTTTTTACCATAATTTGATGATGACACCGACCATAAATGTTCTTTACCAACTAATATTGAACATCCATCATTAAATGTTATTTTAAATGTTTCTTTAAATCCTTGTGGGAAGACGCCAATGACGGTGTGTGATAACCCGTCTGAACCAATTACCTTATCGCTAATCTTTAAATCACCAATCTTTTTTCTTCCATATGGGGTAAATATTTGATTATTAATTACTTCCATTTTACCTAAACCCATGTCGTCTGCAAGGATGTATCTATTATTTGCTAATAATTTTTCGATTGCTATTTTTTGATGTGACATAGGAGGTCGAACAGAATACGGTGTATAGTCAATTATTCTATTTAATTTCTTTTCTTCCTGAAGAATGGCGGCCTTCGGCACCCACATAGCAGAAAGTTTTTCATTTTCGGTTATTTTTCCCCAAATATGATACGCCTTATCTGTTTCGGTTAATAGTTTTTCTATCCAAATTTTCTTAATTGGAATGAGTGATAATCTTTTGTCTGCCAAACTTTCACCGAAACTAGCAACAACTTCAACCCACTTCCTTGCAATTTTTGGTACGATTAAATGGTTTGACATCACATATATCGCTTGAGTTCTTGCTAGCTTGAACCCTTTGATATTGTTTAATTTATATTGCCACTCTAAAATTTGGTTATTAGCGCCTGTATATATTTGTAAAATCTCTCGAGCTTCTATTTCTAAAATCTTCAGTTCCATATATAAAATATAACGAATTATCACTTATTACTAAAGCGTATTTATGATTGCAATAATTATCCTTCTTTTAGTATTTATATGTTATGGAAAACAAATTACCCGAAATAAAAAACAGGTCATTTTATTTATATGGAATTTATTGCCCGTATAATGACGATTTAAAATACATAGGCATTACCACTGGTACTTTATGTAATAGACTTAAATCCCATTTAAGAAAACCGACCAATGGAAAAATTGCGTTGTGGTTTAAAGAGTTAAAAAAAGACGGGAAATTACCCGAAATTAAATTAATTATGAGTTTCAATAACTATACAGATTTGCTCAAAGGAGAAATTAACGAAATAAAAAAACACAAGGATAGTGGGGTTGTACTATATAACATAGCGGATGGTGGATATATAAATCCAATGTATGGAAAAAAACACACTATTGACGCAAGATTGAAAATATCACAGCATCATAAAGGGTTAAAAAGAACAGAAAAACAAAAAGAAGAAAGAAAGATTTTACTTAAAAAGTTATGGTCGGACGATATTTGGTCAAGTTTGGTTAGAACCAAAATGTTGGGGAATAAAAATTCGCTCGGTCATAAACATTCCGATGAAAGTAAACTTTTAATGAGCAAAACTCATATAGAAAGAGGATATAATAAGGGAAAAGCTTTTTTTTCTGGATTTAGACACTCCAATGAAACCAAAAATAAAATGAGCGTCATAAATTCTGGCGAAAATAATCCAATGTTTGGTAAAAAATTATCAGACGAATCGATTAAAAAAAGATCGCAAACTATTATTACTAACGGAACATTTAAGGGCGAAAAAAACCCTAATTTTAAATATAAAATAGATAAAAATCTATTAGTAAAATTATATATAGATGAAAACAAAACAATTTATGAAATTTCTACGGTTTTTAATTGTAGCAAGGGGGTTATAAAAAATAATTTAAAAAAATATGGTATAAGGAAACCAAATAGAAACAAATATAATCTAAATATCAACGACATTCTATACCATAAGATTAACGGGTTAAATTTAAAACAAATAGGTGAAATGTATGGATGTTCTAATAAAATAATATCAAAATTTATAAAGAAAAATGGAAAATAAATTACCTATAAATAGAAATTCTAAATTCTTCCACGAAGAAGATTTTTTTTTTTACAGATACAAATGGGTATGGAATATCTTCACGGCGATATCAATATGAAACTGGTTTTGTTTCGTGTTGACCGAATGAGAACAGAAAAAGACGAGGTTTATGCTGAAACGGGAAAAGATGAGATAAAATACTTACCGCCTGTTGAGTTTAATGGAATTGTAAGAATAGATGACCCAAAAAATATAACATACAACAAAGGGTTAAATAGAAAACTTGAGCCAGGTAATATGCAAGTTTCCGTATATATTAAACATTTGGAAGAGTTGAATGTTGATATTCGTTATGGTGATTACATTGGATATCCGGAATCTGAAACGAAGCTGAGATATTATAGTGTGGTTAATGATGGAAAAGTGACATCGGACAATAAACATTTACATTTCGGATATAAACCAGGTCATAGAACAATAATTTGTACAATCGCAGAAGATGGCGAATTTAGAGGCGTGTAAAAAATGGCAATACCAAAAAGAAAAACAAATTTAAAGATATATCAAGGCTATGAGCTGAATGATAGAAGGCAGGAGATGCTTGATTCAATTACGAAGCACGACACATACTTGCCAGAATCTATTTTGCACGATGATTTAGATTTGGGTATGTTAAATTTCGTTACCAAAAATCTCAAAGTTGTATCGGATGGTAATCAAATACCCATACTTGATAGAATTTTAACAATTCAAAGATGGGGTGAAATTTCTAATAATTGGACTTTTGCCGATGATGATGGTAATATTAATTTACCGTTTATATCCATAGTTAGACGACCTGATGTTCAGCCAGGAACTAACCCATCTATAACAAGAACAATTCCTGATAGACGAGAGTTTCATTACGCTACAGTTAAGAAATGGAACGGAACTTCAATGGGCGCAGATGTTTATAAAATCCCGCAGCCAGTTGCAATCGATATTACTTTTGATGTTAATATCGTATGTAATAAAATAAGGGATTTGAACAGGTTTAATAAAATCGTTTTACAAAAATTTTCATCACGACAAGCGTATACAACAGTAAAGGGACATTATATCCCAATAGTTTTAGAAAAAATAAATGATAATTCGCCAATTGAGGCAAACGATGGACGTAGATATTATCTACAAACTTATGAGTTTATTATGCTTGGATTTTTAATTGATGAGGACGAATTTGAAGTGACGCCGGCAATAAATAGGGCGTTATTAGTATATGAGTTTATTGACACACCAACATCAAGGAGTGTTATTGATAATGGTGTTAAGGTAACTATTGTTAATTATACGGGAAATGACATCCAAACTTTATTTAGCGTTGGCGAACCAATCGGTACTTTGTTTTATGTTGCGATAAATGGTGACATTCAAGAACAGGATGTTAATTATTTTCATATTGTTGGCACATCCAATGTTGTTTTTTCAGTAGCTCCGCTTAGTAGTGATGATATTTTAATTGCTTACTATCCAAAAAAAGAGGGTAGATTAATTAATAGTTATGGAAATATTGTTACGATATCGCACGAATATTTTACATATGATGGATCAACATTAGTCTTTAATACACAACACCCAATTCACAGTGTTATTTATTTAGAAATAGACGGTCTTGCCGATATAACCGCACTTGGGTATGAAAAAACGGGGGCAAATGAAATTACGTTATTAACAAATCCATTATTGGACTCTACGATTGGGATTGCGTATTTCTATTAACCTTCATCGTATAAATCTTTTTTACCCGTTTTACAGTTCGCTTCTATCCACTTTTCAAGAACCCTGTAAATTTTTAATCCACTTTTACTGCAATATGATTTTAAAAGCTCGTGATGCTTCTTACTGATTTTTACATTTTTATGTGTTGATTCCATAACGATTATCTTTTAAGATAAATATAGATAAAATACTATCTTTTAAGTTTTTATTTCAGAAATCTTTGGTTAAATCAAAGATATTTATGAATAAGAATAAAAAAATAAAAACGATAATCAATGGCAAACTCAAACAAAGTATTCGTTTCTCCTGGTGTATATACATCTGAGAAAGATTTAACATTTGTTGCACAAAGTGTAGGTGTAACGACATTAGGTTTGGTCGGGGAAACCACAAAAGGCCCCGCTTTTGAACCTGTATTAATAACTGATTTCGATGAATTCAGAACTTATTTTGGAACAACAAATCCCGCAAAAGATGGTGTTGGATATCCAAAATATGAACTAGCGTACGTCGCTAAGTCATATTTACAAGAATCTAATCAATTATTTGTAACTAGAATTCTTGGATTAAGTGGTTATAAACCATATAAATCATTTGGTATTAAAGCAATTGGTGGTGTTATATATACTGCCAGTACATATACTACTACTATTGATTCATTAATACCAACAACAACAGATATTACTGGTAGTACATTTTATGCTGGATTATCAGGTAAAACTGCAACAGACGGCGAAAGTGTTACTGATTTTATAGTTAATTATCAGGTCGCTGGCCCATATAATGATAACGATTGGTTTACAATAGGGGTAATTCCAACAGGGTATACGTCAGCATTAACAGGTGAACAGGTTGTAAGCCCTATTGGAGAATATGCAAATCAAAATTGGTATAACTATTATTTCGATGGTACAGATACCTTATATGGCTACTTATTTGTCTATGACAGCGGGACTACACAATTCATCGTAACAAGAATAAATTATGAGGCTGACAGAAATGATTATGACGGCCTGGTTGTTTCCGTTTTAAGATCGAGAGGATTTTACCAAGGTGAGGTGTTAAAACTTATGATAACTGGTAGTACACCTACAATTACATCAACCGATTTAGCATTGAATCCATTAGCTGAGTTTACACTTGACATGACAACAGATGTTACATCACCATATACTAATCATAATAGTACGTATACATGTTCATTAGACACTACATCGTCACATTACATTACAAAGGTACTTGGTGTTGATGTGTATGACAAAGATCACGATGAATTTCCACTTTATGTATTTGAAGTTTATCCGAGCTTATTGAAATCATTATATGAAACAGGAAAAATTGCTGGATTGAGTACAACTATGGTTTATCATACGGCTGGCACGGACTTTATGACGGATTGGGACACCCCAGCAACACCGTGGGTTGTATCTGAAGTTCGTGGTGGTGCGGTTGCCGATTTATTCCAAATATTTACCATTTCCGATGGTGATATGGCTAACTATCAAGTTAAAGTAACAATTCAAAATATTAATATTGACACATTGGAATTTGATGTACTGGTTCGTGATTACAACGATACAGACGATAATATGGTTGTTTTAGAAAAATTTGGAAGATGTAGTATGGATAGTTCAATCCCAGGCTACATTGGACTAAAAATTGGAACAGTTGACGGTGAATATGAATTGAAATCGAAGTATATCTTCTTGGTTTTAAACCCAGATCATCCTACGGACGCAATTCCTGCTGGTTTTAGAGGTTTTACAACAACCTATTTCAACTCAAATACACAAAGATTGGGAGGAATTCAATATAAAACCCAATATTATATGGCTGGTCAAGCAACTGGTCAATATGACACATTAGGTGAACCAATCGTAGCAGGACAAATCGATAGATACAAAAGAGTATCGTTAGGTGTATCTTCTTCTGTTGGTTATGACGATGATTTATTTTTATTCAAAGGTACAGGATCAACTGTAACCACTACAGGATTCCACTTATCAATAAATGCAGAAAATATCACAGGTAACACTCAAACAGGGTACGCTTTTGATACTACACCGTATGATTTAGAAGGACAAAGTGGTGCAGATGTTACCGAAAATCCGTTACAAAGTATTAATTACCGTAAATTCACCTTCGCCGCTTGTGGCGGATATGATGGATGGGACATTTATAGAAATGTAAGAACCTTCGGTGATGGATATGTTTTTGGAAAGAAAAATTATATTTCTGGTAATACAGATAACGGTGGAGTATTCAACACTAGAATCGGAAATTCTGATTATTATGCTTATTTAGCTGGTATAGAAACCTATTCAAATCCAGAAGCGGTTGATATTAATGTCTTCGCAACCCCAGGTATCAATTTCCTTGACCACAATTCATTAGTAAATTCTGCTATAGATATGGTTGAAAGTGAAAGAGCGGACTCATTGTATATTATCAATTCACCAAATGATGCAACTGCACAGGAAGTCACAGACGACTTGGACACAGCCGCATTGGATACAAATTATTCTTGCACATACTGGCCTTGGATACAAATCAGGGATACTGAAAATTCAACCCAATTATATATTCCGCCAACTGGCGAAGTTTGTAAAAATATTGCGTTGACAGACAATGTATCTTATCCTTGGTTCGCAGTCGCTGGTTATTCTAGAGGTCTTGTAACATCAATCAAAGCGTTTAAGAAATTAACACTTGATGATAGAGACCTTCTATATAAAAATAGAATTAACCCAATTGCGACATTCTCAGATACTGGTACGATTATATGGGGAAATAAAACTCTTCAGGTAAGAGAATCGGCACTTGACAGAATTAATGTAAGAAGATTATTGTTAAGAACAAGAAAACTGATATCAGCCGTTTCTGTAAGATTATTATTCGAGCAAAACGATCAGGAAGTAAGAAATGAATTCTTGAGATTGGTTAATCCTATTCTTGAAGCAATTAAGAAAGAAAGAGGATTGTACGACTTCAGAGTAACAGTTTCAAACGATCCTGAAGATTACGATGCAAATACTCTAAGGGGTAAAATTTACATAAAGCCCACGCGCAGTTTGGAATTCATTGATATTGAATTCATTATAACACCAACAGGAGCATCATTTGAGAACATTTAATTTTTATTGGGTGTAATTTTAAAAGGGCGGAGATTGTTTCCGCTCTTTTTTTGCCCGGAAAATTCCTTTCTAGTATATTGCTAGTATTTTCTTTTATATATAGGAATTCTAGTATACTAGTATTTATTACTGTATTATTCTTAGTTCTAGTTTATACTAGTATTATACTAGTTCTGGATACTGGGTCAGTATAAAAATACGGAAAAAAATTGACATTATCAACAAAATGTGAAAATATTTTTAGAAAAGTTGGTTTTTTTAAAAAAGACATATTTATAATAGAATAGTTTACTATTTATCGGTTGGAATAGCCGATTACGAGCGTGGAGCAAAAATAAGACTACTACCGTAAATGGATGTTAGCACAAGCGTTGAAGCGTTTAAAATGAGGAATGAAAGTTCTGATGCCACAAGAGTAATTTTTTGGTAATTCACAATAAAAGAAAATAAACATTAAAACTAAAATTATCATCAAATGGCCGATTTATTAATGAAAATGCCAGTTCCATACGAACCAAAAAGAGTTAACAGGTTCATCGTTAGATTCCCGTCTTCTTTGGGTATCAATGAGTGGTATGTATCGTCAGCCGCAAGACCAAGCGCAAAAATAAATTCAACCGAAATTCAATTTTTAAATACATCAACATACGTTGCTGGTAGATTTGTTTGGGAAGAATTAAAAGTAACATTTAGAGACCCAATTGGACCTTCTGCATCACAAGCGCTGATGGAATGGTTTAGGCTTCACGCTGAATCGGTTACAGGTCGTATGGGGTACGCAGCTGGATATAAGAAAGACATAGAATTGGAGATGCTTGACCCAACTGGAGTTGTAGTTGAAAAATGGATTCTTCAAGGGACATTTATAACTGGATTAAACTTCAATGCATTGGATTATTCTGATGACAAGCTTGCTACAATTGATTGTACACTTCGTATGGATCGTTGTATACAGATATATTAAAATATTGATTATCAAGTAAATATGATAAAATAATAATTTTTACATATCCTTGACATCCTAATAAAAAATCCGTATATTTATGTAAAAGTGAATATATGGATTTTTCTTTTTTTATAGAAGATAATAAATCGGGGTATAAAACAAGGGAGATATGGTTTTCAAAAAATCATCCAGATGTCTATTTAAAAATCATTGATTATATAACGCCAATTAATTTAGAATTATCCTTCAAGGAAAAGATATGGTTTTATTATAACCATTTAACGGAAAGACCAAAATGTAAAACCTGTGGTAATGAAATTAAATTCAGAGAACGATTTGATAAACCATATGGTGATTTTTGCTCTTTAGGTTGTATAAACAATAATAAAGATGAAATGATATCAAGGCAAGTTAAAACCTTTCAACGAAAATATAATATTAATTTTTATCCCGAGCACAAAGATTTTGTACTAAAACAAAGAAAAACAAAACTTAATCGTTATGGTAACGAAAATTATAATAACTTCCAAAAATCAAAAGAAACGAAGAAAGAAAGATATGGAAACGAAAATTTCGTTAACATCGACAAATATAAAATAACTTGTTTAAAAAAATATAACACCGACAATTAATCCAAATCATCCACATATCAAAATCAAATCAAATCAAAATATAAATCATTATATCCTGACATAAAATTTATAGAAATAGGTAAATCAATTGTTAAGGTAAAATGTAATGACTGCGATAACGAAAGCGAATTAACCAAACAATTATTGTATGAAAGATATAGGAGAAAATATGTCATTTGTACGAAATGTAATCCAATAGGTCAATCATTCAGAAGTGGGTATGAAAATGAAATATCGGAATTTTTAACGGAAATGGGTGTTCAACATTTACAATCAGATTATAGTACGCTTAATAAAAAAGAATTAGATTTTTTAATTCAGTCAAGTAATCTTGCTATAGAATTTAATGGTTTATATTGGCATAATGAATTATTTGTGTCATCGGATTATCATTTAAAAAAAACGATAGAATGTCAAGAAAAAAACATTGAGTTAATTCATATATTTGAAGACGAGTGGATTTTTAAAAAAGACATTGTTAAGTCTATCATAAAAAATAGATTAAAAAAAACAAACAATGTTATATTTGCCAGAAAATGCGAGATAAAGAAAATTGATTCAAAATCGTCTAATGAATTTTTAGAAAACAATCACATACAGGGGGCGGTGAACTCAAAAGTTAGATTGGGACTATTTTATAACAACGAATTGGTTTCTCTTATGACATTCTCGAGAGGTAGAATAATAATGGGAGGTAAAAGAAATGAATGGGAACTTAATAGGTTTGTAAACCGCATTGATACTAATGTTGTCGGAGCGGCAGGAAAATTGTTCAAACACTTTATTCAAAATTATACACCACAAAAAGTTATATCTTATTCGGATATAAGGCTATTTGGCGGGGGGATGTATGAAAAATTAGGGTTTATTAAGAAAAGTCAATCCGTACCTAATTATTGGTATGTAATTAACAATTTAAGGTATTATAGGTTTAACTTTCGAAAATCGGTTTTGGTTAAACAAGGATATGATAAAAATAAAACTGAGAGAGAAATTATGTTTGATAGAAAAATATATAGAATCTATGATTGTGGAAATATTAGGTGGGAATGGAATAAATAAACTTTACTTTGTAGTATTAATTGATTATGATTACATTAAAATAAAGAATTATGGGGCCATTTGAAAAAGGATTAAAATGTGATATAGTTTGGGTAGAAGTTGACAAAATGTATTACATTGTACAAAGACAACCTGATAGGCCGTTAGAAGAACATTTTAAAAATTTATTGGGAATCGCAACAGGAGCAGCATCAACAATGGCTGGATGTAATGCTACTGGATTTAAAGATCTTGAAGATATTATTGAAGAATACACCAACAAACAAATTACGCATTATAGTGAATTTATAAAGAATCTAAACAAAAAGTAAAATTATGGAACTTACAGCTTATTGCCTTAAAACAAAAACAAAAAATGTTCCCTTTGCTGGGAAACCGAGTCTAGAACAGACATCAAGAGGTGGTTTTATCCTGAAAGGCGAAGATAAAGACGGGAATAAAATGTCTGTAATCATTTCTAAAGTGATAGCGGAAGAAGCACTCAAATTAAATTTGGTGATTAAAAATTACTAATTACTTATGAACGAAGAAGTAAGAATCGACCCAACGATTGCATATGATGTCGTTGAACTACCTAGTAGGGGTATTCATTACGCCAATAAAAAGAAATCAGTAAGGGTTGCATATTTAACAGCCCCAGATGAAGATATTCTAGGTGCTCAGAACTTAATACAATCCAATTCAACAATTCAAGAGTTATTAAGACGAAAGATTTTAGATAGGGATTTACCTGTTGAAGAAATAGTTGAAGAAGATAAACAAGGAATTTTGATATTTTTACGGAATACCGCTTGGGGTTCTGATTATAAATTAATCTTAATTGATCCAAAGCCAAAAGAAGGTTATACATATCTTGACAAAGAAGGAAGCTTTAATCATAATTTGGATTTATCAAGCATTAAGATGAAACCTTTCAATTTAAAGGAAAATTCAAATGGTGAATATTCTTATTTTTGTGAAAAA
>Ga0247840_10005326_pt1 | contig 19454 bp, 10 predicted proteins | sample LaCruzMarch2015__FD_192404 | JGI IMG/M metagenome (GOLD analysis project Ga0247840, IMG submission 192404) | Freshwater microbial communities from meromictic Lake La Cruz, Castile-La Mancha, Spain - LaCruzMarch2015_17m | ecosystem: Environmental > Aquatic > Freshwater > Lake | place: Spain... | reverse complement strand
CAATTGTAGCCAATTGCTATGCTCATGGCAGCTACACTGCTACTGAATATAACTTTGTAAAACAAATGAATTTGCTAATTCACGAGTGGGATGTGCCGAGTTATAATTTTTTGGGTGCCGACGACGATGAAACAGGTAAATGGGTAACCGGTTATGTGATGGACGCTGCTCATCCAAATACCGAGGGGCATATTGAATTCTTTCATACCATAGTGCCATCCCTTTTCGATGCATTGGCTGCCAATAAACCACAACCTACTAAGCAAAATGGCAATTCGTGGCTTCGTGCAGGTACAACCATTACTACGGATAAATTTAATATCGTTCCCGAAAATACAATACATTCATTCACCAACGTAATTGATATTCGAACTAAAGCAACCGGAGTTATAGCCACATTTACAAGCAATAGCACACAGGGTTTGTTGCGTATTGAATCCAACGGAACGCTTTCGTATATTTCGCCAAGTGGCACAACCATAACCGGAACAGCTACCGTAAACGATGGACAATGGCACAAAATTACGCTAACACACTATTACGCCTTGGGAAAAACAAATCTCTATGTTGACAATACACAGGTTGGTTCGGTTAGCGAAAAACTGGTTCCAACAGAATTTACAATAAATCCCGAAACAGCTCCTTCGGCTATCGACTACCGCGATTGGATGCTTTACCGCTCAGGCATGAACAGTGTTGAAATTGCGGCTTTGAACACTGGTAAGATGTTGAAATCGAGTCTCGAAATATATGCACCACTCGACGAGCAGCAATTAATTTCGGCTGACACATTGGTTAATCTGGCTCAAAGCATCAATAAAATTCAACGCATTAAGTCGGCTACGGCAGTGAGTCAGCTTTTGGATAAACACGCATTGAAAGTGTTCCCAAATCCCGTTTCGGACAAACTTAGCATAAGCGGGATCAACAGCAACGATAATTTAACTTGCAGAGTTTATGGCATCGATGGTCGTGAAGTCATTTCGCAAAACAACATTGTAAACAATCAGTTGGATGTTTCATTTTTGCCTCCCAGCATATATTGCGTTTTAGTTACCAATGTAAGTTCACAAACCACACAGCAACTAAGTTTTATTAAAAAATAATTTTCTACCTTATTTTAGATATAAATTTCCATATTTAAAGCGTGTGACACGAAGCTACAGGCTCTATGGAGCAAGGTAGTGTTCAAAATACGCTTACTTGAGGGCAATGGTGTAATAACTCCTTAATGCTCCATGTAAGCATGTTTCTATCCGACTCTCAACCGTTCCGAACTGTTTTATTATCATTTTAGTGGCGACTTTGGCCTAAACGTCCCTCAAAAAAAAATCCTGATTTTCACTGTAATAATATTACAATTTATTGAATTAAATTGCTATTTGATTTTGGAGTGTAACAAAAAAGCATTAATTTTGTCGGATTTATCAGAAAATCGATAAAAATACGCAAAATACTTGGAGTTTTTTTTAATAATATGAAGAAAGAAAATAAGATTACCACCATGAAAATGATGAATGGTAACGAAGCAGTTGCCAGAGGTGCCTTTGAAGCAGGCGTTAAAGTTGCTTCCGGTTTTCCGGGTACACCTTCCACCGAAGTAATGGATTATACCCAGCAGCGGTACCCTGATATCTATTGTGAGTGGTCGACAAATGAAAAAGTTGGTTTAGAAGTTGCCATTGGCGCTTCGTTTGCAGGTTATCGTAGCTTAGCAGTAATGAAAACTGTGGGCTTGCACGTAGCAGCCGACGCATTGGGTGGTGCTGCAGGCAGTCAGATTAACGGTGGTTTGGTATTGGTAGTTGGCGATGATGTAGGTCGTATTGCGGGTGATGATTACAATGATGTACGTCATTATGGCAATATGTTTAATATACCAGTATTGGAGCCTAGCGATAGTCAGGAGGCCAAGGATCTGATGATTAAAGCATTCGAGATTAGCGAAGAATACAGCACTCCGGTTATTCTTAAAATTACATCGGTAATATGCAAAACAACCAGTGGAGTTGCCATCGACGAAAGCATTACATACGAAGCAAAATGCAGAAGTAAATATAAGGTGAGTTTCAGCAAGGTTATCATGACAACCATGATGATGAATGCCAAGGGCTCGGAGCATCCAAAGTTAACCAAATGCTTTAACGATTTTCCGGCTCACATGAGGCGCTTGGCTGCGGACTGCAACAATTTCGATATTAACAAACTGGAGTTGAAGGGTAAAAAAATTGGAGTAATTACAGCAGGAACACCTTACTTTTACACAAAAGAAGTGTTGCCCGATGCCTCCATTCTGAAAGTGGGAATGGTGATGCCACTGCCCGAAAAACTGATTCGCGAATTAGCCGAACATGTTGAAAAACTCTATGTGATTGAAGACGGTCATGATATAATGGAAAAGAATATCAAGGATTTGGGCATTTCGGTCATAGGAAAAGAATTATTCCCAAAATTCCCCGAAATGATGCGCTGAAATTTTCGGAAAAAGATGCCAACCGACTCAAAGCGGAATATGATTTACCCGAAGATTGGACTGCTGTATATGCCCAAACAGCTTCTACGGCGAGTGCAACTATTTCAGTTTCCAAAGCCGTATCACCTGATAATTGCCGCGAGGGTGAATACTGCTGGTCTGTTTCGTTTCTGAAAAAATACTACACATTGCAGCTTTCCAACTATTTTAAATCGCTGGACTTGCCTTGTCGTACCAATTTCGTATCGGATACCGAAGTGTGGGTGAAGTCACAATCGCCCTATCCCGATTGCACAGGATACAAAGCTTATACTGTACGGATTCAGTTCAATTACGAGGAGCAATCCTTTGAGATGGTTGTTATAGTTGGTGAGTTGCATTCGGTTTATAATCTGGCTTTGTCGAATGCTATTTTTGCCGAAACGAATAATGATTTATTTGGGTGGGTGCTTTTCGAGTCTGAAATTCAGCATCATAAATACATGACCGAACGGGCACGCCGAAATATGAATCGTGTATTTCCTTGTCTCCATCCGGCACTACGTGCGAGATTAAATTTTAGCGTACCTGCTCCCGATAAAAGCAATCGGTATTTGAAGCATTTTGATGAAATGGTGCAGTTTAAAAGTATGTTTTTAGAAACAGAGGGCTTAGCTGCAATTTTATCAATCAAAGGGGATTGGAAAGTGGCTTCACCCCAAGTATTTGATACAAAAGCATTAAAAACACTTCAGTTTGGGGAAGGTAAACATGCACAACCAAAATTCGGAATGCCACAATTGGGGCCAAAGGAACTAATAACTGACGAAATTGTGTTTATGTTTATAGGCCATGAAGATGATAAACCATTGGCTATGACTATCGACGATTATTTCAGAGGAAAATACCCAAGCGAATTCAAAGGTATTTCGGAGTATTTAAAAATGCATTATCAAACCGAACAAAACCTTAGTATTTGGTTCAATGACAAAGAAAATCCAATACCGGAAATAGAAGCTGCCATTAAACAGCGTAAAGCACAACAAGTGATTGTTTCATCGAAACGGTATGTAGCCATTTATCTATCGCCTCACGCCAAAACGAGCTCCTCGCAACAAAAGCGTAAAATTTATTTCGATTTAAAAGAGTTGCTGCTCACTCACGGAATTGTTTCACAAACCCTTGATACAGCAAAGTCATGGGGATATAAGCGCGAATTAATGCCGGTTGCTGAAGCAAGCAGCGGAAATAAAAAAACGTTTCGGAAAGCCTCGGTTAACAAAGGATTTCATTATAGTCTAGCCAATATTGCTGTAGCTATTTATGCTAAACTAGGTGCTACGCCCTGGTGTTTTGAGGCGCAGAAGTCCAAAGAGTTAGTAATTGGTATAAGCGCTTATACAAGTAGGGAGTTGGGTAAAAAATACATTGGTAGTGCTTTTAGTTTTACCAACGAAGGACAATTCGGAGGTTTCGAATGTTTCAGTCAACATCAGGTAAGTGAATTGGCGGGCTCAATCAAGTTAGCTGTAAAAAAATTCTACCATGCCAATGCAGGCATAAATCGGTTGGTTATTCATTTTTACAAAAGATTGAGCTTTAAAGACCTGAAACCAATTCAGAATGCACTAACTGAATTGAAACTGGATATTCCGGTTATAGTGGTTTCCATCAACAAAGGATTTTCGGACGATGTAGTTGGTTTCGACATGTCTGCTACTCACAAAATGCCTGTTTCGGGCAATTATCTGGCCATTAATAATAAACAATTCTTGCTATATAATAACCAATTGACCGGTTCAACAACGGACAAAATCGATGAGCGCGAAGGTTTTCCATTTCCGTTGAAAATAAGTGTACAAAAATACCTCCCCAATTCGAAAATAGCGGTAGCTATGCCCGAAGAAGAGTTAATCCCTATTTTTGAGCAGGTTTGCCGGTTTAGTTTGCTGTATTGGAAATCCGTTTCGCGACAATGGTTGCCTGTAACGCTTCGTTATCCGGAAATGCTGGCACAAATAGCACCGCATTTTAAATACAAAGATTGGGGTGAGCTGGGGAGTGATAGTTTGTGGTTTATTTAGAGCCCCTAACCCCTAAAGGGGAATAAAGAAAGAGCAGTTTGAGTAATCAGGCTGCTTTTTTTGTGTCCGAATGGGTGGATAGTAAGCGGTCAATAGCGGTCAATACGGACATTTTTATAAAAAAAGAACCACACCAAAAAGTTTGGCACGGTCAATAACGGTCAATGCGGACAAAAAAGCCTATTGGTCGGATTATTGTAAAAATAGAGAGCGTAGCTACAAAACAATTATCAATTATCAATTAAAATTTTCACAACAATGAAAAAAGAAAAAAAACCGCAGTTACGCACTGCATTAGTTATTAGTAGTATTAATTTTTTAAGAGAGGAGGTTTACAATGGGTAAATTAAATCAGGGTATTTTAGGAGGTTTTACAGGAACCGTAGGAACAGTTATCGGTATGTGTAAAAAAAATGGCGATGATATTATTATTGCCAAGTCGAAAAGGAAACGTACTTCGAACACCGAAGGACAGGTAAATCAACGCACAAAGTTCGGACTTGTAACCGGATTTATGCAACCCCTGAATCCGGTAGTGAAGTACGGGTGTAGAATGGTGGCAGGAAACACAATGACGCCTTACAACTATGCATGTAAAAATGCGTTGGATAAAGCTTTAACGGGTGTTGCACCCGATGTGGAACTGGATTACAGCAAAGTGTTGATTAGCGATGGACTACTCAGTCAGCCCACGGGTACAACTGCACAATTGGTTGAAGATGTTGTTAATTTCAAATGGAACGACAACAGTGATTCCAGTTCAGGCATTGGAACCGATAAAGCGGTGATGGTTGTTTACAATGTGGATAATTACGAAGTAAGTTATTCTATTGGTAAGGTAACCAGAGCTTCAGGTAGTGGGTCGTTACCAATACCGAATAGTGCTGTAGGCGATAAGTTGTTGTTTTACATTTTCTTTCAATCAGCAAACGATCAGTTCAATGTTTCGAGCAGCCAGTATTTGGGTACAGCCACAGTAAGTGCATAGTTGCCTTAATTATTTAATTAAAGCCTCCGAATGAATGTTCGGGGGCTTTTTTGTATGGTAAAATGAATAAATTGTAGTAAGTAATTGTTCCCTGAAATATGTTTTGCAACATGATATTATATATTTATACTGGTATTGAGCATATTAACTGTTACTATTGTAGTAATAAAGTGAGGTAAATGAATCCCTAAATTGAGTTTTTGTGTGATGAAAAATGACTAAATTAGATTTAAGAACACATACCTTTGTAAAAAACAATACAGAAAAATAATTTATGAACTCAACATCTCAAAAACTATCTATCAAAGAAAAAGTTGGATATAGCCTGGGCGATACCGCTTCACATTTCGTGTGGGATATGGTGGGCTTTTGGCTCTTATTTTTCTACACCGATATTTATGGAATTTCGGCAGCCGCAGCGGGTACAATTATGATGATTGCGCGTTTTTGGGACATGGCTATCGACCCGATAATCGGCGTAGTTTCCGACCGCACCAATACGCGTTGGGGTAAATTTCGTCCGTACATTCTTTTTGGAGCAATTCCGTATGCCGTGTTGGCAATTCTTACATTTACCACACCCGATTTTGGTGAAGTGGGTAAAATTATTTACGCCGGAGCAACTTACGTATTGTTGATGACTGCTTATGCATTTATCAACTTGCCGTATTCTGCCCTTGGAGCTGTTATGTCGGCTGATACTTACGAGCGTGCCGGACTAAATACATATCGGTTTATTGCCGGTTTTATCGGACAATTTGTGGTAACAGGATTGGCACTAACGTTGGCCAAATATTTTGGTGGTGGCGACAAAGCACAAGGTTTTCAGTACACCGTATTTTTGTTTGCAGGCTTGAGTTTGGTGTTCTTTTTTATCACTTTCAAAACTACTAAAGAGCGCGTTCAACCGCCAAAAGAACAAAAAAATTCGTTGAAAGAAGATATAAGCAATTTATTTAAAAACAAAGCGTGGGTTATTTTGGCCATTGTGGGCATCGTTTCGTTTATTATGTTCGCCATGCAAAATGCAGCTATTGCGTATTATTTTAAATACTATCTCGGACGCGAAGATAATGTGCAGTGGTTTAACGTAATAGGAACTGTAGCACTTATCGTGGCTTTGCCGTTGTCGAAACCATTGGCAAAGCGTTTTGGTAATAAAAACGTATTTATCGGCAGTTCGCTTATTTCGGGATTGTTTTTTATATTAATTTACCTGCCCGGAATTACGGATTTGACAACCATTTACGTATTCAATATTATTGCCAAAATGGCTTATGCACCAGCTGTACCGCTGCTTTGGACTATGATTGCCGACTCGGCCGATTATGGCGAATGGAAAAGCGGTCGCCGCTCCACAGGTTTGTATTTTTCGGCAGCTGTATTTGCTCAAAAGGCAGGTTGGGGTATTGGTGCAGCCATTGCAGGTTGGATTTTGACCATTTCGCAATTTATACCTAATGTACAGCAAACCGAAACCGCCATTACAGGAATTAAATTGCTTGTTTCGGTTATTCCCGGAATTCTATATATGTCGTGCGCCGTTTTCATGATATTCTATAAAATCGACAGAAAAACAACAGACCAAATGAAAATAGATTTGGATGCCAAACGCGCGTTAGAAAAATAATATATGAACCTCATAGGCACAGAGTTCACAATAGACGGAATAAAAATGCCTTTGTAATTTATAAACAAATTATATTTATTAAAAATGAATAACTTATTTATTGGAAACAATCCGGTTAGTACAAAAAAACAAGAAATTGAAGGACAATTTGTCCAAATTGAAGGTGAAAAATACTATCAAATAACAAACTACGACGGCATGCAGCCGTTTTTTATCAGTTTGGCGAGCGACTCCAACCATTGGATGTATATTGCGAGCACGGGTGGTTTGACAGCAGGTCGCAAAAATCCCGACATGGCGCTTTTCCCCTATTATACCGACGATAAAATTAGCGAATCGGCCGAAATAACCGGTAGTAAAACTATTTTGCATGTAAGTAAAGACGCAAAACAATATTTGTGGGAACCATTTTCGGAACGTAACAAAGGCGTTTACAAATTGGAACAATCAATTGCCAAAAGCACCATTGGAAATAAGCTTATTTTTACAGAAAAAAATCTTGATTTGGGGTTGACATTCAGTTATACATGGATGAATGCTGACGATTTTGGTTGGGTGAAAAAAAGTGTATTGACAAATGAAAATCCGGAAGAAACTGAAGTGCAGATTGTTGACGGATTGCAAAATATTTTGCCTTCCGGCATCGACAAATTTACACAAAACACATTCTCGACACTCGTAGATGGTTATAAAAAAACCGAATTGATCGAAGATTCAACCTTGGCACTCTACCGCATGGAAGCCATTTTGGTTGATCGACCTGAACCGAGTGAATCGTTGCGTGCCAATACTGTTTGGAGCGTTGGTTTGGAAGATGCGACTTTTCTGCTTAGTTCTTCCCAATTAAATGCTTTCAGAAATGGAGAAAGTATTGTTTCTGAGTCAGATGCAAAAGGAGTGCGTGGCGCCTATTTTGCTTGTAAAAATATGAATTTGGAGGCTAATTCGTCTAAAACCTGGTATTTTGTAGCCGAAGTAAATCAGGATATTGCTCAGGTAAATAACCTGTTGGAATTTACTGAAACGACAAAAGATATAATTGAAGTTTTGGAGCAAAATATCGAAAAAGGTACCGTTAACCTGAAAGCAATTGTAGCGCAAGCCGATGGCATTCAGCAAACAGCCGACGAAAACGGTATGGCGCGTCATTTTGCCAACGTGCTTTTCAATACCATGCGTGGTGGAATTTACAGCGAAGGTTATACGCTCAATGCTTCTTTTTTCAACAAACATATACAGCATTTCAATAAAAAATGTTGGGAAAAACACCGTCACTTCCTATTGACAATTCCCGAAAAAATAGAATATAACGAACTGCAAAAGTTGATTGAAGAGCAAAACGACGAAAATCTACATCGTTTATTCCTCGAATATCTTCCGCTTACGTTTAGTCGCCGACATGGTGATCCAAGTCGTCCGTGGAACTTATTCAATATCAACATTAAAGACGAAAACGGCGATAAACTACTTTCGTACCAAGGCAACTGGCGCGATATTTTCCAAAACTGGGAAGCACTTTCGCTTTCGTATCCCGAGTATATCAACGGCATTATTGCCAAGTTTCTGAATGCCACCACTGCCGACGGTTACAACCCGTACAAAGTGACGAGCGAAGGAATAGACTGGGAAGTGATTGAGCCCGAAAATCCGTGGTCGAACATTGGCTACTGGGGCGATCATCAGATTATTTACCTATTGAAGTTAATGGAAGTTTCGCGCAATCATTACCCAGAAATGCTGGGTTCGTGGCTCAACAAGGAAATGTTTGGATATGCCAATGTTCCTTATCGCCTAAAAAGTTATGCTGAAATCGTAGAAAATCCGAAAAACTCCATTCGTTTTGAAGCAAAAATGCATCACGATATCGAATTGTTGGAAAAAACCTACGGTTCGGATGCTCGTTTAGTATTGGACGAAAATGGGGATGTGAAATTGGTAACTTTTACCGAAAAACTATTGGCAACTTTGCTGGCTAAACTAAGCAATTTTATACCCGAAGCCGGTATATGGATGAATACACTCCGCCCTGAATGGAACGATGCTAATAATGCATTGGTAGGCACAGGAGCTTCGATGGTTACTGTTTATTATTTGCGCCGCTTTGTGAGTTTTGCTAAACAACTTTATACGAAATCTACTACCGAAAAATTCGAAATTTCAGCCGAAATGTATGTTTTTTTCGAAGATGTGTTTAGTGCATTTATTGACTCCGATATTATTCTTACAAAAGGTTGCGATAACGTTACAAGAAGAAAGTTAGCTGATAATCTGGGACTTGCCGGCGAAAAATATAGAAACAAAACTTACAATGGTTTTATTGGTCTGAAAAATCCTATTTCGAAATCAGAACTTGCAAATTTCTTTGAACTTACATTGGCCTATATCGACCAATCAATTGCGGCTAATAAGCGCGAAGACAATCTGTATCATGCATACAATCTGGTTAGCTTCAATGATAAAACGGTTGAAATCCGTCATCTCTACGAAATGCTCGAGGGTCAAGTTGCTGTTTTGACATCGGGTGTACTTTCAGCCAACGAAGCAGTAAAATTGTTGGATGCGTTGCGCAGCAGTTCTTTGTACCGAGCCGACCAGAACAGTTATATTTTGTATCCAAATAAAAGATTACCATCATTTTTGGAAAAAAACAATATTAACCCCGAAGATGTAAAACGAATCAACCTGCTTTCGGAATTGGTGGCAAAAGGCGACAAACGCATTATCACCACCGATAAAAAAGGCGGATTTCACTTCAACGCTTCATTCAACAATGCCAGCTTTTTGCGCGAAACATTGCTTAAACTGAAAAAAGAAGGTAGTTTCGAGGTGAAAGACACTGACATTCAATCCATTGAAAATGTGTACGAACAGATTTTCGACCATCAATCGTTTACGGGCCGCTCGGGAACTTTCTATAAATACGAAGGTTTGGGTTGTATTTATTGGCACATGGTTTCGAAACTATTGCTGGCTATTGGAGAAAATATAAGTTGGGCTACCGAGAGACAAGAAGACAAAAGCATTATTAATGCGTTGAAAAAACATTATGCCGACGTAAAAGCAGGCATTGGTGCGCATAAATCACCTGCTGAGTACGGTTCTTTCCCATTCGATCCCTACTCACATACGCCAACAATGGCTGGCGTGCAGCAACCGGGAATGACAGGGCAAGTGAAGGAAGATGTTATCAGTCGGTTTTTCGAATTGGGTATAGTGGTGAGAAATGGTTGCATTGAAATTCTTCCCGAAAATATTAATTTCGAGGAATTTATTTCAACACCTGGCGAAACACCTTACTTGTCATTTACGTATTGTTCGGTGCCATTTATTTACAAAATAGTTGGGAAAAAGGGCTTCGAAATTGTTTACGTAGATAAAACATCAATACATTCAGACCATTATCAATTTAGTAAAATCCAAAGTTCCGAAATTTTCGAACGGAGTAATGAAATTTTAAAAATTGAAGTGCATTTCTAAATTATCCTGTTTTCCGCATTGGGACACCCTATAAAATTTTGACAACTTTATAGAGTTCATTCTGCTCATCATCCATTTTCAAAATGTTTGATTTTGTATGTTTAGATTGCGGGAGCAACTATGTTATTTGACACATATTATGGGTTAATTCAACGGATCTTTTGACTGATAGATTTGATTTGGTGTCTTTCAATAACCTTTCTAATACCGATTGCACAAACAATATAGCCCAATTTCGACTGTGTCTTATTGTCCTATTTGTTTGTATACCTTCCGCAAGTGGAATTTTCAATCGGCATTAACAACAGTAGACATAAAAATGACTTTGGGTCATTTTATATGTACTGTTGGTATAACTCCTTGTTTTAGAGTTGCATTGTCGATTATAGGAGTAATGGACAAAATTCCATGGGGAATTTTGTCGAAATAGATAAAATTCCATGGGGAATTTTGTCAGATTAAAAATATATTCCTACATTTGCAGCAAAAAAAATTACACTATTATGCTGATAATCAGAAAATCGTATCACGAAAAAATAGACAACGCCTATCGGTACACTCCCATTGTTGTGCTTATTGGTGCCCGGCAAGTAGGAAAAACCAGTATTATGAAGAGTTATACCACCTCTGGAAGCAGTCTTTTTCTGAACGGGCAGGATAGCGAAATAGCGATGCTCTTCGAAAAACTAAGCAACATCGAACAATATCTAAGCATTCATCTCAACAGTGAGCTAAGCGGTTTATTGATGCTGGATGAATTTCAGTATATAGAAGGAATTTCAACAATGCTTAAATTGCTTACCGACAAGCACAGCGATTTAAAAATTCTGTGTTCGGGAAGTTCAAGCTTAGATATATTACAGCAGGTAGAAGAATCGCTTGCTGGTCGTGTTCGGGTAATCGAAGTTTTATCTCTGTCGTTTGCTGAGTTTTTATTGTTTAAGAATCCAAGTTTATTTAAACTTCAACAAAGTATTGATTTTACAGAAAGTAATGCACTGACAGCACCTTTGGATAATTTACTGAACGAATATTTGATATATGGAGGTTTTCCGCGAGTTGTATTAGCCGAAAATCCAACCGATAAAATTGAATTATTAAACGATATTTATCAAACTTACCTGATGCGTGATGTACGGATGTATATTGCTAACGAACATTTTGTTGGGTTTAATAAACTTATTCGTTTACTTTCGATGCAAATTGGCAATTTGGTTAATATCAACGAATTGAGTAAAGAATGTAGATTACCTTATAAGAAATGTGAAGAGTACATGTATCTTTTACAGCAAATGTACATTATTCGCCTCATCGAACCATTTCACACAAACAAACGGAAATCCATATCGAAAATGACAAAAATCTATTTCTACGATTTAGGATTACGTAATATCATTTACAACAGTTTTAATGAGCCCGAATACAGGGTGGATAATGGTTCGATGTTCGAAAATTACGTATTGTTGGAGCTTTGGCGTAATCGTCGTGCAGCAGGTACTATACAGTTTTTCAGAACCCAAAGCGGTTCAGAAGTCGATTTTGTAACCACTCAGGAAAGTGAAAAAAAAGCGATTGAGTGCAAATTTAAACGCATCGAAAAGCCTGTGAATTTTCCTCATTTAAGCAGTTTCTCAACAGATGAAGGCATTGAAAAGCAATTTGTTGTAAATCTCAGAATCAATGGTTTACATAATAACATTCACTTTGTTTCAGCCATTGTTGTTGAAAGGATTTAAAGCAGTTCCAGGTATTTTTTCTGTTTTATGACACTTATTCTATTATCTTTTAACGGATTTATGGTTGTTGAAACCAAACGTGGTTTAATATAATTATTCCATAGTTCTTTCACCACAGGATAACCCTCAATAAAAATAGCCGGACAAACCAGCAGGGAGCCTAAATGTGTAATAACGGTGGCTTAAACCGCCCAGCAAGCCTATTCCGTTGGTTACATTGTTAAACACTTGTACAGGCTCCGAAAAGTATTGCAAATCGGTGTTGTTGTATTTTACGGTTTTCAGGTAGTTGAAAAAATCACTGTCAATACCTTGAAGGTCGAAAATTAGTTCTGTTTTAACAGGAATTTTGGCCATGTTAGCTGATGGAAATTTTATCTTCGAAGGCGTTGGAAGCAAATGTGCTAGTTTTGCACTTGTTTTGAGCGTATAATACTGACCTTTAAATGTGCTATCGGTAAATATATTGAAATTTCGACTTGAATTTGCATCAAAAACATCGGCTCCATCTACACGGTCGAAAACAGCATCATCGGGATAAAGTACAAACTTTTTCGACGATGATTTACCGTCCGAGAATGTTTGACGAATGGTGGCTGACAAGCGATAATAATTCTGAATTTCGGCATCATCCAATAATTTTACATCAAAAACAAACTTAAAATTCCGAACATATCCTAAAGTATCGATTCGCTTATTATGGTGATTATCAATGGTATCGTACGTCATATAGGTATTGAAAGTTGCTATTCTCGACGAATCAATACTAGTCAAACTAGCCATGCCAGGAACCAAGGTTTGAGCCGTTACATTTGCGCCAGTTGCAACCCTACGAGCTGTAATTTTAACCCTCTCGCCCACTTTTGTGCGATAGGTACTAACATAATTACTTCCTTTGAGTTTGAGAGTTTCTTTAAAAATGCCATTGATATAAAGATTCACTTCCAGGTCTTTAACCGTCACAAAATCGGCATCGGGCTCTAAAAAGAAACGGCTATTCGTGAAATTTGCTTTCACAAGTGAATCGGGCGAAACCAAACAATTCAGCACCAAATTATTGGACAATTGCTGCGCATCGAAGTTGATTTCGTTGATACAAGATGTAAAAACGGAAAACAACATTGAAATAACTAATATATTAATTTTGAAATACATACTGTGTTTTATCAAAATTTATAACTATAACTTACCGATGGTATTATTGGAAAAACAGTGATTTTATTGAAAGTTCGTTTTGACACGAGTAAGCCTGTTATTGGGTCGTTGTATTTATTGGTTCTTACAAATAAATAAAACGGATTCATGCTATTCGTAGCATTATAAATACTGATATTCCATGTTCGTTGACCGTATTTTAATTGCTTGTGAAAATTGCACCCAGCATCAACTCTAAAATAATCGGGTAATTGATAATTGTTTCGTCTCGTAAAATAAGGCAACTTGCTATCGAACTCCGAAAAGCCTTTGTAATTTTGCAACGGAAGCGTTACGTAATTGCCTGAACTGTATTTAATTGTACCCGACAAATCGAATTTTGCTCCAAACCTGTGCGAAACCACCAAACTTATGTCATGCCGCCTGTCGTACTTTGCTGGAAAAGGATTTCCTCCATTCAATTTTTGATCGGACCGATTAAAAATGCGTTCGGTTTTGGACCATGTATATCCTATCCATCCGGTAGTTTTCCCTACCGTTTTTTGCGACAAAAGTTCCAAACCATAAGCTCGTCCATCGCCTGCCACTATCTTGCGTTCCCAGCCCGCGGATGATTCGAAAAAACTTGCACCATCGGTATATTCAATCAAATTGCTCATGGTTTTAAAATAAGCTTCGACCGAAAAATCAATTGTGTTTTTATAATTGTAGAAAGTACCCACCGAATACTGTACGGATTGCATGGGCTTAACGCTTGCAGTAGCTGGTACCCACAAATCGTTGGGCAAACTAAAATTATTGTAAGCCAACAAATGTACAAATTGCTGCATGCTTGCAAAACCTGCTTTAACTGAGAAGGATTCGGTAAGTAAGGCCCGCATACTTAAACGTGGCTGCAAGGATTGATAGCTTGTGTTTTGTACAAAAAAAGAAGCAAAATGTAGTCCTACGTTGGCTTTCAGAAAAGAATTTATGCTCCAATTGTCTTCGGCATAAAACATTAATTCGTTCGTATTAATGGCGTTGTTGCCAAACATTGTGTCGGTTTGCGCTGTAGGAACTTCAGTTTCAGATTTTAATTTATCAACCGAGATTCCTGGTTTAAAAATATGATGCGTATAAGCCGTTCCAAATTTTATATCGTGTTCGGGTGCTGGAGCATAATCAAACTCGGTTTTAAAGCCATAATCGGTAATTCCCGACGTATATTCGAGTTGGTATTTTTGTTGTGTAGCTTGTGCCGGGTTTATAACCAAGGTGTTGAACTCGGTACCCATAAAGGTTTTAAAATTGTATTGGGTAAAAGTGCCCGACGTATTAACAAATAACTTATTGGTCAACATTCGGTTCCATCGAATCACGCCAATACTGTTTCCCCAGTTCCAATTCATGTTTACTTTGTCTTGCTCAGTCACATTATTGTCGTAGGATCGGCTATCGTTTATTTCCGAATGAATATTATCGCTACCATTGTAAAAACTCACAAAAAGTTTATCCTTTTCACTCAGTTTGTGCGTTATTTTCGCATTTATATCGTAAAAATAGTAGCCTGCATCAATGCGGAAACCTTCTTCGAATTTTATTAAACGAAGTACAGGCTTGGTGAGTAAATCGAAATAACTCCGCCTTGCCGACAAATTAAAAGTAGTTTTTTTACTTTTTCCCACGGGTCCTTCTAAATTAATTTTTGACGAAATAAGTCCCAGCGAGAAATTTCCATGCAACTTGTTGCTATTTCCATCGTTCATACGTATATCAACTACCGACGACAATCGCCCTCCAAATCGAGCAGGAAAACCACCTTTGTAAAGCGTCACATTTTTGATAGCATCGGTATTAAAAATCGAGAAAAGACCAGCTATATGATTCACATTGTATACGGGAACACCATCGAGCAAAAACAAATTCTCATCGGGTCCGCCACCACGCACATAAAAGCCTGACGAACCTTCGGTACCCGCTTGTACTCCGGGCAATAGTTGTAGCGATTTAAGCACATCCGACTCGCCAAAAAGCGTTGGTACAGATTTAATAAGTTGAACGGGGACATTGATAGCGCTCATTTGTGAGCCTTGTGTCCCTAACTCCTTTTGACTAGCAATAACTGTGAGTTCACTGAGCTCAATAAACTCCAACAAAGCAAGGTTAATGGTAGTGTCCTTTTGTAAGCTAAAGCTGCGGATTTGACTTGCAAAGCCCACATACGAAAAATGTAACTGCACATGGCCTTGTGGCAAAGTAAGCGAATAAAAACCGTAATTATTACTCACAGTTCCCTTGCGCGAATTTTGGTCGAAAACCGAGGCCGATATAAGTGTTTCGGTAGAGTTTTGGTTGCTAATAACACCACTTATGGTATAATTGGCAGCAGTAACCGACATGCAAAAAGCCAGCAACAATAACGCAATAATATTTTTAGCATTCCAAATCATGGGTACAAAAATAACTAAATAATTGGGAAGCAACCAAACACAAAGTGCCAATAAAAAAATTGAGCTGTTTCAAAAAATAATGTTGAAAAAGCTCAATTTATGTTTATATACCAATCCCGCAAGGGATAAGTTATAACTCGAGGTCGATATTATGAAGTTCTACCCAAGGCAATCCGTGAATGTTCAGTTGCTCCATAAATGGATCCGGATTAAATTCCTCCACATTATAAACACCTGCTTTGCGCCATAAGCCTTTCATAAACATCATGGCTCCAATCATGGCTGGAACTCCCGTGGTATAACTAACGCCTTGAGTGCCGGTTTCTTTGTAGGCTGCTTCGTGACTGCAATTATTGTACACGTAATAGGTTTTTTCAATGCCATCTTTCATGCCTTTAATCCTACAACCAATAGAAGTCCAACCTGTGTAATTTTCGCCCAAATCGCCAGGATTTGGCAATACGGCTTTTAGGAATTGAATAGGCACAATTTTTACGCCGTTGTATTCCACCTCGTCGATGCGAGCCATGCCAATATTCTGAATTACACGTAAATGCGTTAAATACTCCAAACCAAATGTCATCCAAAAACGAGCACGTTTAATGGTTGGGTAGTTTTTAACCAGCGATTCCAATTCTTCGTGGTAAATTACGTATGACTCTTTTGGACCAATTTCAGGATAATTAAGTGGTTGGTGAATTTGGTGCGGCTCGGTTTCGACCCATGCACCGTTTTCCCAATATTTCCCACGTTGCGATACTTCGCGAATATTTATTTCAGGATTAAAATTGGTGGCAAAAGCTTTTCCGTGGTCGCCCGCGTTACAATCTACAATATCGAGGTAGTGAATTTCGTCGAAATGATGTTTGGCTGCATAAGCTGTGTAAATGCTTGTCACACCGGGGTCGAAACCGCAACCCAGAATGGCTGTTAGTCCGGCTTTTTCGAACTTTTCTTTGTATGCCCACTGCCAGCTGTATTCAAATTTAGCTTCATCCTTTGGTTCATAATTAGCTGTATCCATGTAGTTTACACCTGCTTCGAGACAAGCATCCATAATGGTCAAATCCTGATAAGGCAATGCCACATTTATCAGTAATTCAGGTTTGTAAGCGTTGAGCAATGTAACAAGTTCGGGTACATTATCAGCATCAACCTGTGCTGTTTTTATTTCCACACCGTAGCGTTTTTTAACATCAGCAGCTATCACATCGCATTTCGATTTGGTGCGACTAGCCAACATAATTTCAGTAAATACATCCGGATTTTGAGCTACTTTGTGAGCTACAACGGTTCCTACGCCTCCGGCACCGATAATGATTACTTTTCCCATCTTTTTATTTAGAATAGTTTTTTATTTTAGTTCAAAAATTTTTTGAGCCTGCAAAAATAGTGATTTTTTTTTACACCCGCTGTACCGAAGTAATTTCAGTAATTTTTTTAATGTTTTTGCAAAGTAATTCAATATCCTCGGTATCGTGGACTGATATGGAGAAATAACCGATAAAAATACCATCGTTTGTTTCGATTGTTATTTTGCTGATATTCCCTCCAAATTTTTCGGATATTACTTTCAAAATCTCAATCATAACACCTTGTTTGTCAATACCTTTTATCTCAAGTGTTTGAACAAATGAGAGTGCTTTGTGTGTTGCCCAGTCAACCGAAACCAAACGTTTGCCAAAACTCGATTTGAGTTTTGCCGCTTCGGGACACTCGCGTTTGTGAATAAACAGTTTCTCTTCATCATCCACATAACCAAGCACATCGTCGCCCGGTATAGGGTTACAACATTCGGCTAAATGATACACAGTACCAGCATATTCTTCGGTAAGAAGTAGTGTTTTCTTGCGGTCAATTTTGTTTACAAGCACACCTTCTATTGGAACCGTTTTGGGATGTTTATTATCCTGATTGCCTCCAAAAGGCATTTTAAAGTATTTAATAAACACATTTTGATCCTTGGGCTTAAATGTAATTTTTGAAATTTCGTCGATATGAATCAAACCTCTACCCGCCTGTAAATAAAGTGTATTACGGTCGGTAAAACTAAAGTGATTCATTATCTTAACAATAATTTCGTTCTCTGGCTTTAGGTTTTTGGCAGCTAAAACTTCTTCGATTAAACGTTGTCCTTCGGCAATAATTTGTTTTTCTTCTTTTTTAAAATATGCACGCAGTTTTGATTTAGCACGTGCGGTGGACACATAATTAAGCCACTCAGGCATGGGCGACTGCTTTTTGGTGGTAATAATTTCAATTTGATCGCCACTCTGAAGTTTATAACTCAGCGGTACCAACTTGTGATTTACTTTGGCACCAATGCATCGCATACCCAAGTCGGAGTGGAGCGAGAAAGCAAAATCAAGTGCTGACGCTCCCTGAGCAATGGTCTTTATTTCGCCTTTGGGCGTAAAAACAAAAATTTCGGATGCAAACAAATTGAGTTTGAATGTATCCATAAAGTCAATAGCATTCGGTTCGGGGTTTTCGAGCAATTCCTTAATGGTTTTCATCCATTTGTCGAGTTCCGATTCATCGTTTTCGCCCGTTTTGTATTTGTAGTGTGCCGCAAGTCCTTTTTCGGCAATCTCGTTCATACGTTTACTTCGGATTTGCACTTCTACCCATCGACCGAGTGGTCCCATAAGTGTGATATGCAATGCTTCGTATCCATTGGCTTTGGGGTTGTTTACCCAGTCGCGAATGCGCTCGGGATGAGGCTTGTAAATTTCGGTAAGGGCTGAATAAAGCATCCAGCATTGTTCTTTTTCGCTTAGCTCGGGTTTTGGTTCAAAAACAATTCGGAGTGCCAGTAAATCAAAAACTTCCTCGAATGGGATATTTTTCGAATTCATTTTTGTCCAAATTGAATACACCGATTTGACACGTTCTTTCAGAAAAAACGAATAGCCCATCTGTGCTAATTTTTTCTTTATCGGCTCTGTAAATTCCTTGAAAAACTGAATTCGAGCTTCTTCATCAACAGCCAATTTATCTTCAACATCCTGGTACTTATCGGGATGTTCGTATTTAAAACTGAGGTTTTCGAGTTCGGTTTTTATACGAAAAAGGCCTAAACGGTGAGCCAGCGGTGCGTAAATATAGGTTGTTTCGCCCGCAATTTTGTATTGTTTGGCAGCTGGCATCGAACCTAGTGTACGCATATTGTGCAGTCGGTCGGCCATTTTTACCAATACCACACGTATATCTTCGGACATGGTTAGCAGCAACTTACGGAAGTTCTCGGCTTGCTCCGAAGCTTTTTCGGCAAAAATACCTCCCGAGAGTTTGGTTAGTCCATTAACAATTTGAGCAATTTTTGGTGTAAAAAGTTTTTCAATATCTTCCACCGTATAATCGGTATCTTCTACCACATCGTGCAGCAACGCCGAGCATATAGAAGTAGAACCCAAACCTATTTCGCGTACAACAATACGAGCCACAGCCAACGGATGCATAATATAAGGTTCACCCGATCTTCGTCGCATATCTTTGTG
>Ga0247840_10005321_pt1 | contig 19469 bp, 20 predicted proteins | sample LaCruzMarch2015__FD_192404 | JGI IMG/M metagenome (GOLD analysis project Ga0247840, IMG submission 192404) | Freshwater microbial communities from meromictic Lake La Cruz, Castile-La Mancha, Spain - LaCruzMarch2015_17m | ecosystem: Environmental > Aquatic > Freshwater > Lake | place: Spain... | reverse complement strand
ACAACGCGGGGCCGAGGACGAAATAGAGGAAAAAAATCTGCACCAGCAAGGGGGTATTGCGGATGGTTTCGAGATAGACTCTGGCCGCGGCGCGGCCGAAGAGCGAGCGCGAGAGCCTGAGCAGCGCTGCGGCCAGGCCGAAGCCCAGGGCCAGAAACATGGCCGCCCCAGCAATGGCGAGGGTCACCCCGAGCCCCTTTAGCAGCGGCCCAGGCATGGCATGGCCCTGGTCCAGGCTGAAGAACAGCGCCGGGACGCGATACCACTGCCAGTGGTACCCGAGCTGAGCCGCGCCGCGCGCGAGCAGCCAGACAAAGCCGCCAACGAGCAAGCCCAAGCCCAGGACGTCGCGCAGGGCCTGTTTCGTAAAAAATGCGTGGGAAGTATTCGCCTGTGTCATGCTTCAGGAAATGTACGTGGTATCGCAATTCCGGGCAAGAGCCAGAATCCGCCGCCTCCTCAAGTCGCACCTTCTCGTCGAAGCGGATGTTTTTTCTTTCTTCCTAAATTAGGTTTCCGCCTTTTCAATCCCTGGCAGGGCTAAACTTTGAAATGACTCTACCAGAGTCGCATCCATTTCCAATGTGGCTGTTTCATTCTGTATGCCTTTCTTGTATCCCACGAAAAAGGGGCTACAAGTTTTTCACCTGTAACCCCTTGAACTTCCTGGTCGGGATGAGTGGATTCGAACCACCGGCCTCAGCGTCCCGAAGGCCCGGGCCTATGGTGTATTATGCTGAATCATTAGGATTATTTTCTTGGGGCTAACAGAAAACCAACGGTAGAATGCGGCTTAGCGCTTGCGCTTGTTAGCCGCGGCTAACGAGGAACTATCGCCGATGGAAAGTTCTGGGAGGCCCTGAATCGCGCGCTCTTTCTGCTCGTTCAACACGTGCTGATAGTGGCGGTAAATCATGGACGCGTCCGAGTGACCCATGAGCTTCGCAGCCGTACCCGCGTCGGCTCCTGCTTCCAAAATGTATGTAGCGAAGGCATGGCGCAGATCATAGGGGCGTACCCGCCGCGTAATACCGGCCTTCTCCAAGGCGGTCTTCCAGGCGCGCTTCATAGATTTCACTGGTTCGCCATGAAAGTGGATGCACCAAGTGATACGCTGGAGGGTGTCTTCGGCTCGCCAGCGGCGTAGCCAGGGAAGAAGGTACACCTTGATGGGCACCTTGCGCCATTGCTCATCGGGATTTTTACTCGACGCCCTAAAAATGGCCACAGGAGGCGTTTCGTCCAGCCTGAAAGAATCCCACTGCAAAGCGAAAAGTTCAGAAGGGCCAATGCGAAGGCCAAGATTGTAGCCCAGGACAACGGCGCGAATGATGTGGTCAGGGGCATTTGCGATGATTGCCGAGACTTCGGCGGGGGTAGGGGGAATGAAACGTTCGTCCTGCCCGCGTTTTAGTTTGTAGCCTGCCATCGGCGAGGTCGTGAGAAATTCCCTTTCCACGCACCAATTGAGTGCGGCGCGCAAGATCGATAGACGTCGCTGAATGGTATTCTGCTTGACGCCGCTCTTGCGTTGTTCATCTTCAAAATTTTGCAAATGACGACGCGCGAGTTCGCCAACTTCCAAATCACCAAGAGCGGAAACGACTTGGCGAAGATGGTAGAAATCCATTTTTTTGGTGATCTCCGCCCGTTCTGCCCTGCTATGATACAGCAGAAGCACATCAGCAACGCGAATTACCTCGGGCTGCTCCTCTTCGGGTTTGAACGAGGCCTTGTCGTGTTTGAGGCGGACCTTGGTTTCATCATCCAAGCGTTCAGCTGCGGCCTTACTTGTCCACAGGCCGAATTCGAGCTTCCCCGTGATCGGATTACGCCAGCAGACCCGGTAGCGGATGGTCCCATTTTTCAACTTCCTCGTTTGAATAGCCATACTTTATTTTATTGCTTTTTCCTTGGCGAGGTCAAATCTTTTTCCGCCTCACGCCAGGATTTTAAAAAGAAGGCCGAGGAATCACTGCGTTTTCGCGGAGCTTTGGCTGATTCGGAGGGCTGGCGCATGGACTTCAGAAACTCCTCCACCTCGCGCCAATCGTAGCGTAAGCCAAGTCCACGACCTCGACCGAGGTCGTAGGGGTTGATCCCCCAACGCTCCATCAAGCGCTTGGCACCGGTGGGCGACTCCAGCTTGAGGCGTTGTTGAATTTCTTGCGCTGTTAGAAGTTCCATGGCCCTGTGTTTTGTTGCGAAATCGAGACCTTCAGAGTTTACGAAGCACGATATTCCGCTTCTGCGCTAGCGAAGAAAGCGAACAAAGCGAACAAAGATTGTTTCCAGCAAGTTGCGTGCGAAGAAAGCATTGAATAATTGCGAAGAAAGGGTTCAGTTGCCGAGCGCATATGTTTTTCTGGGTCTGCCCGAGGTCGGTTCTGATTTGCAGATGACCTTGCCGGACGCGATCAGGCTATCGAGCGTCTTGGTGAGCGCTGCCTTTGTGACGTGATTCGCCAGGGCCCGATACAGGTCTGTGCCTGTCAGCGGACCGGAGCGAAGCAGTGCGAGGATCTGCGTGCTTGTCTGATCCTGCACATTATTTGGAAAGAGATAGAGCGCGCTTTCGCGGCAGTATGCCCAGAAAGCGAGCGCAGCACGAAGGTGGCGCTCTTGAATAAGGGACTCACCGTCCATCAGCGCGTAGATTATGCTCACTCTTGTGGCGTGGGCCTCGCCTCGCGCGATGACCGCTCCTGCGACTCCAGGATGCTCTGCCGAGAGGTCGGGATACACTTCACGCCAAAGGGAGGCCGCCCCTTCGGAGCGGTGCATCGACGTCACCTGCCGCGCCTGCGTGATCAAGCTTGCAAGGTGCTGTTGCAGTAGGGTCAGCGCCTCTCTATCCATGCGTTTCGGTTCCGCGATGACTTTGTTGCGCCGCGAGCATACCCACAGAAAACGGTTCGCGAAGCCGTTCAATATCTGAACTTCTTCAAGCATGGCTCGCAACTCCGCATGCGTGGTGTGTGTTACGATATTGATGTGCGCGTCCGTGCAGGTTGTGCGCTCCCGTTTCGTCATAGGCGAGTAACTGCCAGAGTCCCAAATCTGTCGCAGTGCTGCGGACAGTGTGCAGCCTTCGCGCTTGAGGCTGGCCATAGCCGCGGCTAGTTCTTCATCGAGAATGAACAGCCGCTTGTCGGCAACGCCTGGGTCCCCAATGATCCACCGGCCTTCGCCGCTCCGATTGACAACCTGCCATTCCTTGCGTTCATCGCGGACGCAGTAGACGAGGCCTTCACCCGAAGAAAGGGGCCCTCCGGCGACTGCGGCCGGCGAGTAGTCCCCGCGGTCGACCTCAGACAACTGGAACAATGTTCTGACCGGACCGGCGGAAGTTCCCTTTCGAGCTTTTGCAGTCGCGCCGACGATGGCGACGAACAGCCGAGGGAAATGTTTTGTCTCTCCAACATGGCAACATGGCCCTTTCCCGTGTTCATAGCCGTAAACTTCAGCGCCGAAGCGACAGAGCAAGGTGGCCAGAACCGCCGCGGGGTCCGCTTCGCTATCCGCGGTGGCCAATTCAACAAAATCGCCGACGAACCCAGGCAGTGCTAGTAGGTCAAGTATCGGCCACGTCGAGTTCTCGGGCTCCCACTCTTCAACCTGAGAAGACATTCCAATCCGGGCTGTTTTCGTATGTTGCGTGTAACCATCAACGGGATGCATACTCTTGGCGCAAGCCTTCTCTATGGTCCGTTCCCCATACGTGCGTCCATGGCTGTCAGGGCAATCCCATTCGTCAGCGCGAAAAAGGCCGGACTGATGAAAAAGACGGTCCATGCGCATTGAGTCGTGCTTTGTCCAGAAGGCGAGCATTGAGCAAAGGGCGAGGTCTGCTTCACTTTGGCTGGAATAGCCTGCCGCGCTCCAATCACCGCACCAGAGCGTGTTGAAACGCCCGGCGAGAGCTGCTGTTCGAATTTTTTCGAGCAGAGCTTCATCGTCAGAGTGAAGCGTGTAAGGAGGCTTGGTGACTCGGCCATCGTGTTTTTCCTGCGTCCATATCACCCCGCTCGGGGCATTCCGAATCAAGGTGGGAATGGCGTCGACTTGTTCAGGCCGCATATGCACTCCTTTGGCAAGAAGACTTTGGAGACCAAGGAGTGTCGAAACCAAGCAACAGCGTAAAAAATAGCAGGAGTGAGTGCTCATAGATAGGACAATATCCAGCTTTAAGAGCGCAAAACAGCTTGACAATATCTGCTTCGGGTGGCATTTGATAAATGTAGTGCATGTGTCTTTCGTTCATTGGGCGGGCCTGTCGGGGTCCGCCCTTGTCTTTTTTGATCATTATTCCCTCACTTTTTCGGACTTCAACGTTTGCTGACTCCTCAATTTATTGGGAGCCGTCTGACCTTTCCCAGGGAAGGCGGCCCTTGTGCTACAATGCGCTCAGCCGACTCTGGCCTGCTATCGAGTCTGTCTATAGAAAAGACCACCAAGAAGTAAATTCCTGCTACATGTGTTCTGGCGACATAGCAAATTCCTATGACATGAAACGAAAAAAAAGCCCGCCAGTGGCGGGCTTTGCCCATGATGCATCATGACGACGCAGATCGGATAATGGCCAGGAACGTCTTCAGTGATTCCTGAGCCGTCACCGAAGAAGCGCAAATAGCTTTTTGCATGTCGGTGGCAGCGCCCTCTCCTTGGTCGAGATACTTCTCGCCTACAGAAACGACACTCGAGATTAACTTGCTTACTTGCGCCTCTAAATCTTTCACTGCATAGTCGGCCACGATAAATCCTTTGATTTTACAGGGTGTGAGATTTCGGCAGTTGCCTCCGCCTGCCCTCTGACATTGGAAAAAATTATTTCTTGGCGTTCTCTTTTGCCACGGCCAGGAGATAGGTCAAGTCTTCTCCTAATATTTCCGCCATCCGTTGCGCGTCGGAGATGAGCACGCCCTGCGGCTTGCCCGTGTTAGTGGCTTTGCCGCGTATGGTTGCCCATCTAGCTGCCGCAACCTTGGGCTGAGATTCGGGCCACGCCATCTTTGCGAACTGGCTCTTGCTCCACCCTTTGGCGTCGGCCCGCTTGTCGACGAGCACGACAAATGACCTCTCCAGCAAATATGAAAAATGTTCCATGGCTCCTCCGTCAGAACCGTATGCATTGAAATTCATAACCTGTCAAGGAAAAATATTCTTGTTGCAACAAATTAAAAAACATCCTAGAAATTCGTGCACACGGTGGCGAACAGGAGTACGCTTTTCAATCAACCCCTTCAGCTGTCATCCATAAGGACATATGTCAACATCATGCTAAACTTCAAGGACAAAATAGATTCCTTCTCTTTTCGAAAGATGTTGTTTGGCAAGAAGTTGCGCCTGTATGAGGAGCTGTGTACCCAAGAGAAATCACAAAAATACACAGGAAATTGCTACGCACGCATGTCTGCAACGTTTGCCTCCCCCCTTGCGACAACATCCCACGCCCAGGGGTAGCGTATGTCTCCAGGGAAGAAACGCATTCCGCGCAACTTGGGCCGCATCGAGTTCATCGCCTGCTCGGATGTCATCGACTCCCTGCGGCGACAGGGCTTTGACAACAAGAAGATACACGCCGCGCTGACAGCAAATGGCAAGGTCACCATGTCCTACTCGACGCTCTGCTACCATCTGGCGCGTTTTCTCAAGATGAAGAGTGATACTCTTACATCGAACGTTGCTTCGCCCTTGGTTCCCGGCTGCTTTCAGCCTGCGCCTGTGAAAGGTCGCAGCTTCAAAGTCAACAAAACGCCTTCACCCGGCGAGATGATCTAAAGGAGATACCGCATGGCTACGGTTCATTTCATACTGCAAGGCAAGGGCGGCGTGGGGAAATCCCTGATCGCCTCACTTCTCGCGCAATATCTAAGGGTCCGCGACATTCCCGTTCATTGTTTCGACACGGACCCGATCAACGCCACCCTCGTGGGATACTCGGAATTAGGCGCAGTAGGGCTGGATATCATGTGCGGCGACGACATCGACCCGAGGCGTTTTGACCAGCTCATGGATGGAATATTCGCGCTGGAGCATGACACAAATGCAGGAGTACACGTCGTCGTGGACAACGGCGCGTCTTCATTCGTGCCGCTTGGTTCGTATTTGCTCGAAAACCAGGCCCTGGGCTTGCTCGAAGAGCACGGGCACCGGATCATGCTGCATTCTGTGGTCACGGGTGGACAGGCCATTCTGGATACGCTCTCCGGGCTTAAATCTCTGGCTACCCACTTTCCGGCAACGCCGATAGTGGTCTGGCTCAACCGCTATTTTGGCGACATCGCTATCGACGGCAAGTCATTCGAGGATTTCAAAATATATGCGGAATGTTCCGCGAGCTTCCATGCGGTCATTTCGATTCCCCACCGCAAGCAGGCGACGTTTGGCCGGGATATGGAAGAACTTTTCGCCAGGCGACAGATTTTTACCACTGCCATTAATTCCAGCTTGCCGATCATGGTGAGGCAGCGACTGGCCAGCTTCTGGCGTGATGCTGTGGCCGAAATTGACAAAGCGCATCTGTGTTAGGGGCTGGAATGTCTGACCTCGAAACGCATTTGCCCGACGGCATCGGTCTAGATTTAGAAGAAGTCCGCGCGTTGCTGGCCAGAAAGCACGATACCGTGGTCGGCGCAGACGATCCCGTGCTGATGTTGGTTACTTTGCATAACGCATTTCTTGGCGAATACGAGAAGCTCCTGGCGCGGCATAACGCGGCCATCACGGCGCTGCTTACCGAAAAGACCGATGGGTATGTGGAGAGCGTTCGTTCTTCAGCCGAAGGTTTGGCAAAGGACTTTTCGGCATCCTCGGTGGAGAGCGTCCGCCAGACCTTTCGCGAGAATAGCGCGCGGTTGCAAGTCTTTCGCCACAACCTCATGTGGTTGGCAGCCATTGTGGCCGTCTCGGCGCTTGTTAACGTCGCGGTCTTCGTTCTCCGAGGAGCACAGTAGTATGGACCGGCTACACGCGAGCCTCGAATACAACCTCGGGCCGGTGATCATGGCTGCACTGCGCGATCCCGACGTGGTCGAGATCATGCTCAACCCGGACCAGACGCTGTGGGTCGAGAAACTTGGGCACGGCATGGTCCAGCACGGGACGCTGCCAGCTCATAAGGGACGGCTTATCATCTCGCTAGTGGCCAGTGCGCTTGAGACCACGGTCACGGTGGAGCGGCCAATTGTCGAAGGCGAGTTGCCGTTAGACGGCAGCCGTTTTGAGGGACTTTTGCCGCCCATCGTGGCCGGCCCTTCGTTCACCATCCGCAAGAAGGCCAGCAAGGTTTTCACCTTGGAAGAATACGTCTCGTCTGGCGCCTTGGACGAAGCCGCACGATGGATTCTGGTTGCGGCCGTGGCGGAACGTCAGAACATCCTCATCGTCGGCGGGACCGGCTCGGGGAAGACGACCTTTGTCAGCGCGCTCATCGACTGCATTTCCAGGCTCTGTCCCGAGGATCGGCTGCTGATCATCGAGGACACGGCCGAGCTTCAGTCTCAGAGCCCGAATACGGTCTTTCTGCGGAGTTCAGATTTCGTGCCCATGCAGCGGCTGGTGAAGGTCACCATGCGTTTTCGGCCGACGCGCATTCTTGTCGGCGAGGTGCGTGACGGCGCGGCTCTGGACCTCCTGAAATCCTGGAACACCGGGCACCCCGGCGGCGTGGCCACGGTGCATGCCAACAACGCCGCGGGCGGCTTGATTCGATTGGAGCAACTCGTGGCCGAAGCGACGCCCGCGCCCATGCAAGCGCTCATTGCCGAGGCAATCGACTTGGTCTGTTTCATCGAACGGACGCCAACAGGCCGACGCATTTCAGAAATCGTCCGTGTCCGAGGCTTCAACCCGCAAACCCTTAACTACGATCTGGAGCGTTTATGCTGAACCCCACTCTTCGTTTTATTCTGCTCGTCGCGATAGTCTTGACCTTACCCGAACTCGCCCAGGCCTCGGGCGGAATTACAGAATTCTCTGGGCCACTGGAGAAGGTAGTGGGCACGATCACCGGCCCGGCCGGCCGTTGGGTCTCAATCGTGGCTATGGCGCTTTGCGGCGTTCTCTACATCTTTAACAAAGACGATTTGACCGGCGGCTTCAAGCTGCTCTTGGGCGTGGTTTTCGGCATCTCTTTCATCGCCTTTGCAGCGAGCATCGTGGACAATATCTTCTCCTTTTCTGGCGCGGTGATCTGATGCGTACGTTAACCATCCATCAATCCCTGCACCGGCACAGCCACGTCATGGGCGGCGAGCGTGAACTCGTGCTCGTCAGCGGGCTCATCGCCTTTCTGGTGGGCGTTGGGGGCTTGAGTTTGCTGTCGGGAACGACCGGTCTTTGCTTCTGGATTGCGGCGGTCTTAGTACTGCGGCGTATGGCCAAGGCCGACCCGATCATGAGCCGGGTCTGGTTGCGACATATCAAGCTGCAACATCACTATCCCGCGCGCTCTAGCGTTTGGAGAAGCTGAGATGCTCAAACTCAGGGACTATCGCGCTCGGACCAAGGGATTGCCCGATCTTTTGCCCTATGCGGCACTCATCGCGCCAGGAGTTGTTCTTTGCAAGGACGGTTCGTTCCTGGCCGGCTGGGAGTTTCGAGGTCAGGATACGGCCTCAAGCACACCCGACGAATTGGGATTCGTCTCGGCGCAGTTCAACAACGCGATCAAGCTCTTTGGGACGGGCTGGATGCTGCACGTGGACGCGATCCGAAGCAGGAAGCGTGCGTATTCGCGGCCGGACGAAAGCTTCTTTCCTGATCCGGTCACGCTGCTGATCGACGAGGAGCGTCGCGGCTACTTCAGCGGGGACGCGTGCTTCAGCACGCGGACAGTGCTCGTCGTGAGCTACAAGCCGAATCTCCAGGCTACAAAGATGGCCGCGGCGACCCAAGCCGGCGTGGCCACGTCGAACGTGTTGCAGAAGAGCTTGACCTATTTTCAAAACGCCCTGCTAGAGATCGAAGACGCCTTGTCCGCTGTTCTTCGCATGCACCGGCTCGACGAGTACGAGGAGGCCGAAGAACAGGGCCAGACCATTTTGTATTCATCGTTGTTGGAGCATCTCCAGCAATGTCTCACGGGCGAAGAACATCCCGTTCAAGTTCCCAAAACGCCAATGTACCTGGATGCGCTTCTAGGCGGTGAGGATTTGGTCGGCGGGCTGGCGCCGCGCATCGGCGAAAAGCATATCACGGTTCTTGGCCTCGGCGGGCTGCCGCAAGAGAGCTGGCCGGCCATGTTAGCGACTTTGGACGGCCTGCAATTGGCCTTTCGCTTCTCGACGCGCTTCATCTGTTTGGACCAGCTCGACGCGGTCAAGGAGATTTCGACCTATCGCAAGATGTGGAATCAGCAAGTTTTTCGCTTCTTCGACCAGTTCTTCAACAACCCCAACGCCCGCGCCAACCGCGATGCGCAACTCATGACCGAGGATGCGGAACAGGCGCTCGTCGAAGTCCAGTCCGGCTATGTGGGCGCGGGCTATCTGACATGCTGCATCGTGCTCCTGCACGAAAGCCAAGAAAATTTGCATGATTGGGCGCGCGATCTGCGCCGCGTCATCCATACCCTGGGGTTTGGCTGCCGCATCGAATCCATCAACGCCTTGGAGGCGTGGCTGGGAACGCATCCGGGCAATGGCTTTGCCAATCTCAGGCGACCGCTCGTCAATACGCTCAACCTTGCCGATCTCCTGCCCCTGGCTAGCGTCTGGGCTGGTCACGAGCAGTGCCCATGCCCGTTCTATCCGCCGGTTTCACCGCCGCTCATGGTTTGCACCACGGACGGCGCCACGCCGTTCTGGTTCAATCTGCACGAGGGCGACCTGGGCCACACGCTGATCTTTGGCCCGACTGGCTCAGGCAAATCCACGCTGCTCGCGCTTATCGCCGCGCAGTTTCGGCGCTACAAGGGCGCGCAGCTATTCTGTTTCGACAAGGGCATGAGCATGTTTCCACTCTGTCTTGGCGCTGGGGGCGCGCATTACGCGATTGGCGACGACGCGCTCTCGTTCGCGCCTTTGCAGCGTATCGACGATTCCGAGGCCGAACAAAGCTGGGCTGAGAGCTGGGTGGCGGACTTGGCCGAGCTGCAAGGTCTGCGCATCCTGCCCGGCCATCGCAACGCGATCCACACGGCCATGAACGCGCTACGTGATAATCCGGCGACCATGCGCTCGCTCACTGATTTCTGGCACGTAGTTCAGGACCAGGAATTGAAGGAAGCGCTCCAACACTACACGCGCGCGGGCGCCATGGGGCGGCTCCTGGACGCGACCAGCGACGCGCTCGACATCTCGCCTTTCATGGTCTTCGAGATCGAAGAACTCATGCAGCTTGGCGACAAGAACCTGGTCCCTGTGCTGCTCTACATCTTCCATCGCATCGAGAAATCCCTCAAGGGCCAGCCCTCGCTGCTCATCCTAGACGAGGCCTGGATCATGCTCGGACATCCGGTCTTTCGAGAAAAGGTCCGCGAATGGCTCAAGGTCTTGCGCAAGGCGAACTGCGCGGTTGTCCTGGCCACGCAGAGTCTGTCCGACGCGGTGCGCTCCGGCATCCTCGACGTGCTCGTGGAGTCCTGCCCGACCAAGATTCTGCTCCCTAATCTCGCAGCCCGGCAGGACGGCCAGCGCGAGTTGTACGCAGGTATGGGTATGAATGCGCGTCAAATCGAGATCGTGGCTACCTCCACCCCCAAGCAAGATTACTACGTCGTCTCCCCTTCGGGCCGGCGGCTGGTTCAGCTTGCGCTGCAAAAGAAGTCGCTGGCCTTTGTAGGCAGTGGAGACAAGAAAAGCATCGCCAGAGTCAAGGCGTTGCACATTATACACGGCAAGAACTGGTTCAATTTTTGGATCCAAGAAAAAGGAGCGTCGTCATGAAAAGATTTTTCGCCTTACTCGTTGCCTTTGTCCTCTCGTTTTCTAACGTAGCAACGTCCAATGCCGTCACGGTCACCTGCGTTAATTGCAGCGACAACATCCTGCAAGTTTTGGACAGGATAACAAGTCTGGACGAACTGGCAACCCTTGCTTCCTCGTATGAGGAGTCCGTGACGCAAACATTGCAACAGATCCAAATGGTCCAGAACCAGATTCAGCAATACGAAAACATGATCAAGAACACCATCAAGCTGCCGGCGCAGCTTTTGAACACGGTTACGGGAACCTTCAAGCAGTTGGCGAGCCTGGCCAGTGGCGTGCAAAACCAGGTAGGCGACATCGCGGCCCTGGGCGATGTATTCAAGCAGGTTTACATGAACAAGGACTTTTTCAAAGGCATCGCCTCGGCTGGCACGGTCTCGGGCGGAGGCATCAACGCCATCCGGCAGCAGAACGCGCAATACTACCAGAAATGGCAGGCAATGAACGCCGAAATCGAGCGCGCGTCGCAGGCCACGTTCCAAATTTCAGGCCAGCAACTGCAAGACCTGGTGCAGGACGCGGACGGCTTCGACGCGCACATCACGAGTCTTTTGAGCACGCCCGAGGGCACGGTGCAGGCGCTCGATTCTGGAAACCAGCTCGCGGCGCTCCAGATTCAGGAGGCGCGGCAGTTGCGCACGCTCCTTCTCAACTCGGTGCAGGCCGCGACGCAAAAAGCCATGAGCGAGGAGCGCAAGGAAGAATTCCGGCAAGAGCAGTGGCGCGAGATGACAAACACGGACAAGCTGCGCGGCAAAGTCGGCGTTGAAAACGCGCACACCGATCCCTTTTAGTCGTGATGCTCAAATCCACAGAACTCTCTCTGGCCCTTCTTGTGGCGGGCCTCGCTTTGTGCGCCTTGCCTGATATCGCCCTTGCCGAGGTATCGCCCGGAACCGTGTCGCAGATCGTTTCGACCTTCTACACCAAGACCTCGGCCTGGGGCTCGGCGCTGCATGACTTCGCCTTTACGCTCCTGCGCTGGACGGTCGTGCTCGAAGTCTGTCTGTTCGGCATCCGCATGGCCCTCCAGCGCGCGCAGATTCAGGATATACTGAGCCAGTTCATCATGATTCTGCTCTTCGCGGGCTTCATCGCCGCGGTCATCAACAACTACCAGGCCTGGTCCTGGAATTTGATCAACGGGCTTTCTTCCGCAGCCAGCTCCCTGGGCGCGTCCAGCGCTTCAGTTGACGCGCCATTCTTGGCCGGTCTGAACCTTGTCATGATCATCTTGGACAAGGTTTCGATCACCACGCCGGTCGATAATCTTGCTTACGTGAGCTGCGGCATCGTGGTGCTCGTCTGCTTCGCGCTCATGACCGCGCAGATCGTTCTCATCAAATGCGAGGCCATGATTTCGATGAACGCAGCGGTCATCATTCTTGGCCTGGGCGGCTCGTCTCTCTTCAAGGAATACGCAATCAACGTCATGCGCTACGTACTTGCCGTAGCCTTCAAGCTCTTTGTAATGCAACTACTCCTGGGTATGGCGCTTTCGTTCATCGCAGACATGCAGCTCGCCGAGGCTTCGTTACAAGACATCGTTGTCGTGATCGGCGTCTCGGTCGTCCTGCTCGCGTTGGTCAAGACCATCCCGGAGACCTGCGCGGGAATCATCAATGGTTCACACGTCCACGGCGGCCAAGTTCTGGCCGCGACGGCCGGCGCGATGGTTGGCGCGGCCATCGGCGGAGCTGCGACGTCGGCTGGAGCTTCCAGCGCAGCAGCGCAAAGCGTCAAAAACGTGCGCTCGGCCTCGCAGCTCGCGCACGCGAGCGGGGTCTCGGGTTGGGGGAAGTTGGGGCACATGGCCAGTAGTATGTACAGCGCGCACAAGCAGGCCAAGGCCGAAAGCCCGCGCGCAAGCCATGGCCTGCGCATGGGGAGCCGCCTGCAAAGCCAGACGCACGCAAAACGTATGGAGAACTCCATGGAAGAAACTGGAGAAGAAAATGAAACTTGAGTTGAAGCAACGTCAGCAACAACCTGGCGACAATCCGTATCTGAACGGCCGTGAGGAATGGTTGGAACGCTACGGGGATTACATCAAACGCGCGGCGCATTGGCGCATGATCGCCGTGGTTTGTCTGCTGATTACGGCCTTTTCAGTCGCAGGCAACATGATCCAGGCCGCGCAGTACAAAGTCGTGCCGTATATCGTCGAGGTGGACAAGCTGGGCAAGGCCGCGACGGTAAATCGCGCTGACCTCGCCACTCCCACGCCGCAGCGTGTGATTCAGGCCGAACTCGCAAACGTGATCCTGGCCTGGCGCACGGTCACGGCCGACCTGGACTTGCAAAAGAAGATGGTGGAACGGCTCTCGTTCTACATGGCCGGCGCGGGCAAGGGGCTGATTCGGCAGTGGTACGAGGCCAACAACCCCTACGAGCGAGCCAAGGATGGTAAGCTCGTCCAGGTGGTGGTCAAGGGCTTGCCGCTGCCGGTCAGTAACGACTCCTGGCGCGTGGAGTGGACAGAGACGGTTCGCGGCTTCAATGGCGCGCTGTTGCACGATCCGCAGACCTACGAAGCCACGCTGGCGGTTCAGGTGCATCCGCCGACCACCGACGCGCAGGTCATGAAGAACCCCTGCGGCATTTACATCACGGGCCTGTCGTTCTCTAAGGTGCTCGCAACCGCGACAGAACAATCAAACAAGGTGGGAGAATGATTATGCGCAGGATTGTGTTGCTGTTCCTCTGTTTCTTGTTGGGCCAGGTGCAAACAGCGTTGGCGGCGCAGCCCGAAGGCAAGGTAAACGTGCCGGCTGTCCGTTCCAAGACGCATGAGTTGGCGCCGCCCGCTCAATCTCCGGTTCCAACGCAGACCCCGATTGAAGACACGCCAGCCCCCCTGCCAGACTATCTGAACGGCAAGCCCGTGCAGTTGAACGCCAAGGAGCGCAAGGCCCTGGGCCTAGCCAACGAGTGGGAGGCAAAGTCCGTCCCACCCAGCCGTGACGGAAAGGGCAAGGTGGTCTTTGTGCATGGCGCGAGCTTGCCGACAATCATTGCCGCGCCGCTCAACGTCACGGACGTGGAATTGCAACCCGGGGAGACGGTCAACGAGGTGCTGGTCGGCGATTCAGCACGCTGGCTTGTTGAAGTGGGCAAATCCGGCGCGGCCGAGAACGCGACCGTGCATCTCCTGATCAAGCCCGTGGACGCGGGGCTCGAAAGCTCGGCCGTGGTCACCACGAGCCGCCGGGTCTATCATCTGCGCTTAGTCTCGCAACGTAGCGAGCATACTCCTTACGTGGGCTTCATCTATCAGGAAGACCAGGTCAAACGTTATCAGGAGCAAGCGGCCAAGGACGCGAAAGAAAAGCATTGGAAGACGACGGAGATCGACGGCGAAAATCTCGACCTGAGCAAGCTTAACTTCGCCTACGCGGTCAAGGGCAAGGCCTCGTGGAAGCCTACACAGGTCTACGACAACGGCCAACAGACAATCATTCGCCTGCCGCACGCGTCCAAGTCTGGCGAGATGCCCATTCTACTGGTGCGCAAGGGCAGCAACGACGTGCTCGTGAACTACCGGGTCAAGGGCCAGTCCATGATCCTAGACGGGCTCTTTGAAAAAGTGGTGCTCGTCGTTGGCGTTGGTGGAGACCAGGAGAAAGTCGAGATTCTGCGGGAGAAGAGCTGATGCGAACTTTTTACATCATCCTTGTCTCCTTGCTGTTTTGCGCCTGCGTGCGACAGCCCCAAATCGGCTCCTTTTGCGGGAGTGGCATCCAGACAGACCAAGAAGCTGTGATCGCCGAGGACGCAGCTTCGCGGCTTGCGTCCGAGTATCCTCCGGGGCGCACTGCCCTTCACTTGGAGCTGGCCAAGCGCGGGAGCTTCGGCGAGGCCTTGGAGTCGAGTTTGCGCGTCAAGGGCTTCACGCTTCAAAACGAGGGTGCCCAGGACGTTATCTTGCTGAGCTATAAACTCGACGCGATCAAAGACGAACCAGGAGCATGGTATCTGCACGTCGCCCTCTCGAACGGGCTTTCCTTCTCCAGAGTCTACGCACTGGGCGCGCAGACTGCTCCTGACGGCAGTATTGTCCAGCATTCAAAGGTGGTCAATGAACAGCCCTAACGAATTCACCCCCGCAAAAGGCGGCGCGCCCGTGGCCAGGATGAGCAAGAAGCCGCTGCTCTTCGTCCTGATCGCTGGGCTTATTCTGGCGTCTGTCTTGGTCTACGCGGTCAACTTCTCCAAGAGGGACAAGGAGGCGAAGGCGCGGCCGCCCATCGAGACGCAGCCGGACAAACCTCTGGCGGCAGAGACGGCCGGGTTGGGGCTGGCCGTGCAGCCTCCCCCAAAAGAGAAGCCGGAGCCCAGGCATATCTCCCCCGACAAGCAGATTGTGGTCGTGGCGCCCCAGAAAAATGAACGCGCCGAAACAATGCGCCGCGAGCATGAGCAGCTCCGACGGCAAAAAATGCAAGAGACGACCAACGCGCTCCGCGCGCCCATGGGCGTCATCAAGGGCGGCGGCCAGCAGAACAAAGTCCAGGCGTCCGGCGCGCAGGAAGTGCCCAAAGAGCGCACTATGACCCCGCCTGGCGGCGCGAATCGCGCAGAGGCCCTCGCTAGCCTCGCGCCCGATGCGTACAATCCCTCGGCGGACAAGGACAAAGAAGCCTTCTTCGCCCGGAACGCCGACCACAAATGGATGCTCTCCGGCACGCGCACGCCGGGCCAACCCTGCGAACTCAAAACCGGCGCAGTCATCCCCGGCGTTATGATCACGGGCATCAATTCCGAGCTTCCTGGCTCAATCATCGCGCAGGTCAGCCAGAACGTCTTCGACACGGCCAACGGCGCGTATTTGCTGATCCCGCAAGGCTCCAAGCTCTTCGGCGTCTATGATTCGCGCGTGGTCTACGGGCAATCGCGCGTGCTCGTGGCCTGGAACCGGATTATTTTCCCTGACGGCTCGGCCGTGACGCTGGAAGCCATGCCCGGCTCTGACATGGCCGGTTACGCCGGCTTCAACGACGACGTGGATAACCACTATGTGCGCATCTTCGGTTCGGCCGTGCTCATGTCGCTCATCTCCGGCGGGCTCGCCTACACGATGGACTCCATGAGCAGTACTGCCGGACCCTACGGCCAGAACGCGCCCTCGCTGCAAAACGAAATGACTTCGGCCTTGGGCAGCCAGCTCGGCCAGACCGCGACCAAACTCCTGGAAAAGAACCTAAACATCAAACCGACGTTGGGCATCCGGCCCGGCTATCAGTTCAACGTGATCGTGACCAAGGACATGGTCTTCGAGGCGCCGTATGCTGCGTGGAGATAATCAGATCACAGCGCGTCTATCTCTTGTCGAGTTCATTGAGGAGGACGTCCATCAGCCATTGGTTAAGACTCTTTCTATCGGATTCCGCCCGAAAATGGAGCCGTTGGTGCATGCTCGGGGGAACCAGCAGCACGATGCGGCCGTTGAAGGGCATTTCGGGCGTCTCTCCATTTTTAATAAACAATTCGAGGTTGTTCGTAAACGATTCCGCCAGGGTTCGTTTCATTTCTTCAATAAAACGATTTTGACAGGAGATGTCTTTGGAGTTGGGAGCGAGCTTGCAATCGCACGGGACCGTCTTGGGTTTGTCTTCTTTGGAGTCGCCACGGCGTTTCAGGAGACTCTGAATGTCACCCTGAACGTCGCTGTGACGTCTCTTGAGGCTCAGGTCAGGCATCACGTCATTCCTTTACAATTCTTACTTGATTTGTTTGCAAAATTTGAAATCTTGCATTCTTTTTTTGTGAAATCAAGGAAAAAATGGAAAACGTCATGACGCCGCGCGGCAACTCGTACGGATTGGGCGGCGCAAGGGCCAAGTCTAGGCCCCGGCGATGGCCGTACCTCCTCTTCATGCTCGTGCTGGGACTCGTCGCCATGAGCTTCGCGACCCAGCGCGTAGCCGCCTACTATGGCTGTCAGCCAGCGCTTGGCACGTCGTGGGGCCGAATGTGTGGACTCGTATGGTATCCGCCCTGGTCCATCTTTGACTGGGGGTATTTGCCTGATCCGGTGGGCTATGTCCGTCAGTCCATGGCCTTTGGGCAGGCGATCTTTCTGCTGCCCCAGTTTTTCGTCCTGGCGCTCTTCATGGACCGCCGCAAGCTGAGCAAAGGACTCCAAGACCTGCACGGCTCGGCGCATTGGGCGGATGAAGACGAGATACGTGATATAGGTCTGCTCGAAGGGCAGGGAGTGTACGTTGGCGGCTGGCTCAAAACTTTCCGCGGCAGTCCATGTTTCGCACGCCTGCTGCGAGGCCAATCTGCCGACGTGCAGCTCTATCTCCGCCACAGCGGTCCAGAGCACATCCTCTGCTTCGCGCCCACGCGCTCGGGCAAAGGCGTGGGACTCATACTGCCGACGCTCTTGTCTTGGCCGGGATCCTCGCTCGTCTTCGACATCAAGGGCGAAAATTGGAGCCTCACGGCTGGCTATCTCCAGTCCTGCGGTCATCTGGTTATGAAGTTCGACCCCTCCGACGCCTCGGGCCTCTCGGCCTGCTTCAATCCTCTTGAAGAAATCCGCCTGGACAGCATCCACGCCATCCCCGACGCGCAGAACCTCATCAGCATGCTTCTCGATCCGCAGGGCAAAGGGCTCAACGACTACTGGAACAAGGCTGCCTTCGCCTTTCTCTCCGGCGCGTTGCTGCATTGCCTGGTGATGACCTTGCATCGCGAAAATCGCCACGGCACGCTTTTTGACCTTGCAGGGCTGCTCGCCGAGGAGGGCCGTGGCATTGACGAGCTCTTCGAAGAGATGCTCGCGACCGACCACACCGCCTTGCTAGACGCCATTTACCCATCCGGTCACGAAGCCACAGCGGTCCACGCCTTTGTCGCCGCCGCCGCGCGCGACATGTTGAACAAGGCGGACAAGGAAGTCTCAGGCGTGGTCTCGTCTGCTGTCGTAAATCTCTCGCTGTATCGCGATCCCGTGGTGGCCATGAACACAGAGCGCTGCGACTTCCGGCTGCACGATCTCATGCACTCCGAACGGCCGATCAATCTCTACCTGGTCATCAGCCCGGCCGACATCGACCGCCTACGCCCGCTCATTCGCATCGTGCTCAATCTGCTGTTGAACAGAACGACAGCCAAGATGGAGTTCGCGGGCGGCACCACAAAAATCTCCTACAACCACAGGCTCCTGCTCATGCTCGACGAGTTCACCGCACTCGGCAAGCTCGACATCGTCGAGCGCGCTATCGCCTTCATGGCCGGCTACGGGGTCAAGGGCTACTTCATCGTCCAGGACATCGTGCAGCTCAACGCGGTCTACGGCAAAGACAACGGCCTTATGGCCAACTGCCACGTGCGTATCGCCTACGCGCCGAACACCATCGAAACCGCGCGCGTACTTTCGGCCATGACCGGCAAAACCACGGTGGTCGAGGAACGGACTTCGCTCTCCGGCACGCGCAGCTCGCTGAGAAACGCATCGGTCAGCGTCTCCGAGACCGCACGATCGCTCTTGACCGAGGACGAATGCATGCGCCTGCCCGCGCCCAAGAAGGACGCCTCGGGGAAAGTCATTGAGGCTGGTGATATGCTTATCTTCAACGCCGGCCGTGCGCCGATCTACGGCAGACAGATTCTCTACTTTCTGGACCCGGTCTTCTCCCAACGTGCAAAGATACCAGCGCCCGCGCGATCGGACTCGCTCTATCGCGAAGCTCCCTCAGTTAGCGAAACATCCTCAACAGCAAATGCCAAGGGCTATGAAAGCTATCTCGCTCGCGTGTAGCCTCGCGCTCCTGCTTCTTTTCCCGCTTTGGGTTCTGGGCTTTCGGCTTAACGCCACAGCTTCTATGCCCACAGGGCTCTATCGCCTCGAACCGGGCCAGCCCGAGCGTGGCGGTACAGTCAGCTTTTGTTTGGAACCTGGCCCCTCCGCCTTGGCTTTGGAGCGTGGCTATTTGAGACCAGGGAGCTGTCCTTCGAGTGTACAGCCTTTGCTCAAACGCGTGGCTGCCTTACCCGGCGATCGCCTTGACCTCGGCCCAGACGGCATGCGTATCAATGGTCGTTTACAACCTTCCAGTTTGCCCGGGGAGCGCGACAGTCGCAACCGATGTCTCTCGCCATCGTCCCTCGAAAGCGGTGTCATCCCCGCCGGAAAGGCCTTGCTACTATCCGACAATCACCCTGGCGGTTTTGATAGCCGCTACTTCGGCCTAGTCCCCCTGGCCGCGCTGCACCGGGCGCGGCCTATTATGATCTTCAACACGCAAGGAGAATGAACATGGACAAGGAGTATCTCAGAGCCGCGGCCGACATCGTGGACGCGCAAGCCACGGATGATCCGATGCTAGGCGTACCGGTCGATCCCGACGTGGCCGAGTTCATGGGCGCTTTCGCCGAGCCGGCCCTTACGCTGAGCGATCTCGAAGACTTCGACGCAGCGGAGGCAGCACATGGCCAAAGATAAGCCCGCGCGCCCGCCGTTTCACGAAGAGTTTGCGGCCAAGATCATCGAGGACCTCAAGCAAGGAACCGCGCCCTGGCAAAAGC
>Ga0247840_10005317_pt1 | contig 19472 bp, 20 predicted proteins | sample LaCruzMarch2015__FD_192404 | JGI IMG/M metagenome (GOLD analysis project Ga0247840, IMG submission 192404) | Freshwater microbial communities from meromictic Lake La Cruz, Castile-La Mancha, Spain - LaCruzMarch2015_17m | ecosystem: Environmental > Aquatic > Freshwater > Lake | place: Spain... | reverse complement strand
CGGACGGGCGCAATTGCAGACGGAGATCGCCGCGGGCCGGGCCATCGGTCCCGGGCCGGGCGGGCGCCACAGCTTCGCCACGGCCGACGGCACGGCACCGGCCTTGAGCGGGGCAGGCTACAGTTACCGTATCGAGGGGGGTACGCTGGATGCCCACGGCAACCTGACGGGGGGCACCCTGGTGCGGCGCCAGGTGGCAGGCTTTAGAATCATCTTCGATCCGACGACCGCGCACCCCGGCACCCCGGCGGATTATCGTGTCGTGACCGCCTTCCCGGAGTAGCCGACGATGAGCCCGAGCGACGAACTGGCCGACCTGTTTACGACGCTGACCGGCGCGCCCCCCGGCGCCCGCACGCGGGCGGCGTTCGCCGACCTGTGTGTCCTTGCGGGGCGCGAGGACGAGGCCTTCCCGCCGTACCTCAGGGCCATGGTGCAGGCCTTGCGCGCCCGGCAGCCGCATCGCCCCCGCCTGGTGCCGGAACGTGATCGCGGCTATTCCTGGCTGTTGCGGGAGCTCCAGCCCGCCCTGCCGGACAGCGAGTTCATCGCCGCGGGTCACCGTGAGTATCTGGTGCTGCACCGGATCGCGCTGGCGGGGGTGGTCGATGTGCGCGACCCCGAGACTTACGCGGTCGTGCCCTGGCCCGAACCCTCCGAACCCTCTGAAGCCTCCGTGCCAACCGCCCGCGTACTTGGCACCTTCGACCCCACCGACGAGCAGATTCGCCACTGGGCCTATGCACCGGACCTGCGGCTCACCGATCAGGACGAGCACGCCGCGCTCAGCCAGCCGCGCCTGCTGCCCTTGCTGATCACACTGGCCGCCGACCCGCGGTGCCCCAAGCGGGACTATCTGATCGCCATTGTCGACGAGTACGTCAGCGCGGCGCAGCGCGGACGCTACGATCGACGACTTCTGGAACAGGTGCGCGCCCAGGCCGCCGCCGCGGGCCCGGCGGATCTGCGTGCCTGGGCCATTGACCTTGCGTATCTGCTCGATTATCTGGACGGCCAGGGTCCGGTCTGCCTGGCCGCCGCCCGCGAGATCGCGCGGCTCACCATGTCAGGCCGCTACCGCCCGGGCATCGCGTTGCATGAAGGCCAGGTGGGCGATTGGTGGGCCTTCACGGCCGCGTTCACGGCCGACGGTTGGGAGATTGACCACCTTTATATCAATCCCGCAACCGGCGCCCTGCGATGGTCCGGCAAACGTCAATCCGCCGATGAGCTTGCCGCTTACACGCATCCCGTCAGCCGCGACGACGCGCTGCGCGGCGAGACGCCAGATAGAGGGCCTGCACAATGATCGCTCCGGCTCGCCAAGAGACAACCGGCGTCAAGGCGGGAGGCACCCGCGCCGCGCCCTGCCGTTGGTGTTGGCGTCCGGTCCAGGTCGGCCGCGCTCCCGACCCAGAATCCCCAGTGGGAGCGGTTGGCGCTGCGCCCGGCGACGACTGGGGTACCCGCGGCTCAGGCGCGCCTCGCGGTGGGGCGCACCGACGATCCCCTGGAGCGGGAGGCGGACGCGGTTGCGCAGCGGCTGCTGCAGATGCCGGACCCGGCAACGTCGGCCGCCGCCCCGGCACCCTCCCCGCCCACCGTGCGCCGGGTCTGCGACGACTGCGCCCGGGAGGACGAGACGGTGCGGCGCCGGACCCCGCACGGCGACGCGCCAGGGGTCGACCCCGCGGGGGCGCCGCCGGTCGTCCACACCGTCCTGAACGCGCCCGGACAGCCCCTGGACCACGGGGCTCGGGCCTTCTTCGAGCCCCGGCTCGACCGGGACCTGGGCGACGTGCGCATCCACACGGACGCCGCGGCGGGTCGGTCGGCCCTGGCGGTCGGCGCCCAGGCCTATGCCGTCGGGCGGCATCATCGCCTTCGCCCCCGGCCGCTATGCCCCGGACACCCAGGCCGGCCGGTACCTCCTGGGCCATGAGCTGGCCCACACCATCCAGCAGGGGGCCAGCGCCCCGACCCTGCGCCGCGCCCCGCCGCCGACACCAGCGACCCAGCCGGCGACGGTCCCGACCCCGGGACCGACGGACTTTGTACTCAACCGCGTCGGGGCCTCGACGACCGCGCGGATTTCCTTCGCCCCCGGGTCCGCGGCCCTGGACGCCGGGGCGAGTGCCGCCATCGTCTCGATCAAGGCCTTGGCGCCGGCAAGCCTGCGCCTGATCGGCTATGCCAGCGCCGAGGAGCCCGCCACCCTGGCGCAGAACCGGGCGGACGCGGTGCGCCTGGCGCTCACCGCGGCACCCAACGCGGTCACCGTGTCCTCCGCCGTGGGCAATGCGGCGGCCACCGCGACGCGCAGCGACAGCGCATGCTCTTTCACCTGTCGACCGCGGACCGCCTGCGTAACTCCGACAACTACGCCCTCTTCGCCCTGTTCCTGCGGGAGGTCCAGACCAGCGGCAATGCGGCGGCGGTGCCCGCCGGTATCTCCACGCCGGCCACCGATACCCTCGCCGGCTTCTCCGCCACCGAGCGACCCGTCCTGGAGTTGGCCCTGGCCAAGTTGGAAAAGCGGCTCACCTGGGCCAACGACTGGGTCGGACAGCTCTACGGCGAGGCCCAGGGGGTACGCAGCGGCACCACCACCTGGGCCGCCTCCTGGGCCGAGGACCTGATGAAGGTGGCCGCCAAGGGCTTCCCGCTGACCGCCCCGCCCGCAGCGCCGACCCTGACCGACCAGGCCCGTCTGGCGGGGATCCTGGATCGGTATGGTCGGATGAAGCTGGCGGTGAAGCGCAACCTGACCGCCACCCGCATGGCCGCCGGGGTGGTCAACTGGCCGGTGGCCGCGACCTGGGTGGCCGGGGCCGGGGTCTCGATCGGCCCGGACTTCTTCCGCGCCACGGCGGGCAATCAGGTTGCATATTGGGTCCGACCGGTTGCCGCGGGAGTTGCCGAGCCTGCCGCTGGTGGCCGCGGGGGCGACGGCCTGCGGACCCCTGGTGCTGGTGACCCGCCGACCCCGGCGGCGCCCCGGTGGCGGTGGTACTGGATGCGCAGGGGGCCATCGCCTGGCAGACCCTCATCACCGGTCCGCCGCCCAGCCGCTGGCCCTTGCCGGGCTGTCTGGACGGGCCCATGGCGCTCTGGCAGACGCGGCCCGGCGCGGTGGAGGTCGCCGACCTGGGACCCGCGGGCCTGACCGGGCAACGGTCCTTCCCGGTCGGCGGACCGCCCCTGGAATTGGCCGTCGGGGCGGGCGCCGCCTGGGCGCTCTGGACCGCTTCCGGGGCCCCGCGCGGGCTCGCCGTGCGGGATGCCCAGGCGGCGCCCTTCGCCCTGCCGGTCGGCCGCGCCGACTCAGTGGCGATCGGGGCCTGGACCGGCGGGGCGGCGGTGGCCTGGGTCCTGGGGTCCACCGCCACTCTGGCACCGCTGGACCCGGCGACCGGCCGGGTGGGGGCGGTCGAGGAGACCGACCTGGGCGACACGGCCGGGGGCACCCTCGCGCTGGTGCCCGGTCCGCGGCCCCTGCTGTGGGCCCAGCGGCGGCGGGGGGACGAGGGCGAGACGGTATCCTGGACCTCCCGCCTGAGCGGTCCGGCGGGCAGGACCATCACCATCGACGGCCTGGTGTACGCCATCGCCTGGTGGGGGGACCTCCTGGCGGTGCTGGGGACCAGCGAGCTGTGGCTGCTCCGAGCGGCCGGGGGCGGCGGCAGCAGTCCCTAGTACCACATCATCGCCCTGTTCAAGGAGAACGAGCAGTTTCGCCAGACCCGCGGCCTGATCGAACGCGTGTCCCGGCTGCTGCGCTTCGTCTGGGACCGCCCGGCAAACGATTGCTTCCTGATCGGTCCCCAGCACTTCGACCTTGGTATCCCCGAGGTCCGTGGTTTCACCGCCGTCGGCGAGAAGGATATCCACATCGATCCGGTGAAACCGGGACACATCGTCTCGCGCACCGCTCGCAAGATTGCGGGATATTCACGCGTGCTTAGTCTGGAATCTGCCCCTGGATGCGGATTTCAATCGCTGCAGCAACCTGCTCAGCCAATTCAAGTGCGGATCGGACTTCGCCCAAGCCGGGATCTGGCACCTCGGTCGGGTAACGGAATTCAGTCGCATAAGGAGTCAGTTCGTCGCACGCATCCTCAAGCTCAGCAAGGCATTCAGGCGTCGCCCTTCCGTCAAGGCCCTGAACAGCAGGGATGAGCGCACGGGATTGAGCCGTTGGATCTCGGCCCGGGTTCTGACCAGGATGTCACAAGGTATGGTCAAGCCTCGCAGTGCGCGGTGAGCCCGCACAGCACGCCGGTGAGGCGGTTCTTCCGAATCCGAGAGAATAATGAGTAGATCGACATCACTCTCCTCCGTCGGAGTACCCCACGCATGGGACCCGAACAGGATGATTTGTTCCGGATGCAGAGCGGCAGCGATGCGTCTGGAAATTTCGTCCAGCATCTGTTGTGTCAGCATGATCGCTCCGGGTGATTCCTGCGAAGGTCTTGAGAGAGTTTATACTGGCTGGTCGGCACTTGCCGTCTTGGGGCCGGCCCGATGCCGTCTTTTCAACATCGCTCCCGTCTCCCGCGTGCGTGCCGGTCTCGTCTATCGACGCTCAATAGGCTGATGATACTACTATTTTTTTATCCCAGGTGAAACAGAATTCCCTCGCTGACCAGGGGCGGGCCGTCGACTTCGGTGCGCCCACGGACTTCGGCGCCCACCTGTTCCGTGTCGAGATCCCGGCCGGTCGCGGCCAGCCGGTCCTGATCGTCGAGGACTATGGCTACCGGGGCGAGCAGGGCGGGACCCCCAGGGCCGAGGAGCGCGTCCTCCTGTCGCGGTCCGTCTGGTCCGCGATTGCCGATACGGCCCGGCGTGAGTTCAACGCCCGGCTCAAGGTCGCGAAGGTACCGACCGGGCGTTGGCACACCGGCCGCAATCTGGTGGATCGCCTGCTCGGACGTGAACTCTGTGTGCTGGCCTGGGCCGCCGAGACGGCGACCAGCGACCAGCTCCCGGTGATCGGCAGCAAGTGGGCCGCGCTGCGGCCGGAGGAGCGTTGGTGGCTGTTCGCCATGACCGTAGCCGAGGCCGGTCTGCCCGAGGACACCCAGCGCGGCTGGCGCCGCGCGCTCTTCCATGCCCTGTCGGATGGCGAGAAGCCAGCGACGGGCCGCCGGCGTCTGCGGCCGATCGAGGCGGACCTGTTCGATCTGCCGTTGTTCGCGCCGCGCGCTCCCGGCTGACGCCGAAGACCCGAAAGGTTTCACGCAAAGGCGCGAAGACGCAAAGGGAAGAACCGCAGATTTGTGCAGCAGCCTGCTGCACAATTGCCGCTCGAGCACCATGGCGGTAACCGCCGTCAAGAAAACGAGGTTTCTACCGATGGTACAAGCACACCGCATTATCTGCCCGGTCCAGGGTAAACAGCTACATCTCGAACTTCCGTCCGATTTCCCTGAAGGCACCGAGGTGGAGGTCATTGTGCTGCCGCTGTCCCCGTCGTCGGCGGCCGCACCGGAAGTGGCTACCGCCGAATGAGTTGTCGATTGATTGGATCGACGCCTTTTTTTCTGTCGATCCCCCGGGCATCCTCCCGAACTCGGCACCGGTGGATTGATCGGACCCGGCCTATAAGGAGGTCAAGGTTACCTGGCGCGCGGATCTGACCGAACCGGACCGCCGCCGGTTGGAGGTCCGGATGCTGTCGGACCTGCCCTACCGCGAGCGTGTCGATCAGGCTCAGCGGCCCGAGGAGGTCATGGAAACCGTCAATGATCATATCCAGGGCGAGGGCGAAGCGTTCCGTCGGCAGATGGTAGCGGCCTATAAGCGCATGGCCGAGTGCATACCGGACAACGGCATCCAGGTTGTCATGTTCACCCACCAATCCGGGACCATCTGGGCAGATATGGCCGGCATCGTCTGGGCCTCCGGTTTACATGTGACTGCCGCCTGGTATGTGGCGACAGAAAGCGTATTGCGGGAAGGCAGCCATTTTAAAGGTACGGATGAGGACATCCGGATGGCTGGCTATGCCGCGGCCCTACGGGTCCTGACCCGTTATGCCATCATCGACGGCAAGGACATGGCCGCCGAGGCGATCCGCCCCCGGGTCAAGGGTGAGACCACCTTCGTCGATGGCCTGATCGCCTTCGCCGTGGATACCGCGAACCAATGCCTGGTCCCCAAGGGCATCCAGCGTGCCACCTGGGAACGCCTGACCGGCGCCGAGCGCTTCTATCTCAAGATGCTGGACCTGGAGGCCCGCGGCGCCCATGCCCTGGACAACTATCAGAACTTCGCCAAGGCGTTCAAGGTGCGCGACTTCCATGCCCTGATGGCCAGCCGCAAAGCCAACGAGGCGCGGCTCAAGGGTGCCGTCGAACTCGGCAGGGCGGAGATGGGGGAAGGCTCCGAGTTGCACCAATCGGCGCTGCGCGCCATCCTCTACGCCATCATGGAGTTGACGCGGAATCTCGACGGCGCTGAGGTCATGGGCCACCTGACCCTGAACGTCCCCGACTGGTACTGCGACTCCACCCGGCGGGACCTGGCCGGCGAGTTGGCCGGATACCTCGCCGAGCAGCTCAAGACCCTTCGCCCGGACGAGGCGAGCGCGGCTCGGGTGCTGCGCGAGCTGGTGCTCAACCAGCGGATCGGATAACGGAACCTGAGGAGCGAACGAGTCATGGTCGACATCAACCGCTTTTCCTCCCGTCGTCAGTCCCTCGACCACGCCTTTTTGCGCGAGCGGCTCAAGACGGCGAGATCCTACAAACGCATCGCCGGCTATTTCCGCAGTTCCATCTTCGAGCTGGTCGGAGAAGAGATCGCGGGAATCGCCAAGGTCCAGATCGTCTGCAACAGCGAACTCGATGCCGCGGATGTAGCGGTCTCCAGGCATGTGCGCGAGACAGCGCTCAAGGAGCGCTGGAATCAGGCGACCCCCGAGGTAGAGGCCCTGCTGCACGCGGATCGCTACCGCTACCTGCATGACCTGCTGACCAGCGGGCGGGTCGAAATCCGGGTGGTCCCCAAAGAGCGGGTCTTTCTGCACGGTAAGGCCGGGGTCATTGAGGCGGCGGACGGCTCCAAGACCTGCTTTCTGGGGTCCATCAACGAGACCAAACGCGCCTTCGCCGGCAACTACGAAATCCTGTGGGAGGACCGGTCCGCGGAGGGCGTCGCCTGGGTGGAAGAGGAGTTCGATGCCCTGTGGGCGGATGCCTATCCGCTACCCGAGGCCATCGTTGAGGAAATCGAGCGAGTCGCCAAGCGCGTCGAGGTCCGCTTCGAGGACACCACACCGCAGGACCTGCCGGCCGCGACCCTGGCCGAGAGTCCGATCTACCGCGGCGGTGAACAACTCCAACCCTGGCAGCGCTCCTTCGTCACCCTGTTCTTGGAGCACCGCGAGACCTACGGCAAGGTCCGCTTGCTGCTGGCCGATGAGGTCGGGGTCGGCAAGACCCTGTCGCTGGCGGCGTGCGCCATGGTTGCCACCTTGCTGGACGATGGGCCGGTGCTGATCCTGTGCCCCTCGACTCTGACCCTGCAATGGCAGGTGGAGCTTGCGGATCGGCTCGGCATCCCGAGCGCGGTCTGGTCATCGACCAAGAAGGTCTGGATCGACCCCAAGGGGCATGTCATCAAGACCCGCGGGGCGGAGGATATTGCCCGTTGTCCGTTCCGCATTGCCATCGTCTCCACCGGGCTGATCTTTCACGCCTCTGACGAGCGCCGGTACCTGCTGGAGCGCCGGTACGGCACTGTGGTGTTGGACGAGGCCCATAAGGCACGCTGCCGCGGCGGCCTGGGTCAGGCGCAGCAGGCGCCGAACAACCTGCTCGACTTCATGATGCGAATCGCCGAGCGGACCAGGCATGTCCTGCTCGGTACGGCCACCCCGATTCAGACGCAGGTGCGCGAGCTGTGGGACCTGCTCGGCATCCTCAATGCCGGGGCGAACTTTGTGCTGGGCCGGGCGCCCTTCGCCCGCTGGTCCAATTGGGAGAAGGCGTTACCGGTCGTGAAGGGAGACGAGGCCCCGTTGGATGAGCGCGACGCCTGGGAGTGGTTGCTTAACCCGTTACCACCGGCCGGCGAGGCGGTCCTGTTCGCCTCGCTACGGCTCCAGTTGGGCCTTGCCGATCAGACCTTTTTTACCGACCGCGGCTTCGGGTCCCTGGGCTTTCTGGAGCAGCAGGCGTTGGGCGAAGCCGTGGCGCCGGGCTTCCTGCAAACCCACAATCCGCTGGTGCGCCATACCGTGCTGCGTCGCCGCCAGACGCTGGAAGAGGCCGGTCTGCTGGAGCGGATCGGGGTCAATGTCCATCCCGATCCGGACGCCCCGGCAGGCGCCTACCCGGACATCGGGTTTGCCGGCTTGGGCCTGCGCACCAACCATCCCTTCGACCTTGCCTATGAGGCCGCCCTGGCGTTTACCGACGCACTGAACAAGCGCTCCAAGGCCGGCGGTTTGCTGCGGACCCTGATTCTGCAACGCATCTGTTCCAGCTCGGGACCCTGATCAACGTGGATTTGCCCTGGAACCCCTCCCGGCTGGAACAGCGCCTCGGCCGCATCAAGCGCTTCGGCCAGGCGCGGCGCAACGTCGACATGCTGAACCTCGTCTACGCCGAAACCCAAGACGAGAAGGTCTACCGGGTCCTGTCCCGCCGGATGAAAGATAAGTTCGACATCTTCGGCGGACTCCCTGATACGATCGAAGATGACTGGATCGACAGCGTCGAGAAGCTCGAGGCCATGATGGACGAGTACATCCACCTGCGCCGCAAGGCCCGCGATGTCTTTGAACTGCGCTACCAGGCGACGATCGACCCGGACCGCGACCGCTGGGAGCTATGCTCAAGGGTCTTGGCACGACGCGATATTGTCGAGCGGCTTTCGGTGCCGTGGTGATTCCAAGGCTTCAGCAGGAACAAACCGGAGATTACGCAATTGCGCTTAGATGTCAACGGCCGATAAGGATATTTCATGTAAAACAAGACACAAAGTCACGGTCACGCCCGCTTTCGGCTACACCCGCGCACAAAAAAGGCGGCTCGCGCCGCCTTGTTCAGTCCCGCCGAGCCCTTGTTCAGCCGCCGCCAAAGCCACCTAGGGCGTAGGGCACGAGGGGTACCAGGCAGATGGCGACAGCCATCCACAAGGCGGTGTTGGTCTTGGAGCGCAGGGTCGCGTCACTCATGGCAGTAACCTCAAGTCAGATGGCTGGGCCGTATCTCTGGTTCGTGTAGCAAGCTAGACAATGGGTTGGTGGTCGATCCGGGAGGATCAGGACGCCGAAGCCTTGTCGCCTGCCTACGGCTTGAACTATAGGTTGCACCAGCGCAAAGCTGAAATCGTTATTTCCTACTGGAACGATCGGACATTGGCAGGGCCGAACCGGGGCACGCCCGTGCGTGGCTGGATTGGGACGGGGCCTGGCCAGCGTTCAGAACACTGAAACGTCAGTATTTAAGTTTAGCTATCGCTTTCATTGACATAAGTAGGTATAAACCTCGGTTTTCCGTTCCGTTGGACCTGAAACCCCAGACACTCAGATGCCCAGTAAATTGAGGTATTTTGTCCTTGTCTTTCTGCCCTCGGCCCTGCTCATTGGTCTGGGCGCCTGGTATCTCCGACAAACGGACGATGCCTTGGCCATGGTCCGCCTCCAGGCGGCGCAGGAACTGGCCGTGGGACTGGGCGCCAACGCACTGACCCGCCACCTGGATACGGTCCATCGCGACCTACGCTATGTCGCGAGCCAGGAGGCCCTGCGCGTGTTGCTCAACGAAGGCAGCCCGGCCGCGCTGGGCTACCTGACCCGCGACCTCATCGCCTTCTCGGACGCCGCCCGGTTTTATGACCAGATACGTTGGATCGATCAAACTGGTCTGGAGCGGGTGCGCGTCGATCACGTCGCCGGAGCGGCCGTCGCGATCCCCACGGAACGCCTGCAAAACAAGGGTACACGCTATTTCTTCACCGACACCATGGCACTGAATCCCGGCCAGGTGTTCGTATCGCCCCTGGACCTCAACATCGAGGGCAACGCCATCGAGGTGCCCTACAAACCCATGCTCAGGTTCGCCACCCCGGTGGTCAACGCGGTTGGCGAGCGGCGCGGCATCGTGATCCTCAACTACCTGGGACGTACGATGCTCGATGAATTCGCCAGCGCTGCGGGCAGCTTGAGCGATGACATCACCCTGTTGAATGGTGACGGCTACTGGCTCAAAGGCAGCGACCCGGCCGATGAATGGGGCTTCATGTTCAAACAGCCGCTGACCCTGGGGAACCGCTACCCCGAGGTCTGGGCACAGCTGCGCACGGCCGAGCGGGGCCAACTGCACACCAGCTCCGGCCTGTGGACCTGGCGGACCCTCTATCCCCTGAAATCCGGTGAAGTATCCAGCACCGGGACGGCGGAGGCCGCCGGCCCCAGCCAGGGACGGATGCATCAAGACAATTATTTGTGGAAGGCCGTCTCGCGGGTTCACCCGGAGCAACTGACCGCTCTGGGTACTGGGACGGCCTCCCGTTACGGCCTCATTGCCGGCACCCTGATCGCCCTCTTGGCGGTGGTCAGTTGGCTGCTTGCCACATCCCTTGCCGACCGGGCCAAGGCCCGCGAACTGCTGGAGCGACTCGCAACCACTGACGGTCTCACCGGGCTGGGCAATCACCGCTTCTTCATGGATCAACTGAAACAGCATTGGGACGTCTGGCAGCGACATCCCGTGCCGCCAGTGGGTATCCTGATGATGGATCTCGATCACTTCAAGGGCGTCAACGACGGCTATGGCCACGCCGTTGGCGACATGGTCCTGCAGAATTTCAGCCGCATCCTGCGCGCGTCGCTGCGCCAGACCGATACCGCCGGCCGCATTGGCGGGGAGGAATTCTGCGTCCTGCTGCGCGGCAGTGACCTGGAGGGCGTCCGCGTCTTTGCTGAACGATTCCGCCGCCAACTAGAGACCGAGCCGATGGTCTTCGGGGACTTGCAGCTAACCGTCACGACGAGTTGCGGCGGTTCGACCTTTCTGAGCACCGACACCATCCCCGCCGCAGCGATGCAGCGGGCGGATGCCGCGCTGTATCGTGCCAAGGCCGCCGGCCGCAACCGCGTGGAACTTGCCGAGGGCTCGGTCTGACGTGGGCATCACTGCGCCCGACTGGAATCAGGACGGGTCGGCTTTAGTCAAGGCCATCCCGTCACTCCGTTCGTTCGTAAACGTTTCTGCTGTCCACGCCTCAGGTGCCCTGCCACCGCACCCAACGCCGCACCCTCAGCTTGACCGCCCGCCCGGTCCGCCAGGCCCAGGACGCGCGCACCCATGCGAGCAGCGCCTCCTTCCAGCCGTACCAGCGCCGGTACCCCGCCGCGAACCACGGCATCCGCATCAACGCCGGCTGCGTGAGCGAGAAGAGCCACGCCAGCACCGCGGTGCCGATCACCTTTGCCACCACGATCACCACCAGTCCGGCCAACGCCGCGCCCTGGGCGATCAGCCACAGCGCGAGCAGCTTGACCGGCACCAGCCCCAGGGTGGGCAACAGCAGCACGGCCAGCGCGGCGGGCGGCGGCAGCCGCGAGACCACTGCCTCGATCCGGCGCATCACCGGAATGCGGCCCAACCAGGTCAACGCACGACGCAGCGGTTCCCAGCCCCATTCCTCGAACAGGATCAGCAGCGCCAGCAGGCCGACGGCCAGGTGACGAAGCCCGCGGCCGACGGCGCGCAGCAGGTCGAGCGCGGCCTGAACGCCTGGGCTTCTCACTCGAACGAGCACTCGATCAACTGCGCGACCTCCTGCGAGACGCGCTGATGCATCGTCAGGGGTAGCTGGAGTCGGTCGTACATCTGGTTCATGTGTTGCGACAGGAGTTCAACCTGACGGACGATCTCGGCCGGGTCCTCGAACCGCCAGCCAATCATCCCGCCCTGGACCGCCTCACGGTGGCCGCGGCACAGCAGCCGCAGCACATGCCAGAAGGTGTCGCCGACCTTCTCCACGAAGTGAAACCAGTAGGGGAACTCGGCCGTCACGTCCAGGAAGTAGGCGCGGATCTCCGGGATCTCGGCGGTCTCGCGCGGGTCCTGGTCCCAGCCGTCGAAGAAGAAGATCACTTTGCCCTCCCACGCGATAGCGGCCTCGCGGGTGGCAGCGAGCGGCAGGAGCTTGTCGAGCAGGGGCCGGATGTCGTGCGTCACCACCGACTCGCGCATGATGGCGATGGCGAGGATCTCGTCCTTGGCCGGAGACAGGCGGGCGTGGGGGTACTTGGGCTTGGGCATGTCGTTGGTAGTCCGAGGCTGTCGAGGCCCCGGATTATCCGCCAACCCATCCGCGGGTGCCCACCCGATGCTGACCCGGAATGAAAAATAAACTGACTATCGCGATCGGGCTTCCGGCGGCACTTGCGGCTTCAGCGGCGTTCGCCCTGAAACAGCAGGTTCAGTATCAGTCGGGCCACCCTCTACCAGTATCTGCGAGCAGACAACCAGCCAGTGCGCGCCTGATCAGTCCGTTCGCGGCGGTGCAATAGCATATTTCTTCAGCAGCTTGCCCAGGGCCCGACGCTCCTTGTCCGCCAGCCGCGCCGCCTGGGAGACGTTGCCCTTGGACTCTTGCATCAACCGGGTCAGGTAGGCGCGCTCGAAGGACTCGATGGCACGCGCCTTGGCGCCGGCAAAGTTCCCGGAATCGGGCTCGGCCGACGCCGCAGCCGGCGCCGCGTCGGCCCTCGCACCAGGCCGCAGGAACAGCCGGGGGCCATCCGCCAGCAAGACCTCGCGATGGACCAGGTTCTCCAACTCCCGGACGTTTCCGGGCCACGGATAGTCGCGCAGCAGCGGCAGGCAGCGTGGGTCCAGGGATCGGCGGGGCAGCCCGTATTGGCGCGCGTAGAGGTCCGCGAAGTGCGCGGCGAGGACCTCGACGTCCGCCCCGCGGGTGCGCAGCGGGGGGAGTGTGACCCGCAGGATATCGAGGCGGGAATACAGATCGGACCGGAACTCGCGCCGCTCGCCCAGGGCCCGCAGGTCCGCATTGCTGGCGGCGACCACCCGGGTATCGGCACGGCGCGCCTGGCGGGCCCCCAGCGGTCGGTATTCCCGATCCTGAAGAAAGCGCAGCAGCGCCGCCTGGGCCTTGGGCGAGAGCGCCTCCACCTCGTCCAGAAACAGGGTGCCGCCGGCGGCCTCACCGATCGCCCCGAGCGCGCTGGACTTGGCGTCCGTATAGGCGCCCCGCTCGTGGCCGAACAGCTCGTTCTCCACCAGGTGATCGGGCAGTGCACCGCAGTTGACCGGAACGAAGGGACCGGCGGAGCGGGCGCCCAGGTAGTGAACGGCGCGTGCCGCCAACTCCTTTCCGGTCCCGGTCTCGCCCACGATCAACACCGGGGCGTCGCAGCGCACCAGGCGGCGCAGGTCGGCCATCGCCGCAAGGAAGGCCGGGGCGCGACCGACCAGATTGAGTTCCTCCAGGGTGCGTGCCAGTTCCGGATCGCTCGCCAGCGGCGGGGCGGGCGCCACCGGGGCACAGAGTCGGCCGAGCCGGAAACCCAACTCCGCGGGACCGCAGGGCCACTGGGCACAGTCCCCGCACTGGGCCAGCAGGTCCCGATCCCAACCCGAGTCCCCACCGACGACCAGGGCCAGGCTGGGCAGCGTCCGCGCGCAATCGATCACGCTGAGCACCTGTTCGCGCCGACTCCGCGGCCCGCCCAACAGAAAGACCACCGCCCGCGGCCAGCCGTCCATGACACCGGTGCAGACCTGGGCGGACGACAGGACCCGCGGCGTATAGCCGAGTCCGGTCAGGACTGAACCGAGCGCCGCATGGTGATCCGCGGCGTCGAACGAAACCAGTGCTAAGGGCGCGACGTTCACGCGAGCCTCCCCGTGATCACGATTAGGACTGCCGCCCGACCTGACCTCCGGGATCGGAGGGCCGGGCACCGCCGACGGTCAGGGGACCGCCGTGCTCTGGGATGCGTCCGCGATCCCCCAGCCTGGCGGGGCTGCGGGGCGCTAGTTTCGGGTCCGCGCCTTCTGCGGGCGGGTTCAACCCAAATCCGGGAATTGCTCACACAAAGACACAAAGAACACAAAGAAAAACAAATCATTGAAGGCGTTGGGCCGATCACCGCCCGGGTGACCTTCTCGACCTAAATATCGCGTTGAAAATCTTTGTGATCTTTGTGTCTCTGTGTGAGAACTGCTCTTTCTCGGTTCAAGGATGGGAATGGAGGCGGTTCCTGCCTTGGGCACCCGGTTGTTGAGCACCACGGTAGGGCAAAGATAGCAGAATCGGCGGCAACCGGTACCGGGTCAATTAGGAGGATGAGGGTAGGAAAAATCTGACGAACATATGCGCGCGATCCGCGCCAAACAGGACCAACAGGGTGAGCGCCTGGACCGCATCGAGCTGCGCCTGCGCGTCATCGAGCAAACCGGCGTAGGAGCGGCCCCCAGGCCGCGACGGGTTGCCGCAAGGGCGCCTGGCCTACCGAAGGCGCTTGAGTCTGCGCAACTCGAGGATGCCCTCGGGCGTGATCTCGTAGCGCTCGTCACGCATCACCACATACAGGTTCCACACGAGGATCCGCAGTGCCTCGCGCAGGGCGGCTGGCCAGGTGGCCGTCTCACTGACGGTGGTATCGCCGCCGTCGGTCAGTTTCTGCAGGATGACAGATTGATTGTGCTCCAACATTGAACACCTCGTTTCCTTCACCATCAAGTGGGTGGCGGGGCTGCTGATCGCGCAGGCGGCCCGGGTCAAACTACTCTGGGAGCTAGAAAAACGACTTGATAATGATCGAGGCGACCCCCGCCAGCAACAGCCCGAGCATCCATTGCAGCAGGGTGAACTTGCCCGTCAGGTCGCTGCGCAGCAGGTCGATCCGCGCCTTGAGGCGCTGTTCGGTCTCCTGCAAGGCGTGCCGCAGATCGGTGTCGTGGGCGGCGAGGTCGGTCCTGGTGACCGGGTCGGCCTCGACCTGGGCCGCCCGGAAGGCCTCGGCAATCGCCTCCGCCTGGTTCTCCGGCACACCGGACTCCTTGATGGTGCGGATGAACTTGTGGGTGTCAAAGGCGATGGTGGTCATGGGGTGCTCCGGATAGCTGCCCGGGAGACTGGACCCGGGCAGGCGCCGCGGTCAAGGCCAGTTTCACGCCCGCCGTAAACACAAAAAGAAGCCGCTCGTAAGCGGCTCTCGTTACTACGTTTTTTTGGTGGGCGCGGGAGGGATCGAACCTCCTACCCTCCCCGTGTGAAGGGGATGCTCTACCGGTGAGCTACGCGCCCGTCGAGATGCGAGATAGTAGCCGCAGGGCCCTTGTCCGTCAAATCGGGGCGCGCGGCGGGTGCGATCAGAACTGACGTTACAAGCAGTTCCGCGGAGCGTCGGGAGCGCCGCTCTTGGCCGCCGCCGCGACGAGCAACCGTTATCCCTCGGCGACGCGCTGGGCGATCCGGGTCGACCTCCATCAACGCGACCATGCCGCCGTCGCGTTCCGCGATCACACGACGCGGCGCCTCTACCGACGGCCCGGCGCGGTGCAATTGCATGATCACGATCACGATCGCGATCAGGACTAGGATTAAGATTACCATCACGGCTGACATGGCCGCACGCCGGGGGCGTCCGCCCCCCGGCGCCTTGCCATGCGCGGGGCAGCGGGGGTGCGCAAGCGTCGGTTGTCCATGCTTAACTGCAATCGGAGTCACAATGAAAACTGGACTGAGGCTGTTTCTGAGCCGTCGCAGCAGGTCGGCGGTGGTCCTGGGGTTCCTCGCCGTCATCGGTCTTGGGACCTGTGTCACGCCCGCGTCGGCGGCGCCCGCGAGTCGTCGGCCGGCCATCGCCGAACAGCCGGACGGCCGGCAATTCGTCATCAGGGGCCAAGGTGACGAATGGAACAACTGGATCGAGACCGAGGCCGGTTACACCATCGCCCGGGACGCGCAGGGCGTCTGGCAGTACGTCACCGGCTTCGAGCGGTCGCTCGTTGCGGACGGCCTCGGTGCCGAGCCGTTCCCGGTCGAGCGGCCGGTGCTGAGCGGCGTCGATGCGACCGCGCCCCCGCCGTCCGGAATCCTGCCGCACCTGCATGCGACAACCACGCGACCGGTCTCGCCGGCCGGCAGCCTGATCGCCACCGCGGCGGTGCCCGGCGCGCTCCCGGTTGCCGCCGATGCGGTCGGCACCCGCAAACTGCTGTTGATTCTCGCCGAGTTCGAGGATCGGCAGGGTACCCACGCGCAGCCGGCCTGGGCCCCGGGCTATATCGACCGGATCGCCGACTATTACTCCAAGATGTCATTCGGGCGGATCGCGTTCCAAGCGGCGCTCGAGGACGATTCCGGGTTGTCCGACCCGGGCAACCGTATCCGGCCCGCGGCCAACAACGGCGTCATCGGCTGGGTCAACATCAGTAGCACGCTGCGTCAGTTGGAGATCGATCATGCGATGTCCGACCAGACCGGAAATCATCCCAATACGCACGGCGACGACAGTCTGAGCAAATATAACCATCTGGTGGCCAGGGCGGCGATGATGGCGGCCACCCCCTACATCGACTGGGCGCAGTACGACTACGACAATGACGGTTCGGTGACCGCCGACGAACTGGCGGTGCTGGTGGTCGTTGCCGGCTTTGAAGCCTCGGCACCCGCGACGACGGCGACGCCGTCGATCTTCGCCCATGCGGGTGATACCGTGGCTGAGGGTGAGTTGCGGTTGGACGGCAAGCTGCTCGGCGTCGGGGCGGCACGGACCGGATTGGGGCCGATGCATGCCACCTCCGGTTATGGAATGTTCGGCGAGCAAGGTCAGGAGCAAACCACACCCTACCAGCTCCCGATCGGGACGCCGTGCCACGAGTTGGGGCATTCGGTCTTCGCCCTGCCCGATCTCTATGAAGTCAATGCGTCCACCACCTGTCCGGATGACTCTCCCAATCGCGGTATCGGGGCCTGGAGTCTGATGGCCGCGGGGTCCGATGGTTACCGGGTGACGCCCGAAGAGTACCCCGGGACCACCCCGGTGCCATTGGATGCCTGGTCCAAACTGATGCTCGGCTGGGTCAATCCGATTGTAGCGCGCGAGCGGGCCGAGTTGACGGCTGGGGGTGATGCGGAGGCGACGGCCGACAACACGGTCTACAAGGTCGTGGTGAACGATACCGGATCCGAATATTTCCTGATCGAGAACCGGCAGAACTCCGGCTTCGACCGGGGGCTACAGTGGCCGCTGGGCGCTGATTTCGCCGGTGGCGTCCTCGTCTATCATATCGACGACAGCATCGATTGCGCCGAAAACAAATGCAATACGAGGGCCGCGGGCCGCCATCCGCGTGTCCATCTGGAGACGGGCGGCCGGGCCTGCATCTCGAAGGACACCGGCTGGGCGCTGGGCAGTGATGCCTACCGTAAGGGTTCCAAGGGGTCTGCGGTCACCGTCTTTCTGAACGCCACCAGCACCCCGAGCAACAGTCGCCACTGGAATGCCAAGACCCAGGAGAAAGGGTTGTCGAGCGGTGTCACGGTCAAGGATATCAGCGCCGCGGGACCGGTCATGCGGGTGCGGGTGATCAAACCGTGACCAAGCGGTGGTGAGTGTCGGGTGCAACCAGGGGGGCGGAAGGTGCCGGGTGATGCCGGTCCGTCCCGCGGTGAGCCCGGTCGGCAGGTAACCCTTTACTCCTCCTCACACTTGGAGGGGGCGGAAGGGTTACCCGGGCATAGCGATAATAGTTAAGGTGTGGTAGCCATGAACAGACCGGTATTGGCGTTGGCGTTGGCAGCGATGGTCGGGACCGACGCCTTTGGCGGCATGATGACCGTCGAGCCTGATAATTTCGCGCATGGACAGGATATCAGCACGGCGGACCCGGGTGTGACCTTGCAATTGGAATCGGCGCGCGCCGTGTACGCCTTCGACTACGAGGACGCCGACTATGCCTCGACCGGGACCAAGGTGTTCGGCTTCGATGTCGGCTTCGATGTCGAACCCTACTGGGACGATCTCCACGTGTTCCAGGCCGTATTTACCGAACTCGTCGCCTTCGTATCCATCGATGTCGTCAATAACGACGAGGAGAGTTCGGGTGACAGTGCCTATATGGAGGTCTTCGGTCCCGGCGGCCTGTTGGCGACCATCGACAGCACGGAGATCGGGTTTCCCGGTTTTCAGACCTTATTCTACAGCCTCGCGATTCCCGGGATCAGTTCTATCAGGGTGTCGAGCGTGGATACTGGGGACTACAGTCTCGATCGGTTGCAATACGAGGTCCCCCTGCCGACGACCCTGACCCTGCTCGTGCCTGGCCTGGTGGGCCTTATTATCCAGGGCCGCCGGGCGGCGCGGGGCCGGACCGCGCCCTGCTGAGCGACTTTCCTGCTCGCTGAAGCCTGCTCGGCCACCTCAGTACCGCTCGCACCCCGCGCGGCCGTGCGGGTTGGCGGCGTCAGGCGGCCCCGCCGTAATCGATGCTGAGTTCCTCCCCGACCGCGATCGGGCGGCGGGCATAGAGGTCGAAGCCGTCGAATTCGGCATTGGGGTCCGCGCTATGGTTGAGCCAGCGCAGCAGATTGTCCCCGCGGCGGGCGCAGAGCACCCCGCCCGCGGCATCATAGACCCACAGGACATGGGGCCCGTCGGCCGTGACCGCGGGCCCCTCGAAGGTGCCGATGCGCTCCCCGGTCGCGAAGGGGACCCGGGCGAAGCAGCCGCTACCGTGGATCGGCGAACGGTCCTTGCGGACCCGCGCCGCGAGCGGCAAGGGGCGCACCGCGCCGCGCTCAGCCGGCGTAGGGTCCGAGCCGCGACAGGTCGGCCGCCGCCTTCAGGGCCGCCGCCGCGGGGTGGGCGGGCGTCGATCCCTGGCCGCCGCCGCCGAGCTGCAACAGCACCGGGCAATCGCGCGGCAGCACGTCCACCTCCGCCCCCGAGGCGATCAGTTGCTCGTTCTCCAGGATGTCGAGCACGGCGTTCAGGACCTCCGGGTCCTGCCGGGAGATGGCGTTGAGGGCCTCGCCGACCACCGCGGGGCGGGCGGCGGCCGCCTCGGCCATCCGCTGCGAGACCTTGAAGGCGGTCTGGCTGCGGATCAGCCCGACCCGGTTCTCGCCGTCCTGCTTCATCGCGCTGGTGACCTGGACCAGACGCTTGACGACCTTCTCGGTGATGTTGTCCACCATCTGGCGGTCCGTGAAGGCGACCTTGCGGATATAGACCGACCCGAGCTGGTAGCCCCACTTCTCCGACAGGGGCGAGACGGTGGCCCGCACCTCGCGGCTCAACTGGTGGCGGTCCTCCAGCATCTTGTCCATCTCCAGGTTGCTGAGGGTCGAGATGGTGGAACTGGCGACATTGGCCTGGAGCGAACCGTCCGGGTTGGCGTTGCGGAACAGAAAGGCCTCGGGGTTACTCACCCGCATCTCGTACCAGATGCCCACCCCCATGGGCGTGCCCT
>Ga0247840_10005316_pt1 | contig 19477 bp, 22 predicted proteins | sample LaCruzMarch2015__FD_192404 | JGI IMG/M metagenome (GOLD analysis project Ga0247840, IMG submission 192404) | Freshwater microbial communities from meromictic Lake La Cruz, Castile-La Mancha, Spain - LaCruzMarch2015_17m | ecosystem: Environmental > Aquatic > Freshwater > Lake | place: Spain... | reverse complement strand
TGGATCTATTTCTTCATATTCTTGTTCTATATCATGATTCACATAACCGATATTATCATATGTCGAACCTAAAATATCCGGAGGAAGTATTGGAATTGGTGGTTTAAATTTTGGTATGAAATTTTGTAACATATTATTAACCAAATTAACAGAACCGAAAGCGTTTTTCAAAATATCCTTTAATTCATTTTCCCTTTCTTTCGATCTACTTAAATTATCTCTAAGAATATCTGATATAGATTCACCCCAATTTTTATTATTAATAATATTATCTCTCAAACCTTTTAATAAAGGTGTTCTAAATTCTTTTTGTATCGATTTATAAATAATATCAAATTTTAATGTTGATGGTGTGTTGTTTGATGATACACCATAACCACCGACAGAAACCTCATCTGTAAAATTTTTTGAATTGAAAAAATCAAAATTACAATCATATAAACTATAAATTTGAGTTGCTTTATCATAAATATAATCTGGTGTTTCAAAATGATTTGTTAATTTCATTGTTCTCAAATCGGTAAATCTTATCATCATTTTAAATCTCAATAAATTATCTGGTAAATTAAATCTCTGATCCTTATAACTATATATAAAATTATTATAAGAATCAACCATACAATTAATCATCATCGCAATATCTTCTGATAATGTTATTGTTAATTTATCTTCTGTATATTTAGGTATTTTTGCAGTTATTTTATCTAAACCAGATATTGAATTTATATACCAAGGCTTATTTCCTTTTTTAATATCTTTTGAGTGTCTAAATGTTTTATTAAAAATTTTCCAAAATAAATCTATAAACGTTTTATAATTTTTAAAGGCAAATGTTAAATTATTATATTGACCTTGTGAATACGTATTAAAAAAATTATCAACTTCACCATTAAATAATGGTGACATATTTTCATCAAAAAATAAATCAAACGAAACCAATAAAGGATCCTCATAATAAAAATCGGTATTATCTGTTTGTCTATCAAGTGAATATTTAAAATTTTCCATATCATATTCAACCATAGGTTGAGTTCTAATATCTTGATCAAAATTCATAACCGAATCAATAACAGAATTAATGGCATTCATAGGATCTGGTGGAGCTGGTATTCTTGGTGGTAATGGTATTGGAACTATTTGATAACCACTTATATAGTGATTACTTGTCATTATATTCATATCTTGATTAATAACATCCGAATCATTATAAAAAATACTATTTATACTTCTTTGTAGACTATTTATATTTCCCGCTAAGTTAATTGCGGAGTTTGACATTTCTACCGATGAAGTGGCAAAATTTGATGGATCTTTTGTTTTACTAAAAAAATTCATTTCTTTTTAATTAATTTTTTATTTTTCCTTTATATAATGTTGATAATTCTCTTCTAACAAGAGTTACTTCTTGTCTAAAAACAGTTTGTCCACCAGATTTCATATATTGTTTATCAAATATCCAATTTATTCCTGTTATTAACCATTGTCCGGACAAACGATTATTTATTCTATTTGAATTAGTAATTGTTTCTTCCACACTATTATCACTTTTACCCTTTTTAGCTTCCATATCATTTAAATCATATAATACAACATCAACATCTTGAAATCTATAAAGTGAAAAATTTGGATTTGGCAAAACAACATTTATTTTTATTTTTTGTAAAGATTTAATATTATTTTCATTTTGAACTTGTGCATACAAAAAATTATCATGAACATTATCCGTATCCTGTTTTCCCTTAAAATATTTTTTCTTCTGTTGTACGTTTCCAGCATTTGTATTTACATCATCATTTCTTTGTTTTAATACTATTTTAGATTTATCATTACCAGCGGTTGAAATTGTATCTATTAATAAATAAACAAATTTATTATTTAAATCATCAAAATAATAAATATATGGTTCATAACCAATATCCATATTTATTTCAGTACTATCATTTACTAAATTCCATCTTTCAATAAATAGATTTGAATGTTTTTTATCTGGGTGGTTTGTTAAAATTAAATCTACTGTTTCTTCCGTTCCAATTGTGTCTTTTGTATTTAAAATTGTTTTTTGATTTGTTGTATCTTCATTTAAAGCGGTTTCGATATCAATATAATTTAAATTATAATAATAATCCACAAAAGCCCAAAGAAAACTATCATCATTTTTATATGCTTGTGAAACAACTTCTGGAACAAACCCCTTAATATAATCGTCACCCGGATTTATCCATGTCATTTCATCTTGTGTATCATCTATATTTGACACAAATCCCAATAAACAATCTTTTGCAATTTTACCCAAAACCTTAAAACTTGTCATTTTAGGAAAACTAATATTCTTTATAATTATTGGTAAATCCAAAACAGCTCTCATTGTATAGATTTTATCATCACCAAATGATTTATCTTTTACCGGATTAAAATTGGTGATATAAAAATCACATCTTATAGGCATTAAACTATCAGAATTAGATTTTATCATCAAACTAACAATGGATTTATCTAATGGGAAATTATCATCAATTAATTTATTTGTTGGATCTTTAAATACAACCTGAATTTCTGGAATATATTGATCACCAGTTAATTTAAAATAAATAACATCTTTCGCTTCTAATAATAATTTATCACCATAAGAAAATACCAAATATGGAAATTTACCCAAATCATCTGCCCACACTTGAGCATCTGTTTCTTGAACTTCCTTTTTGTATGATATAACTAATTCTTTTAATACCTTATCTGGTGATTCTATTCTTTTTATCATTATTTAAACTTATTTATTATTGTTATAGTATTATTATCTGGATTTACTGTTACCTGTTTTAATTTAGTCGTTTTCATAGATGGTAACATATTTTCACCAGTTTCTCTATTAACATCGAATTTTCTTTCTGCATTAGGATCAACTAAAGAATTAATAATTTCTTCAGTTGTTTGTTTCTGTGGTTCAACTCTTAATTTCTGAATATCATTTTCATCCACAAACCAAATAATATCACCTTGTCTTATAGATAATGAATCTACAATATTATTTAATGTCATTATTTCATCAATATAACCATGTTGGCCATAAATTGACCAAGTAACCAAATCCGGCCTCATTTCTTCTTCCGGTGTAACTATATGTGGATATAAAATTACATCATCACGTGTAATAACAATCGGTGTGATGATATTTGTTATTGGATTACCTTCACTATCAATTTGAATTGAACCATTTTCTAATGTATATAAGTTTGCCATTTATATTATTTTTTTAAATTTTTTTAAAAATCTGGTACAAATACTGATTTTGAATTATCACCCAAACCAATTTCTTGTGTACCAGCTGGTCTACCAGTTTTGGAATTATATTGAGTTGATACAGTTCTAGTATTATCTTGTTGTGGATCTGAATTAGATACCAATTCTTTTTTATCAACACCTTTTTCATCTTTTTCATAATCCACCGCTTTTTTATCAGCTGGATTAGAATAAATTCTACCATATTGATTATTAAACATTTTTTCTATTTCTTGTTGACCCAAATCTCTACCAAATTTAATATCAATAGCCACATCAACTTTTTTAGGCATATCATTAAATCCCATTTCATTACTAAATTTTAAATCGACATTATTAACAACCATATTTCCTATATTTAATATTGGTGAAAAAGGATTTCCAACCGTTAAATGCCAAGGTGTTGTATTTAATCCACTCATTAAACCAATACTACCCTTTAAAGGCCAACGATAACGATAAATGGAACCAGCTAACACAGTATCCAAAAAACTTGTAATAAGTGGAGAAAACCCTTTTACAAAATCTACCGATTTTGTTATATTTTCATTACCAGCTTTTAATTCATTAGTTGATGTTGGTTGTTTAGAATCTTCTTTAAATCTAACACTCCAAATATGTGTTCCATCCGGTTTTTTCTTTCCCGTATCATAAACTTCCTTTGTACCAACTTTTCCATTGTAAGTATATTTTCCCGTCTGATTAGGTATAGGTTGTGCATTTTTAGCTAAATCATCAACCGAATCAACATTTGATTCTGTTATAATCTTATTTGTTTGTTTTTCGTAAGCATCTGACACTTTTTGACCAGTATCATCGAAAAAAGTAGTAACAGCACCTACGAAAGCTTCGATTAATCTTTTTCCAAAATTAACCCAATGTTCCGTACTTCCCGGTGCTTCTGAATTAACAGCTGTTACAAATTCTTGAAAAGCTACAGAATTTGGATTTATAACAAAACTTTGATTAGATGTTCCCATTCTTAGTAAATTTGATATTATATCTTGAAAAGCTAAAGCTGGATCTATATCACTAATATATTTCTGTTCATATGACGTTTCAAAAGTTATTTTCAATTCACTTATAAGTGATTGTTGTTCTACTTCTCTCATTATACCTTTTCTCAAAACATTTGGATCGCCAGTGGGAACTTTCGTATAATCATAATTAGATAGTCCCATATTATTTAACATACCAAATAGAAAACCTTGTGACCAACCCGGAACAGGAAGAAACATTTCAGTTTTTATACCAAATTGTTCTTTCATTATTTTTTGAATAACTTTATCAAGTGTATCTGTCGTATCTACCCATCTTTCATTGAAATTCAATGAAAATAAATCTTTATTATCTTCCGCTTTAATCCAACCAATTACAGTAGATATAGGTTTTTCTTTAAATAATGTTAAATTATTTGGAACTATACAACCATCCCTAAATCTTCTTAATATTATTAATCTATTAATTGGATAAACACCCAAATCTGTTAAATAAACAAAATCTGCAGGTTTTAATCTCATTGATGGTGTATTATTAACTGTAAAATAATTCAACAAAGAAATATATGGATCCTCATTAGATTTATTCGAATTATAAATAACTTCGTTCATATAATTTTTTATATCTTTACCATTTTGACTTTTATAAACTCTTACTTTACCTTCCGGAATATAACCATAAATATCTTTCGTATTAGATTTCATAGCATTAACCATAGGCATAACATGTGGTTGTGTTGTGTTACCAGTTTGATGATATCTAGGTAAGAATAAAAAACTCATTTCATTATGAACCATTATAAATTTACTTACTTTTGTTTTTATATATTAAAAAAGGAACCACTCTATTCAAATTTTTTTTATTTCAAATTAAATTATTATATTTATAAAAATTCAAAAATGAAACTGAAACCAGAAGTAAGAACCAAATTATTTGAAAAAGTTAGAAATCTTCTTCAAAATAAAAAAAACATTTTAGTTGTATCATCAGATCATCCTAATAAAGCGTTGGTTTATATGGATGATAATTATATATTAGTATTATATACTAATTTATTTGGAATCGGTGTAACAACCAATAATGTAATGATGATTTCCTTACATGACAGAAAAACAAATTCATATGTTAAATTTGATTCTGGTGATTATATGATTATGAAGAATAGAATGGAATTTGAAGATTTCGTTCGCGAAATAAATGAAAATGTCTTTGATAAAGATGAAACAGATAAGACTTCAGAAGAAAATATAAATCAAATCCTAAAATAAAAATATGACATTAGCAGATTGTTTCTTTGGTATCGGTGGTAACGATATCGCTTTTAAAAATGTTTTCCCAGATGGTAAAATTCCTTGGGGTTCTGAATTAAACAAAAACAAATACGGGAGATATTTAGATGATTTATCTAAAAAGAATATTCCGGAAAAAAAGAATTTGGGTGACATCACATGTATTAAAAACGCGGAACAAACAAAACAAATTGTCGGTGGATTTCCATGTCAAGATATTTCCGGTGTAAATCCAAATTTTCTTCTTAAAAAAGGATTATATGGTACAAGTGGTAGTAAATCCAGTTTATATATTGAACAATTAAGAATAGCACTTGAAAGTAATATTCCTATTATTTGTTTTGAAAACGTATCAGATATATGTAAAAAAGGTTTAAATAATGTTTTACACGATTTATATGAAATGGGTTATGATATTCAATATATAACATATTATTTATATGAATTCGGATTACCACATCGTAGAGGTAGAACATTTATCGTAGCTTATAAAAATTTCAAAACTAATGAATCAATTTTCAATCCAGATTTGAAAAATTTCATGAAAGAATATAAATTTGAAATTCCGAAAATCAAATTTGATGAAAATAATCTTACTTTCACACATAATGATATTGAATATCCGTTACTTGTTGAAAGAAAAAATAACTCTTACAGATATCAGGGATTAGGAAATAGTGTTCATGTGTGGTCTGCAACTTATCAACAAGATGCTGTATATCGTATAGAAAATCATAAAACAACTCCAATTGTTAAAAAATATTTAGGTCATATTAATAATTTTTATGACAACAAAAGAACTTATCGAAAGTTACCAAATTGTGGTTTGATAATTGATGGTCAATTTTATGAAACACCATCACTAAATAAAAAATCATTTACACCATCGAAAAATTTTCCATTTTCGATTCCAACACCACTTAAAACTATTTCTAGTCAATGGGATGATTGTTTTTGTCTTACTAGATATGATTCAAAAGAAAGGTATCATATTGGTAAAACATCTGAATTTAATATTGATCCCACTACTTTTTTCAGAAAATGGTATCTTTTGAAAAATATAAAAAATATCAAAACAATGGATATTAATGATTTCAATAAAATAAAAAAGGATTTACCTGATTTAATTGTAAATCCTATTTTAATGGAAATTTTGATGGGTTTTCCAATCGACTGGACAAAATTATAAAACGTTTAAACATCATAATCTTTAAATCTTAATGAAAGATATTCTCTTTCTTCAAAGATGAATGTATTGTTATAATTAATTTCATGCTTAATTTTATCATATCCAATCCCTTCGTTAAATTTTTTTCTTAACCAATCATTCAATTCATAGATTCTACTGATTCTCAATTTTCCGTGTTTATTCATTTTATTATCGTGCATAATAATTAAATTATTTTTTTATTATATATTTGATATTTAATAAATGTTTAAAGAATTTCATAATAATATACATCATTACCCAAATTTATAGAACTTTTACCTTTTATTTCCACAACATTATCAAATGATGATTTTATTGAATTTTTATAATAATTTATTTTTTGTGGATTTGTTGTTTCACCAATAACATAAATAGCTTTTTGTATCTTACCATAATAATTATGAAAATGTTTAAATAAATATATTAATCTTTTAAATATTTCATGAGATTCATTCAAATCTGTTATTTTTTCATAAGTATTTGTTTTTATATTATTATCTATTATTTTATCTGATAACTCTTTTTGTTTTTTTGTGGTAAATGACAAATTATATAAATTATAACCAATAAAAGGACCAACTATCTCATTATAATATACAAATTCAAAAACATAATCATTTTCACTATCCGTTTTAAAATAAAATTCATAATTATCACCATTAAAATATTTAGATTTATGAATTTGTAAATTAATTTCAGTCCACTTTTCAGTGTATTTTATTTCATTTAAAAATTGACCAAAATTCTTTAATATACCGCCATAAGAATATGAACCATTTGGTTTATATTTTAATTTATCTAATCCCATTATAGATATAATTTCATCAATTGATTTATGTTCTTTTATCAAAGAACGATATTTATAATTATCTTCTTTTGTCCAATTTGAAGTAAATTCCATAATTTCAATAATCTTTTATAATTTGTGATTTATCAAATAAGGTGATATTTGTTAGAACTTCATTTTGGAATTTAACATCATCTTTAAATTCATCAAAAAACATCAATATATTAAAATAAGTCCCACCTGTTAATACATTTTTTATTTTAAATATTTCTTTAATATCAAATTTTTTATTGGAAAAATTAGGAATATAATATACATCTTTTTCTTTATTTAACGCTTGTATAATTCTAGTGTATATTAGTAAATTAAAATAATCAGAAAATCTATCATCTGATATTTCATTTTCTTCCAATGCGGTTTTAATATCGATAATTACTTTATTTCTGATTCTATTCACTTTCACATATTTATCAAGCTTTTTCTTGTTTTTAGTTAAAACGAGGTAAAAATTCATACTTTGGATAGGATTGATTTTTTAAGTTAGATTTATATATATTTTAAATTAGTCCCAAAGCAAAAATTTAATAAACTTTTTATTATTAATATCATAAAATCGTTGCAATTCTTTGCTAAAAAATAATAAAACATAGATGGCAAAACAATCAAAAAGTACAAAATCAGATTGGGATTTTTCTAAAATATCTAATGTAATTGACGGTCTTTCTAAAAAAGCAATGATCACCATTGATAATTTGAAAAGTGAAAAATCATATATTGATACAGGTATTTATATTTTAAACGCTCTTATATCAAAAAGTATTAAAAAAGGTGGTGTTCCAAAGAACAGAATTACCATTTTTGCAGGACCACCTCAAACTGGTAAATCATACATCGCATTAAATATTGCACGTAATGCACAACGAGAAGGTTATAGTATTTTCTATATTGACACAGAATTCGCTATTGAAAATACTGATTTCGATATGTTTGGTATTGATATCGAAAACGAAAACAGATTTAAATTAATTCGTTCCAACAAAGTTGAAAATTTGAAAATCGCCGTTGTTCAAATTCTAGACGCTCTTAAAGAACAAAAAGATAAAGGTGTAGATGTTTCTAAAACATTATTTATTTTAGATAGTATCGGTCAATTAGCATCAAACAAGGAAGTTGAAGATGCTCTTGAAGGTAAACATAAAACCGATATGAGTAGAGCTAAAGCTATTAAATCACTATTTAGAGTTATTACAAGTGATTTGGGTTATCTAAATATCCCATTAGTTGCTACCAACCATATTTATATGACACAGGATCTATTCCCACAAGAAAAACAATCCGGTGGTGAAGGTATCAATTATTCTGCATCTGTAATCATCTATTTAACAATTGCTAAATTAGAAGATAAGGAAAAGGATGATTTATCACTTGGTTCTTCTGGTGTTGTGGTTACAGCAAAATCTCGTAAAAATCGTTTAGCTAAACCAAAGAAAGTTAAATTTGAAATCGACCATACAAAGGGTTGTAATAAATATAGAGGATTAGAATTTTTCTGTAGTCCTGAAAATTTTGAAAAAGTTGGTATAGCTATGGTAAAACCAGTTGTTGACAAGAAAACAGGTGAAATAACATATGAAACTGGTTCACCTAAAAAATGGTATGTTAAACATTTAGATAAAATTATTCACGAAAATTATTTATTCAATGGTAAAGTTTTCAATGATGATGTTATTAATGCTTTAGAACCTATCGTTTTTGATTATTTCAAATATTCATCCTTTGAAGAAATTCAGAAAGCTAATGAAGAATTAGATGAAGAATACAAGGAATTCGAAGAAGATAACGATTTTGAAATTGATAGTGAAATGTCAGATGATATTTTATTAAAATAAAAAAATTAGATATGGCAAAACAAGAATGGATTGGAAAGGAAGAACAACAATTAAATGTTGTTCTTCACCCCAGAAAATCAGATGAATTCTACATATTAGAAAGTTTAGAAATGTTTTGTGATGAAAACAATTTCACACAACAAGAAGGATTGTTAGAAATATTGAGAATGGGTGTAGAAGAAGCATATGGTATGCAGAGAAGATCTAATAATCCTATTTTCCATGAAAAAGAATATTTAAAAGAGAAAAAGAAGATTCTTAAAAAAGGTGGAAGAATAAATTATTACGAATTAAATAAATTGAAAAGAAATTTCGTGGAAGAAAGAAACGATTTTCGATAAAAATAAAAACTTAATATGGAAGAACAAAATTTTAGAACACAAATAATCATCCTAAAAGATGGACCAATTATGATTGAAGGAAAACTTTCAATTATTAATTCTGATGATTTGGTTTATCAGCCAGAAAAATGTTTTTTATGCCGTTGTGGTACATCAGATAAAAAACCATTTTGTGATGGTACACATAAAAAAGTAGATTTCAAAGATTAAAAATATGAAATATCTTAAAAAATTATATGAAATATTCAATACAAAAAATTATGAATGGGTAAAATCATATCCATTTGGAAAAAAAGCAAAATTTAAAATTAATGATGATGAATATTTTGTTTGTTTTGATGAAATAGTTACAAATGTATATAATCACTATTTCTATTTAGAAAAAGATGGAATGAAATATTTTAACATTATCAAAAATAATGATAATCGTTCATTTAAAGTTTTTAGTAATATTAAATATATTTTAGATGATTTTTTAAAAGAAAATATTTATATTGAATTTCTTGGTTTTTCTTCATTAGAAAACGAAAGACATGATTTATACATATTATACTCTCAATTCATAGAAGGACATAATAATTTAAATAGATTCATTATTAAAGAATCAGATAAAAGAAATTTTTATATGATATATGATAAAAATATCGGAAATCTAATATTAGATGTTTATATTGAAAAATTTATAAAAATAAACAAATTAGAAAAAATAAAATAAAAGATATGATAAGAATTAGAATTATTAATCCAAATTTTGAAAAAGAAACTGAAACCCCGGAACCTACTTGGTACACAAGAACCAAAGAATATGATTGGGAAATGAATTTCGGTATGGATGAAGATATTAAAAATTGTACCGTTGGACACAAAATCGATTCAATTGAAATTGATGGTTATTATCTTAGTACTAAAAAAGGAATAGACGAATTAATTGAATTTTTAACAAAATCAAAAGAATCATTAGAACAATGAGAACAGAAAAAGAAAAATGGGATTTATTATCAAAATTAGTTGCTGATGCAATAGGTGTTGGTGAAATTTTAAAAGAATCATCCAATTATGAATATGACATCAAACTCACAAAACAAAACGAAAAAATTGGAGAAGATGGTGTTCGTGAGTTCGATGTTCATATCAACTTTTACGCCAAACCGAAAAGTGGAATAGAATTTATCGAAAATAAAATAACTATTCTTAAAACCGGTGATATAATAAGTTGGTAAAATAAAATAAATTATAAATTATGGTCAATAAAGAAATCAAATTTGACTTTGATGATCTACTCATCATGCCCTGTGGTCAAAGTAAAATAAATTCAAGGAAAGAAGTAAATGTATTTGACGATAATGGAATGTTACCATTATTTACAGCCCCAATGGATACTGTTGTCGATACCGAAAATTCAAAAATTTTTAATGAAAATAAAATTTATCCAATAATCCCAAGAACTTATGATAAATTAATGCCAGAAGATAATGAATGGAAAGCTATGGGATTAAAAGAATTTGAACATTTTTATGTTAAAAATGATATTATTGATTTATTTTATGTAGATCCAGAAAAAGCCAAATCAATAATGAATCATAAAATTCTCATAGATATCGCGAATGGAAACATGAAACAATTAGTGGATATGGTTAAAATATCTAAAGAAAAATATGGTGATAAATTAACTTTGATGGTTGGTAATATTGCAAATCCAGAAACATATAAATTATTATCTGAAGCTGGTGCTGATTTTTGTAGAGTGGGAATTGGTGGGGGTTCTGGATGTTTAACATCACAAAATGTTGGTGTTGGTTATCCATTGGGATCTTTAATTTCTGAATGTTATGAAATAAGTTGTGAATTAAATACACCAGCTAAAATTGTAGCTGATGGTGGAATGAAAAATTATTCAGATATTATTAAAGCTTTAGCACTAGGAAGTGATTATGTTATGATCGGTGGAATTCTGAACAAATCATTAGAAAGTGCTGGAGAAACGTTTGGGGCAAATATTCACCACGATACACCTACCGGTGGTTGGTTAGAACCGGGTGAAAAAGTAAATCAATATTCTGAAAATGTAAAGAATGCTTTTAAAAATGGTGCTAAATTTTATAAGAAATTTAGGGGAATGAGTACCAAAGGTGTTCAAAAACTTTTAGGAAATGATAATATAAAAACATCTGAAGGTGTTACTAGAATGAATCCTGTTGAATATACAATTGAGGGATGGACTGAAAATTTCAAACATTATCTCGCTTCAGCGATGTCTTATACAGGTAGTTCTAATTTAAATGAATTCATAGGAAAGGTAGACTTAAATTTAATAACACAAAGTAGCTTTAACAGATTTAATAAGTAAATATGAAAAAGGAAAAGGATAGTCAGGAATTTAAGGATTTTATGAAAATAATAAAAGACGAAGAATCTTTTAAAAGAATGAAAAATTTTATCAAATATTACGAAAAGAAAATGTATTACAAAACAAATTCAATTAATGATGATAAAAAGATTAAATAAAAGGTTGTATGACCTAAAAAAGAATAACAATATGAATGGACGAATCAAAAGCAACAATGAATGTTCAAATGGAGAAATTCTTCTTCACTTGGATTATGGATCATTCATCACAATTTTTCAATGTAGAACCTGATTTTTTTAAGAACGATGAAATTCGTTTTATATATCAGGTAGTTCGTGATGAATATATAATATCGAAAAATGTACCGACACCACAACAAACGGTGGCGATGATTAAACTTCACGACCCAGAAGAGAAAATCAATAATAATGTAATTAAAGTTTTATTAAAAAATGATAATTCTGTTCATGATCAAGAATGGTTGGATAGACATTTCAAAGCATGGAAATTATCAAATGAAGTTAGAAATAAAACTTATATAGTTATAGATTTAATTCGTAATTTAAAAGAAATAGATTACGATAATGTTCTTGATGTAGTATCAAAAATAAAAACCACATTTAGTAGTTTATCAATATTAGATGCAGATACTGAAGATTTGGGTGATGATTTTGATGATCCTGAATCACATAAACAAGAAGTTTCTAAAAATAAAATAACTTCCGGTTGGGGTGCGGTTGACCAAATACTTCATGGTGGTTGGGACAAAGGAACATTTAATGTTTTCATGGGTGAAACAAATGTTGGAAAATGTAGTGATTATCAATCAGTTATAAGAATTAAAAATAAAAAAACTAATGAAATAAAGGAAATAAAAATAGGTGATTTTTATAATATGTATAAACCAACATTCGTTTCACCCGATAAAATGTGATTTTTAAACTTTAATATATAAAGATAAAAACTTATAATGAAATGTATAATGTGTAATAAAGAAGTAAATGGTTTAAAAGGATTGTCATGTCATTTAGTAAAATATCATAAAATCAATAAAAAAGAATATTATGATAAATATTTGAAAAAGGAAAATGAAGGAAAATGTTATTTCTGTAATATTGAATCTATATTTATCAATTTAACCAAAGGGTATCATAGAATTTGTAATAATAAAGAATGTCTTGGAAAAACTCGTGCAACTGGAACATATGAATTTTTGATGTATAAATATAAATTATCAAAAATTGATGCTATAAAATTAATGAATGAAAGAGCTTTAAATAGAGGTGAAAAAATAACTAAGGGATTACAAAAATCTTTTGATAAAAATGAAAAATTTTTTAAAGAAAAATCACATCAATCAATAGATTTTTGGTTAAAAAAGGGTTATTCACAAAAAGAATCAGAAATTAAAGTTGATAAAGTGTGGAATAATATACATAAAAAAACTTGGGATAAAAGAAGAAACAATCCAGAGTTATATAAAGATGTTAACACTACTCAAATAGAATATTGGTTGAAAAAAGGTTTTACAAAAAATGAATCGATAGAAAAAATAAAAGAAAGACAAAAAACATTTACATTAGAAAAGTGTATTGATAGATATGGTGAAATTGAAGGATTAGAAATTTGGAATAATAGACAAATAAAATGGAGTGAAAAAGTAGAAACTAAATATAAAAATGGAGATTTTGTAAAATTTAGAAATGATAATTATTCTGAACCAGAATTAGAAATGTTTGATATAATAATTGAAAAATTAGAATTGAAAAATAAAAATGTTCATTATGGTAAAAAACAATTTTATCGACATTTTAAAAATTTAGGAAAAACATTTTCATATGATTTTGTATATAATAAAAAAATCATAGAATTTAATGGTGATTATTGGCATTGTAATCCCAATACATATAATAAAAATTATTTTCATAAATATCTTCAAATGTTTGCATATGAAATATGGGAAAAAGAAAAAATAAAAATAAAATCAATTGAAGATTTAGGATATGATGTATTAATTATATGGGAATGTGATTATAAATATCATAAAGAAGAAACTATTGAAAAATGTATAAAATTTTTAAATAGTTAAAAAAGAATAAAAATAAAATGTTAGATTTTGAAAGAAAATTTATAGACACAATAGAAACAGATGAATGGCAAATTGAAACTGATAATGGTTGGTCAGATATAAAACAAATAGGTAAAACTATTGAATATGATGAATGGATTTTGTTGACACAAACATGTGAATTAATTTGTGCTGATACACATATTGTTTTTGATGAAAACATGAATGAAGTTTTTGTTAAAGATTTAGTGCCGGGTGATAAAATTCAAACAAAAAATGGATTAGAAGTTGTCTGTAAATGTTATAAAGATATCAATGATAAAAAATCAAATATGTATGATTTGGAATTGAATGATACAAATCATAGATTTTGGTCAAATAATATTTTGAGTCACAATTCAATGTGGTTATATAATAGTGCTAAAAATGCCGCTGATAATGGTCATAACGTATTAGTTGTCACCGTTGAAATGGCAAAAAGAAAAGTTACAAAACGTCTCGGAGCAATGAGATTAAAAATTGATATTGACCAATATGACGAATTAAGTAAAGATCCAAATTTTATAAAAAGTAAAATTATTCAAATGAAAAATACCACAAATCTTGGTTTATTCAATGATGGTAAACTAGGTAAGATTTGGGTAAGAAAATTTAATACTGGTTCTTGTACAATTGATGATATTGATAATCTTTTAAGTAAAATAGAAGAAACTAGAAATGTAAAAATAGATATGGTTGTTATTGACTATATAAACCTTATGTCTGTTGATAAATTACATAAAGATATTGGAAGTAACTTATATCAAAAAGGTAAACATTTAGCTGAAGGATTAAGATATATCGCGGATAAATATAATTTAGCTTTAATCACAGCAACCCAAGTTGATAAAGCGGTTTGGGGAGCTAATGATGTTAAATTACAAGATATTCCAGAAAGTAAAGCTGTTGCTGAAACCGCTGATAGTGTTTGGGCAATCATCAGAAATAACGATATGAGAAGAGATAATAAATATCGTTTAAAGATTCTAAAACTTCGTGATGGTGATCATAAGGGTGAAATCATAGGTTTCGACTTCCATCCAAGATATTTAAATATTGAAAATGACCAATTATTAGGTACAAACGGGAAAATATAAACTTCGTTAAAGAATGGGATGAAAATCCCATTTTTTGTGCCCTTTTGGGCATGGTTCGCCCACGCACGGGAAAAACTGTCATAAATTAATATGACAGTTTTCTAAGTTCATCGAGTTCTTTACGATGTTGTTTTTTCCATTGGGGTAATTTTGATGTTGGAATAAATTTAAATCCAGATTCCCTTGAATACCATCCTTCCGGAATTTCGATTGTTAAAACACCATTGTTACTTTCCCAAATAAAAACACCATCGATCATTTTTTCAATGACCAATAACTAATGTTATTATTTTTTGATAACTAATTTAAAAAATTCGATATAATTCTTATCTAAAATTAAAATATATTTTTTATTTTCTTTTTCCACAGATCTTCTTTTTGCTTCAATTTTTTCATATCCTCCTTGTCAAAAATGTAAAATATGTAATAATTATTAAAATTAACATCGTGACCATTGACAATCACCACAAGATACACAACCCTCCTTATGAATCAAATTTCTAGAACCACAACTTGGACAAGTTTGTTCTTCAATTGGCATTTCTCCCTCTTTTATGTATCTTTTCAAAATTCTAGTAACACCTTTTTTCCAAGTTCCCAATGTATCACCATCTAATTTCAATGAATCAATGATTTTAATGACTGAAGGCAAATGAATATGATGACGAAGTAATCCACTAAGTAATTTACCAACATTCCAAAATTCCCTATCAAATGCACGATTTAAACCTTGCATCGTAACTTTGAATCCATCTTTATCGTGATAAATAAAATCATACCTAGAAATCATATTATCTTCATGATCTTTAATTTTCTCTTTTCTTATTTGTCCTTTATCCACATAACTAGGAATAACAAAGTCATCAGCTAATCCAGTGAATATTTCATAAGGCCAAGTTGAATCTCTCCAATCTAACCCGACGAAACCAACCCACTTATTACCTTTACTTGTAAATCTAATTACATCACATTCCAATAATACCGGCCTTTTTGGTACATTATTTACAGCTACCGTTTCTGATTTCGTTTCTTTTTCTTTTAAAACAGTTGCCATTGTACCAGCACGATATGTTGTTCCACCCTTTATTGTTCCACTCTTATAAATTTCAAGATAGACATTTTTGAAATCTTCATATAAATAATCATTTGCAATATTAATTGTTTTAGACATTGAAGAGTCAATATATTTTGACATGACTTTCATTGTTTCAACGTGTTCATCAATTTTCAAACTATTGATATTTGCTGCCCATTCTGCGTTTGCATCCCATTCACCAATTTCTTCTAAATGACGAACACCATAATCAATAACATGACTTTCTTTCAATAAACCACGTCCTTTATCCATTTTATAAACATTCCCGTCAAAAACAGTTTTCAACATATTTTCATCACCTTCCTTAATCCATTCCCATTTTGGTTCAGAATCATGTACGAAAGATAATCCAGCCCAATCAATATTTTGTGGTAACTGTAATCCTTCTGGTGGAAATGATTGAATAACCGTTCTGATATATTCAAATAAAAAGACAGGTTCTAATCCACCACTAACAACATTCGACAATACTGAAGAATTTCCAGTTGGTTGAATACTTAATAAATGTGAATTACGAATACCATGTTTCTTTATCAATGATTTTGTTTCATCAGATAAATTTTCAATAAATTTACTTTTCAAATATTTTTCTTCTTGATAAAGTGGAAAATAACCTTTTTCTTTTGCCAACAAAGCGGATGATTGATATGCTGTATTTGCAATAAAATTCATTAACTTTTCAGTCATTTCCAAAGCTTGTTTACCACCATATCGTATTTTCATCATCAACAACGCAGAACCATAACCCATAATTCCCAATCCAATTCTACGTTTTTTCTTTAAATTATCTTTTTGTTCTTGTAACGGAACGTAAGTTAAATCATTTACGTTATCCATAAAACGAATTGCTAATGGAATTATTTCTTTTAATTTATTATAATCCCAATCGTCACCTTTAATAAATTGTGTAAGATTTAAACTACCCAATAAACAAACCCCACCAACAGGAAGAATTTGCTCGCCACAAGGATTTGTTGCCGAAATATATTCCAGATAATGAAGATTATTAAAACGATTAATTGTATCAATAAAAAGAACACCGGGTTCATTTCTATTGTAAGTGGATTTCATTACTAAATCCCATAGTTCATTAGCATTTTTATATGTTTTATATACCTTAACCGGATGACCATCTGCTAACCATTTATTTATATTTCCATCCCATTCATCTTCATAAGTACCTTTTACTTTATCGAAATCTGGAAATATTAAATCCCATTTTAAATTATTTAGAACAGCGTTCATAAAATCATCTGTAATCAATAATGACATATTAAATTTGTCTAATCTTCCAGAAGTTTGTTTTGCGGTAATAAATTCTTCAATATCCGGATGCCAACAACTCATCGTTACCATTTGTGCACCTTTACGAATTTTTTGTTTTGATTTTTTAGAATCAGATTTCTTTCCACTACCAGCGGTAATAACATCTGATTGTGTATTCCACATATCTAACATTCTAACCGCTCCCGGTGTTTCGTTTGCAATTCCATCAATAAAACCACCCCTTGGTCTCATAACATCAGCACAAAAACCGTAACCACCTTCACTTTTTAAGATTTGTGCTTGTCTTGCTAACGCATTTGAAATTCCATTCATTGAATCTGGATCCTTACCAACAAATCCATCAACGAAACAGTTGATATACGTTGTACCTTTTAATCCCACACCCGCATTAGATAATATTCTACCACCGGGAACAAATTTAAAATCCGTTAATATTTCTTTAAATTTTGATGTCCAAAAATCTCTGTCCAACTCAACCGAAGCAATATCATATGCAACTCTATGTTGTGTTTCTTCGATTGTTTCATCCCCATATCTATAAGTTGATTCGTAAATCTCCTTACTTAAATCATTTGTAAATTGACTCATAATTTTATACAATTCTTTTTTAAATAACAATCCCAATAATACTCGGAACTGTTATATTTACTTTTTCAAGAAATGTTCTAAAAATAATGGGTAATTACATGAAATTTATAAATTTTAGGTCACTCAAATAACCTTTATCCCTTAGTTCTTCGATAATACCAATAGCATATTTCTTATCTAATAGTTTATACATATTAAAAATATTATCTGTAAAATAGTATGCCAATTCCACAAATATTTCTGATTTAGTATAAGTTTTTCCAATTTCATTTAATAACATCTTGTAATATGTATTAAAAGTTATTTTATTTGGTTTTCTTCTATTAGCGTTAAAATCTATATCGGTTTTTTCGTTTAAAAGAGTATAAACATCATGTGATAAATTTCTACGATTCACCAAATCTTCGTTGTTTCTGCTTTCTTCATCGAAGATTGTTCCCCTTTCAATTGGTGTATCACTTGAAAAATATTCAATTTCACCCATTTGTTTGTACATTTCAATCCCATCTACTACGTCCGATTCGTTTAATTTACCATTTAAGATAGTATCTCTCTTTAAACTATGTTTACCCTCTAATTTGTGATTATTTGTACCAAATTTAAAATAAACATCTAATTCACTTTCAGATTCATCGACATCTATATTACTTATATTATCGTCTGCTTCTAATTCACCAACATCACTATCATCGACTACGTTCTCATCTTCTCCTTGAACTTCGTCTAATTTAGTTTCAATGTCCTCCCACATTGTTGTTTCTTTGTCATCAATTTCTTCATCTTTTGGTTCAATCATTTAAAAAGTGATTATTTTTTCAAACTTTAACGTTTTTTTGAAATATATGGCAATATATTTCACTTTAAGCGTTTTGTTTTAAAAATATTTAAAAATTTTTTTATTTATTCAAAATATTCAAAATCATCTTCTTTGGTAATAATTAATTGTTTACCTGTCGGTATGAAATTTTTATATTCATGATTCACTATATATCCACTAAGATCTAATTTATGTTTTCTTATATAATCTTGTATCAAATTTCCATATCTTTGATAATTTGATGTGTTAATATTTGGTTTTCTATACCCTATCATTCTTTTAGATAATTCTTCAATTTCTATTTTCATAAATTGAATTAAATCTTTCAAATTTTCAGTGTTAACCAA
>Ga0247840_10005310_pt1 | contig 19492 bp, 13 predicted proteins | sample LaCruzMarch2015__FD_192404 | JGI IMG/M metagenome (GOLD analysis project Ga0247840, IMG submission 192404) | Freshwater microbial communities from meromictic Lake La Cruz, Castile-La Mancha, Spain - LaCruzMarch2015_17m | ecosystem: Environmental > Aquatic > Freshwater > Lake | place: Spain... | reverse complement strand
TTTGCTCCATCGGCTGGACCCCCACCTAGAAACAGCGGTTCATTTGCTGCTGCTGGTGTCAGCCGTTGCGGCAGGCATCGCCCTGTATATGAAATGGGGCAGCCCCATTCTGCCTGCGCCGTCGCTAAAACCTTCTGCCGATGCTCCGCCCGTCTGGAGTATTTTTCAGTTGCTGCTCATCAGTATCGGGCTGGCTTATTTTCTGCTTTCGACCAGTGCCTCGCTGTTGCAGGCATGGTTCCATAAAATCGCGCCGTCAAAGTCGGTTTACTTTTTTTACATCATCTCCAACACCGCATCTCTGCTGGCGCTGCTCAGCTATCCATTTCTGATTGAGCCGATGTTTCCGATCAAGACACAGGCGCTGCTGTGGAGTGGCGGCTTTGTACTGTACGTTGTGCTCTGCGCGCTTTGTGCGGCTGAACTTCGCCGCATAAAGTTACCCTGCGATCAAATGTCGGCCGGAAAAGAAACCGCTCCGGCCGATTCGCCGCGCGCCAAAGACTATCTGCTTTGGACGGTTCTGGCGGCCTGCGGCGTACTGGCGCTGATGTCTGCGACCAATCAGATGACGCTGGATGTTCCCCCGATTCCTTTCCTGTGGGTGCTGCCGCTGGCCTTGTATCTGCTGTCTTACATTGTTGGATTCATCGACCGGCTCGGTAAGTTGCAGAATTTCTATATCCTGCTGCCGGGGCTGGCCGGTGTGACGGCCTGGTATTTGATCAGCCGGAATGTGGATTGCGGTTTACGGGTTCAAATCGCCGGGCACAGCTTCATTCTTTTTTCCGTCTGCCTTTTCTGTCACAACGCGCTCTACCGCTTAAAGCCGCACCCGGCACACCTCACGGTCTTCTACCTCTGCCTCGCGCTGGGCGGCGCGCTGGGCGGAGTGTTTGTAGCGGTGGTCGCGCCGAATCTTTTCAATCACTACTGGGAATACCAGATCGCGCTGGTGCTGGCGGCGATTTTGGCGGTTCTGATGATCTATCTTCAACCGCAAAGTCTGCTCTATAAAATCCGTCATATAGCTTGGGTGCCGGTGTGTGTTTTAGCGGTCGCCATAACCTGCACTCCGCTCATGGAAGCACGGGAGTCGCTCTATGCGGCGCGCAACTTTTTCGGAACGCTGCGGGTGGTGCAGACCGAAGAAATCGGCGGCACACTGAACGCCCTGTACCACGGACGGATCTCCCATGGCGCGCAGTATCAGGACTCCGGCCTGTCGCGGAGTCCGACCGCATACTACGCCGAAGAAAGCGGCGTTGGTTTGGCGATCCATGCGCTGCAAGCGCGTATCACCGAACGGCCGATGCGCGTTGGAATGATCGGTCTGGGTGCCGGCACGCTGGCGGCGTACGGCCGCACCGGCGATGTGTATCGTCTGTACGACATCAACCCGCAAATTATTGAGCTGGCCCGCGACCCGGCCTATTTCACCTATCTGCAGGATTCGCCCGCCGCCATCGCGCTTGTACAGGGCGACGCACGGATTCAGCTTGAACGGGAGCTGCAGCAGCGGGGCCCGCAAAACTTCGATCTGCTTGTCATGGATGCCTTCAGCGGTGATTCGCCTCCCGCACATCTTTTAACCAGTGAGGCCTTTGCGCTTTATCTGCGGCATCTTGCGCCGGATGGAATGATTGCGGTACATATCAGCAACCAGTATATCGACTTCAAGCCGCTGATGCGTGCGGTGAAGAACCGCTTCGGCCTGTCCGGCGTGTTCATCTGCGATAATGCGGATTCGAACGAACTCGCTTATGCCAGCGACTGGGTCGTCTTCAGTCCGTCCCGGGACGCCGTTTCTCAGGAGATCTGGCAGAACGACACCTTTGAAAAATATCCCCGGTCCGTGCGCCTGTGGACGGACGACTACAGCAATCTGCTGTCGCTGTTCTGGTAGTGCGTGCCGGCGATTACGAAACCGTAATGAGCATTCCCTTGGGTTTCCGGCGACTACGGCGTTATTTTACCAGCAGAGAAAATAACCAAGGGGGTTCCGATGAAAGCCGCAGTTCTCAGTCTCACTCTTCTCGCCGCCGTTTCTTTAACATCATTCAGTCAGGAACAGCCGCGACAAGGTGGTGGCGGCAAAGGCGGCCGCGCGTCGATGCCGGAAAATAAAACGCCGGTGTCGCCGAATCCCGGGCAGACGGTCGGTCTGTTTCTGAATACCGACAAGGCATACAACGGCTACACGCTGATGGCGCCGAAGCACAACACGATCACTTATCTGCTGAACAACGAAGGCCAGATTGTTCACCAGTGGAAGAGCGAGTACGAGCCGGGGCAGTCGGCCTATCTTTTGCCGAACGGGCATCTGGTGCGCGCCGGTATGGTGAAAGTTCAGGGCGGCACCGGTGGCGGCGAAGGCGGGATCATTGAGGAATACGACTGGGACGGCAAACTGCTTTGGTCGTTCACCCACGCCACCCGCGATTATCAGTTGCACCACGATTTTAAAGTCATGCCGAACGGAAACATTCTCGCGCTGCTGGTAGAGCGCAAGTCGCTCGAAGAAGCGGTGAAGGCCGGATTCGACGCCAGCCTGCTGCGCGACGGGTATCTGGTTCCTGACGCCGTGATCGAAATTGCGCCCGATGGTTCCAAAGGCGGCAAGATTGTCTGGGAGTGGCACGTCTGGGATCACCTGCTTGGAAATAATGATTCTGCTGAACATCCCGAACTGATTGATCCCAAAGGATCGGGCCGCGGTTTCCCCGCTTTCTGGAATCACATGAACTCGCTCGATTACAATCCGGAGCTCGACCAGATTATGCTGAGCGTTCGCGGAAATAACGAAATCTGGATCATCGATCATTCGACGACCAAAGACGAAGCGGCCGGACATACCGGCGGCAAACACGGCAAAGGCGGCGATCTGATTTACCGCTGGGGAAATCCGGCTGCGTATAAATGCGGAACCGAAGCGGCTCGTCAGCTGATTCAGCAACACGACGCGCAGTGGATTCCGGCCGGTTATCCCGGCGCGGGCAATATCACGATCTTTAACAACGGCTATGAACGCGGCTGGTCGAGCGTTGAAGAAATTATTCCGCCGGTGGATGCAGACGGGCGTTACATTATTTCCTCCGGCAAAGCGTACGGTCCGGCGAAACCGGCGTGGCACTATGAAGCCAAAAACCGCACCGACTTTTTCTCGGCGGAAATTTCCGGCGCGCACCGGTTGCCGAACGGCAATACGCTGATTTGCGGCGGCATTGTCGGCAATCTGTTTGAAGTCACGCCGGACGGCGAAACGGTCTGGCAGTACGTCAACCCGATGGTTCGCGGCGGTATTCTTGCTCAGGGTGAACTGCCCGGCAAAGATGTGCGCGGGCACCTGTACAACGCCGTATTTAAAGTCCACCGCTACGCGCCGGATTATCCGGGGCTGGCCGGACGCGACCTGACTCCGAAAGGAGTCATCGAGCTGCCGGCATCAGAGAAAGGAAAGACCGGCTTCGACCAGGCAAACGCGCCGGCCGAGGAGCGTAAAGGTGGAAATAACAAACAGGGCGGCGGCAATCGCGATGATCGTCCGCCGCGCAACTAGCATGGTCAAAACAACAGGAGGCAGATATATGAAGAAGACATTGGTTACATTGGTTCTCTTATCGTCAGCGGCATTCGCTGCTGAACCGCCGAAGGCTGGTGGACCCGGTAATGCGGCCGGTCAAGGCCAGGGTCAAGGTCAAGGCGAACAGCGCCAGCGTCCGGATCCGGCACAGATGGCCACGCAAATGATGAGCCGGTTTGATGCAAACAAAGATAGCATCCTTTCGCAGGAGGAATTAAAGCTGGCGCTGGAAGATATGCACAAGAACCGTCCGCAACGGCCCGATCAAGCCGGCCAGAGCGAACAGCGCCCAGAGCCTCCGTCTGCCGACAAAGTCGCGCCGCAAATGCTTGAGCGGTTTTCGGCAGACAAAAAAGGACTGACGGCGGACGAATTAACGAAGGCGCTCGAAGAACGGCCCCGTCAGGGCGGCAATCGCGGAGACCGTCAGCCGCGCAACGATCAGAATACGAAATAAAGGAGTCGCACCATGAAACGTTCGCTGATTCTCGCCACGTTCATCGCCGGTTCGGTTTTCGCCGATGAACCGGCTTACACCATCGTCGGTACAGGACAGACGAAGTGCTACGGTGATCGCGGCGGGATATCGGCGCCGCAACCGGGTCAGCCATTTTACGGCCAGGATGCTCAGCACCCTGATCCGGTGCCAAGTTACAAAGACAACGGCGACGGAACCGTCAGCGATCTCAACACCGGACTGACGTGGGTGAAAGCCCGCGGTGAAAAGGTTTCCTGGGAAGCGGCTGTTGCCGGCGCGGAGGATTGCCGCGCCGGCGGCTTTGACGATTGGCGGATGCCGACGATCAAGGAACTGTATTCGCTCATCAATTTCAACGGCGGCTGCGCCGGGACGGTGGCCAACTCGACACCGTACATTGATACCAAATATTTCGACTTCGTTTACGGCGACGAGTCGAAAGGCGTCCGCATCATCGACTGCCAGGACTGGTCGGCGACGGAATACATCAGCACGACGATGAACGGCAATCCCACCGTCTTCGGCGTTAACTTTGCCGACGGCCGCATCAAGGGCTATCCGAAATCCAGCCCTCGTGGCGAAACCAAACTGTTTGTGCGCTACGTTCGCGGCAATCCGGATTACGGAAAAAATAATTTCCGCGGCAACGGCGGCGGCACCGTCACCGACCAAGCCACCGGTTTGATGTGGCAGCAGGACGATAGCGGCAAAGGATTAAACTGGCAGGAAGCGCTGGCGTGGGTTCAGGAAAAGAACGCCGAAAATTATCTCGGTCACAATGACTGGCGGCTGCCTAACGCCAAAGAACTTCAGAGCATCGTGGACTATTCGGTCATTCCAGCGATTGATCAGACCTCCTTCAAAATGAGTGATCCGGACGCGTGGTATTGGAGCAGCACAACGCATCTCGACGGCCCAATCGACCGGCGCGGCAACGCCGCTGTTTACGTCACGTTCGGCAAAGCCACCGGCTGGATGAAGTTCCCGCCAGCGATGGACCTTAAACTATTTGATGTCCACGGCGCGGGTGCTCAGCGTAGCGACCCGAAGGTCGGCGATCCGGCGCAGTTCCCGCAGGGTCGCGGCCCGCAAGGCGATGTCGTTCGCATTTATAATCTTGTTCGTCTTGTGCGGTGAGGCTGTCCGGTGGAGCGGTCTCGTGCCTGCGGCTTGCGTCCGTACCCCAGATTTATGGGCGACCCGTGTTCGTTTTGATCTTAAGGTCTTTCATTGCGCATCGCTTAATTCCGTTTAATGCTTCGCGGTAATGTGCACAGTCAGCGTCGTAGATTTCACACAGCGGGTTGTCGTTCCATGCCAACTGAGGTTTTTCGCGCAGCGTTTTTAAAATATCCGCAGCAGCCTTTGAGATAATGAACGGGCCAACATCGGTCATTTTCTGAATCTTCCAGTACGCTTCTGAATATTGGGTGCCGAATTTCTCCTTTTCCGGATGCTCTTCCGTATTGTCCCAATATTCTTCAGCGCAAATAGAAGAATAGCGGAGAAGATCATGCAATGCGTCGATGATTTCGATATATGCGGATAATTTCCTCTCCCACCATTTCTGGTGAAGCGCCCAGCGCACGGCCCATCTAGCAGATAAGTATGCAGCCGCTACGGTGGTGATTAGTCCAATCGCCCCAGTGATGAGTATCTGTAAGTAATTTTGCATTGGTAACTCCTAAATTAATTCAACTCCGAGTTGTGCAATCTCGTTCGTCTGCGCTGTTCTTGAAAGTATGGTGTGGCTATGAATTGGTCAACGGAGAAAAATAATGCGTGTTGTTTGTTTTGCTCCGCAGATAGTGAGCGGGATCACTGGATATTAAATGAAACAATTAACCCGAAAACATCTATGCACATTTGCCGCAAAACGATAGCTTCGGACGCATGGGAGCAAGGGCATGGAAGAATATCTGAGGAAACGCAGGTGCCGCATGAAGAAAATTTATTTAGCAACAATCATTACTCTGTTCGCATATTTTGTCTCGGCAGAGATCACGGTAACAAATTTGGTCGTCGCTCAGCGACCAGGAACCAAACTGGTAGACATCACTTATGATGTCTACAGTGCAGAGACCAGCGCTGTAGTGGTGTCACTGGCGGTAAGCAATGGTATAAATACGGTAAGCGCGACGAATTTATTAGGCGATGTAGGTGCTGATATTGCCACGGGAACCGGGAAATCCATTGTTTGGGACATAGGCGCCGATTGGAGCGGGAATGTCTCCACCTTGAGTTTTTCTATCACGGCAAATGATGGACGGGCATCCGTCGCTAAGACCGGTCAGAGCACCCTTTACCGTGCGGGAGATGACGGCAACCTTAAAACGGGTATAACGTGGCCCGATCCGCGCTTTGCTGATCAAGGCGACGGTACGGTTGCCGACAATCTGACTGGGCTAGAGTGGGTTAAAGCACCGCATTCGCTTTCCGGTAATTCCGGTACGACTAACTGGAATAGTGCCATTGATTTTTGCAGGGGACTGGTTTACGCGAATCATTCCGACTGGCGGCTGCCTTCGCGCAAAGAATTGATGAGTCTGGCGGATTACGGGCGTAGCAGTCCGGCGTTGCCCGCCGGCCATCCTTTTTCCGGCGTACGGAGTAACTACGGCTATTGGTCAAGTACGCGCTACGCAAGCAACACAAATAGCGCATGGTACGTGGCTATGGGGTTTGGCAGTATGGACGTCACCCCAGTTACAGCAATTCTAGATGTATGGCCAGTACGCGGCGGCCAATAAGATGTCGTATTTCAGAAGAAATTGACGAGAGATGAACAAATGAAAAATTTGATGCTTTTGATTGCGGGGATTTTTATTTGTAGTTCGATTTTGGCTGACTCAGCATCGCCAGTTCCAAAGACAGGCCAGACGACCAGCTATCGAACGGGGGATGACGGCGACCTTGAAATGGGTGTGGCGTGGCCCAATCCGCGCTTCACAGACCTCGGTGACGGAACGGTAAAAGACAATTTGACTGGGCTGGAGTGGATAAAAGATCCGCACTCTCTTTCTGGCAATTCCGGAGGACAGAACTGGCCCAGCGCCATTGATTTTTGCAACGGACTGGTTTATGCGGATCATTCTGACTGGCGATTGCCTAATATAAAAGAACTCGAGAGCCTCATGGATTGCGGGCAGTATTCTCCGGCGTTGCCCTCCGGCCATCCTTTTTCCGGGGTGCAGAGTGTTTACTACTGGTCAGGTACGTCCTGCCTTGGCAATACAAGCCTCAAATTCTGCGTATATGTGCCTATGGGCGTTGTGGACTCCCTTGATCAGTCCGGTCAACGCTACGTGTGGCCCGTGCGCAGAGAAATAGTTTCTGCCACGCCATCTGTGATGGCTTCAGAAATGGCAGATATGGATACTCGCGATTATATGCTGGTCGTTTCGTCTGAACGCGGTACGCCGGTTCCAAATGTTGGAACAAATGCTTTTGCGTGGCGGGCAACAGTGACTTGTTCTGTGGACAGCGCAGTGACTTGCGGCCTCACCAACTGGACTTCGGCGGGCTGGAGCGGTTCGGGTTCTGTGTCTACCTCAGGCGCGACACCCGACACCGGTTCCTTTGTACTGACCAGTCTGGTTTCTTCGATTGTCTGGAACTGGAATACCAATTACTGGCTGGAAGCAACATCAGTCAACCCCGGCGGGTTGGTCTTCCCTGGCAGCGGCTGGCACCCGGCAGGCGAAAATCTGATGCTTTCGGTTGCGATGGCAGATGGCTGGCTTTTCATGGGCTGGAGCGGCGACGCTTCCGGTGATTACACAGCGACCAACATCATCGTTCCGATAGTTCGTCCAGTTTCAGTAACCGCAACTTTCTCCGATGATGCCGACGGTGACGGACTGCTCAATACGAACGAAACCGCACTCGGAACCAATCCGCGCAACAGCGATTCCGACAGCGACGGTATGGATGATCCGAAAGAACTGGTGGCCGGAACGTCGCCGACTAATTCTGCCAGTGTGCTGGCTGTGAATCTTTCAACCGGCGTTTCCGCCAATGAAGTTTCGTGGTATGGAGTGAGCGGAAGATATTACCGGCTGGAATACACCGACGACCTCGCCAACGGCTGGACACCGCAAGGAGTGGCCATTCCCGGCGAAAACGCCCAGATCATGACGCCAGATATTTCTGCCGGTGCTAAACGTTTCTACCGCATCCGCGTCAGCGATAATCCCAGCGGGCTATAATACAGATTTCGCATAACTTCCGGTTTTTATCACCGCGCCCAACGGACGCGGCTACAGAAAATCGCTCTTAATTATGGGTGCGGACGGTGGCCGCGCCCCACCTAATCGCCTTTTTGCCATTACGAAACCGTAATGAGCTTTCCTTTGTCCTTGCGGCAACTGGCGCGTTATTTTGTCAGCAGAAATCAAGGAATGGAGGAAGGTATGAAAAAATGGATTCCGCTTCTTTTATTTGCCGGTTCGGCATTCGCCTACGAACGGTTGCAAGGACCGACCGAACTGCTGTTCTGTGACAAAGAAAAAGCATTTGCCGGGTATACGCTTTTCGGTGTCGGCAGCCGGACATACCTGCTCGATCTCGACGGACAGGTTGTTCACACCTGGCCGATCGGAACCAATCCGCACCTGCTGGATAACGGCAATATTCTTGATGCTTCGAAAGATGACCCCAGCGGATTCCAAGGCTTCAAGGAAGTGGATTGGGACGGTAAGACGGTTTGGGAATACACCGAGAAGCGCGAAGGGTATGCGCCGCATCACGACTGGGTGCGCATCTTCAACAAAAAACTCAACGCGCCGACCACGCTCTACATTGCCAATAAGACCATTACGTCAGAACAGGCGATCGCCGCCGGATCCGATCCGAAGAAGGGGTCTGTTGAAGGCGGCCAGATGGATACCGTAGTCGAAGTGGATATGCAGGGTAACGTGGTGTGGGAGTGGGGTTTCTTCGATCATGTCGTGCAGGATGTTGATCCGGCGAAACCGAATTATGTCGGCACGGGCAAAACCATCGCGAACTATCCCGGTCGCATTAACATCAATATGCCCGGCAAGCCGCTTCGGCGCGACTGGCTGCACTGCAACTCGCTCGATTACAATGCGCAGTCCGGTCACATCGCAATCAACTCCGTGCAGGGCGAGCTGTATGTGATTGATCACGACGGCACGTTTGTCACCGGTGACGCGAAGGCGAGTATCGCCAAGGCCGCAAGTCCGGCAGGCGACTTCCTCTATCGGTTCGGCGATCCGGCCCGTTACGCGCAGGGCGATCCGCCGAAGGTTTTGGAAAACTGGGACTCGGCGACTTCCGGCCACAAGCAGATGGGCGGCTCGCACGATGTGTCGTGGATTCCGGCAGGGCTTCCCGGCGCCGGGCATCTCATGGTTTTCAATAACGGCCAGTATCTTTACCAGCGGACGCCGCAGTCATCGGTGCTGGAAATTAATCCGTTCCTCGATGCGAACGGAAATGACACCGGCAAGTATGTGAATCCGCCTGACGCCGGGTACCGGCGTGAGAGCTACGACAAGGACACGCACAATCAGCCACGCCAGATTTCGAAGCAGGTTGTTTGGAGCTACCAGTCCGTCAACAGCCACGGCTTCTTCAGTCATATCGGTTCAAGCGGACAGCGCCTGCCGAACGGCGGTACGTTTGTCTGCTCCGACACCGAAGGCCATTTCTTTGAAATAACCGCCGACGGCAAGCTCGCGTGGGAATATATCAATCCAGTCACGCGCGACGGTGCGGTGAAAACGCTCGGCGATGTTCTGCCGATGGCGAACTCCGCATTCCGCGCCTATCGTTATGCAACGAATCATCCGGCGTTCAAGGGACGCGATTTGAAACCGGAGGGAACGATCACCGACCGCGCGGCGCAAGGTATCGACACTTATCCGAAACGCAATCCGGCCGGCAACAGCGACCAGCCGGACCGTCGCGGGGGAAAGCGCAGATGAATCGTGCCGGTCTAGTCGGAATCCTGCTGGCCGTTGCAATCTTTCCAGTCACCGGAAACTCTGCTGAAAAAGGAACCAAAGAACGGAAAGACCGCGCGGTAAAAGATATTCCGCTGATGATGGAAGCGGGGCCGGTATCGGAAGATTTTCAGTGTTCCGAGCTGCTGGCGTTTCCGACAGATACATCGGTTCAGATTCATCTGATTCCGCGGCGCGACATGGAGCTGACGGTGCGTTACGGAACGCAGGATGACCGGCTTGATCAGCAGACCGATCCGCAAAATATTCACGCCGGAGAATCGCACATTGTCCGGTTGGAGAATCTGAAGCCGGATATGGAATATTTATATCGGCTGGAATGGAACGGAACCGAAGGTCCGGTGCGCCATTTCCACACGGCCCGATCGGCCGGTGAAACATTCAACTTTGCGGTGCAGGCCGATCCGCATCTCGATGACAACTCGGATCTGACGGCTTACGCCGACGCGTTAAAAAATATCTTGCAGTCACGTTCAGACTTCCTGATCGACCTCGGCGACTCGTCGATGGTCGAAAAGCTGGATGACAAAAGCGACACGGCGATTACGCAGCGGAATCTGCTGATGCGGAACTGGTACGGAACGATTGCACACAGCGTTCCGCTGTTCATGGCTCAGGGCAATCATGATGGCGAAAAGGGGACGTCATTTGACGGAACGGCGAACAATCTTGCTGTACGCGCCACACTGATCCGTAAAAAGTTTTATCCGGTCGCGCCGGACACGTTTTACAGTTCCGCCGCGCCGGACGAAAAGTTTTGCGGAACCGTGCGCAGCTACTATGCATGGACCTGGGGCGACGCACTGTTTGTTGTGATTGATCCGTACCGCTATCCCGCGCCGAAGGCCGGAAAAAAATCCGGTGGATGGGATGTGACGCTCGGCGAAACGCAGTACCGCTGGCTGCGGACGACGCTCGAAAACAGTACGGCGAAAAATAAATTTGTGTTTGGTCATCAACTGGTCGGCGGCGACGAGCAGGGGCGCGGCGGCGCAGAGCACGCCGATTGGTATGAATGGGGCGGTCATGATCCGGACGGCAAATACCGCTTCGATGAAAAACGGCCCGGCTGGGGCAAGCCGATCCATCAGCTGCTGGTGGACACCGGCGTGAAGGTTTATTTTCACGGGCACGATCATTTTTATGCGCGGCAGGAAAAAGACGGAGTAATCTATCAGCTGGTTCCGCAGCCCGCCGCCGAAAACGGAAAGGCTCCCGGACATGCCGCTGAGTACGGTTATACCGAAGGCGATTTGCGTGGCGGTTCCGGCTTCATGCTGGTGAATGTTTCGCCGGACGGGTTTAATATGAATTTTGTACCGACCGGATCGGCGCGTAGCGGAGGAAAGAAGAAGTGAAGAAACAGATTTTAATTCACGCCGCGCTGGCGCTACTGGTGTGCTGCAGTATGGCGCAACAGCCGGGGAAAAAAGAGAAGCGGGACAAACAGGACGGGAAACGCGGTGGCGGCGGCAGTCAGTTTTATCCGCCGCCGGCGCAGGCGTGGGATGTCGCCACCATTATTCTCGGCATTCCGGAAGCCGACCGGATCACCATGAGCATTATTCCGGCGGCGAATTTGGAGGGATATATTGAATACGGCGGCACCAAGACCGAGGTGCAGCAATTCCCCGGCAAGACACCGACGCAACTGACGCTGACCGGACTTTCCGCCGATACGGACTGCACGTATCGCCTGCGCTACCGCAAATCGGATGGAACGGAATTCCGGAGCGGACCGGAGTATCACTTTCACACGGCGCGCGCACCGGGCCGTCCGTTTATGTTTGAGATCCAAGGCGACTCGCATCCGGAACGGCTCGGTAAACAAAACGATCCGGTGCTGTACGAACAAACATTACTGGCAGTTGCTGAAGACCGACCCGATTTCTTTTTATGCATCGGCGACGACTTCAGCGTTGATGCGTTACAGGATGTTAATGCGACAACGGTTAAGCAGGCCTATTTGAAACAGCTACCGTATCTCGGACTCTTTGCGCACTCATCGTCGCTGTTTCTGGTGAATGGCAATCACGAACAGGCCGCGCGCGCCAATCTCGACGGAACGGCGAATAACGTCGCCGTCTGGGCGCAGAACTCCCGCAACAGCTTCTTTCCGCAGCCGGCACCGGACGGCTTTTACAGCGGCGATAAGGAAGAGGTTGAGCATATCGGCCTGCTCCGCGACTACTATGCGTGGACCTGGGGCGACGCACTGTTCGTGACGATCGATCCGTACTGGCACTCGGAGCAGTCGGTGGATAATAAATTTGGCGGCGGCGACAAGCGACGCGATCTGTGGGGGATCGGTCTCGGCGAAGAGCAATATCGCTGGCTGAAGAAAACGCTCGAAGAGAGTAACGCAAAATTTAAATTTGTCTTTGCTCATCACGTCAACGGTACCGGTCGCGGCGGGATCGAGAACGCCGGACTTTACGAGTGGGGCGGCAAGGGTCGCGACGGACAGCAGGAATTCAAAAACCGGCGACCGGGCTGGGAACTGCCGATCCATCAGCTCATGGCTAAAAATCACGTCACCATTTTCTTTCAGGGCCACGACCATATCTTTGTCCGGCAGGAACTCGACGGCGTGATTTACCAGACATTGCCGGAACCGGCCGACTCGACTTACACGCTATACAACGCCGACGCCTATCTGAGCGGCGATAAGTTTCCAAACTCCGGCCGAGTTCGTGTGGCGGTCAGCCCGGAAAAAGTCCGGGTGGAATATGTCGCCTCGCGGCTTCCAAAGGATTCGACGACTGAACATCCTGACGGAGAAATTATTTTTGCGTATGAAGTTTCCGGAAAATAATTAAGAATCCGGTGCATGAGTCAGGAACTTCGGCCCGATCGCGAGGCCTTTATCAAGCTGGCGAAGGCCGTCATGCCGTTCGGCAAATATGCCGGACGTCGGCTGGTTGATCTGCCCGAACCCTATGTCGTCTGGTTTAAGCAGAAAGGCTTCCCGAAAGGCGAGCTGGGGCAGATGCTCGAAACCGTGTACACCATCAAAGCCAACGGTCTGGAATATCTCTTTCATTCCGGCGCAAAAAATCCGGAAAAGCTATAGAGCAGCTTTTCTCTTTGCCGCTTTTTTCTGTTTCTTCTTGCTGTCTTTATGGTCAGTCCCTGCTTTGGCCGGATGCTGATCCAGAACCTGCTGAAGGTCGGTGCGGGCCGCGATGGCTTTGGCATCGGTGGTGCCGGCCGGAACAGGAATTTCCTGGAACGGTGCGTTTTTCATGTCAAACAGTTCGCCGCCGTTGGTCAGTTTGAAACCGGCGTTGCGGACGTATGAGTTGCCGTGCAGTTCAACATAGATCCAGTCGCGCGGAGTTCCTTTTTCGCCGCGGATTTGCGGAGCGAAGCTGTGCCCGTCAATGGTTGTGCCGGCGGGCAGTCCGGCCTTGCCGAGTTCGGCAAAGGTCGGGAAAAAATCGCTGAAGTCGATGAGGTCGTGTTTCACCTGACCGGACGGGGTTGTGCCGGGCCAGTTCACGACGAGCGGCACGCGGCTGCCGCCTTCGAGCATAGTGCCTTTCATGCCGCTGATCGGTTTGCCGTCCACCGTCGCGGCCTCAACGCCGAAACGCGCCGCGCCGTTATCGCCGGTGAAAATAATCAGCGTGTTTTCGCGCAGCTTCAACCGGTCGAGTTCGGCGACGAGTTTGCCGACGAGCTTGTCCATGTATTCCACATTGTCCGTATAGAGCTGATTTGCATCCGCGCCCGTTTTGCTGTCGGGGGTTGGAAGGATCGGGCCGTGCACGTGAACCATCGGGTAGTAGATGAAGAACGGACGATCTTTATGGCGGGTTATGAAGTCGGTGACGAACTCGTGCATGAGATCAGGCAGATATTTTCCTTCCGGCAGGGCTTTTTCTACGCCGCTGGCGATATAGGTCGGGTTCTGATCGCCCCAGTAGCGTCCGCTACCTTGAAACACAACGTACTCGTCAAAGCCCCATTCGCCGGGGCCGAAGCACATCTGTCCCCACTTGCCGACGCTGGCTGTCGCGTATCCGGCATTTTTCATGATCGTCGGGATCATCACTTCGCGGGACGGATCAATCGCATCCTTGCTGTTGTTGCTGTTCAGCCCGGTGCGGAACGGATAGCGCCCGGTGAGCGCCTGACAGCGTGACGGTCCGCACAGCGGCGTGGAATAGCAGAGATCAAACCGCGTGCCGCTTTTTGCCAAGGCGTCGATGCTGGGCGTTTTGAATGCTCCGCCGCAACAGCCGATGTCACCGAGACCTACGTCGTCAGTGAGAATGAAGATAATATTCGGTTTGCGGACGGCGGCGGCCTTTTCCGCCGGAACTTGGCAGGCGGTCAGCGTCAATACGGCGAGTTCTGCCCCGGCGATCTTCAGGAAACAAGGACTTCTCATACATCGGCTCCTTTTGCTGGCAGACATTCCCATAAAACGTCTGAAAAAGGAATATATTGCCGACGCTGTTTCATGAGCACCCGAGGCGGCCGGCATAAGTGCTTGCGTCGAAACAGGGCGCACACTATCTTTCAGCACTCTTCGGGCCCGTAGCTCAGTTGGTCAGAGCAGGAGACTCATAATCTCTTGGTCCTCGGTTCAAGTCCGAGCGGGCCCATTTTTTATTACATTAATTAAGGTTGATCTTTGCCTTTCAGGCCGCCATCCTCCGCGCGCCTCAAATTTTTAAGGCCCCGGTGTTTACTTGCAGGAATGAAGATCGGTATTTGGGTTCCTGCAATAAACATGGGTGTATCAATGAAGTTTACCGAATTGGGGCTCAGCCCCGAAATTCTCGAAGGCATTTCACGCCTTGGTTTCGAAACCCCGACGCCTGTCCAGGCGGCGGTTATTCCGGCGATTCTAAATAATGGCCGCGACCTGGTTGCGCTGGCACAGACCGGTACCGGCAAAACGGCCGCGTTCGGTCTGCCGGTGCTGCAAATGCTCGATACGGAAATCAAAACGCCGCAGGCGCTGATTCTCTGTCCAACGCGCGAACTCTGTATGCAGATCGCCCGCGACCTTCAGAATTTCGCCGCCTGTGCGCGCGGCGTCCGGATTCTGGCTGTTTACGGCGGAGCCGACATCAAACCGCAGCTTTCCGCAATGGTGCGTGGTGTTGATATCGTGGTCGCCACGCCGGGCCGGATGGTTGACCTACTGCGCCGCAAGCGTGCCGACTTTTCGAAAATCAAGCGCGTTGTGCTGGATGAAGCCGACGAGATGCTCAACATGGGCTTCGAAGAAGACCTGGAAACGATTCTTTCTGAAGTGCCCGAAGGCGCGCAGACGCTGCTGTTTTCGGCGACGATGCCGCGACAGGTTGCCGCGATCGCCAAGAAGTACATGATTGAGCCGGAAGAAATTACGGTTGGTACGCGCAACGCCGGCGCCGAAAACGTCAGCCATGAATATCTGGTGGTTCACGCCAAAGACCGTTACCGCGCGCTTAAACGCCTCGCCGACTTTTATCCGGAAATGTACGGAATCGTTTTCTGCCGTACCCGGCAGGAGACGCAGGATATTGCCGATCATCTCAGCCGGGACGGCTACAATGCCGAGCCGTTGCATGGCGACCTGACACAGCAGCAGCGCGACCGCGTCATGAAAAAATTCCGCGCCCGCGAACTTCAGATGCTCGTTGCCACCGATGTTGCCGCGCGCGGTCTCGATGTGACCGACCTTACGCATGTTATCAACTACAGCCTGCCGGACGACCTCGGCAGCTACACCCACCGCAGCGGCCGTACCGGCCGCGCCGGTAAAACCGGCGTTTCCATTGCGCTGGTCAACATGCGCGAACACTACAAAGTGAAGTGCATCGAAAAAGAAATCGGCCGTAAATTTGTGCAGCGCACGGTGCCGACCGGCGCGAATATCTGTGAAGCGCGTCTGATGGGTCTGATGGACCGTCTGAGTCAGGTTCCGGCCGGACCGGGACTGATTGATGAAATTCTGCCGACGCTCAGCAAGAGCCTCGAAAGTTTCTCGCGGGAAGAACTGGTGCGCCGCTTTGCCGCTCTCGAACTGCAGCGCATGCTTGATTACTACAGTAAAGAGCCGGACATCAACTCCGAAGCGGTTCATGAAGCGGTCGGACACGCCGCGCGGAAAAAACAGACCGCGGCCGCCAACATGGTCGAACTGGTGATGAACGCCGGCAAACTCAACGGACTGAGTCCTAAGCAGCTTATGAATTTAGTCAATGTTGCTGACCGCAATAGCAGTATCGAAATCGGCCGCATTAACATTGTAAAAATGCAGACGTTTTTCGAAGTGCCGCGCGATGCCGCGCAGGGCGTCATTGACAGTTTTGCCAAAGGGCATCTCGATTTCGAAGGACGTCCGGTCACCGTGACCTTGGCGCAATCAGGGAATCCTGCGAAGCGCGATGAAAAGCGCGCGGCACATCCTTACAGTCCAAAAGACAAACCGAAAAAGCCGCACGGGCATTGGAAGAAATAGTTTCCAATCTCCGGGTATTATTTTTCTTTCGCCCGGCCGGGCAGGCCGGGGATTTCTTTCGGCAGGTTGACGAAGCGCCATTCCGGTTTTTCGAGAGGCCCCTCCAGCTTGAATTCCAGCAGTCGTAAAAAAGGCGCGGCGCCTTCCCGCAGGGCGCTGGCGGCCAGACGCTGGAGCTGGCTGCCTTCCTTGTCGTTGCCGCTTGTCTGACGCAACGGCTCGGCAGCGACGGTGAAGTCGATTCCTTTTTCCGGTGAATAGTTTCCCCGTCCGCGGGCACTGACGAGCGTTCCGCCAAGCTGCGCATTGTCGCTCCAGATGGCGCCGTCGTGAAGTTGATAGTCGGCACTGAAGGCGGTGAGCGAGAAGAGATTGAAGCCGGGGAATGCCGATTGGGTCAGCCGTGAAAATCCGCCGAAAAGCGGCAGGTCAGCCAGATGGCCGTTTTCGATTTTAACCTGTCCGCCGCCCCGGACGGATTTCCAAAAACCGCCATTAGCATCTGCGGTGAAGTCGAGTGTTGCGGCGAGCTGTCCGTGTGTGCGGTTGTAGTCACTGGTGGCGATCTGCCCGAGCAGCTTTGCCAGATCGAGCTGACTGATGCGTGCGCTAATGTGGTAGGGGGCGGAGATATCTTTGAGAAGAATGTGGAATTCGGCGCTGCCTTCTGCGAGACCGCCATAGAGCTGAATGGCGGCATTGGTAAAGATGAGCTGTGTGCCGTGTCCGCTGATGTCGGCATTGAAGGCGGAGGCCTGTATTTTACCCATGCCGATATTCTCTGCGCGAAAAGAGCCTTTGAAATTCTGGTTGGTACACCCGCCGTAATCAATCTGGCCGCTGCCGAAGGAATAAACCGGGCCGGTGAAGCGGATCTGTTCGAGGATGGTGTGTTCTTCCGGTGCGATAGCGCGGGCAACATCCGCCGGAGGGAAGCTGTTGGTGACGTTAAAGAAGGCCAGCTCGCGGTCAAAGTCGACCTGTATGCTTCCGTGAAACTGTTCTTTGTCGCGGGAGACCTTCAACTGAGTGAGATCCAATACCCGGTTGGAATAAACCATAAACGTCTCGAGGTGTCCGATCGGTACGCCGCCGCAGGTGAACCGGTCGCCGGAGAGCTTGCCGGCGATGACGAACGATTCGCTGGGAGCGGTTTGCGAAAGGGTCAGCTCGGTTTTCAGCAGTTCGTTCGGGAAGCGGAAGCGGCGGAGAAAGTCCTTGAGATCTTCGTCATAAAGGCCCGCAATCGCCGGATCGCATTGGGTTTGTACTCTGGCTGTCCAGGCTTTTGATTCGAGATTAAGCCGGAAGCTGCCGGTAACCGGTCCGCCATTGACCCGTGATTGAAGATCAGTTGCTTCAACCCGGTTGCCGTCGCGGATCAGATGAAAGGCCAGCGGATCCAGCGTGATATCCTGATATTTCAGCTGGGCTTGCTGTACCTGTATGTTTGCTTTTTCAGTCAGCAGGTCGTACGGCGCCGGGCCGAGTGCCGCGGAAAAATCAAACCGGCCGTAAGGTTTGACGCCGGTCTGTGCAACGGCGGACTGTGCGTCTTCAGGCAGCAGGCTGAACAGATCGGCGGCGGATAAGGTGTTTTCGACGGATACCTGTGCATTGCTGTTTTCAACATTGAGCGTGCCGCGCAGGACGAGCTGTTCGCGGTTTGAACGGTTCAGCTGCAATGCCGCGAGGGTCCAGGTTTGATTGCGGTAGTTGAGCGCGCCGGAGAGTTGTTTGAAAACACGGTCGCTTAAGGTCAGGCCTCCGGCTGTCAGTACGACATCCAGAGAATTTTCTTCGGGCAGACCGTCGTTGAAATTAAAAGTAAGGTCAAGTTGCGGCGGCTTGTCGCACTTCAGCTGGCTCAGCGCATCCGCCGCTTTGGCGGCGCGGCGGCGGAAGTCGGCCGTGTTCTGGCGGATTTCTCCGACGACGGGGAAAACAGCGGTGCCGCGAGAGGTGATGGTGATGCCGCCCCAGTTCAACTCGGCATTTTCGACGGTGATGCGTCCGGGCGCGGCAACCAGCGAAGCCTCGAGTCTGCTGATATTGCGGAACGGGTGATTTTCCGGAAGCACACTTTCCCACGGCCGTCCCAGAGAGACGCCGAGATCGCGGACAAATATTTTGATGCGCCAGCCGCCGCCGGTATTTTTCCAGTCGACCGGCCAAAGCATGACGTAAAGTTTTTTTGCGCTCAGAAGCGGCTGGAGGTCGTCAGGTGAAGTGCTGTAAAGCCGGACATTGTTAATCACCCATCCGTGATGAGTGGAAAGCCGGATAGATTGGATCTGCAGCGGAAGGCCCGCCGCCTGTACCTGTGCGGCAATGTGACGTGTCAGACCCGGCGGCAGACCGATAGCCAGCAATGCAAAAAGCGCCAGCAAAACAGAAAGGCCCAGAGCAAATCCCGTCAGGCGGAGCAGCTGCAGCCAGAGTTTTCCCGGACGGACTTTGTTCGAATCAGGGTTGCTTGATTTCTTCAGCTTGTTTTTCAATGGGCACCGTCAATTCACGGGTGAGGGTTTGCGCAGTTTTTTCTGAAACCACAAAGACGATGTTTTGGCCAAGAATCATGGCGAAGCGGCCGTTTTCAATTTTAGCGCCGATCAGTACTATGCGACCGATAACGTTGGTATCGCTGAGAGTAACTGTCAGTGCGGTCTGCGGGACGTCCAGTCCGTAAGGCGTAAGGGAAACGGGATTGAAATCCACATAGCGTTCGGCCCGCAGTTCGTTGAGCGTCCACATGAGATCCGTCAGTGCCTCGGCATTAACCTGACTGGCCGGCTGACTGGTAGCGAAGGCGTCGGTATCCGTTTTCTGAACGGACCGTTCGGTTCCGTTATTCTGCACCATAATTTTCTGAATCAGTGCCGGATTGATTTCGAGCACTGTCCGGTTGCGGTAGAAAAGCGGATCGACGAAAGCGTCGAGAACAATGCTGCCGGCGGTGGTACAAAACGAAGGTTCAT
>Ga0247840_10005307_pt1 | contig 19504 bp, 18 predicted proteins | sample LaCruzMarch2015__FD_192404 | JGI IMG/M metagenome (GOLD analysis project Ga0247840, IMG submission 192404) | Freshwater microbial communities from meromictic Lake La Cruz, Castile-La Mancha, Spain - LaCruzMarch2015_17m | ecosystem: Environmental > Aquatic > Freshwater > Lake | place: Spain... | reverse complement strand
TTTCGCCTTCTTCTCGAAAGTAACAATCGGGACTCGGCGCAGTAATTACGTCCATTAACAAGGGCGCGTAAGTTTTTTTGTATAACGCCACATCGCCAACTGCTAACGCGCCAAGTGTTTCGCCGTGATAACTGTTTTCGAGCGAGATAAATTTGGTTTTTTGAGTTTGCCCGTGATTTTGCCAATAATGAAAACTCATTTTTAATGCGACTTCGACAGCCGCTGAACCGTTGTCAGCATAAAAACAGCGCGATAATCCCGCAGGCGTAATCGTGACTAATTTTTCTGCGAGTTCAATTGCCGCTTCGTGCGTGAAACCCGCAAAAATAACGTGTTCCAGCGTATCAATTTGGTGTTTTAAAGCGGCGTTAATCGTTGGATTGGAATGCCCAAATAAATTCACCCACCACGAACTAATGCCGTCTAAATATCGATTACCGTCGAAATCTTCCAGCCAAACACCTTTGCTAGATTTAATTGGAATCAGCGGAAAATTTTCGTGGTCGTGCATTTGTGTACAGGGATGCCACAAAACGCGCGTGTCGCGCTGGGATAAAAGGGCGTTATTCATCGTTTTTCGCTTCCATCAATTCGATAATCTTTTTTAGTAGCGCGATTTCTTTGTCTTTTTGCTCAATAACAAACTTGTGCGTTTCAATTTCATTCGAGGAGCCAATGTAAAAATGATTTTTGCATTGTTTGTTACCTTTAAAATTTACGCTTGTCTTGTCACTAGGTTCAAATAATTCAGCAGGTTCCATTTCAAATAATTCGGCAAGTTGTAATAAACGCGATAATTTTATGTTGGCTTCATCGCGTTCGATATTGCCATAACCGTTGCTCGACATTTGCAATTTGTCTGCAACCTCTTCTTGCGTCCAGCCTTTAGCTTCTCTTGCCAGACGTATTTTTGATTTACCAACATGGATATGGATTCCTAGCGATTTTTAATGTGGAGTGTAGCTTGATTTTACATTATCCATCGCAATCCGTATTAAAATATAGGCGTTTATTACGCACAAAACTTGATAATTTGCCGATTTCCAAAAACACGGTTTTAACCGTTGAGTAATTTTGTTCGGTGGCTTGTTTTTGAAAAATCTCAAGCATCCCTTCGCAAAGTGATATTTCGTGCATAATCTTTCTCAGTTAGTCTCATTATTCGCCACCTTCCAGACTTTCAACCCGCTGAAAACCTCGCGGTAAAAGTGTTCCGCGTTTAGCGCGATTTCCAATATAAAGCTGTAAATCACTCTGTTTTAACGTTAACGTCCGTTTGCCAGAAATGACGGTCAAAGCCGTTTCGGGCTTTAGAATGGTAGATGCCACAATAAAATCCGTGCCTTTTTCTAATTCATTCGCGGGAATTTGAATCAATTTATTGCCTTTGCCTTTTGCCAACGTTGGAATTTCGCTTAACGAAAAGATGAGCAAACGCCCTTGATTTGTAGCAACAGCAAGTAAATTCGATTCGTCCGCCGTCAATAATGGCGGCAATAATTTTTCATTATTCGACAGCGTAACCAAAGATTTCCCTGCTTTATTTTTACTCGCTAAATCGTTAAGCGGCGTTTTAAAACCATAACCCCAAGAATTTACCAACATCACAAAATCGTCAGAATTTCCCGATATTAAATGCGTAAAAGTCGCGCCTTCGGGAGGATTGAAACGACCTGTTAACGGTTCACCTTGCGTTCTTGCCGACGGTAAATCATGCGTCGTCGAGCTATAAACGCGCCCCGTCGAATCGAATAAATACACCAGTTGTGTCGAGCGAGTTTTGACTGCTGTTTGAAAACTATCACCTGCCCGATAACTTAAATTTTCGACATCCACATCGTGACCTTTCGCGGCACGAATCCAACCTTTTTCCGACAAAATTACCGTCAACGGTTCGTTTGAAATTAACGCCGATTCATTCAAGGCTTGTGCGGCTTGGCGCGTCACGATTGGCGAACGACGTTCGTCGCCATAAACATTGGCATCTTGTTGAAGTTCTTTTTTAACCTGTTTTTTCAACAACGCTTCGGTACTTAGCGTTTTTTCAAGTCCGTCTCGTTCTTTCGCTAGCGAATTTTGTTCGCCACTTATTTTGGTTTCTTCCAGCTTAATTAAATGCCGCAATTTCAATTCTAAAATGGCTTCAGCTTGAATTTCGCTTAAACCAAAACGGGCAATCAGTTCCTTTTTTGGTTCATCTTCGTTGCGAATAATGGTAATCACTTCGTCGATATTCAAATACGCAATCAGCAAGCCTTCCAAAATATGCAATCGCGCCAACACTTTATTCAATCGGTGTTGCAAGCGACGGCGCACAGTTTCGACTCTAAAACGCAGCCATTCGCTCAAAATTTCATGCAAATTTTTGACTTGCGGGCGACCGTTTAAGCCAATCATATTCATGTTGACGCGATAACTTTTTTCTAAATCTGTCGTCGCGAACAAATGCGACATAATTTCTTCGGCGTTAATCCGTTTGGCTTTCGGAATAATCAATAAGCGTGTCGGATTTTCATGATCCGATTCGTCGCGCAAATCTTCAATCATCGGCAATTTTTTCGCCAACATTTGCGCCGCAATTTGCTCCATCAATTTTGAACCAGAAACTTGATGCGGTAGCGCAGTGATAATAATCACGCCATCTTCAAGCGTATAAGTCGCCCGCATTTTTACCGAACCGCCGCCTGTACGATAGATTTTCTGCAAATCTTCTCGACTGCTGATAATTTCAGCTTCCGTTGGATAATCGGGCGCGTGAACAAAGGTTAAAAGTGCTTCTAAATCCGTTTCGGGCGTATCTAATAATTGCACGCACGCGCCAACAATTTCACGCAAATTGTGCGGCGGAATATCGGTTGCCATGCCAACGGCAATGCCCATTGTTCCGTTTAACAAAATGTTTGGCAAACGCGCGGGTAAACATTCGGGTTCTTTAAGCGACGCATCAAAATTATCTGTCCATTCGACAGTGCCTTGCTCAATTTCACTTAATAACGTATTCGCGTAAGGCGTTAAGCGTGATTCGGTGTAACGCATTGCCGCAAACGATTTTGGATCATCGGACGATCCCCAATTTCCTTGTCCATCGACTAACGTATAACGGTACGAAAACGGCTGCGCCATCAAAACCATTGCTTCATAACAAGCAGAATCGCCGTGTGGATGATACAAACCTAAAACACTGCCGACGGTTCGGGCTGACTTTTTATATTTCGCGTGCGCGTTTAAACCTAATTCCGACATTGCATAAATGATGCGTCGTTGCACAGGTTTCAGACCGTCCGAAAGATACGGCAAAGCACGATCTAAAATCACATACATCGAATAATCGAGGTAGGCTTTTTCAGCAAAATCTTTGAGTTGTTGTTGTTCAAATGTATCGGCAAAACTAACCATTTACTGTTTTCCTTTGTTAATTTGATTGGCGCGTGTTAAATCGGATTCTAAACGACTAAGCAATTTCAACACACTACAACCTACTGCGTGTGCCAAATTTACAGGAACCGCGTTTCCAATTTGTTTATATTTTGCCGCCATTGTCCCCATGAATTGCCAACTATCAGGAAACGTTTGAATTCGTGCATATTCCCGCACGGTTAAAGGTCGCGTTTCGTCAGGATGACAACGTTCCGTTTGATTTTGAGCAGGCGAACAGGTTAACGTTAAACTCGGTTCATTCCATGCTAATCGTCGCGCCATTCCCGTTCTGCCGCCGCCCATAAAATAACTTTTTTTCATGTAATCGCGTTGAATATCTTCGGGCAAATGTCGCCAACAACCGCCAGCGGGAACCAAATCTAAAACCGCTTTCTTTTTTGGCGGGTAAATCTGCCCTTCGGATTTAGGCACGTCACAATCGAATAATTCTCCCGCTTTTAATGCCTCATTCAAGGTCATAATTTTTTCGTGCGATTGTGGCAATTCAAACTTCGCCTCACTTACTAAATCATTTCGCACACCGATTAAAAACAACCGTTCTCGTTTTTGCGGCACACGATAATTTATGGCTTTTAAAACATCAGAAGCCAACAATGTATAACCTAAATCGGCAACTACCGCTTTGATTGTCGCCAAAGTTCGTCCGTCATCGTGACTTAATAAACCGCGTACATTTTCACCCAAAAAAACTTTGGGTTGAATTTCTTGAATAGCGCGGGCAAATTCAAAAAATAATGTCCCTCGAACATCATCAAAACCCTGTTTATTCCCCGCATAGGAAAAGGCTTGGCAAGGAAAACCGCCCGAAATAAAATCGACATTTCCGTGGTATTGCGAGAAATCAATTTGTGAAATATCGCCTTCAATCACATTCCAATTCGGACGGTTTTGGCGCAATGTCGCACAAGCGTGTTTGTCGATTTCATTAAGTAAAACGGCATCAAAACCTGCTTTTTCTAGCCCTAACGCTAAACCACCTGCGCCCGCAAATAATTCAATCGAACGAAATTTCATACGTCGAAATTCTCGAAACCTTGATATTTTTTGAACGCCAGTAAATACAGGCTTTTTAGTAAATTTGGTGATATTTTTTCAAGTTCTGCGAAAACGGTATTGCCACTATTTTTCTGAACAATAGTAGCAATCACATCTTCAATAACCGTGGGCAATTTTTCGCACAGTTGCTTAAATGCCGTTTGCTCACCAGTCACCAACGCATAAAATTGGTCAATCGAAACACGACGTATATTTTCATTTTCAACACGTTCGCCGTCCAAACTTACAATCCATTTCGCATTTTGGCTTTTCGTTGCAATGACTTCGACCAACATACACGTTGCCGCAGAATCTTTGATTAACACTGATTGCATTCGCATATAGTTTTTTTGCGAAGACGACGAATTCATGGTGTTGTGCTTATTTTTCATTTCGACGTAGATTTTCTGTTCGTCGTTCACTACGTCAAAACCTGTTTCGGGTACGCGCCAACCGTTACCAAGATATTTAAAAATGTTTTGGTGAAAATAACCGATGTGATTGGTATTCGATTTGTCCAATTGCCGCAAAATTTCAAATTCGATTACGTCGCGGATGTTTTTGTCATAAACCTTTGCGTCAAAAGTGAGCTTAATCGGGTCGATGATGTTTTTATTGAACTCGTCTAAATCAATGGTGAAGCGGTATTTTTGGACAGTTTCTTGAACATGATTGAATAAATCGGTGTCGCTAATAAATGCTAAATTGTAAGTGGTCATAAAGTTTTGTTAGGAAAGGCTATTGCACAAAAAAGGGCGTGACTAAGTCACGCCCACAATTCGAAAAAGCGATTTTTATTAGTGTCTAAAATGACGCATTCCTGTAAACAACATGGCAATTCGATATTCGTCTGCGGCTTCAATCACTTCTTCATCACGCATTGAACCACCTGGTTGAATTACAGCGGTAATGCCCGCTTCAGCGGCGGCATCAATCCCGTCACGGAATGGAAAAAACGCATCCGAAGCCATTGCGGAACCGTTCACTTCTAAACCTGCATCATTGGCTTTGATTGCTGCAATTTTCGCAGAATAAATACGGCTCATTTGTCCCGCGCCGACTCCGATTAACTGCCCATTTTTGCAATAGACAATTGCGTTGGATTTCACAAATTTCGCCACTTTCCACGCAAATAATAAATCTGCCCATTCTTGTTCCGTTGGCGAACGTTTGGTGACAATTTTCATCGCACGCGGTGAAACAATTCCCGTGTCTTTGTCTTGAACTAATAAACCGCCACCGACACGTTTGTAATCAAGACCTTTAAAAATTGAACCGTTAACAGTGCAAGTGTCTGACCAATCGCCCGTCACTAAAACACGCACATTTTGTTTCGTTGCTAAAACTTGCTGCGCCTCTTCACTGATGCACGGCGCAATAATAACTTCGACAAACTGGCGATTGATGATGGTTTCAGCCGTTTCGGCATCCAGTTCACGGTTAAAAGCAATAATTCCACCGAATGCTGACATTGAATCTGTTGCATAAGCCAATTCGTAGGCAGTTAAAAGATTGTCGGATTGCCCGACACCGCAGGGATTCGCGTGTTTTACGATGACGCAAGTGGGTTTTTCAACAAAATCTTTCACACATTCCAACGCCGCATCGGCATCAGCAATGTTATTGTAAGAAAGTTCTTTACCTTGCAATTGTTTCGCGCGGGCAATCGTGCCGACGGCAGGACTTTTCTCTGTGTAAAACGCGGCACTTTGATGAGGATTTTCGCCATAACGCAACGTTTGCTGTTTATAAAATTGCAAATTCAATGTTTCTGGATATTTTGTATTATTCAAATCGCCCAAATACGTTGCAATCGCCGTGTCATAACGCGCAGTGTGTTCAAAACTTTTTAACGCCAAATCAAAACGGGTCGCACTGGATAACGCGCCATTGGTTGCTTTTAATTCAACTAAAATTTCCACATAATCGTTTGAATTAACAATAACGGCTACGTCCGCATGATTTTTTGCTGCCGCACGAATCATCGTTGGCCCACCAATATCGATGTTTTCAATTGCCATTTCAAAATCGCAATCCGAATTTTCGATCGTAGCTTCAAACGGATACAAATTCACTACCACCATGTCGATAGCGCGAATGCCGTTTTCTGCCATAACTTCATCGTCAATGCCGCGTCGCCCTAAAATACCGCCGTGAACTTTTGGGTGTAACGTCTTAACTCGTCCTCCCATCATTTCGGGAAAACCTGTGTAATCCGATACTTCAATTGCCGCGATATTGTTTTCGGTTAACGTTTTAAATGTGCCGCCAGTCGATAAAATTTCGATGCCGAATTGATTTAACGTGCGGCAAAATTCCACAATACCTGTTTTGTCTGAAACGCTAACGAGAGCGCGAGAGATTTTTTTATTCATGTCTTAAAAGTAATTGTCGTAAAAAGAAAGGGGATTTTTAAAGTGAAATAATTTCGCGCAACAAAGCCGTCGCATAACTGCCTGCGGGCAACAAAAAGTGCAATTTTAACGTCGATTCGTCGCTGAATTCCCACGTCAAATTTGCGACGTTGATACGCAACGCACGGCGATCATTTTCTACGCCAAACGCGACTAAGCCGTTTGTTAATTCGGGATAGTTTTCGATAATTTTTTGTTCGAGTTCCAACGCTTCGGCACTCACACGCGCTTCGCCTTTACCAACTAATGCGCCTGTCGAATGCAAAGCGTTTTGCGCTAAACGGGTTTGAATATCTTCATCAATCACTTCGCAAACAAAACAACTGCGTGAACCATCTAACATAAAAACATCACCGTTCAAACCTGTTTGCCAAGAATGTTGTTCTATTCGCGCCGATAAAATGTGATTGAATAAAAATGAACGCGCCGCAGATAAATATAAACTGCGTTGTTCGCGCCCGACTTTCGCGCCTTGAAACATCGCTAACGCTTTCGCCACGTTTTGACCGCCGTGACCAAAACGCTGCGAACCGTAATAATTCGCCACGCCTTGAGTTTTGATTTCGGTTAATTGTTCAAGCGTTTTCGTTTTATCGCCTTGCCAATTCCGAATCGTTAACGCGAAACGGTTATTTGCCAACGCGCCACGCTTTAATTTTCGAGCGTGGCGCGTAATGTGTAAAACGGTCATATTTTCTGTGGCAAATTCCGTCCAATTTGGTTCTTCACCTTTTGGCAACCACACGCTAAACCATTGCGTCGTTATTGCGTGACGGTCTTTCATGCCAGCAAAACCAATGTCCCGCTGACGCACATTGGCAAAACGCGCTAATTGTCGCGCCACATATTCAGTATTTTCGCCCGTTTTTTGAATCTGCAAAAAAACGTGTTCGCCACTGCCTGAAGGTTCAAATGCCAAAGTCTCTTCAACAATGAAATCTTCGGGCAAGGTACGAATTTCGCCTTGTCCCGAAGGTGAACCGTAAGCATAAGCCCAAATTGGAAGGCTGAAATTTTCGCCCATCACTTAACTATAAACAGGAAAACGCGCACACAACGCCGATACTTTTTCACGCACCGCAGAAATTACGTTTTCATCGTCCATATTTTCCATTACGTCACACATCCAATTTGCAATATCGGTGACTTCGGCTTCTTTAAAACCGCGTGTTGTCGGCGCAGGCGTTCCAACGCGAATGCCGCTGGTCACAAATGGCGATTGCGGGTCATTCGGTACCGCGTTTTTGTTCACGGTGATATGTGCTTTACCCAGCGCCGCATCAGCGGCTTTGCCTGTAATGCCTTTTGCAATCAACGAAACTAACATCAAATGGTCGTCAGTTCCGCCAGAAACCACGTCGAAACCACGCGCCATAAACACGCTTGCCATTGCGCGAGCGTTATCGACAACTTGTTGTTGGTAAATTTTGAATTCGGGTTCTAACGCTTCTTTGAACGCCACGGCTTTTGCAGCGATAACGTGCATTAAAGGCCCGCCTTGAATGCCAGGGAAAATGTTCGAGTCAAATTTCTTTTCAAATTCAGGATTGCTTTTGCACAAAATCAAACCGCCGCGAGGCCCACGCAATGATTTGTGCGTCGTGCTGGTGACAACGTCGGCAATCGGTACGGGATTTGGATATAAACCTGCTGCAACTAACCCCGCGACGTGTGCCATATCCACAAATAAATACGCGCCCACTTTGTCGGCAATGTCACGGAAACGCTGCCAATCCCAAATGCGCGAATAGGCAGAAAAACCTGCAATAATCATTTTGGGTTTGTGTTCTAACGCTAAACGTTCAACTTGGTCATAATCGATTTCACCTGTTTCGGCATTCAAGCCGTATTGAATGGCGTTGTAGATTTTGCCCGAAAAATTTGGTTTTGCGCCGTGTGTTAAATGTCCGCCATCGGCTAAACTCAAGCCTAAAATCGTGTCGAATGGTTGCAATAACGCCATGAAAACCGCCATATTCGCTTGTGAACCTGAATGCGGTTGGACGTTTGCGTAATCCGCACCAAATAATTCTTTCGCGCGGTCAATGGCGAGTTGTTCCACTTTATCGACAAATTCACAACCGCCGTAATAGCGTTTGCCTGGATAGCCTTCGGCGTATTTATTGGTCAATTGCGAACCTTGTGCTTCTAAAACACGCGGACTGGCGTAGTTTTCTGACGCAATCAATTCAATGTGATCTTCTTGGCGTTTGTGTTCATCTTGAATCGCTTGGTGTAATTCGCTGTCGAAATCGGCAATCGTCATCGATTTTTTAAACATGATTTTTCCTTTTTAAAATTTAAGTTTGAAAGTTAAAAGATGGCGCATAGTGTAGCGATTTCATGGTTAAACTGAAACATTAGCGCGTGAAAGTTTGCTGAAGCCGAACACAGGATACTTTTCTATGGAATTCACAACTATCCAGCTCAATTCGACCACTTTCATTTGCTATGGTTCACGGCAAAAGTCAGTTTGAAGTCGATCAACAAATTGAACAGATTGCCGTGTTGCTGGGTAATTTTAATTTAGAAAATGGCGTGCTTTTCAGTACGAGAATTCTGAAAAAAAACAGAGTTTTGCAGTGAAAATAATTATTGAATCCAGTTTACAGCATGACTTTCCAATTTCGCATCACCGTATAAATTCATCAACTCGACTTTGATATTATCGTCAATAGCCGTATCTAAAAAGTTTTCAATTACTTCTAAAATATCGTGGTCAACAAAGCTACATTTTGTTGCATCAATCGTGACGGTGCTATTTTCTTCGATTTGTAAAATAAATTTCCGAAGCAACGCTTTATTCAAAAACGACACATCTTTATTGAACGAAATTAAATAATGTGAATCGGTTTTTGCTATGGTGATTGCGGCGTGGTAATTCGCTTTTATCACAAAAAACAAACCAATCACTATGCCAATCGCCATGCCTTTTAATAAATCGGTAATTACAATCGCCACAATCGTTATCACAAAAGGTAAAAATTGGCTCATGCCTTTGTGATAAAAATGTTTGAAAATCGACGGATTCGCCAATTTATAACCCGTGTGCAAAAGAATTGCCGATAAACACGCTAGTGGAATTTTATTTAATATATTTGCTAAAAATAACACGCTCAAAAGTAACCAAACACCGTGCAGAAATCCTGAAATTTTTGTGCGACCACCAGAATTGATGTTCGCTGCACTTCGCACAATTACGGCAGTCATCGGTAAACCACCTAAAAAGCCACTTACGATATTGCCCATACCTTGTGCTTTGAGTTCCCGATTTGTTGGCGCAATGCGTTTTAAAGGGTCGAGTTTGTCAGTAGCTTCTAAACTAAGTAATGTTTCTAAACTGGCAACAATCGCAATCGTCACCGCTACGGAATAAGTATGCGGATTGGTTAAATAATGAAAATCGGGAAAAACGAGATGATCAAAAAATTCGCTCGGATTTTCCATAATTGGCAAACTGACTAAATGTTTCGCATGAACTGCCCATTCAGGTGCAAATAGCATTGCCCATTCGTTAAAGCCAACACCCCAAATCACGGCGATTAACGGTGCTGGAATCAATTTTAAAATCGGGTGACTTTTACAAAATCCCCACAAAATTAAAATCAATAACGCAACGACGCTAATAATAATTGATCCCGTTGATACGTTCTGTGAAAGCGATTCGAATAACTCCAAGAAACTTGATGCCGCTGTTTCTTGCATATAGCTTTCGTCGCCTTCGAAACTGGTGTCATAACCCGTCGCATGGGGAATTTGTTTGATAATCAAAATTAAACCAATCGCGGCAAGCATTCCTTCAATCACCGCTGACGGGAAAAATGCGCCGATAATGCCCGCGCGTAAAAATCCTAAAATAACTTGAAAGATTCCCGCTATCACAACAGCAACTAATAAACCTTGAAAACTGCCCAGTGTTTCAATTGCCGTGAACACAATGACGGTCAACCCTGCCGCCGGTCCCGAAACGCAAAGTTGCGAACCGCTTAATAATGAAACCAAAATTCCGCCAACAAGTCCTGCAATAATTCCTGAAAATAGCGGTGCGCCTGAGGCTAACGCGATACCTAGACATAACGGCAACGCAATTAAAAAAACCACTAATGACGCGGGCGCGTCATCTTTTAAATGCTGGCTGTAATACTGAACGTGTTTGTGAATCATGGTTTAAACTCCAAATTTTTAAGAATCAAAAAAGGCGATTAAAAAATCGCCTTTTATTTTTAAATTGCTTGTTTAATGCGTTCGAGTGCGTTTTTTAAATTATCCATACTGGTCGCAATCGAAAGTCGAATATGTCCTGACGTTCCAAATGCGGAACCTGGAACAAGTGCCACGCCTGCTTTTTCAATCAAATAATCTGAAAAAGCCAAATCGTCATCGATGCCATCTAAACGTGCTAACAATTTTTCGATATTTGGAAAAACGTAAAAGGTGCCGTCGGTTTCTACACATTCCACGCCGTCAATCGTGTTCAATTCCGCCACAACGAAATCGTGGCGTTTTTTGAATTCAACACACATATTTTGAATAAAACTTTGGTCGCCTGTTAACGCGGCAACGGCGGCATATTGTGAAATCGACGTTGGATTTGAGGTGCTTTGAGATTGAATCGTACACATCGCTTCAATCAATTGTTCATTACCCGCAGCGTAACCAATTCGCCAACCTGTCATTGAATAGGCTTTTGACACGCCATTCATCACAACCGTGCGGTCGTAAAATTCAGGATGGGCGTTCAAAATGTTCACAAATGTTCCTTGTTTCCAAAGAATATGCTCGTACATATCGTCGGTGGCGATAATGATATTTGGGAAATCGGCTAACACGTCGCCAAGGGCTTTCAATTCATCCAACGAATACGCCGCGCCCGAAGGATTCGACGGACTGTTAATAAAAATCAAACGGGTTTTTTCAGTAATTGCCGCGCGTAATTGCTCGGGCGACATTTTGAAATGTTGCGCTTGCGTGGTTTCAATAATGACGGGAACGCCATCCGCCAACAAAACCATATCAGGATACGAAACCCAATATGGCGCGGGAATAATCACTTCGTCGCCTGTGTTTAAAAGAGCTTGCGTCAAATTAAACGAACTTTGTTTGCCGCCGCAAGACACTAAAATTTGTTTCGCGTTATATTCCAAACCATTGTCGTTTTTGAATTTGTCGATAATGGCTTTTTTCAAAGGCGCAATACCATCAACAGCCGTGTATTTGGTGAAACCTTTGTTAATTGCTTCAATCGCGGCTTGTTTAATAAAATCTGGCGTGTCGAAATCAGGTTCACCAGCACCTAAACCAATAATATCGTGACCTTCAGCACGCATTTTCGCGGCACGGGCTGTGATTGCTAAAGTTGGAGAAGGTTTTACTGCATTAACGCGATGAGAAAGTTGGATATTCATTTTTTTATATTTTGTGTAATTGATAGACAAAAGAAAGGTGCAAAGTCGAAAACTTTGCACCTGTTTTATAGTGAATTAACGCAAATTTTGCAATGCGGCAATACGTTCTTCAAGCGGTGGATGTGTCATAAATAATTTCATTGAACCACCACCGCTAATACCAAATGCCGCTAATTGACCAGGCAAGGCTTCGGGTTCGTGAGCGCGTTGCAATGCTTGCAATGCGGCAATCATTTTTTCACGACCCGCTAAATTCGCGCCGCCCGCGTCTGCTCTGAATTCACGGTAACGTGAGAACCACATCGTTAACATTGAAGCCAAAATACCGAGGGCGATTTGCGCCACCATTTGTGTAACGTAATACGCCCAGCCGTAGCCTTCTTCTTCATTTTTCAACAACACTTTGTCTACAAAATGCCCAATAATCGTGGCAAAGAAATAAACGAAAGTATTTACAACGCCTTGCATTAACGCCATCGTAATCATGTCACCATTTGCAACGTGGCTAATTTCATGACCGACAACCGCTTCGACTTCATCTGCGCTCATTGCTTGCAATAAACCTGTGCTAACTGCAACCAATGCACTGTTTCGATTTGCACCTGTGGCAAACGCATTCGGTTCAGCGGCTTCAAAAATCCCCACTTCGGGCATTCCAATTCCAGCCATTTGTGCTTGACGCGCCACAATGTTCATTAACCACTGTTCCGTTTGATTTTGTGGCGATTCGATAATGACAATGTTCATCATTCTTTTCGCTGACCATTTCGACATAAACAACGAAATGATTGAACCTGCTGAACCAATAATTGCCGACATCAGCAACAATTTTTTCAAGTCCAAATCCACGCCATTTGCTGCTAACGAACTGTGCAAACCTAACACATTAAAAATGGTGCCAATTACCACCATCACAGCAAGGTTGGTGACTAAAAATAGAAATATACGTTTCATAACATTCCTCAGATTAAATAACTAAAATGATAACTTAACGGTTCTACGTTAAAAAGCAAGCCTTGGGCTATTCCAACTCATCTTTGATTAGTGCGTTAAATTCATGAATTTTTTCAAGCATTGCATTGTATTTTGTTTCAACTTTGTCGGTAACTTCGCTTAAAAAACGGGTTAATTCTACGTCGTCCAAGTTTTTAGCGAAGGGTAAAACGTAACCTTCCAATTCGCTCATCGTGTCGCCATCAACCACTTCTTCTAAAAATAAAACCGATTTTGATGTTTCAATTGCGTCGAGCAATTTTTCACCTGATAACGCTTTGATTTCTTTTTGAATCATATCGACAGATTTAATCACTTGCACCGCAACGTGATGTACGATTTTAAGCAACGCCAATTTTTCGGTAAAACGATAAAGCTCTGCTGCCGCGTGGCGAATTTCAATTAGTGCCGTTTTTAAATCAGTGGGCGTAGTTACGGTTTTTTGCATAAAAATCACTCATTAACAATTTGAAGATGTATCGATTATAACCCGAAGTGAGTGCTAAGAATCAGAACGCGATTCTGTTCGAGTTTAAGACGGTTTTAAATAAGGTTACAGCACTTTCAATTGCTGCAATTGCAATCGAACTACGACCCAAGAGCCTATAATTCCTAACGATGAAGAAATTAGAATCAACGCTAGCGTTTCAAAAAAACCCATGAACAATAAATGAAAACTGCTGTGATAAAGCATCGATAATTTTTCAATGGGTTGTTTTAAAATTAGCATCATAATCGTGACGATAAACCACGCACTAATTCCCGAAAAAAAGCCAATCCAAAAACCGCTGTATAAAAATGGACGTTGCACAAAACTATTCGTTGCGCCAACCAATTTTGCAATCACGATTTCGTCTTTACGATTGTGTAATTCGAGGCGAATCGTATTCCCCGTGATGAACAACACCGCCAAACTGAGCAAAATCCCCATCAACATGACTGACATTTGCGCGACATCAATCATGAGCTGCAATTTTTTCACCCATTCCATATCAAGTTGTGCGAAATCGACTTCGCCCGCTTGCTTGAAATTTTCGACCAAGGTTTCGATATTTTGCCCTTCTTCAAGTGAATTTTTTGGAATCACTTGCAACACAATCGGTAACGGATTTTTTTCCAACGCCCGAACCGCTTCGCCAAAACCGCTGAAATCTTCAAATTCTTTTAAGGCTTGTTCTTTGGTGATGACTTTGACGGCTTGAACGCTCGGATCTAATTTGATGCCATTTGCTAAACGAGTTGCGCTCGCCAATGACACATCGTCTCGCAAAAATAATGAAATTTGATTACTGGTTTCTAAATCCGACGTGAGTTGTTGAACATTTTCAACCAACAAATAAAACCCACACGCCAATGAAATCGAAATCGATAACACCATAATCGTCAGCATTGCATTCAAACGCGACGCAACCAATCGTCCCAAACTGGAAAATAAAGCGTGCGCGTGCAAATCCCGATAGGCGCGTAATTTATCCGAAAATTCGCCGCCGATGTGCGTAGTTTGTTTCGTATTTCTTTTCGCTTCGATAATGCGATTTTGATTATGTTTCGGTTTGTATTGCTGCACTTTATTCTCCGCCCTCGACTAATTGACCGTGATCAAGTTTCAATACTCGATGATTCAGTTTTGAAATCAACGAAATATCATGCGATGCAATCAAAACCGTTACGCCAACCTGTTGGAATTGCTCGAATAAATACATGATTTCCGCCGACAATTCAGGATCTAAGTTTCCCGTCGGTTCGTCGGCTAAAATCATCAACGGTTTATTCACAATTGCACGAGCAATACCAACTCGTTGCTGTTCACCGCCTGAAAGTGTCAACGGAGATTTTTTTTCTTTACCGAGCAAACCGACTTTATCTAACGCAGCGCGAACTCGTTTGGAAATTTCGGCATGGCTAAAACCCATAATAATCAATGGCAACGCGACGTTATCAAATACCGTGCGGTCGTTGAGTAATTTGTAATCCTGAAAAATTAGTCCCATTTTGCGACGAATAAACGGAACTTGATTTGGTTTCACGCGGCTTAAATTATAATCACTGAAAGTAATCTGCCCACGATTGCCACGCTCCATCATTGCAATTAGTTTGAACAATGTACTTTTGCCTGCGCCCGAATGCCCCGTCAAAAAGGCGATTTCACCTTTCTCCAAATGAAAATTGACATTCCGCAACACGTCGCCAACTTCAGGATAACGCATACTCACCGCATCGAACTTTAACATGGTCGCTTAATCTTTTATAAACAAGGCATTAACAAATTTTTCGGCATCAAAATCTTGCAAATCTTCAATACTTTCACCAATTCCAATAAAACGAATTGGAATGCCAAATTGTTTCGCCAACGCGAAAATCACGCCACCTTTTGCCGTGCCGTCCAATTTCGTCAACGTCAAACCCGTAAGCGTCACAGCCTCGTTAAATAATTTTGTTTGAGAAACGGCATTTTGTCCCGTGCAAGCGTCTAAAACTAATAACACTTCATGCGGCGCGGTGTCGTCGAGTTTCGCCATAATGCGTTTAACTTTTTTCAACTCATCCATTAAATTCGATTTCGTTTGCAAACGTCCTGCTGTGTCAGCAATTAAAACGTCGATGCCTTTGGCTTGTGCGGATTGCACGGCATCGAAAATTACCGAAGCTGAATCCGCGCCAGTGTGTTGCGCGACAACGTGAATTTGATTCCGTTCGCCCCACGTTTGTAATTGTTCAACGGCTGCGGCTCTAAACGTATCGCCAGCGGCTAACATCACGCTGTGACCTTGCATTTTTAAACGGTTTGCCAATTTGCCAATCGTTGTCGTTTTGCCCGCGCCATTCACACCGACCACTAAAATCACAAACGGTTTGTCTTGTTTTGGAATGGTTAAATTGATGCTGCACGGACGCAAAATATCGAGTAACTCTTCTTTTAAAATAGCTTCTAATGCCGCGCTGTCTTTGAGTTCAGAACGTGTGACACGCTCATTCAATTTCGCAATAATCGCGCTCGTTGCTTCAACGCCCACGTCTGCCATGAGCAAATTCGCTTCGATTTCTTCAAGCAAATCATCGTTAATCGTTTTCGATAATGACAACGTTGAAAATACGCCGCCCAAACCGTTTCGAGTGCGTTGTAATTGAACTTTTAAGCGTCCATATAAAGAATCAGCAGGGACTTCGGCAACAGATAATTCTGTTTTTTCAATTTCGCCTTCAGGAAAAACGGGGAAATCGTATTTGCTGTAAAAATGAATCGCAATCAGCGGCAACATTAACAATGTCGCCAATGTCGCGTGAATGACTGACATCCACCACGGCAAATCTAATTGAATGGTAAGAATACTCAAGCCGATTTGTAAAAATAGCAAACCGCTTAACCATAAACCCGCTTTGCGTAAAGTTAGTGACGGCGAGGAAGTCGCTTGAAACGTGATGCCGCTTAAAATAATGAAACACAAAAACGCGCCCGCACGATGCAACCATGCCAGCGTAATTTGTGCATCGTAAGCCACCGTGCCACTGTAATTATTTTGCAACCCGTAAAATAAATTCAGCGCGTTTTCATAATTCAACGCGGGCAACCACGTTCCGTTACATTGGGGAAAACCACGACACGCTAACGCCGCATGATTCGCCGTTGTCCAATCGCCCAAAAAAACTTGAATGAACAACACGATTAACGCGACTTGTACAAACAAACGGCTTTGCGGTTTTGGCGATAAAACGATTTTTGGATTTAAACGTAAATACAGCGCGAACAATAACCAAAAAAAGCCATTGATTAACACCAATTCACCTGTGACCACAATCGGCATGGTTTGCGGCAATGATTTATACAACGCAGTAAATACACCAAAATCAATCGGTGATAAGCGTATCCATTCGCCGCCAATCAGCATCAATAAAGATAATACGATGCTCAATCCTGTTATTTTTCTAAACATTTTCTACTAACCAATTTGTGAAATTTTTAAAAGGTGCATCAAATCACTTTTCGCGTCATACGGATTAAAACTCGGCGCGTATTGCATCATAAAATTGCCAAGTGGATCGACCAGTAATAATGCACCTTCGGGAATTCGTCCATTATAAAGCAGGTTGAGTTTTTCAATGACTGCTGCGTTAGGTTTTAGACGCAATAAATCGCCATCGTCCTTCCACCAATTCGCGCCCGTTTCTTGAGAAACATTTGAATCCAAAACTAAAACGGCTCGACGTGTCCGCACCAATTCTTTGTTGAGCATCAAACGCAATTGCCGACTTTTGTAAATCGCGTCTAAACAAATTTCACTACAATCGCCTTTGGGAATCACATTAACAATTAACCAATGCGCGTCTAATTCTTTTAAATTGTTTTGCGAAAAGGTGTCAAAACCTTGGAAATCCGTGCGTTCAGTTGTGATAATCGGCGTTATTAGCTGCCCGTGATTGGTTACAGATGGCGAAAGTAATTCAGGATTTTTCGCTAAAAACCACGCGATACTAAACGGAATAATCGACATAGCGAAAATTCCAATAATGAGTTGTCTATTTTTACGTTGTTGGGGCGACATTTTTTTTCAAACCTAATTTGATAAAGAGGATGGTCAGTACAAAGGCTAAACCGAACCATTGCAGCGCGTAGCCCAAGTGTTGTTCGGGCTGCATGATTTTTGCTGCTGCCCATTCACGCTTAAAACCGTTGGGCGAATTTGCGTCTAATTCTAATTGGGAGTTGAATAATTCATAACCCGTAAGCGTTGCTAAAACTGGTGTGTCGATAACGCCCACGACGGCAGGATTTGTTTTAGTTGGTTGATTTGCGCCTTCTAATTTCAAACCGATGCTGGGAAATGTGTTGATTCGACCACTTAATGTTGTTTCATTTTCCGCTTGAAAATCGACATTTGGCAACGTCGCACGCGGTTCAATCAATGGAATCCAGCCACGATTGACTAAAATGGCTTTTTTATTACTATTTGATAATTTAAACGGTGTAAAAACAAAATAACCTGCTTTGCCAGCGTCAATTTGATTGTCGAGCAAAAACTGTTTCGTTGTGTCGAAATGTCCCGTTACAGTGGCTTTTTTGTAACGTAATTGCGCTAAATTATTCGACATTTCCATTGTTAATTGAACCGAATCGTTAGTTCGCTTGGCTTCGAGATCCAAAAACTGTTGTTTATCATCGGCACGCTGAACTTGCCAAATCCCCAAACTCAAAAACAGCGTAAAAAATCCCAAGTACGCAAACACCCACCGTAGTTTTATATTCATTTTAGTTTCACTATTCTGACGGATTGATTGGTTTTAGGTTGTGGTAATCGCAACATTCTTACCTCCTTTTGTTTTATTTCGTGATCAGACTATCGCTATTACCGCAGATTTCTATCACAGTATTATAGAAATATTTCTGCACATTTTTACACGCAGTTATTCGTAAGTCATCAAATTGCGCGTAATGCGAATTACGGCGAACTATTTTTGAATGCAATTCGAATCAAACACATTTTCAAATTTAAACAAACGTTTTCAAAGAAATAGATTGTATAAAATTGGTTAAAACAATATACTGTACAACATCAATCGCGGGATGGAGCAGCTTGGTAGCTCGTCGGGCTCATAACCCGAAGGTCGTAGGTTCGAATCCTGCTCCCGCAACCAGATTTTTTGAAGCCCCATTTTGGGGTTTTTTACTTTCTAGGCTTTGGATAGGTTAAATCGCTCCAAGCCTATAAATTAACGTGTTAATGGAAGAGCCTTCGGCTCTTTTTTTTTGATTAAAAATTAAGCGAGGACATCATGAAACAAGCTCCCGAAAATTTGCTTACGTTAATTGAACCCGTAGTCGAGGGACTAGGTTATGAATGCGTCGGCGTTGAATACAACCCGCATCCAAAACACGGGTTATTACGCATTTATATCGATACTGAAAATGGTATTTTGGTCGAAGACTGTACAAAAGTTAGCCATCAGGTTAGCGGTGTTTTAGATGTTGAAGACCCAATTACCGATAATTATTCGCTCGAAGTTTCTTCACCTGGCGAAGACCGTCCTTTCTACAAAATTAGCCAATTTGAGCGTTACATCGGCAACACGGTTGCAGTACATTTATTTTCACCCGTGAATGGTCGTCGTAAAATTACAGGCAAAATTATTCAAGTCGAAGGCGACGTAATCACATTCGAAGAAAACGAAAACGTATACCCAATTCCCTTTGCTGCCATGAGCAAAGCGCGTTTGGTTCCCGAT
>Ga0247840_10005302_pt1 | contig 19514 bp, 20 predicted proteins | sample LaCruzMarch2015__FD_192404 | JGI IMG/M metagenome (GOLD analysis project Ga0247840, IMG submission 192404) | Freshwater microbial communities from meromictic Lake La Cruz, Castile-La Mancha, Spain - LaCruzMarch2015_17m | ecosystem: Environmental > Aquatic > Freshwater > Lake | place: Spain... | reverse complement strand
CCTCCTCCACTAAAAGCGTGAGAACTATTGCTACGACCACCTCCGCCCCCGCCGCCAACGATTAAATAATCGACAGAAGTGACATTTGCAGGAACCGTCCAGTTTACCGTTCCCGGGTCATAAAATTTTATAACGGTTTTATTTCCAACATAATACGTCGATGTTAGTGTTGCAGACACCGAACATACGAGTAATAACATTGCAATAAAAATAACAGCCAGATTGTTAAACTTCATTTTAATCATCCCACCTCAATGAATGACATCTCGGGTTTGGGCATACTCTAGGTTTGCGATTTCCTCTTGGCCTCCACGAATGCCCACACTGTTGACAAGAGCATCTATTACGCCTTCTTTTCTTTCGTTTCAAGCTCGATGTAGAAGGTTCGTATTTTCTCATTACAAGTAATTCGTATTAACAATGGTTATAAATCTAACGACGATTATTACTACTATTAATACTACTACTCATCACAATTAAATACAAAAAGACACAGAATTACTACTACTAAAATGACAGAACTCGTCGCAATTATTACAGCCCGTGGTGGTTCAAAACGACTTCCCGGAAAAAATATCAAAACACTTGCAGGAAAACCACTCATTGCGTGGTCTATAGACGCAGCATTAAATTCTTCAGGGGTAAATCGAGTTGTTGTATCAACCGACGACGAGAAAATAGCATTCGTTTCGAGAATGTGGGAGGCAGAGGTACCTTTTATGCGCCCCCAAGAATTAGCAACAGACTCTGCAAAATCTATCGACGTTGTTATACACGCAATAAAAAAATTAAATCTTAAAAAATCCGATGATATTCTTCTTTTACAACCGACCTCTCCGTTACGGACGTCCGAGGATATTAACGATGCAATATCTATTATGCGATTCCGTCACGCTGATGCCGTTGTAAGTGTTACTGCAATTCCAAAAATGGCCCACGATTATATAACTCAAAAAATCGACGAAAATGGAATTTTATCCGAAGCAATACACAGTTTGGGAGAATATGTAAATCCAGATTTCCCTGCACGATATATGTGGAATGGTGCAATTTATCTCAATCGTGTAGAGTCCCTTCTCAAAGATAAAACTTTCAGACCAAAAGAACGGACATTTGCGCTTGAAATGCCAAAAGAAAGATCGATTGATATTGACACAGAATTAGATTTTGCCCTAGCAGAATGCATTATCAGGAATCGTTTGCATAAGTAATCGCATCTACACATCCCTGACATATTTTTGGTAAAACTTTCCCGTTATCCAGCATTGAACGCAACATTACCATATTCAAGGAATTAAATGCATCCTTTAACGTTGTATCGTAAATATTTCCCAATTCGAGACTAAAATTCATATCGTTGCAACACGCTGTAATTTTTCCGTCCCATGATACTGCAAGTTGATTATATGCTTCTGTACATGGAAGTTTCCGTATATATTCCGTTTTATTTACTCTCAAATCATGAAGATTTACATGCGGATTGTACGTGCAATTCGTGAGAGAATAATGGACATCATTTCCAAAAACATCCATAATATCACGATACACGTCTTTATTCGTCTCCATTAATGCGGATTGAACGCAAATTCGTGGAGTAAACCCCCCAATCTCTTCTTTCAATCGAATGAAGTCCCTAATATTTTCTACCACTTTTTGAAATTGATCCACCCCATGGGCGGCCTTATACGTTTCTCGTGTTGGCCCATGCACCGAAAAGAAAATTTCGTCAAGTTCCGACTCAATAAGAAGTTTACTCGAAATAGGTGTAAGAGTATATCCTGTCGTTTCAAGAATTAAATGTCTTCCTTTTTCCTTCGCATATGTTATCATGGAAAGAATATTTTTATTGAGCATCGGCTCCCCATAAAGATACAAATTTGCATTTTTTATTCCTGCATCTACCATTTGCCCAATTATCTTCTCAAAAACAAATGGCGACATATCTCCCAAATCACGAGTCATTGTTTCTCGTGGGCACATTCTGCAGGCATATGCACACCTGTTCGTTACCTCAATAAAAACAACCGCTGGAATTTTAGGAGGGAAATGATGATATTTCCACATCCTTAACTTATAAAGTGTCTCCGTAGAAATCATTACAGCACCAATTTATCAAGAATATCAACAATCTGGGGAACCTTCAATAATTCAACCGAATCCGACGAATATTTTGTAACATGTACTTTTTTAAGAACTTTCCCACCCAGTTTTATCGTTTTGCCGGGAGATATTTCTGGATACCCAATCAAAGGATGCCCCTGCGGAAGAACCACAAACATCTCGTCGTTTTCATATGCACGAGTAGATTCCTCTTCGGTAATTAACTCTTCAGAAAGTTTTTCCCCGCCTTTTCTCCCAATAACCTTACATTCAATTGCTGCAGAACCGACCATGGCAAGGGCAAGATCGATAATTTTTATGGCGGGCATTTTAAGAACAAATACTTCCCCACCAGTTGACATCTGGCCCGCGGTAAGAACCAGCTTTGCAGCGTCGGGAATGCTCATAAAAAACCGTGTCATTCTGGCATCTGTTATCGTTACGGGGCCACCAGCAGCAATCTGTCTTCGAAATATTGGAACAACCGATCCACGGGAATCCAGAACGTTCCCGAATCGGACACTGGCGAATCGGGAAGTCCCATCTCCTGCATAATAGCTCGCAGCCGTCATTAATCGTTCTGCAAGCAATTTTGTTGCTCCCATCACCCCAGTTGGGTTTACCGCTTTATCGGTGCTAATAAAAATTACTTTTGCAACCCCTTTTTCCAAAGCTGCCCGAATAACATTTTGGGTGCCTGTCACATTGGTTTTTACTGCATCAAACGGATTAAATTCGCACAAAGAAACGTGTTTAAGTGCTGCTGCGTGAAAAACAATATCAACATCCTCCATTGCCAGAAAAAGGCGTTCCTTGTCCCGTACATCACCAACAAAAAGTCGGACTTTGTCTATACCATACTTCTCCCCAATATGAAAAAGCTCGGTCTCGTTATTATCAAAAATCCTGACAATTTTTGGCTTTTGCTCAATAAGTTGTTTCACAATTTCTGAACCTATAGACCCAACGCCGCCAGTGACGAGAATCGTTTTCCCACTATAATAACAATCATCCATGACAACCACACTTCCGCTTAATAATCTCCCCCGCAGGCATTGCAGGAACCCCGTATGCAACAACATTTGCTGGAATATTCTTTGATACGAAACTATGTGCGCCAATCGTGGTTCCTCTTCCGATTGTTACACCGGGCATCACCGTTGAATGAGACCCGATACACACATCATCTTCAATTACAACCATACCTTTTTTTCCGTCTATAGTCGACTCGCTATAAATAGCACAATGCGAACCGATTTCAACATTCTCTCCAATGATAACACCGTTAACAGCATTGATGTACGTAAATGCCCCGATGTCAACATATTCTCCCATGCGCAGCTCTCCCGGATATGAAACCATCCACATCCAAGAAGTCGGTTTATTGTGTAAAATCACAGGACGTTTCCAACCAAGTTTCCATTTTTCGGTATGCATACAAAATTCTCCATCAGTTTTGCAATCTTATCCGATGCCCCTGTCTTAAATGGCCCTTCGTCACGATCAGAATTTCGTAACCCGATTTTTATAATATTTGATGGGTTTTTCATCAATGACGGTGCTTCATAATATGTCGCACTACTGTTTGAAATAAATCGCTCGCAATTTTGCAAAGCATAAAAATACTGCTCTCGTGGCAACGAAGAAAATACCTTCCATCCTCGGGAAGACATGACATCAAGCATTTCCCGTATTAACGAATCCCCACGGTCTGGAGCAGGAAATACTGCAAGTACGTTTTTTGTATCCTTGGTATAATACATAATGGTGTCCCATTCTTCCTCTATAATTTCACGTTGTAATACATTTCTTAAATGCGTTGCTGGAGGATTATATGCAACAATATCGAATGGTTTTTTGGGTATATCCCATGGCTCAATAGTCACATCATCCATATGGGTTATCCCAACAACAAAACATTTGTCAATAGGCAAACCAACTCTTCTACGAATATCATAAACCAAACTGCTGGCACGATTTCCTTCACAAAACTGAATTGTACTTTGAAGAGTCATTACATGACGATTAACATCATCGGTTGTCCCGATATTATTTGCAATTCCCGCATAAATATGCGCAAAAGGAACCCCATGATTAAAACAAGCAGCGGCTGCACCGGCCATCTCTGTCCTATCTGCACAGAGAATAGCAAAATCAGGAGAATACGCAGCTATTTTTCCCACGGTTTCTTTATATCCCTCGAAATAATCTCCCGGAGATAAATCATATGAAATTACATCAATACGGCCCCCGTGACGAAGGCGTTTTCTAATGGGATCACTTAGTACTTTCTCACTTCGATACCCACTGGGAAAAAGTACTACAGGTTTCATTGCTTGTAATCCCTCTTCCATCCGTATTTTCTCCACTGTTCCTCTGTCATTTTACACGGTCTTGGCATAGGTTCCATCCCGAAAACACAGGCAAGCCCCCACGAAATTCCAAAACCAGCAACAAACGCTATCAATCCGACAAATACTATATCCATCATTCCCTCCCCCGAATTTTTTTCACCAATTTTTCTAAATCCGTCATAGAAATCGACACAGCCGCATCTATTGGGCTGTAACCTCCAGAATACGTATCGAGCATCGTATGAACTTCAATAATTTCTGCCCCACGTTTGGCAGCAAGACAGGGGATTTTCCAGTCCGGATAATGAGATGAAAACCCCTGAAATACTGTAAAAACTTCAGGAACAAATACTTTCTTCGGAGGATATTCCGGAACAACAGACATCAATCGTACATCCCATCCATTATATTTCAACGAATGAAAAATCGTATGGTTTGGCCCGTCACACGATACCAAAATCTGGCGCTCTGTCTCCTCTCTTATCGCTTTCCCAATTTCTTTATTGTTGGCATCTTTATATCGTATTTTCCATCGTTTTACACACGGAGCAAGAATACGGACTGCCTCTACTGTCATTGGCGTAGCCATAAATTCTATCTCTGCCCTATCGCATTGCTGCGCAAGGAAACGAACCCTGCTTGTGGTGAGACATCGGCATATCAGCTCATTTTTTCGTTGATGGTAATCGACTTGTTCTGGGGAATAAAATTGAAATTTTACTGCATCAGCTCCCGCATCAGCAGACGCTTTAATCATTTCTACTGCTTCTCGCTCATCACGAAAATTTATTGCACACTCCGATATAACAAACGTCATTTTTTTATCACGTCTCCGACTGCGCCAATCATATAATCCATCTCTTCAATACTCAATTTATCGTCAAATGGCAGGCATATCACCCTTGAAGAAATATTATCAGTGGTATTCATTCGCCCCCGGCCATATTTTCCGAAATACGCCTGATGGCAATGAATTGTTGGCCAGAAATAATTCTTTGCCTCAACCCCGTTATCAATCAGATATTTTAAAATTTTGTCTCTGTCAATCCAATGAGGAACAAGAAATCCATATACCTGATGAACATGGCTCCCATTGTCCCATTCTTGCTGAAACTCTATCCCAACTTTGAGATCCGCCAATCTTTCGGTGAGATATTTTGAATTTTCCTGACGTTTGCTATTCCGTTCTTCGAGAGTTTTGAGTTGCTCTAACCCAATTGCCGCCTGCAGATTGGAAAGACGATAATTATACCCGGGAACAATCGCATTGCGTGTCGGTAAATTAAATCCATGCTCTTTCAAAACTCCTGCAAATTTCGCCTCGTATATATCTTTGAATACCACCATTCCGCCTTCCCCAGTTGTCATATTCTTCGTGGTGTTAAACGAAAATGCCGCAGCATCTCCGAATGAACCAACCATCTGGTTACCAATACGTGCTCCGCATGCTTCTGCGCAGTCTTCGACGATAATCATTTCATCTCTTTGGCGTCGCAATGCAAATGCCCGTATCAATTCCATACTGGCCGGACACCCAAACGTGTGAACCGCAAGAATGGCCTTTATTTTTGGAAGTTCATCTGGAAGTGACGTAACATCAATATTCCAAGTATCACGGGAAATATCGCAAAATACTGGCTCCAGACCAGCATTGACAATAGAGTTAGCTGCTGCAACAAAAGTAAAACTGGGGCACAGCACCTTGTCTCCTTTCCGAAGACCTCCATTCCGTAAATATACCTGCCAGATTAAATCGAGTGCTACAGTTCCATTACAAACCGCAACGGCAGATGGAACCCCGATATATTTCCTAAATTTATCCTCAAACAAATTTCTAGCGGGGCCAGAAGATAGTGCAGATGTCCGCATTATCTGCGTTGCCGCATTAATTTCTTCGTCTCCAAAAGGTGGTCTCAAAAATGGGACGTTCATTAAATTATCCCCCTCCATGAAGGGTTTTTCAACGTCCATATGTCGTCGCTGTTTTTCTCAAAAAGTTCCCTGTTGTAGAATTTGTCAACAATGTACCAGAAATACTCGTCAGTATATCCAGTGAACTGTAGGAAATCGTCGAGTGCTCTCTGGTCGAGTTTGTGGTCGTGGTCTTTAATTAACTGCGCTGCTTCTTTGAGGGTAATCTTCCCACTCCGAATCCAGTATCCGGAAACATCGGTAGCTCGAGCAAACCCAAACTTCGGGTACTTAAGCCATGGGTGAACAAGGTAGGCATACGAGTCAACTTGGTCGTAATCCTCGATGAATCCCTCACGTTTCCATTCGTGGGCAATGTCACGGAACCCAAATCTCTTGGCAATCTGATAGTGTTCATACCCGTCCCATTTTGCAAAGTAGCTGAGGAAGATGGGATCAAGTTTTGCCTTATCAATTGCCTCTTGGGTTGGCTGAAGCATCATGTTGATTTCTTCTTTGCGAACCCCGTGCTTAAACCAGAAATCCCAGTCCTTTTTCTTTACGACATCGTTGTCAATCTGACGCATGGCGCTGGGAGTTTCGGCCTGCTGGACTCCTCCATACTCAAAGCTGACATTTTCTCCATACACCACAAGGGGAATATCCCTGCGAATGGCTTCCTGAATTGGGAACGTATAAATTGCCCTGTCAACCGGCCATGTGGGACTTCCCATTTCCTCGAAGGCGATTTTCATCATCCTCCGCACCAGATTGGGGTTCTGATGCAATGCAACCAAATCGCAGTCGAAAGCATCTGCAATATTTCTGAAATTATGCTCCCCGGCCTTCGTGTGAGTAAACGGATCTGACACCGAGATGAGAAGCGGATGCATGTTAAGCAGACGAGTGAATACATACACCTGATAATGAGAATCCTTCCCACCACTTACGGTGATAATACAATCATTCGCTCCGTCCTTGCTTCGGTATTTGTCGGCTAATTGCTCAAGCTCTTTCCAGCGGGCTTTATAGTCAATGGTCTTCCTGCGTTCATAATTATTACATGCCTGACAAACTCCTTTCTCGTCGAGTATGAGTCCGGGTTTAGTATTCGGCATCAAACACTTTTTACAAAACTGTACTGTCATTCTTTCTCCTTATTTCTGGGTGAATGGGTTCAAAATACGTTACATTTGGTGGCACATCTTCGAGCACAATCGACCCTGCGGCAATAGTCGCATTATCCCCGATGGTTACCCCACCAAGAATAATTGCCCCTGCTCCGATGAGTACGTTGTTTCCAATTGTTGCAAGCGGATCTGTGTCCCTTTTTACACCGATAGTTACATTCTGCTGGATTCTACAGTTCTCACCTATCTTCGTCCCTCCTCGGATTACAAGTCCGATTGGATGCGGAAAGCGAGTACTGCGTGGCGTATCTCGCAAATCGATGTCACACATGAAAATAAGCCTCCAATTGAACCACTTCCACAGACATACTCCTATCTGCATCACCACATAGAGGATATTTACAATAATCGACTTATCACGATTCATTTTTCGCTCCTGAAAAGGGTGTTATAATCAACATGCGGGAAAACATCAATATAACTTCCGGGCGTTGCATTCAAAATTTTTATTCCCCGCTGGTCAGCATACTGTTTTACAACTTTGTATCCCTGAAAAACTTTAAGCGTATATTCCATAAGTTCGATATACGACGAATGAGTTTGCTTGTCTTCAGGGTCATAAAAATGCGAATACAATGTTTTTTCTGCAAGCCAATTATGATCCATCCCTATCAGATAAATTTCCTTACTTCCAAGATACATTGCGAGAGCAATTCCCAAAACGGCAGTACTCCATCCTCCGGGCATCTGCCGAGCTAAGTCCCATTCGGTTTTGGTATCTACAATATCCTTGACGTCAATGCTGGTTTTTACAAAATACGTCCGATATAATTTTGCCCCAAGGTTTTGCACGATAGGCTTCGTAGAAATATGAACAACATACCCATCCTTTGGTATCACCCCGTTAAATGGTTCTGTAAATTCCTTTAATAAAGCAGGATTTTCTTTGAACACCTTTTCCGAGTCAAGCATACATAAAAATCCCGGCTGCCAGTGCGCAAGTGCAGGATTTTTATCAAATCGATTCATTGCTATGGTTCGTTCGTTTTTAAGTAAACTCAAATCCATAGCATTCAACGAAGGGCCATTTCCAATTACAAAACATCGTTCCCCTACGTATTTATTCTGAAGAGTAATATTCCGTATCACAGTATTGAGATCCTTGGAACTAATCCCGATACCAAGTTCGAAATACATCTGCTCAATCCATTTATAGATATTCGGAGGAATCGCCCAATCATGCAAAAATTTTGAGACCTTCATTAAATAACCTCAAACTTCGGAAGCGGGAAAATAAATTTCCCCCCATTTCGTAAGTATTCTGCTTCACGCTGCAGGAACTCTTCCTTGAAATGCCACGGAAGAACCAACATATAGTCGGGTTTTAATTTCCGCACGTCTTCTTCTGACATTATTGGTATCCGTGTTCCCGGTGTAACGCATCCCCATTTCTTGGAGTTTCTCTCTGCTGCAGCAGTAACCAGTTTATTATCAATCCCGAAATATTGCAGTAATACGTTTCCTTTCGTTGATGCCCCGTAAAGGCATATCGTTTTTCCTTTTTCTTTCTCTGATTTTAAAAAATCCATCACTTTCCACTTTGCACCCTCTACTCGCAACTTAAATTCAACATCTGGCTTGCTGTCTCGCTCTCTTACAAGAGTGGTGATGGTTTTTTGAACGTTTGATTTGAAAGAAGCATCCTGATGGCAAATATAAACACGGAAGCTCCCCCCATTAATTTTATTAAATTCCACGTCAACAATTCGCAGACCGACCTTTTTGACCATCCAGTAAATCTGATACAGGGAATAATATTCGAGATGCTCGTGGCAAATGGTATCGAAGGAGTTTGTTGCCAGCATATACGGAAGATAACTCTGCTCCATTATCCAGATACCGTCAGGATGTAACACCGATTTTATCTCCTGCATGAAACTCATCGGGTCTTCCAAGTCGTAAAACATGGCAATTGACGTGATAATTTTTGCGTCACGGTTCCAATAAAATTTTTTATAGTTTTCTGCAGTGAAATAATCAGATATAAGGCGAATATTATCGGGATACATCATGCGGTACTGCTCTCCGCCCGGATCCATTCCCACTCTGTGGACGTTGTCGGCGATTTTATATTGCTTCAAAAGCGTCCCATCATTACTCCCAATATCGAGAATAACATCGTTCTTTTGCAACGAAACCAGCTCATTCGCAATTTCTGCAATCTCCTTCAGATGATCACGCATGGTCTGATTTATTCCAGAAAGATACCCATATCCACATTTATATAACTCGTCCTGCGTAACCGAATGATGAAGTTGTGTAAGCCCGCACGCATCCGGATTCGTAGAAACATCGCAACGCACCAACTCAAGTGGGGCTGCCGGGGGGTCTTTCTCGTCACTTTTTGGAAACCTTCCTGACAGTACCTGCTTTCCTAAATCAATCACTGAAACCAGTTGTGGGTTACCACAAATTCTACACTGCGTTATTTTTGTGACTTTCATGATTACACCTTATGATAAATTGCAATACCAATCCGTGAACACGACTTAAAAATCGATTGCAACGGCCTGCGAATATACAAATACTTCTGAATGTGCCACACCCATGGGTTGCGCAATTCAATTTCAGGACGAATCTTTCCCCAATCGAACTCTCCTAAAGCAATCAAATGTTCAATTGCATCAAAAATTGCCAGACGCTGTAAATTCTCCGGGGTCGGTTCAAAATATTTTATTGCAGCCCAGAATTGCATTTCCCACGTCCGCTTTTCTTCGTATTTACTTAATTTTACATCCAATTTTATATCAACTATTTCCCTGTCTTTAGAATCAGAACGATGCATTATTTGGTGATAATGATACGTATTAACTACACCGTATTTATATCCATTCTTTTGTATCCTGTCTATGAAAGCATAATCCTCGGTACGATATAAATAATCATCATCTATATCCCCTATCGCTCCAACAAATGCTCTCTTGCGTCCCATATGGCTCCCGCCACCCGGCCTTATTTTATAGGGGCCATAATCAGCAAGATGTTCAACAAGGAATGTCTGTTTCTGGTAACATTCAAACCAGTCGTATTGATCCTGATACGACGCCATTTTATCGAACCAGTATTTCGGAATAAATACGTCAGAATGCAAATAAACGAACCACTCGGTGTTGACATCCTCTATCATCCGTTTTATCGAATATCCGAGAGAATATCCTACGTGATCATAAATATCAACACGAGGAAATTCTTTTAAAATTTTAAGCGCCGTCTCGCTGCATCCAGCGTTCCCTATAATAAGACGGCCAACGGGAATATTGCGATAAATCGAAAGTAAGTTTGCACGCCATAACTCGTTCGTATTAAGCAACGGTATAATAACATCGACTGCATCGAAATTGTCTTCGTGTTCACACCTATCGTAAAACAATTCAGGGTCGGTGTAATACTCGTGAAATATCGATTCAGTCATTTTTTATCACCGGGTATCTTTCAACTGAAGGGGTAGGAAGCGAATCTACAGACGGTTTTTTATATCGTTCAGACTCTTCTACCAATAATATTGGAACCCCATCAATCATTGGAAAATGTGATCCGCACGAATTGCATGTCAACCAGTCTGGTCTCATACGAAGAAATTTTCCGCTACACGCTGGACAGCGCAACTGGGCTGGAATTATATTTTCATCGTCGATTGGTAGAAATGATCTGTTTTTAACTACCCGTAATTCAAAATTTAACCCTTCGAGTACATTGCATAAAAAGTGGCTCATAAACCGCATTATTCTCTTCGAACGAATAACTTTCTGAACGTTCCTACTGTACTGGAATCCAACTTTTATAACCTCAAATCGTGCTTTTGTATAATAATTTCTACCGGGTCTGTCTCCATAAAAATCAAAACTTATTTCGGTAAATGCACGGATATGCGTAGGGTCTGCTGCAGTATATGAACTATTCCAGTTCACCACCCGTATGAAAACACGAGCGTCTTTGCGGGCAACACGATGGACTTCTTCCATAATTTTAACCGTGTTTGGAAGATGCTCAATCACGTCATTAAAATATATTTCATCAAATATGTCGTCAGCAAATGGGAGGGGAAGATGAAATAAATCCACAACGGCATTTACTCCATCCATTCTGACAATATCAATCCCGAATGCGTCTTTCACTTTATTTGGCCCGCAACCAACATCAAGAATCAGTGTCATACTTCAAGCCCCATGCAATTTTTATTTATCTCTGCAATCAGCCGTTCGTGTGCTTTTCCGTCGATTTTACCAAAAAAGATATTTATCCATTCTGGTTTTGAAGGAGGAAAGATAAGAGATTGTAAAAACTGATCTTTCCCTTCTATGATTCTTACTCCGGGAGCTGCAACATAATCGACGTACCCATACCTGTAAACATCGTAATTTATTACTGGAACCCCACACGCAACAGCCCACTGAATTACAGACGAAACACTTGCAATAAATAAACTACATTTTGCAATTTCTATATACGTCGGGTCTCTTGATATTTTCACCTCATATTCTTTTTCAAGCCACTCCATAGATTTAATATCGACAGACGGGTGCAAACACACCACGATGTTCAAATATCCTCGCTGGCGGGATATTCCTGCTATCGACGAAATCCAGAATCTGACAAGTTCTTCATATGTTTTAAAATCACACTGGGGTCTGGATGCAATCATATCAGGAGGAAGCGCAGTAACAACCACCTTTTTCGTTGGATCTTTATTTCTCATTAACTCAAACATCTGATCATGTGCAATAGACCCGGTTATCTGCATTTTCTTTTGAGAAAGTCCCTCCAAAGCACATCTGTCATACATTGCCCCAGACTCGATAAGAATTTCATCAGAATCTCCGCTATGAAGCAACCACGGATGAGGTGGAGCAATATGCAGTAAATGTCGGGCAACAATGCGCCCTGCAGAAAGCCTGACCAAGTTTTTTCCATGATACTGTAGCGCCCATCCCGGTAATCTACGAGAGACCACTCTATTCCAGAATTTATTGCCATCACACGATTTATCGTTAAATATTGCTTGTGCCGCTTCAGTATAATCCGCCATAAAACTCGGATGGAGAAGCGCCTTTATTTTACGCTTGTGGGCTGCTTTAATAAGATGGGCAGTGTCATAACTTACCAAATCTCCCCCCAAAATAACAAGTTCGGGATTTTCACTCCTCATAATCTCCATATATTTTTGAATCCGCTCTTTTCCTTCTGTAAATTCCTTATAAAATACAAGCGGAAATATTCTGTAATCGAACGCCTGTGAATATTCTGGAAGATTATGATAATATTTTATATCGGCCAACTCAAGTGCAAACATATCTCGTGAAATCGTAGGATATTCAAAAGAAAAAACCACTATTGGAGTAAATCCATACGTCTTAACCATTCTCATTAGCCCGAACAAAGCACTAAAATACGTGCTCCCATGGACGCCAAAGAGAATTTTTTTACTCATGCTTATATTCCTCTTTGTTTCGTATGAAAATCGCAGGATTTCCTCCCCATACTTCGTTGGCAGGAATATCACGAGTTACAACACTGTTTGCTCCAACAATGCTGTTTGTCCCGATTTTTACCCCACCACCAACGTAAACATTCGCCCCAATCCAAACCTTGTCGGCTATAGCAATGTCCTTTCCTTCTATTGGTGCTTTTTTTTCCTCATCAAAATCGAAAATATGAACGTGAACCTGCGTGCGAATATGTACATTATGACCGATAGAACACCCAGACCCTATCCTAATTGTTGCCGTTTCCGGTTCTGAAGTTACAAACGAGTTTCTCCCGATATACGTCCCTTCTCCAATGTGAATAGAACCATTCCCGGAGATAAGTGTCCCATAACCCCAAAATACAGACGGATGAATATCATACAACGCCATTACTTTCTCTTTTGAACTGCGGTCTCCGTCAAGAATCCTGCGAATTTCCTTAACATTATCACGAGTTTCAATCCATTCAGGATTAAGCCCGGATTGCATCCCAGTAGATTTCCCGTACATCCCGAATCTGATGTAAAAAACACCGATAATAATTGCCCCAATTACTACGCACGTTATCGTTAAAATAATAAAACCAACTAGGGGAATCTGATAATATTCGAGAGTACTGCGATAAACACCAGCAAGTGTTACCAGCGCAAGTAGCCCAAGAACCCGCTGAAATTGCGACATCCCGAGGTCAAAATAAAGTGTTATTTTTACGTACGCATCCCGAATAAATTCTTTAATATTCATCGTTTATTCCCTCGTATTTTATCCATGGCATTAATCCACACCCACTTTACATTATGACCGGCCCTGAATATCGGGTCAATAATACCATGAGACCATTCTGGTGAAGACAAAACAATCCACTGTGCCACGGTTCTATACGAAAAACCACGCTTATACAATCCAAGAAATTTAAACACCCAATCACTGTCGGCAAGTTCCCACAGGTAAATATACCGATTTTTTACCAATGCCAAATTATGCGCCGATTCCTTACTCCCTTTCCACGTATCGGCATCTTTTATGTGTGCATAGTCATGATTCTGATGATAAACCTGCAAAATCCGTGATGCATCTATAACAGGGATATTATTTTTTCTGCAATGATAAATTACCCAGTTATCCCACCCGGCCCTGCCAACAAGAAAATCTGGCATATTTTGAATCATCCTATTCGGGAACACGAAATAATCAATCCCGGGAAATTGCTGCAAAGTATACGTCCTTTGAATATTTTCCACAGTTTCTAAATCATTTGGATCAATTGGGAACATCACTGGAGTATTTCTTCTCTCTCCAAGCAACAAAAACCGACTTCGCATTAAAGCAGGTATTGCATCTAGAGTCAGCATAAAATCCTTGAAAAATAAGTCGTCACAATTGCTATAGCAGACAATTTCGGTTTCTGCAAGCCATTGCATTTTTTCAAAAATATCGTTGATATACGGAGTATAATTCATATTCATTTTTATATCAGGAATATGCACGCACCCAAGGTCTTCCGCAACTTCTTTCACACCGGGTTCATTCCCGAAAAGTATCACGTCTGGTTTTGGTTTAAGAGCAAGCCAGCTTAAAATGGCATTCCTCTGAATAATTCCGATGTGCCCTTCAAACGGCTTCGGGATTGTAAAAAACGTTATTTTCATTTTTTCTTCTCCCAGTATCCAGTAGCCATCAAATAAAATCCGACCCCAATCAAAATAAAAGAAACAATCATGAATATTACAAGCGCCCATCCTGTATATTGCTCTGGAATAAGACCTATTCTCTCTCCCATATAATCATAACATGCCCTTGCCTGATGGCATGCTATCACGCTTGTATTATTTGGCGCCCATCCTGCCACAAAAATCACCCACCTTTTTGAGTCCTTCCATGCCAAAAACCGTAATCATCGATATAATCACTTTCGATAGCCCCAATGCAATAATTATGAGCCACGGATTCGAATATGGAGATGGAACTTCTCCGGCATAAACAGGATTTATTTCCATAAATTTTCCCGACAATATTCCTCCTGCGGTTACTCCGAGATCCATCGCCATGACAATTCCAATCATGATGTATGCCGTTGTTAGCGCAGAATTAAGCATAATTACTCCGTGCCCGGTTTTTTCCAGCGATGCCCGCAGCGCCTGCAACTCAACGTCTTATCGGAATCACGATAAAGAGTATAACTTTTGCCGCATTCAGGGCAGACTGGTGGTTTTTCCAAAATAGGAACTTCATCTTCCATAAAGAGTTGTGCGTGCGTGCGTTATTTAACACTTGGTTATCAAACGAAAAGGCCACAGAAGCGGTTTTTTTCGTTTGGTAGTATCAATGTGCAGCTAAGCAGGACTTTTGCCAAATTAGCTGCGTAGATTAGGCTTGCAATGGCATTTTGGTAAGTACGCAACACCGCTTTTACAGCGAATATTTAATACCCCAAACAGCAATCGGATAAATATGGCAACATCTGCAAAAGACAAAGCATACGCTGCATGGTGGAAAACCGTCAAACGAGAAAAAGGATATATGTATGGGGTAGACAAATCAGGAAACATATGGGCAATTCCATTTAAACACAACCCGTCTGGTCGCAGGCACATTGTTGGTGAAAAAGGAACCCCGGCACTTCTAGAAATTCATAGAGAAAAACAAGAATAAATTAATATTTTGGTAATTTATAACTCGGCAATTTCATTGCTGGTTGCTTTGTTTTCATAATTCGTTCTGTTGTATCGACCCGTGGATACATTTCCTGAATATTTAACTGCCTGCCAAAGGTGGTCTCCATGGTCGGGACGGGATTCCAAATGTACCACTCATTCGCCATTTTCTTATTTTTACGCCTGCGTCTCCGCTTTTTCTTGCGCCATGTTAATGGTGTTGGAGTAATTTCCTCACCGTAAATTACCGTTTCTGTTATTTTAGGATAATCTGTAGTCGGTGGCGGAGATGTTGGAGGAAGAACCACCGGGTACTTTGTAACGGTAGGCGTAGGATATTTTGATGGTGGTGCAACTGGATATTTTGTCGGAGTTACAACTGGATATTTTGTAAGTGTTACCTGCGGGTACTTTGTCGGATATACTGTCGGGTATGGTTTTGCCGCAGTCGGATACATTTGATTTACTGGATATGGCTTTGGATACAACGAAGGATACGCCTTCGGGTAAAGGGTAGGATAAAGCATAGGATATTTTTCTTTTCCACCAAACACCTGTGGATATTTTTCAAGAATATCCATTGTAGGAGCCGCAACATTCTTTTTTCCTCTTAACATTGATTTTTGCGATACTCCAGATAACACAGACCGTTCTTGGGCGGCCCGCATTTGAGCAAGTTGGCGTTCTACTGGATCAACCAATCCTTTGACAGTCTCTCTCCGTGGTGTGACATACTCTTCCATCAGTTCAACATACAGATTTTCTGAAGTCTTCCCGGGGTTTTCTGCTAACCAAGCTGCGTCTGCTTTTTTCAACGAGGTTGCTCTCACTTGCGCTTCTATTTTATCAGAGAACAAATAATCATTATATTGTTTACTCAATTTGTAATAAATCGACGATTTTCCTCCTCCGGTATCAACTGCTGCCTGCCGTGAAAGAGATATAGCATCAGAAAAATCTTTAATTCTGTGTAAACTCACATTTAACTTGATTCCAGAATCCCCAATGTAAAGTTTTTCGATTGGCCCCGTAGTTTTTGCTTTCAATGAGTATTCCGGAGAAGATACTGTTATTGTCCTTCCTCCAGAAACCGAAATCTTTCGTGTACTTTTAACAACATCTGGAAATTCTATCGTAGTATGAACATCAAATACGGCAGTAGGAATCCCTTCTTCTCCCTTATAATATTTAAAATCAAACCCCCCAGCTCCCGAACCCGCCTTTGCCCATTCTGGAGCTATTTCAAATTCTGGAGCTATTTCCGAATATTCTTCTAAAGTCATATCGACAACGCTGTCTGTAAAATATTGTATATCTCCTTCTGGATCTAACCTTTCTACCAAGTCTCCCATTTCTTCAGCAAAATCGCCTATTTTTGATTTATCTACATAGGTGTCTACATCTGCATCTGCTGCAATTTTTCTAAACACGCCTTCTTCAGTAAACACGTCCATTGTGGAAGAACCAGCAAAAATAACATCGTTTTGATATTCTGGACGCTGAACGGTATCCAAAACACCCTCCCATATGTCTTCCGAAATTGGTTCTGGCCTATGAGTAAAACTTTTCTTTGTCGTGATTATTTCTTTTCCTGTAGACAACTGCGCCTGAACTTCCCGTGCTGTAAAAAGCAAATCTCCTTCTACCGTTCCACGAAGCATGGGGTCAATAACAAACTTTTCTGCCGAAGAAAATCCAGTAAGTCCCTGCTCAAATTCAAGGGGTTTATATTTTTCATATGCCCACCCTTTCTTAAACATCCCGGTGAGAGACTTCTGGGTACGTCCGGCAAATAGCGTCCGTGCTCCTTTCTCATCGATAAATAATCCAATTCCAACAGATTTATCGCTGAACAATCCTTTTACTGGTGACCGCACTGCTGCAGTTAATTTTAGCATCCCGGCTTCTCCGCTAGGAGAAATCATCTCGATTTCTGCATTGCGGATAATCGGACTCTGGAACTCTATTCCACGCTTTGCCCGCACCTTTGGCTCTGAAAATTCAAAATCAAGCAGGTTTCGTGATTGTGGAGAATGCATTTTAACAGAAAACTGCGGCTGTGTTTTCTCACGAACTTGTATTATTCTGAATTTTTCCCCTAGAGTTGTTTGCAATGCTTCAAGCCGTGCGTTTGCCTGAATCATGTCGATATTGACATCTTTTCCTAATTTGAAAACACCTATCGGTATTTCTGATTCTTCCAGAGTGATTAACTCCTCTTTTATTCCTGAAATATTCGAATATCGACTTTCAATTTCTTTGAGCTGCCTGTATACCGAAATTTCAGTTTTTGCCTGCACAATCCGAATTTGATCTTCCGATATTCCACCAGTCAGTTCGTAAACTTTTTCCCCTGCAAGGACTCGCATTTTATAATTCTGCGCTCCACCTTTGTATCTTTGAGACGATTTTTGCAAGGTCATTAAATCCTGCAACGAAGGAGGAGCATAATCTCCATATGCTTCAAGCGGATGAGTATGTGACTGAATGGCTACGTCTTCTATAGTGTAACCAGAATCGATTTTAACTCCCCGAATTTGAGTAAACTCTTCCGTTGCAGTAAAATCCAAAGGAATTTCTCCCCCGGCTTCATCCAACGCAACAACCTGCTCTACCCCAGACTTCTTTGTTGCTTGCAACGCTCTCTCTTCTGCAGAATACAAAACTTTTTTAATAGACGGAAATGTTGTCTCTGCATCCGATATAACCAGTCCGCTTTCTCCACCACGGGCAGACCTTCGACCAAACACCGTTGTCCCAAAAGTCTGTCTCGACGAAGCCTCCATTTCATACATTCTGGCAAGTTCTTGTATACGTGGGGAAAATCCTTCCACTTTTCCAATTCCCGTCAACGGATCTACACTTTTTACAAACGAAACCTTCAATTCGAGTTTTGCCGCAGCACGGGCAAACTGTGCCTGTGACATATCGCTTACTGCATGCCCATATGCAATTCTCTGTTTTAATGGAAGTTTTCGAAGTGTGGATTGAGTCATTCCATGAGGCATAATCCCTTTTCCACCATATGACTGGAATAACTCCGTTGCAAATTCCGCACCAAATCCATGATAAAGACTCTCGGTAAAAAGCGGCTCCACATTTTCATAATACCAATCTTCCCGGGCAGATTTTGACATGGCTTTTATTTCTGGAGGAATCTCTATTACCGTTGCTCCCTGCTCATGTAAAATTACCTGCTGACGAGGATTATTATAAAATGCGCCCGCCATATCTGCATCACTAGGAACCACGTTTTGATTTGCCATGGGCTTTTCATCTTTAAACAAATAATCCCAAATATGCGCAGGATGAGTGTGCATCGTAACGCCCTCTTCAAGCGTGGTTTCGAATTTTTCCATATCGAAGGCGTACTCTATTCCTTCCTGCGTCGCATATTTATATCGACTTCGCAATTTCCCAGTTGGCGTCGCAAACGTTGGATTATCTTTCCAATTTTTCGGAAGTTCAAACCCAAACGAATTTATGAACTCTGGAGATAACTGAATAGTCGTTGTCCCTTTCACACTGGTCGCAGTATCAAGAACACGACCTTCGCTCGTAGTAAACCCGGCCTGCTCGAATTTAAACCACTTTCCATAAACTTTTTGATTAAGGTGATATTCAAGCTCGAGACGAGTGAGTTTTGCTTCCCCAAGCGCCAGAAGATCCCCGCCTTTCATTCCCGGGAAAATAACACCTGCAACTGCGCCAACCGCTTTTGGTGCACCTATGGCAGGGCCAATAAGTGCCATTCCAGTGCCTGCAGCTACCGTTGTTACCCCTGCACGGTATGCTCCCATGCTTTCTGGAGAAACAATCCCCTGTCCTGTAAGCAAATCA
>Ga0247840_10005293_pt1 | contig 19547 bp, 20 predicted proteins | sample LaCruzMarch2015__FD_192404 | JGI IMG/M metagenome (GOLD analysis project Ga0247840, IMG submission 192404) | Freshwater microbial communities from meromictic Lake La Cruz, Castile-La Mancha, Spain - LaCruzMarch2015_17m | ecosystem: Environmental > Aquatic > Freshwater > Lake | place: Spain... | reverse complement strand
TAAATTAGGAGCGATTTGCGCATATTCCACGGGGGCTACAGGCCATTTTCATTGCAGATCCTTGCTTTTTATTTGTGTAACGCGCAGTACGCGTACCCGATCGAAGAGTTCAAAGACATCTAAGCCAAAGCCATTGGCAATAACCTCAATGGCGTTGAGTGACGGGTTCGCTTGGCCGTTTTCAATGCGGCTCAGATAGGTTTGGTAGAAACCGCAGCGCTCACTGAACTCCACCTGCGTCCATCCCCTGCTCCTGACGCAAGGCGCGTACACAAATACCGAACAGACGACTTAAGGACTCTTCCACCCCAAGGAATGTCCGCACATTGGCTTAATTCACATACACACTAATTCATATTGTCAGAACCAGTCGTTGGAAACCAATGTGACAAAACGCAAAAAGGCATCAGACCATCGCCTTTGTCACACAACGCGCCGTGATCTTTTTACGGTACACAAAACTTCTCAGGGATTTTCATGAAACAATTTATTAAGTCCGCTATCACGGTAGCGTCTATTGGCCTGTGCGCCGCATCTGCTTTCGCGCAGTCTGCAAACTTCTCCGGGCTAAGCGCCGGCGTTGACCTCAATTTAATAGGTGCAGCAACTGAGATTTCTTCAGGCGCAGACAAATTATCTCTTGGGGAAAATTCGAACACCGTGGCAGTCCAAGGCGCATATGGGTTCGACTTGGGCGGAAGTGGCGTGCTGGGTGTCGGCGCGAGCTACAACATGGGTGAAATCGCTGCCGGCACAGTTAGCTCTGGGACATCGCTCTACAAACTGCGGCTGAAAAATATGTATTCGGTCTTCATTGAGCCCGGCTTTGTCGTTGGCAGCTCGCTCTTCTACGGCAAATTGGCGTACTTGAATGGAAAAGCCGAAGAGTCACTTAACGCCTCATCTGGGTCAGACACCGTCACCGGCATGGGCTATGGCGTTGGTTTGCGGACCATGCTGGACAACAAAATATACCTTCAAGTCGAAATCTTGCAGACCAAATTCGCCGACAAGACTTTCGGAACAGCCGTCTACAAACCTTCCGCAACGATGGCGACTTTCGGCGTTGGTGTGAAGTTCTAATGAATCGAGTTACGTTGAACAATCAAAGCTTGGCGTAATAGTGCGAACCTTTCAAATCTTGGACTCAAGTTCCAGGTTTGAAAGGTTGCTGACTGGTAATTTGTTGCCATCTATACGGCCGCGACAACTTGTACCGTCAACACCTTGGCACGGGGGGGGATCAACCCTCAAGCACTATGTCTGCAACTTCTCCCAGCGCCACACGCATCTTCTGCGACCTGGCGACGAGGCTTGGGACACACCGAACCCAAACGGTCAAGATTAATTTTTGCAACATTTAACCTTGCAAATAAGGGAATGAAGTTCCATAATTGCATGGATGTTTCCACGCCACCTCTACCCAACCCTGGTCGAATCCATCGACTCAGCACCGGCAGTCGCTCTGCTGGGGCCGCGCCAGGTAGGAAAAACCACTCTGGCGTTAGAGATTGCCAAAACCAGGCCCAGCATTTACCTGGACTTGGAGTCCGAGCGCGACCGGGCCAAACTTGGCCAAGTAGAGTTGTATCTATCGGACCACTTGGACAAGCTTGTCATTCTGGATGAGGTGCACCGGGCACCCGGCTTGTTCATGGTGCTGCGCGGGCTGATTGACCAGGCACGGCGCGCTGGCAAGCGCAGTGGGCAATACCTCTTGCTGGGCTCGGCATCCTTAGATTTACTCAAACAGTCGGGAGAGACGCTGGCAGGGCGCATCACCTTTTTGGAGCTTGGGCCCCTGAACCTGCTGGAAGTGGGCACCACACCGGCAGATGACTTATGGGTGCGCGGTGGTTTTCCTGACAGCTTGAAAGCCCCAAGCTCGGCACGCAGCTTGAAATGGCGGCAAGACTTTATTCGGACGTATCTGGAGCGCGATGTGCAGCAGTTTGGTCCGCGCATTGCGGCGCAGTCACTGCGATTGTTGTGGACCATGCTGGCCCACCAGCAAGGCGGCATGGTGAACACGACCCAATTGGCCCGCAACCTGAGCGTGGATGTAAAAACCGTTAACAGCTATATCCATTTATTGACTGACTTGCTATTGGTTCGCCGCCTACTGCCTTGGCACGCCAACTTAAACAAGCGCCTCGTAAAAACTCCCAAACTGTACGTGCGTGACAGCGGCTTGGTGCATGCCTTGCTGGATCTGGCGACCAAAGAGTCTGTACTATCGCACCCCGTAATTGGCGCGAGTTGGGAGGGTTTTTGTATTGAAAACCTGCTGGCCTGCGCGCCCACCCAGGTACAGGGATATTTCTACCGATCCAGCGGCGGTGCCGAAGTGGATTTGCTACTGCAATGGACCGGGGGCGAGCTTTGGGCTATTGAGATCAAACGCAGCCTGACCCCGAAAGTGGAGCGAGGTTTTCATGAGGCCTGCGCAGACCTGAACCCAACCCGCAAAATTGTTGTCTACCCAGGTAATGAGCGCTACCCGCTGGGCCATGATGTGCACGCCATGCCCTTGGCACAACTGTGCCTGGAACTACACAATCGCACGACGACTCTCTAATTTTTTTGAACCCCATGCCTACTACTTCTCCCGACGCCACGCGCACCTTCACCCTGAGCGATTTCGACTTCGTTCTCCCCGAAAACCTGATCGCGCAACACCCGGCGCCCGAGCGCAGCGGCTCTCGCTTGCTCGACGGCACGCAAGCCACGGCACAGCCCACCGACCGTATCTTCCGCGACCTGCCCACGCTGCTGCGTGCGGGGGACTTGGTGGTGTTCAACGACACCAAGGTCATCAATGCTCGCCTGTTTGGCGAAAAACCCACCGGCGGCAAGCTGGAACTGCTGATCGAGAGGGTACTGGGCGGCAACCAGGTGGCGGCGCACATGCGTGTGAGCAAGAAGCCGGAAGTCGGCACCACAGTCGCCCTGGTCGGCGCACCCGGCACGCACGACAACCTGCGCGCCACCCTGTTGGGCCGCTGGCCGGAAGAAGATGCCGGAGGCATGTTCCGCTTTGTGCTGTCCAACGACGCGGGCGACAACCCCTACACGCTGATGGAGCGCCACGGCCATGTGCCGCTCCCCCCGTATATCCAGCGCCCACAGAGTAGCGTCGCCACGACAGACACAGCGGAAGACCTGGCACGCTACCAAACGGTGTTTGCCAAAAACCCCGGCGCGGTGGCGGCCCCAACTGCCGCCCTGCATTTTGACGATGCGCTGCTGGCCCAACTGGACGCGATGGGCGTGCACCGCGCCCATGTCACGCTGCATGTGGGCGCAGGCACGTTCCAGCCGGTCAAGACCGAAAACCTGTCGGAACACAAAATGCACAGCGAGTGGTACGACGTGCCATTGGCAACCCAGCAGGCGATTGCCGACTGCCAGGCGCGGGGCGGACGCATCGTGGCCGTCGGCACCACCACAGTACGCACCCTGGAGTCCTGGGCGCAGACGGGTATCGTCTCTGGCGACACGCGCATTTTCATCACCCCGGGGTTCGATTTCAAATTGGTAGACCTGCTGGTGACCAATTTCCACTTGCCAAAATCGAGTCTGATGATGCTGGTGAGCGCCTTTGCCGGCTACGCGCACATCATGGAGTTGTACCGCCACGCCATCGCCCAGGAATACCGATTCTTCAGCTACGGCGACGCCATGGTGCTGGCCAAACAGGCCTGATCGATTGACTGTTTACCCCCAAGAGTACCGCTATGTTGAAATTTGACCTCCTCCAGCAAGATCCCAGCAGCCACGCGCGCCGTGGACGCCTGACCCTGAACCACGGCGTGGTCGAAACACCCATCTTCATGCCGGTGGGCACCTACGGCACCGTCAAGGGGGTGATGCCACGCAGCCTGCACGAAATGGGCGCACAGATCATTTTGGGCAACACCTTCCACTTGTGGATGCGCCCGGGCACCGAGGTGATCCAGCAGTTTGGCGGCCTGCATGCGTTTGAGAAATGGGACAAACCCATCCTCACCGACAGCGGCGGTTTTCAGGTGTGGTCTTTGGGCGAGATGCGCAAGATCTCGGAAGAAGGCGTCAAGTTTTCGTCCCCGGTCAACGGCGACAAGCTGTTTCTGACGCCCGAAATCTCGATGCAAATTCAGCGCACGCTGAACTCCGACATTGCCATGCAATTTGACGAGTGCACGCCCTATTTATCGGTCGAGCCCAAAACCAAAGGGCAAATTACCACCGAGCGCGAAGCCCGCGACTCCATGGAGCTCAGCCTGCGTTGGGCCAAGCGCTGTCAGGTCGAGATGGACCGGATGGAAAACCCCAATGCCTTGTTTGGCATTGTGCAAGGCGGTATGTTTGAGCACCTGCGGGATGAATCCTTGGCGGGCCTGGAAGCGCTGGACTTTCCCGGCATTGCCATTGGCGGCTTAAGCGTGGGTGAGCCCAAGGCGGACATGCTGCGCCTGCTGCAGCACGTGGGCCCCAAGCTACCGCAACACAAGCCGCACTACCTGATGGGCGTGGGCACACCCGAAGACTTGATCGCCGGGGTGCAAAACGGCATCGACATGTTTGACTGTGTGATGCCCACGCGCAATGCACGCAATGGCACGCTGTTCAGCCGCTTTGGTGATCTGAAAATCCGCAATGCGCGGCACAAGACCGATCCACGCCCACTGGACGAAACCTGCACCTGCCACGCCTGTGCCGGTACCTCGGGCGTTTCCTGGGCAGACGGCGGGCGCGAGGGCTTTAGCCGTGCCTACCTGCACCACCTGGACCGCTGTGGCGAAATGCTGGGCCCCATGCTGGCCAGCATCCACAACCTGCACTACTACCTGAACCTGATGCGCGAGGTGCGTAACGCGCTGGATGCTGGGAGCCTTGGCGTGTTTGTTGCGCAGTTCCACGCCGACCGGGCGCGCGGCGTGTAGGCGACAGGTCGCCACCCGGAACAGAAACGGACTAGCGGCTACCCGAACAGCCGCAGCCACCAGAGCCGCAACCACCACCTGCAGACTGCGCAGCAGCGGGAATAGAGTCGCTAGCTTCTGGGGCACCCGCCTGCACCGTGAAATCGATCACGATGTTGCCGGGTTCGCGGTCCACATAGGCCACGCCGATTTGGTTGCCATAACGCTGCGCCATCTGCGCAATCAAAGGCAACGGGTCGTGGTCATTCACAAAGCGCATGGTCTCTCCATCTTCCAGTGACTCCAGCGCACCAAAGATGGCTGCATGGCGAAAGCGTTTGGCTACACCACGCGCATCAAAGGCAAAGGCGGGGCGGGTCATTACAGGGGTCGGGTTCATTACAGTCCTTCAAGGCGCCAAGCACCCAGTGTGCCGACGATGGCCAGAACTGTAGAACGCGACGCCCGGACTGGCATTGACCCACCATAAGAAATATTTAAAACGTTTCCCAGTCGTCATCCCCACCTGCCGGCGTGACTTTGGCGCTCACCTTGGGAGTCGGTTTGGGCAAGGCGGTCATGGCCACCTTCTTGGGAGCTTGTGCCCCAATTCTGGCCGCAGGAGGCCTGGTTACGGGACTTGGTGCCGACGCCAGCTTGGGGGCCTGGGCGCGCACGGGTGCCACGGACATGCCCGGGCGCTGCTCGTTGCCCCCCAGCTGAAACACGGCCACGGTATGCACCAACTCTTGTGCCTGAGACTTCAAGCTGCTGGCCGCCGCCGCCATCTCTTCCACCAAGGCGGCGTTTTGCTGCGTCACCTGGTCCATTTGGGAAACCGCTTCGCCCACTTGCGCCACGCCCAGTGACTGCTCGTTGCTGGCCGCACTGATCTCGCCCATCAGGTCGGTCACCCGGCGAATGCTGCTCACCACCTCGGTCATGGTCGCGCCCGCCTGGTCGACCAACTCGGTCCCATGTTCCACGCGTTCGACACTGGCATTGATCAGCGACTTGATTTCCTTGGCCGCATCGGCGGAACGCCCGGCCAGGCTGCGCACTTCACTGGCCACCACAGCAAACCCACGGCCTTGCTCACCGGCACGCGCCGCCTCCACCGCCGCATTCAGGGCCAGAATATTGGTCTGGAACGCGATGCCATCAATGACGCTGATGATGTCCGATATCTTGCGTGATGATTCGTTGATGCCGCGCATGGTCTCCACCACCTCGGCCACCACTTCCCCACCTTTGACAGCCACACCGGACGCGCTCATTGCCAGTTGATTGGCTTGACGGGCGCTGTCGGCATTTTGTTTGACGGTGGCACCGAGTTGCTCCATGGAGGCCGCCGTTTGCTCCAGTGCGCTGGCCTGGCTTTCGGTGCGGGCGGAGAGGTCGTTATTGCCCTGCGCTATCTCGGTGCTGGCCGTGGCCAGGCTCTCGGAGCCCTGGCGCACATTGGTGACCACTTTGGTCAAACTTTCCTGCATGGACTTGAGCTGCGCCATCAGGCTGGTGGTGTCCCCAGGCTCCAGGTCAATGCGCGTACTCAAATTGCCAGTTCCCACACTTTTTGCGACGTTGGCAGCATCCACCGGTTCGGCACCCAACTGACCGTGGATGGAGCGAATTAACAGAAAGTTATACAGGCCTGACGCCACCATGCCGATGAGAAATATGGCAATCGACAGGGTGCGAATGGTGGCGTACAGGGCTTCGGCTTCGGTGAATTCCTTCTTGGCCTCGCTCAGCTGCATTTGAATCAGCGCCTGAATGCCGCTGTGCACCGGCAGGTAAAGTGGCCCGACCTTTTCTGTCGCCAGGCGCTGCGCTTCGCCGGCGTCGTTGGCCCGCAGTGCGGCAACCGCCGGCTTAAGACCTTCTTGCACAAACTTCGCACGATCGTCAGCGAATTTCTTGGCGAGTGTGACCTCGGTCGGCGTCAATTGGGTCGCCATGAAGCCGTCCCAGGTCTTGGTGATGGACGCGATGTTGGCGTCGACCGTGGCGGTGCTGGCGGCAATGACCTCTGGCGTTGGCGTGGCCACTGCGACGGCGATCGCCAGCCGGTTGGCAAGCACTTTGGACTCAATGTCGCCCAACTGCCCTACCGCCACGGTTCGGTCCTCATAGACCGAGTGCAACGCATCCTTGATATTGCCCATGCCAAACAGGCCCAGACCACAAACAGCAATCACCAAGGCGGACATCAGCCCACCCAGAACCAACAATCGTGTCGAAATCTTCATGTGATTCCCTTTCTCTATATATTTGTATTCGTCCAACAACTATCTACTGGCGTCTTGATCCAACGCCAAGGCCCAAGAGTCGCTATTTTGCACCCGACTCTGTGAAGACCGTCAACACACCGGTGTACCCGTACAAGTGGTTGCGGGCTATTTCACCGCCTGCAAAAAAACCTACCAAGGGCACATCTCCCAGCGCCCTTCGCACGATATGCATCTCTGCACTGGGGCCGCCAAAGTGGGGGCCGCCACGGCCAGAGCAACTGATATACACCGCCCCTGCGATTCGCCGCGCGGGGTGGGGTGCGGCATCCGCGGCCGAGCTTACCGCAACATCCATGGCAAGCTCCAGGGGCAACTCGGCCGGCTCCAGCTCTTCACGAATTTCAGCGCAAACACGCACCAAATCGGCCCGCGCCGCCTGCGCATTGCGGTGACAAAAGGTGAGCCGGGAACCCGGCTCTACATGATCGGCCACCGCAACACCGCGCCGCCCCGGATCCAAGCCAATGATGTGGCGCACAACCACATCGCTGCCAAAGTCGCCGGTGTGCTGCAGGGTCGCCCCAGAAAATGCCCCGTGCCCGGTGGCCTGCCCCTGGGGGCGCGCTAACCCCACCAAAGTGGAACGCACCGCAGCCAGGGCTTCCTGGGGATTTTCCAGCGTGACGGCCAACTCACCCAGCATCACGTCCAGAGCGGGCGCATCGTCCAACGTGATCACCAGGTTGTGGTCCGCCTGGGTCACCACATGCGCTCGGCCCAATGGCTTGCAGCCTTGGGTGACCCGCGATACCAGTCCGACATGGGGCCCAAAGGCCACGCCGCTCAGCCCCCCGCTAAAGACGCCGCTGGCGCTGCCGTGCCCACTGATGTTGCCATCGCCCGCCACCGCAAACTGCACGCTGCGCGAGCGGCTGCTGGAGAGCCCGCCAAACAGGTAGCCTGCGTCGGTGCGCGCGGCCATTTCATGAATGAGTTCGCCCAAATCGGGGGTGTCTGCGTCGGCGTGCACCAGTGCGCAGTGCGCTTCGAAACCCAGCCCCAGCGGGGCGACTCCCGAAAACACCCGGTATTGGTCACTGGGCAACTCCAGCAGCATGACGGCCAAAGCGGGCTCATCAAAATACTCGACATTATTGGACGCAATGCCCACGCCCACGGTGCCGGACCAGTCAGTGACCCAAGGTAACTCAGCCCCCAGGTACTCCAGAATCTCGGGTGCAGCATTGGCGTAATGGTCGGTGATATAGAGCAGCGCAAGGGTGGGCGCGCTGGCATAGCCGTGCAGCGCCATTTGCCCACGCAACTGCGCCAGCACCAGCGCTGCGGCCATTTGCCACTGCGGATGCGTGGCGTGGGCATAGGGAAATAGTTTCATAGCACCGTAGCGCGTCTCAGCCAAACCAAGGCCACGCCAATGCCAAGGCCCGTATCGCCGCCACTTATCCGCGCGCAGCCGGTTTCTTGACCGCCGCCTTGACCACAGGCTTCTTGGGGGCGGCAGCACGGCGCGTGGCCGCACCAACGGCTTTCTTGCCCGATTTCACGGCCTCTTTGGCCATGCCGGCGGCCATGTTTTTGGTCATGTCCACCGCAGTTTTGGCCGTGGCCTCTTTCACGGCGCTGGACGCAATTTGCTGGAACTGCTGTGTGAGGGCACCCCACAGCTGCAAGGGATCAATCATGCCGCCAATACCGGCGCCGGGCTTGGTGCCCGTGACGGCCGCTTTGGTTCCGCTGGCAACGTCAGAAATGGTCTTGGCGGTCGATGCCGCACGTTCGGTGACCCGCTGCACGCCGGAATACACGGAGTCGGCGGCTTTGAGCTTGAGCGCGTTGGCCACATCACCGATGTTGAAGTTCATGCCCTTGAGCGTGTTCAGGGTCATTTTTTGCACCTCCAGCGCCTGGATGGTGGCACCCAGGGCGCGGGAGTTTTGTTCCAGCCAGAAATGCACGTTCTTGAGCTCTTCGATGCGCTTGTCCAGCTCTTCCACGTTCAGGGTGGGGGCGACCCAGTTGCCCAGGTTGGGCATTTGGGGAATGTTGTTGCTTGCGCCTTTGGCCAGATTTTGCAAAAAATCAAAACCGGGGACAAATTTTCCGAATCCTGCTGTGTCTGAATCGCTCATAAATCCTCCAAACGGCTTGGGAGTCAAGCTGGTGCCAACAGCTTACTCCAATGCCTGCCGAGTTGTACCCGTCCTAACCCTTAATCAGCAGGTTAAAGCAACATTCACAATTGACCGAACAAATACAGACCGACTCCACCGCAAAGTGATCCAAAGGCAGTGAAAACCCAGGCCGCCTTGTTGGCAAAATAACGGCGAATGCCCAATCCCGCGATCACACCACCCAAGTGCAACGCCGCCGTGGTCAGAAGAAATCCCACTGCATAGGCGGCAAACCCGGCTTCTGGTGCTTCAGAACCATGCGCCAGACCATGCAAAGTGGCCATCAAAGCCACCGCACCCAGCCCAAAAGCCGTCGGCATTATTGCGCGCGAAAAAAACAGCATAGCCCCGAACAGCACCACACTGAGAGCGATCAGTTGCTCAAGGTTTGGTAAATCAACCCCTGCGGCCCCGAACGCGGCACTAACGGTCAGGGACAGCATGAATGTTGCCGGCCCCCACCACGCCTTACTCGCGGGCAGCGCTGACACCGACCACAAGCCCACCGCCACCATGGCTAGCAGGTGATCCAGGCCAAAGGGGTGCACCAGCCCGACCGCCAGTCCTGAGGTGCCGTGCCCGGTGTGCGCCTGCGCGGCGCTGGCCAGCAGTGCAAGGAAGGCAACCGTAGCCACCCGTTTTGTTTTGTAAGTTAAATATTTCATCGTATTTCCCCCAATTGGATTAACAACTGCGCCATTGTCTACTTTTGAAAAGAATTTAAATATACGCCAATGGACGCATCTCAGGGGGCGCTTTGCGTGCTGGTTTAAGGTGAGCAAATGGCCATAGCTGGTCCCCTGCTTGCTGCGGCGTTCAACGACCTCCCAGGCTGCAAGCGATGCATGCGCAACTCCAACGGTTGGTGTTTTGAGATGTGGGGGCTGCAATCCTGCAAAAACCTGCTCTGCCGCAAGTTCGCCAGCGCCCGGCACACCGTTTCTGGTGCCGCATTAACAATCGCCGCCATATCACCGAGGCTGGGTAAGGCACACTCCGTTGCCTCTCCCGAACCACCCTCGTCTTGGCTTGCCAACATCAATAGCAGGCGCCTGACGCGTTCGTCGGTCGGGCCCGTTCGCAGTTGAACGAGTTCACGACAGCGCTGATACCCTTTGCAGACGGCCTCCAGTAGCAATTGCTTGACCCGGTCTTCTTCAGACGCATCCACAGGGACCAACGCGACGGGTGTGAGGGCACGCACGACGAAAGGTTCAACACCTCCTACCAGGCTTTCCATGCCGAGCACATCGCCAGGCAATGCGAGATGCACAAAACTGCAGGACTCATTGATCTGAGCACTGTCCACACGCAACGCTCCGGACTCTACGCGCCACAGTACATGAATACTCTCGTATGACAGCACTTGGCGCTGCTGAAGTTGTCGCACTGGCCCGGTTAAAAATTGGGGATTCATAAAAGCTCCTTGGGGTGCAGTGCCACTTGGGTGCCGCATTTTCGATGGATCGGCATTAGCAGGTGGCCACGGCCTGACACGCCCGGCTTGAGGCGTGTGTTGTGCGGACCTTCCGGTGTCCCCAGTCCATGGGTTGGCGGATGTTGATCACTTCTTCAAGGGCCCCCACATCCAGAATGTGCACATGACGCAGCTTGACCTGCACCACACCTTGTGCAGCAAACTTGGAAAATGCCCGACTCACCGTTTCAAGTTTCAGGCACAAGTAGCTGCCAATCTCTTCCCGTGTCATTCGCAACACCAGCTCTGATTGGGAGTACCCACGGGCATGCAGCCGTTGGGTCAGGTTCAGTAGAAATGAAGCAATGCGCTCCTCCGCCCGCATGCCACCCAACAGCTGCATCACACCGCCTTTGCGAACAATCTCGTAGCTCATGGTTTTCAGCATGTGGCGCTGCAGCGCACTGACGTCACGCGAGGCTGCTTCCATGCGATCCATGGGGATCACGCAGACATCAGCATCCTCCAATGCCACCGCGTCGCAGGTATGCCTGTCGTCCACAATGCCGTCCAGCCCGATGTACTCCCCCGCCATCTGGAAGCCAATGACTTGCTCGCGCCCGTCTTCGGTCACCGTTTGGGTCTTGAAGAACCCGGTGCGAATGGCGTACAGGTTGGTGAACTTCTCACCCTCGTGCACCAGCATTGCCCCGCGCTTGACCGTGCGTCGCGTGGCGACCATCTCTTCAACACGGTCGAGCTGCTGCGGGCTTAAATCCGCTGGCAGGCAGTGCTTTCTGGCGTTGCAGGTGGCGCATCGAACTTCGCTCATGATGCATCCTGCGTGCAAAGTGATTCGGGGCAGACCCTGCGACACCCTGTGGTTTGCGTATTAACAAATATCAGCCAGGGCCGCGGCAACAACGGTAGTTTCAAATAGTGCAATTTCTACTCCTCGCAAATTCAACATCCAGCGGCATAAATGCGCCGCACAGCGATGACGGCCAGGCAGGCACCGTCATGCAATCAAAGATGACTCAAGCGAGGAGGGGCGGGCCGCGCAACGGCGGCGTGAGCGAAAAGTGCCCAAGGACAAAGAAGCCGTGCTCACCCGCAACTTCACGCTGGGTGTCCCGCGCTGCGAAGCGGATTGGCGAAAGATGCGGCGGCGGCGCGACACGATCTGCCGTGTGCAGACAAAACGGGCAATGATCCAAGCTCATGGCGGATTTCTGCTCTTCAGGAGAGTCCGCTGCCGCACTTGCAATCACCCACTGCGTGCCCGTGGTCGTGCAAATTTCCACGATGAGCGACGCACCACCACGGGCCAGCACCAGCGCATGCGACACCGTGGGCGCCAGCGCACCAAACACTGCGATGAGCACGGCCAGCCACACCGCCCAAGGGCGGAGTGGCAAGGTGCGGCGCAGTGTTACTGACATTAGCGAAGGTGGGTCAAGCTGTCCATCACGTCAACCATTTCTTCAGCATGGCGGCGTCGGGCGGTCCGATGCTGCGCTGCACCGCGCCGTTACCGCCCAGCAACACAATGTAGGGGGTGACGTTGGGCCACTTGGGGTCGACACTTTGGCGAATAGCGGGCTCGAAGCCGTCAAAGGCATAGAGCTGGGTCGCACCTGCGAAGTGGCGCGCATGCACCAGCGCACGCTCAGCCGGTACATCCATCACCACCGCCACCAGTTCCACCTTCTTGTTCGAGGTGGCTATGAAGGCTTTGAGCTTTTCGAACGCATCCGGACAGGTGGAGCAATAGGTGGTGGTGAACACGTAGGCCGCCGGCCGGGGGCCATTCTTGAGCAACTTCGCCCAAGTCGTTTCATCAAAATCCGCTACGGTATTGATAGCTGCTTGCGCACGTACTACGGGGGCTACAGGCTGATTTGACCATGAAACCAGAGGTGTAACACCCACGGCAAGCAGGGCTGCGCGACGGGTGAGTTTAGAACTGGATGTCATGGACCTGAACCTCGAATGCATTGCGCCACACCACCGCCATGCGCGGCCCCTGCTGTACCAGCCGTGGAAAATCGTTGTCGCCCTTGACCTGACCCAGCGTCCGGACGTTAAACGTCTGCCCACCGTCGGTGGACAACCAGGCTTTGAGGGTGCTGGTCATGCCGTCAATGCTGCGCCAGACCACCGCCACACGCTGACCGCTCGCCATCACATCCGCATGCTCGGCCCGCTCGTCGGGCAGCAGGCGTACCGTATCGGGCTGTGGGCTGCCATCGGCGTTGAGCCGGCCATAGCGCACCCCCGCCACTTTTTCGCTGCCCTGCTGGCGGATGCCGAACCACACCGTGTGAAAACCGTCACCCGCTGGTGCCAGGCCGGGGCCATGGTGCGGGCAACCATCCACACGCCATTCATCAAAGGTGGTCCGCACGATGGGTGGCGGGGCTGCGGGCGTCAAAGCGACCAGAGCGTGGTCGCGCACATTCGGTTCGAACACATGCCGCCACATGGCCCGCAACACGCCGTCAGAGCCCAGCCCCAGGGCAATACGGCAACATTCGCAGGAATGGTCGGTCACTTTGAGGTCCGGGCCGAAGGTGGCACCGCCATCGGTAGAGACGTTGCGGTAAATGGCCGCGCCCCGGTAGCTGGATTTACCCCCAACCTTGGGTGCGGCTTCCAGATCCCGCTTGTCAATCCAGACGGTATGCAACACGCCTTGGGCATCAAACCCCAGTGACTCAAAACGGTGGGTGATGACCTGGCGGTCGGCATGCACGGTGAACGGCGCGGCAAAGGTCTGGCCCGCATCCACCGAGCGCAGCATGCGCACATAGCCGGTGTTGGGCTTGGCCAGCGGCTGGGTGTAGGCAATCAGCACCGTGGCACGGGGGCCAAACAGCAGCTTGGGGCGGTTTTCACCGTCGGCCGAGATCGCGTCGCCGGCCGTGTCCAGCACCCGCGGGGCACCCCACTGCAAGGCAGCAGCCCACAAGGGCTGCGGCGCACTTTGCACAAACAACTGGCCCTCGGCGTTGAGCCCAACCAGCCACAAGGCACCGTCCGGCGCCACTGCAACGCCGGTGCCCAGCTGGGGCCGGGGTTTGCGCACGGGCTTGTCTTGTGCCCAGCCCATGGTGCAAACGGCCACGCCGATTGCAAGCATGGCCATCACCCTACAAACGGGTAATTTGAGTCGTTGAAAAAACATAGTGAACCTCAGAAATATCAATCAGTCAGTGAACCGGTTCGGTGATGAAACCGATCTTGCGCAAGCCCGCTTGCTGGGCGGCGGCCATGGCCTGGGCCACGCGTTCATAGCGCACGGCCTTGTCGCCGCGGATGTGCAACTCCGGCTGCGGCTGTTTGCCCGCGGCCGCTTGGAGCTGCAGCGCCAGATCGGCATCGGCCAGCGGGGACTCGTTCCAGTAGTACTGGCCTGCGGCGTCCACACTCAGGCGGATGGTCTCGGGCTTGCTGTCCTGCGCGATGTTGGTGGCGCGTGGCAAATCGATATTCACCGCATGTTTCATCACCGGCACGGTGATGATGAAGATGATCAGCAGCACCAGCATCACGTCCACCAAGGGCGTCATGTTGATCTCGTTCATCACCTCGTCACTGTCGTCTTGGGTTCCGAAAGCCATGGCGTTCAGACCTTGCGCGAACCCACGCGCGCACCGGTGACAAACAGCGCATGCAGGTCGTGGGCAAAACGGTTGAGTTGGGTAATCACCCCCTTGTTGCCGCGCACCAGCGCGTTGTAGCCCAGCACGGCGGGAATGGCCACCGCCAGCCCCAGCGCGGTCATGATCAGCGCCTCACCAATCGGCCCGGCCACTTTATCGATGGTGGACTGGCCCGACAAACCAATGGCCACTAGCGCATGGTAGATGCCCCACACCGTGCCGAACAATCCGACAAACGGGGCGGTGGACCCCACAGAGGCCAGCACAGCCAGCCCGGACTGCAAATGGGCCGTGGACTCATCAATCGATCTGCGCAGGCAACGCGTCACCCAGTCGTTGCGGTCCAGCGAGTCGATCAGTTGCCGATTTCCCGCCTCGGGGAGCAGGTGGGCGTCGGCCTCCTGGCCTTTGAGGGCCAACTGGCGAAACGGGTTGCTGGCATCGCCCCCGAGTTGTTGAACGCCCGCATCGAAATCACTGGCATGCCAAAAACCCTCCACGGCACGAGCCTGCACAGACATCTGGCGCAGGCCCATAGCCTTGACCAAAATCACCATCCACGAGGCCAGCGACATGGTCAGCAGCAACAATGCCACCGCGCGGGTGACCATATCGCCCTGCGTCCAAAGGCTTAAAAGACCGGATTGCTCATTCATGACTCATTACTCCAAAACAAAATTGATGGGTACGCTAAACCACATGGCCTCGGCCACGCCGCCGCGTTTGCCGGGCACGTAGCGCCAGCGTTGGGCCGTGGCCAGCGCAGCCTGGTCCAGCCGATCGAACCCGCTGGAGGTTCGGATCTCCGCCTTTTGCGCTACACCGTCCACACCGATCAGTACGCGCACCACCACCCGGCCCTGCTCGCCCATGCGTTTGCTCATGGGCGGGTAGGCGGGCTTGGGGTTTTGCAAATAGTCGGCATCGCTGGAGGGCAGCTCCACCTTGGGTGCCGGGGGTGCCACGGGCGCAGCGGCTTGGGGCGCCGTCATGGGTGGCAGCGCCGCAGCAGACACCACCACGCCGGTTGGCGCGTGGGGTGTAGGGGTGGCGTCCGCAATGGCCACCGGCATGGGAGGGGGCGGCAAGGGTATGGCCTTTTGCGGCACCGCTTGCGCGACCGGCGGCTTGGGCGGGCGCGCTGGCGGCGGCTCCACTTTAGGCCGAGGTAGCTCCATGAACTCGGACACCAGCTCCACCGGCATGACAACTTCCACCATGCGCTGCAACAGTCCCGTCTGCAGCGCCCACAGTGCGGCCCCGTGCAGCAGCAGCACCCCCACAGCAATCGTCATGTGTTTGTGCCTCATTTCATGCTGTAGCGTAGTTCGGTCTGGATGGAGCGCTGCGGCAGGCTGTGCGCTTGCCATGACGGATTGTTGTTCAGGTTGTCAATGCCCGCACTCCAGGTCCAGTCCTTCGCAAAGCTCCAGGCCGCATGCACGTCCAGCTGGTTCACACTGGAAGTTCCACCATAGACATCCGGATTGGTATCGGTATTGAGTTGGGTATTAAACATACGTCCTGCCACGCGCCATGCGCCGGAGAACACCCATTGTGCGTTAGGCCGGTAGCTGGTTTGCAGGGTGTAGCGCTGCGCCGGTATGCGCAACCAACTTTTCCCCTCCGAGGCGGGCAGTGCCGCATTCTCCATCACCCGCGCATCGGCCCAGGTGGCACTGCCGCTGAAGTTCAGTCCCACCACGAAGACATCACGGCTCTGCCATGACAGCTCCAGCCCGTTGGTGACCACGCGGTCCACATTGCTGACACGGGTGACCGTGGGTGTGACAGTGGCATCGGTCTGGCGAAGAATGGTGTCCTTCACGTCGTCGCGGAACAGGCTCACACGCACCGAGTGTTTGTCCAAAAACGACTCCGCCGACAACTCCACCGAAGTGGACTGCTCTGGGCGCAGGTTGGGGTCGCTCTGGGTCACGCTGGTGCCGGTCTTGGTGCCATTGAACAACTCATCCACGTTCGGAAAACGCACGCCCTTGCCCACGCTGGCCTTGAGCAGCAAGTCGTCCCGCGCCGCCCACGCCAATGAGGCCTTGGGGCTGGTCGCAACGAGCGTCCGGGTGGGGTAACTCACCGGGGCCACGCCGGTGAAGAACTGGGACCCGTCGTACGAGGTAAATTGCTCCTGGCGCAGGCCCAGCGTGAGCATCAGGTCGGGCGTCATTTGCCAGGCATCTTGTCCATACACGGCGGAGATGGTGGTCTTGCCGTAGTAGTTCTGGTTGAGCGTGGTCTCGGAGTTGCGCCAGTCGGTGGAGTTGTTCACCACATTGTTCAGGTGGTAGTCGTTGCGGTGCAGGCCGAACACCAGCGCATGTTTGGCGTTGCCCCAGTCGCCGGTGCTGGGGGTGTAGGTGGTTTGCACCTCAAACGTGTTCCAACCAGTGCCGTCGCGGCGCGTTACAGTGCCCGCACCACCGAGAGCGGCTACAGGTTGTGCCGTGTAGGCTTGTCGATTGGCGTCACTCAAAATGCTGTAGTCCGTCGCCACCACTGACGCATTCCACCCAGTGGCATGTTTGGTTTTCCAGGTCAAACCCAGCTGGCGGTTGTCTTCGTCTCGCTGGCTGGGTGCAAACGGGCTGGCCGTCGTAGCGTTACCGGCGGCGAGGGTAAAGCCGTTGATCCCGTCGTTGACCAAGCCGCTCCAAACCGTGTTGCCCGCCGCATCGCGCAGCCAGCTTTGGGTGGTGACGGTGCTCTTGTTAGTCCAAGTGGAGATACGTCCTTCCAACTCCTGGGTGGCTGAGAGCGCATAGCCCAGGCGCACGTTCATGGTGTCTTGCACCGTGTGGTCGATGCTGGTGGCACCAAACAGGGCGCGGTCCACGTTTTCCGGATTTTTGTCGACCACAATTCCGGTGACGCGTGTGCCCGCAGGTGCCGCAAACTGCCCGGCGGCCCCGCGCAAAACGTTGGCAAAACCCATGGGGTGTCCGGTAACGTCCTGGTGCTGCAGGCCCAGCACGTACCACAGGCCAGAGTCCAATTTAGACGCAAGTCGCGCGGAGGTCATGGAGCCTTGGTAGGTCTCGCTGGTGTTGTATTCCTTGAAGGGCTGGCTGTTGTACTTAACGCTGGCGGAGGCTTCCAGGCCCTGCGGCTTGCGCTCGGTGATCGCCACCGTGGTGCCTATGGAGTTGCCGGGGTAAATCGCTGAGTACGGGCCGTAGAGCATGTCCACCCGCTCTATCGACTCGTTGTTCACCATTTGCCAGCGGGGAGAATCAAAGCGGCCTAAAAAAGTAGAGATCAGGTAACCATCCAGATACACCAGTGCGCGACCCGGCTCCAGCACGCCAAAGCTGCGCCCACCCACGTTGGCATTGCGGTCACCAAAATAGCGTTTGCGCACTGTGGTGCTGGGCATGTAACGCAGCGCATCCTCCGCATTGAAGAGGTTTTGCTCTTCCAGGTCCTTCGCGGTTTTGCTGGCGGTGCTGTTGGGCAGATTCGGGTCCAGCTGCGCACGCGTCTCGGTCACGCTGATCGTTTTGAGTTGGGCCTCGGTAGCAATGCCTTGGGCCAGGGCGAAGGCGGGAATCAACGCCAGGGCGGCGACCAAGGGACGCAGGCGGGTCGCGGCACCCGCGGTGAAGTAATTGTTATGCATGGTATTTTCAGTGAATCTTTTTACAAATCAGCCACACACCCTTACGAAAAAGGTGCTGGAGGCTACGAATCAGTTTGCAAAAAAAATGCCTGGCGGTCCGCGCGCAAGCGGCATCCAAATGGAGACATCGGCGATGCAGTGAGGCTGAAGATCACTGGTCGGAAACGGCCTTCCCTGCACCAGCAAGGGGCACACCAGCGGGTGCGGCGGCGGTGCCTGGCGGTCCGTGGCGTGCAGACAAAACGGGCAATGCACCAGTGCAGCCATCGGACCGTGATCGCCAGTGGAGTCCGGTGATCCGGCTGAATCGGGCGCGATTTGCACCAACCCCTCGCTGCTGCAATAGCTCGCCTCCATAGGCGTTATGCGATGGCTCAGTGCGAGCGCATGCGACACAGTGGGTGCCAAGGCACTGAACACTGCAACGAGCACAGCCAGCCACACCGCCCAAGGGCGGTGTAGTTGCGTGCGGTGCAGTGGGTTTGCCATTGCGTTCAGCTCGGTGCTTTACTTGGCCGGAGCGTCGTGCGCCCCATGGGTCCCTTGGGCGTTGTGTTGGCCATGTTCCGCTGGGTCGGAACCGATTTTCAGCATGCCTTCAAAGCTGGCAAACATGCGGCGCTTGTCGGCGCTGAGCTTGGCCTCGGCGGCCAGCGTTGCTGCGGCCAGTTTTTTAGCCATAAGCGGGTGCATGCCGGTGGATTCCAGCACTTTGGCTTGCGTCAGTCCATCGCCACCACACACCGAAATGCGCCACTGGCCCTGTTCTTTTTGCAGCAACGCACGGCCTCCCTTGGCGCCCTGAATCCAGCCCGCCACGGCATAGTCGCCGTCCACGGTGACCGGCTCCACGGCCAAGGGTGCATCGGGGCGGTCAAACTGCTTTTTCATGACGGCGGTGATCTGTTGCGCATTGCTGTCTGGTGCACTGTGTGCCCAAAACGGGAGCAACAAGCCCACCATCAGCAGCGCCGTTGCCGCGTGTTTAAACAATTTCATGGGGATTCCTTAATCAATCTCAATGACTATGGCCGCCTGCGGGTTGCACGTCCAGCACTTCCAGCAAGGCTGCGGGGGACTTCAAGCCTTTGGTTGACGCGCCGGAGGCCGGGACTTCCACCCACAAGTTGCTCCCCTTCTCGCAGGTCTGCACAACCTTGAACCAGATCGGGCCGGCCTTCGCTGGGGTGGTGCCACGCAGCACGAATTCGTCGTAGTAAGCGGCGGGCAAGGCGGATTCGTGGTTGTTGGCGGTCCAGGTGATTTCCAGCACGCCTTCGGTGTACTTGGTACCGTGGCTCTCATAGGGCTGCGCCAGTTTTCCCACCACGGTGCTCAGCGTCCAGCCCGCCTTGGGCATGGGTTGCGCGCCATTGAAGCCCACAGGAATCGTGACTTTCATGCCTGTGGTCGGCGTGCCTTCGCAGCCGTGGCCCACGCGCAGGGTTGCGCGGTAGCTCTGGCCTGCGGCGGCAGCCCCGTCCTGCAAAACAACATGGGC